>Ga0126330_10000180_pt1 | contig 14039 bp, 6 predicted proteins | sample InaspJWI91metaG_FD_97004 | JGI IMG/M metagenome (GOLD analysis project Ga0126330, IMG submission 97004) | Marine gutless worms symbiont microbial communities from Oahu, Hawaii - Inanidrilus sp. 2 OAHU.JWI-91 metaG | ecosystem: Host-associated > Annelida > Digestive system > Unclassified | place...
ATTGCCTCCGACTAAATCTCCAACTTCATACCATCGATTTGGTCAGGACTTGTCGTATAAGTAGTTTCTGCACTGTTGCGTGGCAATTGGCAAGATTTCAATTGACACGACGCATCGCTCGGTTCCTCGGCGATAGCCGAGTTTCTTGTTTACCTGCACTATGCTAGCGCTGGTGCTAGCTATGGGCCTGTGGATGCCTGTTTGTCTTACAAGACAGTGTTCTGTCAAAACAGGTGAACAAATCGAGCTGATTTTTGGCACAAAAGCTATCTTCTGCCACTACTCCGTGCTAAAAGGAAAGTTGGGTATCTAGAACACCAGACTTAGAAAATTTTGCCTTGGCATATCGATCGTTGAAACATGTTATTGACTTAGCTCGACAAGTGGATGCTCAGTGCGTGATAAACTGGACTGTCATTGGCCAACTTAGTTGATAATACCTCTGAGTTCTGATGGTTGGTCACCAGTTTATCACAGTGATCATCAAGCTCTGTCTACAGCATGATTCCATCGCATGGCTCTGTTAATGACAGCTGGTACTTGTTGTTTTAGAGTCACCACCTCCAGGCTACATGTCGGAAGATGGTGACAGCCAGGCTGTGGGTATGCAGAATATGTTCTTATAGTCATTATATTACTATTATACTGTACACAGATGACCTTTGGTGTCACGATTTTTAGATGGCATCAACTCACTTCGATCTTGGAAGAATTATTAAATGCCGTTGTATGCTTCAAGTAACTCTTATTAGGATTCATACCTTTTTCTTGTGTCAGCTTTGTACCAGTTACTGTAGAGGAATTGCTAAACTCTGTTTGTAGGATCTGTTGCTAGTGAAAATGGTGATGCAGCTGTGGCAGAGCCTGATGGTAATTTGAATTTTTTTGTTGCTTATAGAAGACATGGAACAGTTGTCCTGTTGTTTGATACATACGTTTAACACATTGCAAGTGCTGTGTAGTAACACACACATACACACACACACACCCGTTTAATGGCCCTTTTTCCGGGACTACCTGGGTGAGCCGGTACCAGAAAGGCAAAACCAATCTGGATTTACTGAAGCAAGAGATAGTGAGTGGCAGTGGCGTCAGCTGGGCCATATGCAAGTCTGCACCTAGCTCCAGACAGATAACCATGCCAGCACTCCACCACTCAGTTTTTACATGTCGGATGCCCTTCCTGCTGCCCAACCAACAGTGTAAAAGCACTGAAGGCTGTGTAGTAACATTGTGATTATTTGCTGATGCTATAATATATTGCATATATACTTGTTACAATTCAGAGAGCATTCATCTGTCACGAGGTGGTTTTGTTTCGAAAGTTCCAAACATACTGAGCTGGGTTTTGGCACAGAGGATTGCTTCTACCTGCCTTACATTGTGTTGTAAGAAAGTTCAGGTACCTCCAAAAATATGGGTACTTCAGCTTGCATTAGCTGGCACTTAAAGTTACTGGATGATGATTTTGTTGGAACAAAGTAAAGTTTTACTGCCCACATGTCCTTACTGATGGTAAATAACAGATTTTAATTGTGGAGACTATGCTGGCGTTTTTTTCACTGTTGTCACCTACACTGTCCTTACTGTAATTTGAAATGCAGTGGAAACGTAGATGCAGTAGATGTTTACTGGCTGCAGTGGTGAGTCATTAAAAGTAAAAGTAGCATCCTATTTTGGGAGATGATGTCATGGGACAGATAGATGGACATCAGGTTGACACTTAACGCTTGCTGCTTGACACAGCTAGTGTGATAAATATTTGTCTACAGCTATTGAAAATGTAATTTTTTAGACCTGTGCAAAGCAGTGATTTTAATTTGCAACAGATATATTATGTATGTTTATGTTAATAGCAGATGCTGTTGGTGTTATGGACATGGACACACTGAATGGTAATGATTTCGTCTCATTCTGTTTCTGGAACTACTGTTTTAGATTAACTATTCTACTTTTATGTTTAATTTTTGGTTCTACTATAATTTAACTTGTAATTTACCGGTAAATATTATCATGTACTGTATGTACAACAGAAAAGAATCCAATTTGTAGTTGTATTGGCTGGCGGAAAAAGCAAAAAACTCAATTCGCAGCCAGAAGTAGCTATGTAGTAAGTACATGCAACAATGGTTTTCTGGCTAAAACAGAAATGCAGACCAGAGTTGTGAATGGAAAACATGTTTTGTTGTTATCTAACAATTTAAAATTAAACATGATGTAATAATGTTAGATACATTTAATAAGATTGAGACTTGTTAATTGATTCCAAAAGGAGTAAGTCACAGTAGTTGCAGATCTGAAGGTTTTTGCAGTATGTGGGATTTTTAAAAACATGACAAATTTTACCAGCATGTCTCCCTGCGTACTAGCAAATTACTTTGGTTCTTAGTGAGTTGCTGTGCTTTATAGCTTGTCAGTGGTAAAATGCGTTTAGTCGCGGACGCCGAGCCGGTGGTCTATACTGAGCCACCATTCTGGTGCACCATCTCCTACTATGAGCAGAATGTTCGCGTTGGTGAACCGTTCCATGCTTCTCAGCCTTCACTTAGTATCGATGGATTCACAGATCCGTCAAGCTGTGACCGATTCTGTCTCGGACTTCTCTCGAATATCAATCGTAATCAGCAGGTCGAAATCACCAGGCGACACATTGGTTAGTTTTTGGCTGTTGTATATTACTAACGTTTACACCACACCCCGTTAACCATTTTTGTTACTTGTGTTTTATGCACCACATGATCTCAGCCATCTGACTAAAGCCTCAACAGTTGAACATGGATACAACAGTTAAGCTTAGTCTTCTCTTAATAATGTTACATATTTCAGTCTCTGCACACGAATGGCTCTCTTTGTCTGATGAGTCCCAGTTTTGGGAGAAACCATAGTGGTCTTGTGCCATGTGAAATTGATTCGGTAGATATTACTGTCACCACTTTGCTGCACAGCATTTTGCACAATACAGGGCCAGAAAATTTGAGGCTTATCAGACAGGCAGATATGCATGCCCAGGAGTCCAAATAATGAGACTTCAGTCAGCATACTGGTATTACTGGCACATAATTCGTACGACTGAAACTGTTGAGTACAGCAAAAATTGTTGGCAGAGTTAGAGACTATGCCAAGAATTAGCTGTTGATTTGTTATCTGAACGAAACTGTACCTTTCAGACTGAGTTGAGTATTGGCAGACCTTCCTGACTGGAGGCCATGTGTGACTTGCAACCATGACCCCAGTAAACTGTTATACAAAGTGCCGAGTTTTGAGTGATTATGGCTAACTGTGGATGAATTGTGACATTTGTGAAACAAGTGTGTTATCATCTTTGATGTGGTCAGTTGACTTGGTTGATATGATGAAGGGAAAGCCATTATCTACCTTCCTCCTTTTAAACTGCCATTTTTCAAGTAAATATGGGTCGGCTGCTCTTTCTTCCATTTTTTCTCCACTTGTTCTACACCGTGAGTTAAAAAAAAACAAGACACAAACTCTTGCCCGTAACTTCCCCAAATGTTAACCTGTTTTCAAAATTCTTTCACTGGCAGACTCACTGGTAAATTTGCAACAAACTCGTTTAAATATCTCACCACACCTTAACTATGTCGCTACACTACCTTGTGAAATATCTATGTTCAAAAAGTTAGTTACAGTGCTCAAGAAGTAATTGAAGCAAACTGCTGTGTAAGACTTAGCCACTAAAAACTGTTTTAGTATATTTGTCTGGTAAAATATTCATAAGCTAATTCACTAACAAAAAAATGTTCACATCAGCCATATAAAAAATACCATTATTGACTGTACACAACTACTGTAACGACGAAAAAAGATGTTGCAACAAAATGCCGTACATGATCAGCAGTCATTCAGTCACTGATGGCATAAGTCTGTCAGTCAATAAGTTAAAACTGGTCTACAAAAGTTTGATATTTGTTGATAATAAACACATTAATCTGCCTGTTAACATAACAACAATTGGTAACAGTTTCTCTCCGTAATAAATGAGTTATTTTGCTTATCCAGCGAGTTCTGCATCTTCAGAGGACAAAAGTCAAATGGGGCATATGACATGATCAATCATTTTGCCTGTAACTTTGCTAAATGTTTACCGATTTTTAAAATTCTTTTGACGGCAAAATGATTGATAAATTTGTAATGAAGTAACCCATCATAACTTAAATACTTGACTGCTATCTTGTGGTTTATCATTAATCACAATACATACTTAAGATTGCTGCCAGTTTTCTGACATTCGTATTTCACAAGGTAGTGTAGGGACATATTTAAGGTGTGGTGGAATATTTAAATATGAGTTTGTTGCTGTGAGTCTGCCAGTGAAAGAATTCTGAAAATCAGTTAACATTTGGGGAAGTTATGGGCAGGAGTTTAATGTCTTGTTTTTTTTGACTCACGGTGTAGAACACGAATTTCCTCAGTGCTTTGACACTGTTCGTTGGGCATCATGAATAGCATCCGGTCTGTAAAAATATGAGTGATGATGTGTTTGTGTGGTTATTTGTCTGGAGCAAGGTGCAAATTGTTTGCATATGGTCCCAATGATGCCACTGCATCCCAAAACCCCATCATCTATTGCCTCATTTAAATCCACGCTGTTTTAACTTTCTGGTACTGGCTTACCCAGGTTGTCCTGGAAAAGAGGCCATCAAATGGGTGTGGTAGTAGTAGTAGTTGTTGTTGTTCTGGAAGACAGCATTTAGGAATAAGTGGCACGGAGTGCTAGATGTACTTCCTATCACCAACCACCAGTCTCAAAGCATGAAGAAAAGACGAACCATTCACGGTGCCAGAATTGATTGAAAATAATTATTGGTGTTTAGCCGTAACTTTGGCTGTGTTGTGTGAATGCCAGGTAAAGGTGTTCGCCTGTATTATATCGGTGGAGAAGTGTTTGCCGAATGTCTCAGCGACAGTGCTGTCTTCGTTCAAAGCCCAAACTGCAACCAGCGTTATGGATGGCATCCTGCGACTGTGTGCAAAATTCCACCAGGTCTTTTAAATGTGATTTTCTTGTTCGGCAGGTTATACATGTGATAGCTGATATGCATTATATGCTTTTTGCCATGAGTATTTTTTACATTTGTAGAACTACGGTATTCAGCAAATGAAGCTTTTTTGTTTTGTCACCAGTGTCAACTATTATTTCCAATGGTTTGAATTCTTCATAATGCATGCACGGCTGTGGAAGAATGCCTCTTTTATATAATGCTTGTGCTTTAAGTAGTATAAAGTGCAGCACTCTTTGTCTGGTGTTAATAGTATGGAACAGTTTCAGATATGCATTTTTCCTGTAGTATTGGTGAATTTCCTATATCTTAAGAGTTGAATTTATGAGAGTCTGATGGTCACTGGAGAAAATACTGCAGTGTGCTAGAATAGAAGTGGTTGTGGTGGTTATGTTTTTTTTTAAGTGTCAACTGTGCAGAATTTGACAGTGGATATTTGAAGAGTGGAGAGATAATTGTCTGTGTTGTGGAACTGTACACAGGCTGTAACCTGAAGATCTTCAATAATCAGGAGTTTGCAGTGTTACTCGCTCAGTCAGTGAACCAGGGCTTTGAAGCTGTCTACCAGTTGACAAGAATGTGTACAATTCGCATGAGCTTTGTAAAGGGATGGGGTGCTGAATACAGGTAACTGCTGCAAAGGAATTCATGATAGCTCTGTTGTTACTGGGAAAATTTTTTTTTGGATATCAGTATTCTTTCAGATTCAGAGGATTAGTTCTCCTTGCCCCAATTAAACACAGTTTTGTATAGAAATGTGTTCATTAATTGATGATTTTTTCCAGTATGTTTCGTTGTATGATTTGTCTTTATCATGTTGTGTTCTTTTCTTTGTTATTTCTCTTTTGTGTGTTGTACTGAATTTGCGGATGTCGTCTTTATTCATTAAAGGCTACTTGACTTGTTCTTCAAAGCTGTGGTTTCTTTAATGGCATTATTGGCTTTACAATTGTCATTGCATGACAGCATGATCTTTTGAGTTACGTAGTGCTAGGTAAAGCATGCAAAATAAGCACTATTATTTCACAGTGCATTAAGTTCGTTATTGCTTATTATTGATAGATATTATCCTATTTCTGTACTGCATCAACATGCAGTTGACATTGTGAACAGACTTATATTTTGATAAGCTGATTGTTCATTCCAAGTTTGCATATGTGGCACACACTTGCAGTAATGCACATTGTGGATAACTGAGAAATGTAAATAAAGTGTTGTTTGCTAAATGACATGCAAAAAGGAAGGTTACATGGCTATTCATCTGGAGTGCTGTTGACTGTTAGGCGTCAGACAATAACAAGCACGCCATGCTGGATTGAGATTCATCTCAATGGACCGTTGCAGTGGCTTGATCGTGTCTTGATACAGATGGGTTCTCCACGACTGCCATGCTCCAGCATGTCGTGAGATACTGATGACGTTGCTTTCAGTGTTGTTGTGGCCTGCGGTGTCAGCGTGTGCAATTACTGATGCCAAGTAGTCATTTGTGTTCATAACTGCCATCGTTCAGTTTACGCTTGGATATCATTGCTACAGGCATCTTTACAGACTAGTACACACACGTGGCAGCATTTGTTCTATTTCTGTGTTCCGCCTTCAGTGCTTTGACGCTGTTGGTTGGGTGGCAGGAAGGGCATTCGGCCTGTAAAAAACTTGAGTGGTTGGGTACTGGCATGGTTATGTGTCTGGAGCGAGATGCAGACTTGCATATGGCCCAGCTGATGCCACTGTCTCTTGCTTCAGTAAAATCCAGTACTTTACCTTTCTCGTACCGGCTTACCCGGGCAGTCCCAGAAAAAGGACCGTTAAACATGTGTGTGTCTGTGTTTCGCCATTTGTTGAGTAATTGCTTTTGTGATGTTGTTGGCCTTTGTTCAGTGGTTTGTGTAGTTAGTTGGTTTATATGTATACGATAATGGGTGAATTTTTAAAAACTTTGCAAAAGGCATATTCAGTAACTAAGTAAATCTTTATTATTACTTATCAGTCATGAACAGTGTGTAAGAACTGGTACAAGTGAAACCCAGCACATTATGTGAAACTCAAAAACACCCACAATTATACAAACTTAACACAACAGCGTGGAAGAAAAGAGTTTTTACATGAGTTCTAAGTACACTTTGGAAAGGTAAATAATGTATGCCCTCTTTTTTTCTCGGAAGGTGCTGATGAGATCTACTGTTATTGGGTTGAATGGGATAAAGGCAATGAGCAGGGTTTTGCAGTCACCCAAAGAGTCTAGCGTTAGCTTTCTCTAACAAGTGTTCAATGCTATATAGTGTGTCAGTAAACCCATCTTTTCAGGCTTGTTTCAGGAGGGCATTGATTCGCTGTCTTTGCTGAATGGTGAGATGGCCGCCCCAGGCTGAGGTCGCATGTGTAATTTATGACAGTATCAAGGCAGCAAATGCTGTTTGCTGCTGCATAGGTGGTAAACCCTGTCTTTTCAACAGTCTCAACAGTGGGTGTATATGCTGAGAACAAATTGTCAGCACAAAATTCACATGCTGCTCAAAGCTGAGCTTATCACTCATCACTAAAGAAAACTCCAGAGTGTTTGAACGATGGCATCAAGTGCGTAAGGCACATCAAACTTGATGGACGAGGCCTACGTACTTTACATTGTGTTCCAGATAACATTGTGATGTACTGATCGTTTTTTGTAACTTGCACATTATTAAGCTATGATGTTGATGATGATGGCGCTGATAATTATTGGAGAAGACGAATGACAGCACTGAAGTAGTGTCTTGTGGCTGTTATTTTTGGCGTTTGTTGTATCGTTTGGCTGGAGTTTATCGTTGTTGTTGTAATGTGTGTGTGTATCATATATGTATATCGTACGATTTGTTGCTGTTGCAAACTGACTGCATGTTTCTTAGCAGTGTTTTTGTTACAGTTATTTGCACAGTGTGATGGCAGTCAGTATTGTGAGCATACAGCGCATTTGTGGCCCTTGCGAACTTGCGCTATATAAATGCCCTTAATAATAATAATAATAACAGAGAACAAACACAGTCAGCTGGTTGCACCAGCGATACATGTACTTCAGTTTAAGTACTGCTTACAGCTTTACTCTGGTGCTGATTAGCAAAAATGCATACATCACTGCTGTCCACGTAAATCACTACTTAGGCAGCGATTATGGTCATTTAAAAGTTGAGTAGTGATTTTTACGCATCGATTGTGACTGTCAGAATGTACAGTGCAACAGCTGCTTGAGCATGTTGTTATCATAAATCATCGGAAGTGTGTGTAAACTACAATAAAAGAGTGAACTCGTGTGTTACCATGATGCCAGTGAAGTAAAGACAGGTAGAACACAACTTGCTCATGGCCATATGGCAAGATGTGGCCTATGAACATTTTACAGGTGATGCACGTTAGAGCCTGACATTCAGATATGATGAACCCAAGGTTCATCGTGTTTGAATGTCGCACAAACGACCGTGCCACTAAAATATTGTGATTTTTACGTTAAAAATATTTCCATTAACAATTTGGCGAACGTCATTCAACAACGTTTGCCAGGTGGCACTATAACATATACGACGTTGGCATTCGAAAAAGTCAATGTAAATTCCTACTTTATATCAGTCATTTACTTTAATATTCTTAGATATTTATTTGCACTGTTGACTGTGATGCGTTCATCATTTGATAATGACGAACGTCACTTGACAGCATTTCGGTCAATCAGCCAAGCATCTCACAGTAGGTCATGCGACAAGCCATACAGCTCAAGATGCGTTTTGTCAACCTTCTGGCTGCAGTCGGCAGCTGGATCAAAAACCTGATTCTCAACAGCCAGTAAGAATTGCTACCAACATTTAATATTTGGTTCAGTCTTCACTTTTGGAATCCTTAGTGCTATTGCTGGTGCCATGACAGTGTTACTTAAGTGGAGATTTGATTGCTGCCTGAAAGTTTTTATTATTTAAGTGATGGTAAGTATCACTGGTGCAACTGGCCCAGTGTTCATTATTTTGTATTATGCTTGTTGGCATGTCCATTGTATATGGCCTACTGCTACGGCTGTTTCACTGTTTTGTCAGTTTCTTGTGAGACTTATGTGAATTGTATAGTCATTGTGTGTGTTCGTGTTATCGTTGGCTTCTGCTTAATGCTGTTTGACACAAAGTTGTATGCCACATTGGTGCCAGAGAGCCAGCATGATAGCAACAACATCCCTTCCCTGAGGAGTTAGTTCATCAAGAAAAGGATGATACCAGCATAGGATTTTTCCTGGAAGCTGTTGTTGCTTAGAGTTTATTCAGTGCTTTGGAGGCAGCTAGCTAGTCCATGTATTTACGTAGAAAACAGCTCTTGAACCGGTGTGTGTATATGTATGTGTGTGTTGTACGCTATACTATGCATATATCATGGCAGCTCAGGACAGTGTGTGGTAGCTAGCCATGCATGAGATTGATACTTGTCACATGGCTGTCAGTTTTTACATGGGCCATTATTATTTTCATACTGTATTCAGTTATTCAAGAACCTCTTCTTTATCCCTAGAATAAACTAACAAGCTGTGCTGTTACTGTGAGCAACCAGAGGTGATTTGCTTGACGTGAAAACATAATTTGGTAAGAAATAGTAAAAGAGGAATAACTGGTTGAACCTGGAAGGCACTCAGTGGAGTGTATACCTGTGCCAAACTGTAGCATAGACAGAAAGCCTAACTGTATGTCTGTTGTGTTGTGTCTTCCTTACTTTTTCACTGTTTTGTGGGCATAGCATTATTTCTACAATTAGTTTCCCTAATTTCACTTTCACTTTTGTGTAACTTCTGGATTATTTACTAATCTCATGCCTAATGTTCCAAAATTTTACAGACTCTTCTGATCGATAATCAACTCCTCAAGTTTCATGAAATCCACCTGTAACTTTTGTGATATCATGGTAACAAACAGCAGTCAAAACAGTATCCGTGCCAGAAGTAACAGCTGTAGTTGTCTATTAAAAGTTACTGGTTTACAAAATTTCTTGTTATTGATGGCTTATGTCAAGTGCAGTTGTGTTTCCCTTAACTCATTCTGTCATACAGATAACTACAATATGTCACGGCCATGGCACAGTGTGCAAATACTTAATGTGCACTCGAAAAGTGACGACAGTCAGGTTTTGCTATCGGATGTGGTCAAAATTAGTAGTATATAGTTGCTCAGGCCTTATTTTCTACCCGTGACACTATCTGCATTTTTTGGAAGTAAATACATATGTTGTAGTTTACTGCAGGTAGGAGAAAAATGCTCAAGCACAGTGTTCTAGCAGAAGAGCAGCAGAACATAATCATCTTACAAAGTAATACAGTGGCTGTTAGGGCTACAAACAAACCACGCTGCCAGTCATATCAGATTGTATATTGTCAGTGTTTACACAGTTATGCACTGCAAAGCTCAGTCTTATTATCAATTGTAATCTTGTTTTTAAAATTACTGAAGTCACTCTGTGTGCTTCACAGGTCTTCTGTTTCATGCTACTAATTTTGAGTATCATTGTTATAATTTTACAGTTTGTCAGAGATGAAACTTGATGATGTTCCATTTGTTTTTGAAACTGAAGTGGAGCGGATTTCAGTTTTTTGTTTTGTTTTTGGTCAGTGTCGTACGTATGGCTAAGAGAGTCTTAGAGCAGTTTGTTAGATGATCACAAGGATGGTCGTAATTGTTAATTTTTGTTGAATTGTATTTTCTGTAGTAATCCTGTTGTGTCAGGTGGTGAAGGTGATAGGCTGTGTGTGCGAATGATTTTGTCACCAGTTTGGAACACCCTCTCCTGCGGTGGACAGCATCTGAGCTATGGTGGTTGGAATATTGTCACAGCTGCTGTTTGCTGTGTTGTGTGCGACAGTTGTGCACAGCGGCATGTACACAAATGTGTGCAGTTCTAAATTTATATTTAGTTAGATTAGTCTTTGTGTTTTTTTGTAAATGTTTAGTTTGTATATTTGTGTCTTCTGTGTTAGATCACTTTGGTTTTATGTTGTTAGTGAGTTTTGTTGGGTTTAGTTTTTTCAGTACCAAGCCAAAAGGTTGGTTGGGAAGAATGTCTCCGAAAAGCCTATTGGGATGTAAAATGTTGCTCCATTGATCACAAGTTTGGATGTCTATTTGTGTTTTGTTGTCACTAACAGTTGCTGCAGATGTTTGTTATCAAGCGTTATATCCACTTGTCTTGTCTAAGATCCTGTGTGTTTTGTGGCACTGGCTCATGTTCAGCATATTTAGTAATGCTGTGCTTTTGTATCCTTATCTCATGCTGTGTTGGCTATTTTGGCAATTATGCAGTTTTTACCTTAATATGAGTAATATTGTGCTCATTTCTCACGCTTTGGCACAATATGGCTGAGTGTGTGGAAGGTCACTATTTTTGCCCCAACAGTGGCAATGATGGATCTGTAGGTTTTCTGTTGCGATTTAGCACAACCTGTGGTTTTGCACAGAACATATGCTAGGTCTAGTTTGTACAGTACATAAACTTAGTACATAAATTCTCTTAACAAGTAGAGTGGTGTTCCCCTTATGAGTTTGTAGTCAGTATTATGGTTCAGTATGTCTTTTTATAACACGACTAGCACTTACATTTCATTGTTCACATATTCTGCAATACGTTGACATTTCTTGTGTTTGACTTTTCCAGTCAAGTTACTGTTTTACTATTTTATTCGCAGTGTGCTAGTACTGTAAATGGTTTCATTGTAGTGCAGTTTTGCCATCCTTCGAAGTTAAATGGAAATTTGTTGTAGTATCATACAGATGCATTGAAAACAGTACTAGCCTTTATTGCTATATGCACTGTTGTTGGCAGCTTGAGTTTTACTGTTGAGTCGCATACTGCAATGGAGGTAATGATATAGTAGTTACTCTGTGAAAACTTGTCATGTCATTGAATTTTTGAGTTGTTGAAATAACCTTGTAACATGCAGATTGTAAATGGTATTGGCATATTGTCATAGCAGATCATAGGCTTGTGAATAGATGCCTAGTTAAGGCACGAAGGTTCGGGGATTAAATTCAATCGTAGACAGTTATGCAAAGAGTGAAGAGTGACACACTGGTGGTAATGGTGGAATTGCCGTGCTGGACCACTGCAGTGATAGCTTTGAGAGGACTGGTGTTAGGTGTGTAATATATTTTAAACGCGGTGTGTTCTTCGGTAGTTGTGAGAACATGTAACTAACATGATTACACATTGGTTTAAGCAAGTAGTTGCTGATATTGGATCTATAGAAAATGAAACAGTTTCTATAACTAATAAGTGCAGTTGTTAGTTCCGTCAGGTTATCACAGAGACATTTTTGTTTGGTGAGGCTGCGTATGGGATTGAACTATGTGCATATGGACAAAAACCACATCAAGACAGAAGTGTGGAAAATCTGGGGAGGTGGATGATATCAAATACCGCGTCAGTCAGTCAGGACTGTCACAGTGATAAACAACAGTAGTCAACTCTGGGTCAACTAATAAGTAATAGTAATAAGTCAGTCCGTAAAACACTATTGTCTCCAATGTGCTCTGTGGGATATCTGCTGGAGTAGTTTGGTTTGGTTTGAGTTGAGATTAACGCCCCACTCGACAATATAGGTCATTTTGGAGGCGGTCTTCACAGCCAATCACTTGACTGGTACTGGCAAACAAAACAGTACAGGAAAATACAGATAAAGAAACTCAGTACAAATCAGACAAAGTAAACAACCTAAAATACAGCAAAACAAAACTACCCTGGTTCAGTTGCCTCTTACAACACTGGGCCAGGAAACGAGGTGGGCTTATTCTACAACGCTCCCGAGCCCACACGGGGCTCTGGAGTAGAAATGTCTTTTATGAGCGCTTGAAGATAGCTAGGCCTTATTGATGTTGATTGCCGGATATGCTCAGGAAGTGAGTTTGTGTGTGCACTTTGGCGTGAGACACGCGTGTATCTGTGTGTATCAACTAAACCTTAACTCTTAACAGTGTTGTTATTAAATGAATGTCAGGTGCGAAACACAATGAAAAGTTGAAGCCTATGAATGATATGAAAGCAGTCACCCCTCTCGAACAGATTTTCGACGGCTGGCACAGAATATCATATTATAACTGTGTCAAAAAGATGTGTTAAAACTACTCATGCTGGTAAAGCGTTTCCAGCTTCAGATCTGCCTGAACAATGACCTGTACTGGCTGTGGTTCAATTCCCACTCTAACTCCAGAGAGTTGGCATAACCTTACTTGCTGTCAAATGTAGGAACTTCTGCAGCTGTTTACCCTCTAGCGTAGCAGACTAAGCTGTCTAGAGACCTCAAAGCACAGGAAAATCGTAAAGCGGTCGGGCTTCACCACGGGACTCGGACTGCACTTGGGGAGCTTGCAGCGCTCCCAAACCCTCTTGCTAATGTATATTTCGGATTTTTGCTATTCTAAAAATTAACCAAAATACACCATTTTGTAACTTATTTATCGAACGTCCCTCGTATTACTTTGTAAGTAACAGTTCGTTGGTTACGGCGTTGGACATGCGACTTAACGGTCGCAGGTTCGACTCCAGGCCGTTCCGGTTTGAGGTAGCAACCTAACCTAGTCACGGCCCTATTGTATTCACTATACTGCGTGACGTGAATACGATACAGTTGAATATTTCAACTAGTAGCAACCGCGGGGGCAAGTTGTTCGCACATAGGCCTACCTGCCTCTGTCACCAAGCAGTATAATTTGGTATTGGTCAATAAGAGCGATGATGCTCTGCGGCTGAGAAGGTAGCCGTAGGTCTTGCGTCGCACAGACTTCAGTGGTTTATCCACCTACAGGCTCACGGTCGAAGTTAGGGAGAAGAGCACCCCGCGGGGCGACTGAAAATGCACGACCTGAAAATGCAGGACTGGAAACTGACGGACAACATTTTAGCAAACTCTTAGCAAAATTACGGGGTCTGGAAAATGCAGGACTGGAAAATGACGGACCATGTTAATTAGCGCGTATGTTTTTACTAACTTTTTTAACTGACGATATACAGGGTGGCTTTTAAATAGCAACATAA
>Ga0126330_10000181_pt1 | contig 13991 bp, 6 predicted proteins | sample InaspJWI91metaG_FD_97004 | JGI IMG/M metagenome (GOLD analysis project Ga0126330, IMG submission 97004) | Marine gutless worms symbiont microbial communities from Oahu, Hawaii - Inanidrilus sp. 2 OAHU.JWI-91 metaG | ecosystem: Host-associated > Annelida > Digestive system > Unclassified | place...
ACTGTGACATAGGTCACAAGTTTGCTACTGACAAGTTTGCTGCTTTGACACTGTTGGTTGGGCGGCAGGAAGGGCATCCAGTCTGTAAAAAAAGTGAGTGGTGGGGTGCTGGCATGGTTATCTGTCTGGAGCGAGTTGCAGACTTGCTTATGGCCCAGCTGATGCCACTATCACTCACTGTCTCTTGCTTCAGTAAAATCCAGATTGGTTTTGCTTTTCTGGTACCGGCCCACCCGGGTAGTCCTGGACAAAGGACCGCTAAACGGGTGTGTGTGTGCGTGTGCGCACTCCTAAAATGACTACCGGTACTTCAGTACTTCCATACCTTATTTGCTGCTTACACAATCTAAAACTTTCTAGCATGATTATCTGTTTTAATGCGCAGTATGCATTGTGTGAACTATCATTTAGTTCTGTAAACCTGTAGAATTCTGTTGATGTAAATATGACACCATAGCACCCTACTGTCAGCTATAGTTGACAGCCACATCCATCTTCTTGCAGTTGACTTTTGTTGATGATTTAGTTCGGTGTGCTGCTATTGATGGTTATTGATTTATAGTCATTTTTGTTTGCAGACATTTGATCACCACTGTCCGTGGGTGAACAACTGCGTAGGACGAAGAAATTATCGCTTTTTCTTTCAGTTTTTGGTTTCTCTGACGCTACACATGTGGAGCGTGTTTGCGCTGAGTCTTATCTATGTGCTTGACAATCAGTCTGACCTACGCACACCTAACAACATCGTGTCGTAAGTATCAGTGTCTCTGCTTGCATGTGTTTTTGACACACACTCAGTTTTCATCTGATTGGCCATGTCTGGAGTTCTTCCAGGTTTTGCCTGGTCCCCAACGGAGATTTTTTGAATAACTGGAGCAGATATTTTTAGGCCAGGTACGTTTCCTGTGACTTAGCCAACACCATCAAAGCACTAAAGTGAAGTGTCTTTGACAGTAAGAGTGAGAGTTAGACACTGCATATGCAGATATTACTTCATGTCCTGATCTGCACTCCACCAGCAGTCACGATTAAAACGCCAGCACGTATGCGTCTGAAGTCGGCCATCATCGTTATATGGATTTGCTGCTACTAAGACTTTCAGATGTCAACAACAAAAAAACCTTTCTTTTTCAACAAGCGTATCGATAGATTTCATAGATACTTGTGTATGTTTGTTGTGCTTAGGCCTACATTTTACGTTTGTATGTTTTTGTTATATGGTTTTCGACTTTTTATTTTTGTTAGGCCTGTGCTCATTTTATCTACTGTATCTATGTTCACAAGGTTGATGCACACACAAGGTTGATGCGCAAGGCATTAATATTCAGTGGCGGGTGTAGCTGGCCAGGCCTGGCCCGGCCCAGCCCAGAGCCGAGCGCGAGATATAAGGACGGGTCTAGAGCCGTAGGCACTAGTATATAACTGTAATCTGCTGGTCAGTGTTATTATTGTAAGAAGGAATGTTAAATGATTTTTGAAAATTCGATTATCGTTTGTTTTTATCGTGCTCGTTTTCATTTTTCAGAAATCAATTCTCATTTGTTAAATGGCATGCCACAATTTTACTAATTCATGCTACAAGTCTGCCCAGAGTAACTGAAAACCTCTGTAGTTTTTTGGTGTTTGAACTTAGTCAGCGGTAGGTGGGCGTTCCTGAGTATGTGTACATTAATATTCATACAGGCTCGCTACATTGCAGGACGCATGCGCCTGCCACCAGGCCTGCTGCGTGTGCAGCCTGTACTGCCATCGGTCTGTGTGACTGTTAGTGAATGCGTGCTCAGAAACGCCTACCTGCTGTTTGAAAGTCCAAACTGTGGAGGTTTCAGTTGCTTTGGGCAAACTTGTCTCCATGTATGGTGCAGAACTGTTTTTAGTAGCATTCAAGAATAATTAATTATTTCAATTTGATTATTGAGTGTCACAAATAAACGATTTTAACATTCCTAATTATAAACGGACTGAACTATGAACTATTACTGGTTTAGGCTTATGTGTCAGGATAGTCTTTGGTCCTGCAGAAAAAGGATCACTTTACATATAGGCATGCTCGAGTATTTTAGTGGAAAATGTGTCGTGCTAAAAGTCGTTTGAAAAAATTGGAATAGACACAAAAATATTCATAGTGATGGTACATAACTTTTGCTGATTAGTCTTTGTAGTAGACAATTTTACATATTGTTTGGAAAATTTAGCTGTTTATGTTTGCATTGTGACATTAGCTGCTGCCTAATATTGTATGCATTGATTGTGTGCCAGTTAATTTAACTAATAAATGCTTGCTGGCTTGAAATGTTGAGATTTATCATAATATCAGATTTATCATAAATCTGAAAAGTTATTTTAATGTAATTATTGTGGGTGGTATCTTAATGAGCATGCTGTGTTGTGTTGTTCAGTATGTGTATAATGGTGATAGTTGGCCTGTTGTGTATTCCAATTGTGGGCCTGACTGGATTTCATATTGTGCTTGTTGCACGGGGCCGCACCACAAATGAACAGGTTGGAAATGCTGTTTAATGTTTTCTGCTCACAAGCATATGCTGTTTTACAGTAAGGTCTGTTAATGTATAAATGTTCAAGTGGTTAAATTTCTTTAAGTTGATGTTTAATTGGTCATTAGTTTCGATTAAAAAATTTTGACACGATTGTATAATATAAAGCAGTTCGATTAGTTCTACACGTGTTGCGTGGCATGGACATAGATACGTATATATATATACCCCCACTGCTGATCACGTCCGGCATTCTGCTGCAACATCTTTTTCTCTGTTACAGCAGTTGTGTACAGTTGATAATGGGATTTTTTATATGGCTGGTGTGAACGTCTTTTTCTTAGTGAATTAAACTATGAGTATTTTGCCACAGAAATATTTTAAAACTGTTTCTGAGTGGCTAAGTCTTACATGGCAGTGTGCTTCAATTACTTCTTGAGCATTGAGATTTTTTGAACATAGATATTTCACAAGGTAGTGTAGCGATATATGAATATGTGAATTTATTGAATTCCACCGTACACTGCGGTGTGGTGGAATATTTAAATTTGAGTTTGTTTTGAATTTACCAGTGAGTCTGACAGTGAAAGAATTTTGAAAATCGGCTAACATTTGGGGAAGTTATGGGCAAGAGTTCCGTGTTTTGTTTTTTTGACCCACGGTGTAGAATGTGCTCTTCTGTTAACAGAGGCCTACCATCCATGGCATGGGAACATCTTGAACTGAAGATTAACTCTCACAGTTCTGTTGTGTAATGATGTCAGAGTGTTTTGATGTACAGGTGACTGGCAAAGTGCGTGGTGGTAACAATCCATTCAATGTTGGATGTGGGACGAATTGCAAGTATACTCTGTGTGGTCCAATGTGGCCAAGGTGGGTGTCTTAGCATTGTGATGACATGCAAGCCAGCTGTTTTGACTAAGATTTATAGCATGACAGTTGATAGACTAAAAACAATAAAATTTAATCATTTTTCTAACCACATCTAATGGTAAGCATGATGCGGTTGGTCAAATTTCATACAGCATGCAGTGAAAGAGGGAAGCATGCAGCCAGTATTTATATTGCAACCTGAGGTATATGGGCATGAAGTATCACTTTGACAGAAAAACAGGTTTGTTACAAATAATTATCATGTAAACCATGGATTGGTATTTTCACTGATGATTGTCAAGTCGTATAATTTTCATTTGCGAAATTATGTGCTTTGCTTTTAATGGTTCTAGAAACTGTTGCGTTAGGTTAACTGGTCGCGGACAGAAGACATACATGATAAATATGGAGACTGCCAGGATTGCATACAAGGCTAATGACAGTAATGTCAAAATATACTTGGAAACAGACAGTGATGCACAGAAGACCAGTCGTGAATTTGACCGGGTGAGTTGACATGATGATTGTGTAACTTCAGTTTAAGACTGTGCAGGATTTTTAGCGTGCTAAAGCTCCCATACTGTTTTAGTTACTTCCATAAGTTGCTCATGTATATAGTAGTAATAACTTGTGTAAAATTATGTTGTTTACATTAATTCTTCGATTTTGGGTTTCGGCATCTCAGAGACACTGTAAAGGGAGTGACATGCCTTCTGTCAGTTGTCAGTGTGATTGCCCTGGTCAGCAACATGTAAGATCTGTTAACTTTGAGTGACTTAAATTTATATGCATATGCTAATCATTTAAACAGTAAATCATTTGCCAAGGAATTAGTATATATTAACTATAATTACTACTAGCCCTCTGCAATGATCACGCCATTGGCGCTTGAAAACTGCTTGCACCCACAGCATTCGTCTATACATTGCCTATGCTGCTGCAGTTGCTACTAAGACGTCATTGTTGCTATGACGTCATTGCATTGTGCATTGTGAGGTTTACACGGCATTACGTCTGTGCAGGTGCCACTTGCAATTTTAATAGTATGGATACTGGTAAACCATATAATTTCAGTGAACCTAAAATTGTTTATATTCAATTTCTATGAGTACTGGTGTTGCATACTGGTGTGCTACTACTACCATTTTACAGCCATGGCAACATGCATTAATCTACACCCCTCTCCAGCTATGAACCGGAGGTTTTTGCTGAAAGCTTTGCTGGCAGCCATAAGCCCTTGCTGACAACATGTAGTGCATTTAGATTATGGAGAAGGTGCCATAGTTTTCATCAAGTAAATGTAATTGATATAGTACCACTATTCTTATGCCTCTGCCTATCCAATAGACGGGGCCAGAGGCATTATGTTTTAGGGTTGCCTGTTCGTCTGCATAAGTGTGTGTTTGTCCAGATGGAGTCATTGCCGACTGGCAACTTTAGTATATTGCACTGGAAATATTGATGGCGATAGTTTGCATTTGGTCCCTGTAACACTGTTAAGGAGAACTGTAGCATATTCTCCTTAATGCAAATGCACTATTTGTCGTAAGCAGAGGCACGCGAGCAATAAAACAAACAAATTTCTCACTTGTTAACTAGGGGTGCTGGTTAACACTGGGGTTGTTTAGTATAATTACCGTAAAATTGCAAGACTAATAAATATATTCATGATGGACGTTGATTGTGCTGCAGCTGCTGAACGCGGAGGGTGATGAGGAACTTCGACCGCCGAAGTCTGATGACGACTCAATATTCCAGAGCCAGACCGAACTCCGGCCACCAAAGTCCGACTCATACTTTAACCTGTATGACGAGGAGCGGGACATGCCACTGGGAGGCAGTGCCCACTCACTGCGCAATCTGCTAGCATCAAGCAGCAGCACCGGCGGCGGCTTTGAGTCTCCGAAGTCGTCGGCCGAACGTCGACTGGCACCCGATGCCATGTACTCCCCAGTTGGTCATGTGTCGGCCAACCCGGCCATTCAGCGTCTCTCAGACGCAAATGCCAACAACAATGATGGCACATATTTCTCACAAAAACCGACAGCCGATGAGCGACAAACTGACACTGCTATTCTGCCGAGTGATGCCAAATATCCCACTGCTCAGGCACTGGCACCAGATGATTTCGGAGCCGGTTTTTTGCACGTCAGCGGAAGACGGCCAGGGCGCATATCGCCGACAAAAACGAAAGAATTGGCGCCGGTGCGGACTGCGGCTAATGAAAGTGATGTGTTAGCAGTTAGTGACACGAACGTTGGTGGCACTGTTCGGCGGCCAATGTCATTTGTTAAAGCACTTGAGCTTTCCGACCGACTTGCGGCTAACGAGGAAGCCCAGCGGAAGCGGTTTGGTGCAGTCCAGTTACACGATGTACCTGTCCCAGAGGTGGATGAGGAGGGAGATTACGATGTGGTAGAACAAAGTGAAAAACAGAAGTTTGGTTCATCTTACGAGATTGCTGTATGAAGTTGCAGCCGGCATTAGCAGCCTGTAGCTCAGCAGATCGTAGGGATCTTTTTTGCTAGATTTAAAATTAAAATACAGCAGATGCTGTTTTGGGAATATTTTGTGTTTGTTTGTGAATGTTGAATTTGTGTGCCCAATTGTCGTTGACCAGTGTATATTGAATGGCAGCAGCTATGTGAGTCTGCTTCTGGCTAGTGTTTGTGATGACATCTAGCAAATTCATTTCACTGTGGAGTATATGCAGCATGCTTGAACTGGTCATTTTGTGATACTAGATCGCTTGCTGTAACTTGCACATTTTACAAAGGCTGATTGGCATGAAAATTGTCCACATTCCCAAAATTTCCCACATAATTACAGCTCATTCCTGTTACATTTTTTTACCAGAGAATAATTGTTTAGGTGTTACTATTTTCTCCATTAAAAATGCAACACACTGTTTTATTTTGATTCATTATGCTGAAACTGAAGGCAGTGATACATTGCATTCTGTCTAAAAACAGTAGATCATCGGTAGAATCCTTGCACAATATTTTACCATTTATTAACATAGTGCAGTGTGACATTTGTGCAGATGTTAACAATTCATTTATCCATAACTGCTTTGTGACATGAAGTAATCAGCCTGATTAGTTATCAGTTTGCTATGGTCTGTTTGAGAACAACAGACTTTCAGTGGTATTTGGCTGAACTGCATCCTGCAGTCATATGACATAGTTGTTGCCACTACAGTCATATCCAGTTCTTCGTTCTTGATTGGCAAAGTTTACTTTAAAAGGTAGCTTAATGACTAAGGATGTTAAAATCATTTTGCGAATAGTTTCAGTCATTGAATATTTTTATTATATTTTAGTCATTTCTGTCAGACCGTTTATCTCAACATCTACTGGACTAATCTTCATGAAATTTGCCGGATTTGTAAAACTTTGGCCGTAGATGAACGATCTGAAGTTATTTTTTCGATCCCTCAAGGGCAACCAGTTTTTTGGGCGAAATCGACCACCATTCCACACCTTGTAGTTCGCATCACAGTCGTTAGGGTGGCGCCGTCGGCATTTGACAAGAAGGGCAGTTGCTGTGCGGGGTGCAGACAAACAAATTACCTGATTCGATGGATGCTACGCACCAATTAGGCAACAATTTAACAATAATTAACCGGTGGTTAGAGGGATAGCCGGGTGGGCTACAGTCAGGCTTTGCCTTGCATCTAGTTATTTTCAATTTTGTTTATATGAAGCTGTAGGATGGCATGTTGTTTATCTCTGGCATTGTCGTTGCACAATCATGGCTGAGCTGTTGTGTGATCTCCCGTTTTCTGTTGCTGGTGTTATTTTCACAGTCACAGTTGTAGTGGCCAATTGGTCGTGCTACTATCCACTCTATGATACTGGGGGATAGTTTTGTTTATTCAGCCACCTGTTTATGCTTGCAGATGGACAACTGACTTGTGCAAGATAAATTGTCTGATGTTTTGTATATTTTGTTGTCACCACGGTTTTTATGATTTGCATCTTCAGGACGTTTTCTTGTTAATAAAAAGCATGAAGCTGACTGAAAGGGACAAGTAGAAATAAGTTGGCTGTAAATTTTTCATACAGACTGGAGCTAATTGCTAGAATTATGTGCAGCCAAGTCGAACACTGCATGTCACAGGCAGAAAAATCCAATTGTGCACGTTTTCTGCTGTAGCTAATGTGTCAGTCCATCTTGTCTACTTTACTTGATGGACCTGTAGATTAGAAGGTTCAAAAAATATCTACGAAGAGTGACATAAGCCCTTGTTAGGGTTGCCAGAAGTCCAGTATTTGACCGGACCATCGGTTTTTTGGTACAAAGTCCGGTTGACAATTTCACTAAAAGTCGGACAGGTGAAAGTCCGGTATTTTATCCGCTATTCATTTTAACATCACCCGAGTAGCACATTGGCACAGTATTTTTTTAACATTCAGTAAAATTCTATTCACCAAATCAGTTTTTTGGTATAAAGTGCAGCAGAATTGTTTTAGTTTTCAGCTGGGGCTCTGCCCCAGACCCTGTGGGGCAGCTATGACTATTTTGCAACTGGGGGGGGATACCCTTCCCCATTTTCCATCTTCCTCAATGCATGTGGCGTCTTGATGTCCGGTCCAGTTTTTTTAAATATGATCACCTGGCAACCCTGGCCCTGGTATAATGTTGAAGGCTGTGGATGCACTGTAAACATGACTTCACGTGACATCTCATCAGCAAATAGAAATCGCTGTTGCATTTAATCGTTCGTTAAATCTCGCCTTAAGTAAGTGGCAATTATTTTTTGCTGGTGGAACGATTTTGACCCAATTAGAGATTTAATTGGATATTTAATCACTACTTAAAGTTAAGCGGCCGTTAGTTAAGTGACAATTTAAGTATAGTTGGTGCAACTGGCCCTTAGAGACTTGATGAATGTGGCGTTCACACACACCCGTTTAATGGCCCTTTGTCTAGGACTACCCGTGTGAGCCGGTACAAGAAAGGTAAACCAATCTGGATTTTACTGAAGCAAGAGACAGTAAGTGGCATCTGCTGGGCCATATGCAAGTCTGCACCTCGCTCCAGGCATATAACCACACCAGCACCCCGCCACTCAGTTTTTTACAGGCCGGATGCCCTTCCTGCTGCCAAACCAACAGCGTCAAAGCACTGAAGGAAGGCTCAGTTATCTTTAAATTGAAAAAGCTGCATTTTGACTTGCAGTTTTAAAGTGTTACTTTACGAGTTGGAACTGAAGTTATTTCACACACTGTACAGTTAAACAATTTTTGGACAGTGATAGGAACAGTCCTGTCGATCTGGAATGATGAAAATGATAATTATGATGTCAGTTTTAAGTCTTAAAGGCCTGTAAGATTTTCACCGTTATTGTGATAATTAATTTCAATTTGATATTGTGTCATCACTGCAGTGTTGCATTTTGTTATAAATAATCCAGCATATTTAGTTTGTCTAATTCTCTATTTACTTGTATACCCTAGAGCAGACCATTTATGGTTGTGTACATGTTTGTGATTACAAAGCCGCTTCATAGTAAATGGAATCTCGCCAGCTGTTTGTGGCATTATCTGTTTCTGTATTTCCTTATTTCCTGTTTCACATGGTACACCATAAAGCGTTCGTCAGTAGTACATTATTCAGAGTGTTCCAGTAAAAAAACAATCCCTTCATTTTTTGATCATAATTAATGCAGTGTAACTTAATGTAGACCGGTTTTCAAAACTCTACAGATTCCAAAGAATACCTATGTATCTGTGACAGTTCCACTTCACATTCACTACTTTGCTTCACTACCTTGTGAAATTTGAAATTCCAAATATGCAGTTTATGCAATGAAGACTTCATTATTTCTTCCTCAAATGATCATCAGCTGCATCCTGTAATGCAGACTTGCAGTCTCTTGTGCCCTTTCCCGATTGCAGTGCTAGTCACTCGCCGAAAAAGACTGTCCTACTGCTCCTTAATGTGCTGCCACGGCTCTTTCATGTCCTTGATCTGGTTCTCATAAATGCGGTCTTACATAATGCCCCATACTGTGTAGTTGAAGGAGTTTAATTCTGAACTGTTGGACAGCATATCTGTGGTATCCTGTGCTTGATTTGCCGGGCCCTGTCCTGCTGGAAAGTGAAATACTCAAATATTTGCATCAATTTCCAGAAGATTGTATATCAACATAGTGAATGAGTGATGCAAGTTTCTGTCAAAGATACATAGAGAGCTTTCTTGGGAATCTGTTGTGAAAGAATTTTGAAAATCTGTCTACATTTGCATAAGTTATGACCAAAAATCAAAGGGACGTTTTTATTGGAACACGGTATGTAGCCAATTTGATTGTCTTATAGATTGCATATTTGCAGTGCAACTTTTCGACTACAGTGTGGGTGGATAAAGCATAGTTATTTATCATTTACTTGTTGTGTGATGGATACATATTTTTGTTGGCTGTTTTTACAAAGCTGCTTTATGTTACGGTATATACACTGACTTTATTTCTGCAGTAGTGGCTGAGAAAAGGAGTACATGACTTGATCATTGGTTTAGGTTCAGATTCGACCATCCTAGAAAATTTGTTTACATTGATTTTGCTGGGGGGAAATGATACCAATGTTTGATGGGGTCTAGAAGGTTTAAGTAAAGCACTGAGGTTGGGTTGCAGCTGGAGCCTGGGTAATCCTTTTACTGCAATCAATGTTTGTCAAGTCGGCTTTCGGTATACAGTGTAATCATAATTACTGCAAAGTGCAAACACTATTACACAGCATATCCATTGTATTGTTATGTTATGTGTTTGACCTTAGTTTACTGGAAGCTGTTTGATCGTGGTGTTAAAGTGCAAGTGTGACTGTAGTTGATGATGTGTACATCGTATGCTGTTATTTTAATATAAAAGCTTCACCATAACGAAGATTTTGTCAGTCATGTTTATATACTGTGTTCCAGAAACGACACTGATGGCGGACGCTATAACTTTGAGGTATGGCTGATGTTGATAATTTTTTGGCAGAAGTATTGCTGAGAGAGTGAGCTATCAAATGGTAGTTTATTTTCCCACCTCACCTAACTAATTCCTCTGCACTACCTCGGGAAACATGAACCCCCAAAATTGTGACATTTCACTTAAACACTGTATATTGCTTTACCAACAAACGCATAAAACAGTTGAAAACACATTCACATTATGACGTGGTTACAGGTGAACCTCTCTTCATTCACATAACAATTGACTGTGTAGGCCCTACACCAAACCAAAACTAGGAAGGGAGCATAGCATAATGCCATCTGTTATAACACACTCACTGTTTGCCAAGTCTGTCATAATGTTGATAGTAGTAGGTCGCTCAGTCAAAGATGGGAGTTGTTATTCCTCGAGCCTGAAGTGAAAAGTAAATATACAGTATTAATGGGATATACATGTATCAGTAAATATAGCTGTTATCAATCATGCTGTGGGTACCAATTTTGTCCCCAGTTTGTCTTTCAGCAGACCAGCACATGGTGCGTGCGACACAGTTAAGCAAATTGCACTGCAAAACTCAAGACTATTTCTCCTAAGCTGTGGCCCCAGCGGCGTAGAGCTAAAACTGAATTCAAGTGATTACTACACTACACGCGTTTAACGGCCTTCTTTCCAGGACAACCTGGGTAAGCGATACAGGAAACATACAGGAACCTGGGTAAGCCGATACTAGAAAGGTAAAACCAGTCTGGATTTAAATGAGGTAAGAGACTATGACGTTTTGGGAAACAGTGGCGTCAGCTGGACCATATGCAAACTATCTGCACCTCGCTCCGGGCAGATAGCCACAGCAAAACCTCGTCACTCAATTTTTACAGGCGGATGCTCTTCCTGACGCCCAACCAACAGTGTCAAAGCACTGCAGGCAACTGAATTCAAATGATTACATTATCGGTAATGGTTTGAGAGTATTCTCTCTGCGAGCATATATGTACCGGTAAGTTGGTAACCATTTTAAACAAAGGCCTACGTCAACCTAGGCAGCGAGAGACGGTTGCATTAAGTGAAACCAGGGTGCTGTAGCTTCCACAATAGACTACGGTCAGACTGTACAGGAAGTCTCAGATTTTAGGCAGGAGGTATTTTCAAATATGCGACATGCCGCCATACAGGCTACTATAGGAAGACATCCACAACACGGGAATAGAAGTATACGTATTGCAACACCGCCAGAGGAGGTCCGAGCCACGGCCGCGGGCATTAGGCAACATGCTCAGACAATTTGGTAAATAGTTACATGTGGTTTCGGAGATATGCTCGCGGACAGACCCACAGAAAGCTCGTCACAGTATTGCGCTGCCCCGTCTGGGGCGGAGTAAACATTCTCTCTGTCAAACTGCGGATAACGTATTTGCTGCTACTCATGAAGCGACTGTTAAAGGAAGGTTCACGGTCCGGCAACTGAGAGTTCGCCTTGCGTGTTGACTACAGCAGGTTAGCAGCCGGTGGCTGTCAGTACGGAAGGCAGCTGAACGGGACACTGCTGCGGATATTTCGCCACGGATCGCCCGGCGGAGGCTTGGCTGTCCCCTTCGGCGTGTAGTGGACCATGTTTTCCGTGATCTTACAGTGCTCCCTGTCGTCGTTGCGAATATGCGTCTTCTTGTACTGAAACATCAGCCAATCGGCGTGCACGACAACGCGTTAGCCAGGTACGTAATGCGATCGGTCGTGTCCGTCTGTTCGTCGGTCCGTTTGTTTCTATACTCTGTCTTTTAAACCAACTTTCTTCAACGTTAATTTTAGTATGTAGCCTACATGGGTTCTGACCACAGTCGCCGGCGATTGAAAGTCGAGGTTTTAGCCTTTTAGGTCGAGGTCAAAGCCTCAAAGGTCAATACATGTATGCTTTGCGTCGCCGATTCACTTACCGCCTTACCGCTAGCTAATGGCGCTTTACGGCGTTTTTACCGCCGAGCTTCCTGTATGTTTTACTTACTTAGGCCTGCTTACACGAGTATCTGCTGCAGCGTCTCAAGAGTATCGATTAATGGCCGTAGAAGTAGGTTTCCAATGTGACGTCATCAGCTGCGAGTTAGTGCGTGGCGCGGCCGAGGCAGCGGCGGAGTCCAGCGCGTGTAGGCGTTGTGACGCGGACTGTCCGAAGTTGATCCTCCATCAAGGTCAGCTTTCTTTCTAGTTTCTAGCCCAAACTCGGTGACCCTCATTCAATACAACGATGTTACCGAACACGCATTAGCTTAACGATAACGAAGCGCGCGCCCAGTAGGTCTGATTAAGGAGAGTTTGATCGCACGTCGCAGAACGGGCGCATAGACAACGGCAGTTATACCGATTCGATGAGGTCCTGGTTGAGTTTCAGTTTGCACATGCCGTGGTTGACGTAGTCGCCAGCGTAGATCGTTCCAGCCTGCTGACTGTCTGCACGCAACCACATCACGCCGACCGAACACCAGCTAATAGGCCGTATCGCGCGCATGGTGTAGATGAAACCGCGTGGTCTGTGTGGCGGCTTGTCGGTCAGTGGTCACGATTGAGAGCCCTGCAAAAGCGGCCGAACCGATCGAGATGCCGTTTAGGTTGTGGACTCGTATTGGGCCCAGGGGAAAATGTATTAAATGGGGGTCAGATCCCTCAAGGGAGGGGCATTTGGGGGAAACATGTGGAGACCCACCGCCCATTAAAGAATAAGGACATTCTGTGGGGAACTAGGACAAAATTACCCCAAACACCGACTAAACACCACTTAATAGGCCGCGTTGCACGCATGACGTTGATGCGGCCTATTGCTGCAGACAGAATGGCGTGGCTGGTCTCTCTGTGTGTGTTTGTGTGTTGGTCAACAATGACTACCGTGAGCCCCGCAAAGCTGGCAAACCGATCGAAGTATAATACAATACAATAAAATCATTTGTAACGCGCGCACGATGGTCAGCAGGAGGGCCGAATCTAAGGCTGTTCTGGTTGTGAACCTACATGGGCCCAACGAACCATCTATTAAATTTTTTAACTTTACGATATCGCCAACTCCCCACAGGGCTCTGGTTTGCCCAAAACATTCATCGACGCTGCCTCATAAATCTGACTTCACTCTGATGTTTTGTGGTCTGTATGTCTGTGTGTCTCTGGAGCCAGGATCCCCCAGGGGAAGGAGCAATTTGGGGGAACATCTCCCAGTCCATTGTAAAGTAAGCTTTTGGGGGAATATCAAAGGGGAATATCCGGCATGCGCATGCTATTCTCAATCTTATTCGGTAGGTGGCAGCAGCGATGCGGCGTTTCGCTGTCGGTACTGCAGCAATTTGTTAAGCTTATTACTCTGCCCAGTAAGAGTGCGAAATATTGCGAACACTATGCCTGTGTGTCTGTCTTGTGTGTGTCTGTCTGTCTGTCCGCGAGCATAGGCTGCTACTTCGCAGCAGTTTCTTGATCGGACCTGTTTCGACAAACGGCAGATGACTGGTGGTCATGTCCAGCCTCTTTATCGTCTGCGGGTCGGGTAATTCCAACGGCGCATAAGAACTCGAAGACTTTTCGTAGAACTTTGTTAGCAGTTGACGATCGCCGAACTCGAAATTGTTGGCTCGCGGGTCGACGGTTGGTACTGCCGGTCCAACACCTCTCGTCTGCCACTGTCCAAGTCGTATACAGTACGCCACATATAG
>Ga0126330_10000182_pt1 | contig 13840 bp, 7 predicted proteins | sample InaspJWI91metaG_FD_97004 | JGI IMG/M metagenome (GOLD analysis project Ga0126330, IMG submission 97004) | Marine gutless worms symbiont microbial communities from Oahu, Hawaii - Inanidrilus sp. 2 OAHU.JWI-91 metaG | ecosystem: Host-associated > Annelida > Digestive system > Unclassified | place...
GTAACATAATAAGATGTTTTACATTTAGTCTGCCTAGTTCTAATAAAAGTGCACTAACTGATTCCCATTTATTATAAAGGCCCAGAGCAGATAACAAGCTGTACTACATAATTAGGTTTGGTAAACAAAGTTGATTATATACGATATCTTGTTAATACTCCAGTACCAAATGTCAACTACTGTGATGGACTTGATCGTTGTATTTTGTGTTGTATCTTGTTTGTATTTATGTCCACGACCAGTGACTTACCAACTGAGCGTATTCAAGCGCTATCACAGTAGCAAATATTTCTCAGGGTTTTTACCTATAAGATGGCGGTAAAAATCAACTGGCATAGATATGGAACAAAACTACGCCACTTTCAGCCTATGTATAAGCTGAGTGCGCGGCGGCGGCGGACCTGGAAGAAGGCGTTGGTGGATCCGCCGTCGAGTGTACCGTACTGTATCTCGGTCTGCTTGGCGAGGTCGTCGGCGTTCTCGATGGGCGTCAGCATGCGCTCGACGTCGATCCTCTGTCGTCTTCAGCATCAGAGATATGTTAAAGTATCGAGACTACAGTTTCGGTCTCGGTTATAATCTTTCGGTCTTGAGAATTCGGTCACCAAGGTTTGGTCGCGTTTAACATCACTGAGCCCAACCTCGACCGTGTGTCGCGGTCAGCATGCGCTCGATGGTGAGGAACGCGGCCAGGTTGGCGGTGTACGTCGAGATGATGATCAGTGTGAAAAACCACCAGACCGAGCCGACCACCCGCCCAGACACCGACCTATACAGAGCACCTGCACGTCACGTGACCGCCCGCCGCAGCCAATCAGCGCAGCGCGTCGACAAATAAAACTTAATAGTCGGGCGGCCAACCCTGTCAAACGAGACTTTAAAACTTATGATGACACTTTATGTTCAAAGTTGACAACCAAAGTATGGCTATGGTCCAAGGTGTCACAAACACGCGGTTGTACCATAACAGAATGTAACCTTCATGGTAATGGTAAAAATTTCGAGGTCAAAAGTCAAACTGGGTCAAATTTTACAGTTTGTTTATATTGACCTATAGCCTGCCCGCAGGGGCAATCACAGTGTGCTTACACTTGCTTACACTGTTTTAGGGGCGACCAGCTAAGCCTATGGACAATAGGAAAACTGGGGTCCCAGAACTCCGAAACCCGTTAACCGATCATATAATATAGCAATCAAGCTGAAATTTGGTAAAACTGAAAAAAATGGCGCCCGAGCGAAAACCGCTGAAAACCCAATATCAGTACAGAGCGCTGGTACGGTACCGATTTAGCGTTCTGCGTTTCTAAATTACATTTAATTACTTACTTACTTGCTGTGCAGGTGCGCGTGCTGCTGACTGACCGCGGCGAGATGTCGCAGCCCTGTCGCAGCAGCGCGGCCAGCGAAAACCACAGGCTGTTGTAGACGACCATGAAGATGAGTATGTCTGTCTGTCTGTCTGTCTGTCTGCCCGCATATCTCAAGAACCACATATCATCAGAGGCTGTTGTAGACGTTGAAGTCGTTCGTGAAGCTCGGCCCGTTCTCGCGGTCCTCGATCTGCCACTCGGACGGACTGAAGCGGCTGACGAGGAACAGGACGAGACTGACGCCGACGTACGACAGCACTATACAGATCCAGATGTAGAAGTCGAGCGGGTCCATGAACGAGAAGACTCCCGGCTTCTGTTTCTCCGGCTTCTTGATCATGATGCCTGCTGATATCAAGCATTATATATTAGATGATATTGTGTGGTTGTTGATCATGATGCTGATGCCGAGATCCATGAAAGGCTTGCTGAAGTCGATGACGCGCTCTCGCATCGACGAGATCGTCAGCGGCGCCACCGCCACGTCCGCCACCTGCAGCAGTAGGACAGTCGTGGACAGCAGACTTCGCCCGCGCATACACCGCCACGTCAGCCACCTGCCAACAACGCCGCCAACGTGTTGTAAACAAACGTGGACGCTCACTCAGTTCGATAAACTTGTGACGGTCGAACTAAGTCGACATCATTGCGACATGAGACTTCGCCTCTGGTGCTGCCCTCTGGTGAATCACTTTGAGCAGATTTGCACTTTGATTCGTCTCGCCCATGCCTGACCACTATGTAAAACATGACGTCATCCACAAAACCGGAAATACATAACGCATTACGATGTCGTAAAAAGGACCGAACCACAGCTGCAGGCAACACGCAGAGAAATTTTGGAAAGTTAAGACACGCGAACTGATCGCAATACTTTGCAAGAACAACAAGCTCAACGGTCGCGACTAGGCGCGCGTGTCCGTCGTAAGCCAACTCACTGAAACAACGACGCCGTGCACACGACGCATGGACGCGCGTGCCATCGCGTAGTGTGAACGGCCCTTTACGCAGCGCGTCTGATCGTAGGCCTACACATGCGAGAGACTGGTCTCTATCATCGACGTTAAAAAAACTGGAGTGAGCTTAGGCCGGCGTAGCCTATAGCCCACAGTGTCGCCATCGGACGACCATCTTACTATTCCAACTGCAGACGATTATAAACAGAAAACTTGCAATATATGGTCGTCTAACAGCAGCGTACTTAACTGCCGTACGTCAGGTCATAATGAATGTATTTTACTTACACATAAAACGTCACGCCATAACCCTTGAAATCTTTATTATTACAATTAATTGCCACGCAAGTCGACGTGTTTACATAACAACGAACAACGGCAGGGTTGCCAGGCCTGTGTGAAAATTTCCGCCCAACTGTCTCCAAAAGCTAGCCCAATTTAACATACCCGCTGAGTTCACATTGGGCTGCTAGCCCAATTGCGTTGTCAGGACTGGAGTAGTGGGCGGTGACCTACGTCGGCGACAACTTACGCTCACAACTAAAAAGCTCACTCTAGCATAGAATATATAACTCAGTGGTCCGTGTACGCACGTGGCTGGTGAGTTCGCCGACCATGCCGTCCCAGGTGCCGTTCAGCAGTCGCGAGCCGTACTTGCCGTCGCCGACCAGCCGCAGCTCGTAGTTCATCTCGAGCATCTCAAACAGCTTCTGCGACAGGTCGACGCAGTAGCCCTCGTAGCGTTCGTTGCCCGCCAGCACGCTGCCGTCGTCCGGCGGCTTTCGCTTGTCGAGGTACGGCGACGACTGCACATGCAACACGGCATTGGTGCACCGCAGGGCGCAGACTTCGCCGTCGACAACCCTTGTACGCGGGGGCGCTAAAAATTTGGGTGTAACCGGATTCCCTCAACTTCAGACCCCATAACTTTGGAACCCATAGAGCCAATCTCGCCAAAAATTAACGCGTGACCCTCGAGAAATTCTCCACAATCCACAAAAATATCGCAAAATCGTGCAATGAATACGCTCGTGCGAAGCGTTTATATTCCGAACTTTAGTATAAAATTGGTATTATTTTTCATTTTTGGGCCACACACCCCACTTCATGCACACAAGGCACTGGTGCATCGCAGACTTCGCCCCGGCATGCAGCACCCCTTGCACGACGAACGCGTCTATATAGTCTTGGCGCGCGCCGTCGTCTAAGTGCGCCGACTTATTACTCATTACTTATTATTACGCCACTGAATAGGAAGGGTCTATAATATACTGGCCTCGATGGTGGTGACGACGAGCGTCCTGTTGGCGGGCTCGGCCTCGACAACGACGTCCTGCTCGTCGAACGGCTGCTTAATCATACTCAGCCCGCTGTCCGACCTCCACGTGCCAATCTACCACACACGGACGCAATAATATCAGGTCAGGTCAATCGGCAAAATGATCGACGACATGTCGTTCAGCAGTGCGGACCGACGGAAACTGTAAAGCCTTGTTCACAGCACATAATTTGTCATTACTCCGCGCCCCCCCCGATAGGGCAGCGGAGTATTGTGATGACCGCGTTTGTTTGTCTGTCTGCCCGCGAGCATATCTCCGGAAGTACACGTCCAATCTTCACCAAATTTCTTGTGCTGTTACCTATGGCCGTGGCTAAGTCCTCTTCTGGTGGCTTAGCGATAAGTTACGCACTTCTGGTTTTACGGATGGTGTCATATTGACACATAATGTGCCGGCAGATATAGCGACATAAAACGAGCGTGTGCTTAAAGTAACTCCCCAGGTGGAAGCAAAGGGGGCGGAGTCTGCAGTCTACCACTGCCTCGTTTGTCACTGTCATCCGTTTACTTACTTACTTTTACGTAAACTGAACTAAACTGCAGTTCGCAAACTCAAATTGCGAAGAGCAGCGCCATTGAAACACACTTGTTCAGAACTAGGCGACCTAGTTTCGCTGCAGTGTCTGTATAGCTATGCAGTACGAAGTAGGTCGTGACGTTTACGATCGTGACCAATTAGCGCTTGGTGAGGGCTAACTGGGTCGAGTTGTTCAGGTCAGTTCAGTTCATCTGCTGTGTCGTCAGAAGGCTGCTTAATCATACTCAGCCTGCTGCCCGACTGCCACGTGCCAATCTGCCCACAGTCAACACACAGTGTCACTCAATAATACCAGCTCCTCAATAAATACGGTCAGCAGGTCAGTCTAATCCGGCCACGATGATCGACGAGATACGATACGATATATTTACGTGCTGCTCTCGAACACTCGGTGGAGCCAGCTTAATCTAGCGCTCGACACGCCGTTTAGGCTGTGGACGGCGGCGTAGACGCGGAAAGTGTACTATAAAGCTTTGCTGTACAGTTAACAATATATTAATGATTTACGTTATTATGCCCGCATCATCAGACTGGAGGGGCATTATTGCGCAATATCAACATCAACATCGAACACACACTGGCAACCGTCGTTTGTCTCATCGAAATCATCCAGGAACGTCCGCAGGATGTTGGTTAGGGGGTCAATGCCCCATTGCCACCTGAGGCGAAGAAAATTTTGAAAAATTGACTACGAAATGGTGCATTCTGAAGTATATCTGAATAAATATGTGGTCAGCATAGCGCCGTTCTCTACATCTGCCTGCCCCGATTGCTCTCAAAATATAACATAAACATAGAAAACTGCTCTTTTTTGCATGTTTTCGCTTTTTAATTTTCATCCATTTTCCCATGGGGTCAGCTGACCCCATTTGCCCCAAATGTGCGGACTCCCATGAAATCATCCTTTGGTTAAGCTTAAATGCATTTATCGAATGCCTTTGCAGAATGTGTAGATATATTGCCATGCAGTTTTAAAATAACATGGCGTTGCTTATGATTTTTAGTTGTAATTGTGATATACAACTGTCTTTTTCAGAAGATAGATAGACCGAAGACCGCACTCGCTTCCACCGTGCACATGCGTGAGACACACTAGTAAGACAGGAGACGCAGATGTCGCAGAGGGACCGCGCGACGCTTATATCACGTGACAATCGTGTTAACTCTATAGGCTATACGACGGTTGATAATGATTTACGACAGTCGTCCCAGTCAGCAGAGGCGGCCGACTGTTGTAAACTAATTAACTCGATGTTGCCAACGACCGGCGACAGTCGCACTGGTTAGCAGTATCTATGAATGGCGAAAAGCCGAAAAAGCGACACAGTTACCGGATATTGATATAGGAGAAGTGGGGGTCTACTAGCGATTATTTGACGGGCCCGAAACGAACCTGTTTTGTAGCAATATATAGAAGAAGATAAGCCTAGGTTATTCTTCGGCACTTCGCTAAGTTTGCTGAATCTGTTTAATAGTTATTTTACAATTAACCGATCGTGGAAACGGCACGGCTTATCCTGTAGGATAGGTATCACTTGCTTGTGTGTGTGTGTGTGTGTGACGTCGGTGAACTGTGGATAAACATCTAAACGGACAGAGGTCGCTTCTAATGAGAGAATTACCACAAGACAGCTTCTCTGTATTACGCGGGTGGTCCGGATCCGCCCACATACAGGGAGACCTCCCGCTAGGGAAGTTGACATGTTAGACTTGGAAAATTTTGGACCAACTTACGGGTATTTAAAGTCTCGAAAACCGAAACTGCCTTTAGCCACTGATGCTGTGCTCCTGTTATTTGTTGTTTATTAGGCTGCATCGCATGCATACTGCATAGTATATAGGTGCGGTCTATTGCTATAGACGCAGTAACGTGGTCTAGCTGCCTGGTCTAGCTGTCTGTTATCGGTCAGTATGTTGGTTACGACCGAGAGCCCCGCAAAACCGGATAAACCGATCGAGATACCGTTTTTTTGGGGGGGGGGCGGGAGCATATAATAATAATAAAACAACACCATGGTAACAGAGTGAATTGCCGTTGCAACCATAATTGTGTATGTCTAGCCTAGTTTTCCTGCTTGTTGCTTTATGCTGGTGGGCTTAAAAATAAAAAAAAATAATGATAATAATAACCACGACAACGTTTATGGTGCTATCGTAATGACCAAAGTCATTGCGAGAGTTCATTTGATGAATGCAGACTGAGCGCCGGGTGGCCGCCAACTCTCAGACCAAGCCAATCGACTTGGGCTGCGAGTCCGCCGAAAATTAGCTTCTACCGTCCACATCCACCATCGCCATTGTTATAATTGCTCAGCCCGAAAGCTGATACTCATTTACCGTCCCACGGAGGTTGGAGGCTGAGTCGACCTAGGCAATGCAGTAAGGGTGCGCAGCCCATGCCCAAGGCTGTATATCGCAGTGGCTGTCGCGATAAACACAACTGCATATGTGCATACTGTACAGTTGCGTTCTGTCAGCCAGCTTTCTCATACTAAAGTGATGATGATGATGATGACGATGATAATGATGATGATGATGCAGTCGATGCACTCAATGTTCTCAACCTTATTCGCCAGGGGACAGCAGCGATGCGGCCTCTGGTTACTGTGGCAACTTGCAACTGCTACGTACCAGTCGAGCGTCGGTGTTGAGGTTGAGTTCGTTGACGTCGAGTCGAAAGTCGCGCCGGTGACCGTGCTCGTCAAAAGCCACGTGACCCGTCGCACCTTCCAGTTCTACCTGTATCACACCACAACATCCCCTGCCCTGTTTACGAAACTATAGGTCTATGTCGAATTCGAATCACCAGCCGTTTTATGGGTCCGAGAACGTCCTCTATCACAATTTCAATTTTTAGGGGCTCGGATTTCGCATGCCACCCAGGGAGCCAAAATGTCGAGTTTTTGTTTGTGTGTCCGTTGGTCAGTCCCTGCTGCTCTTGAACTGTGAAGTTAGTGAAAATGACTTCGCCAGAAGGCGTTGGATCTAATAGAAATGGTTGATAGCATTGGATACGAGAAGGTTTGTAGTTAACAAAACTGTCTTGTCGCGTCAGACTGGGCGGTTTGAACTAGACTCGGAACGTGCTTAGACTTCAAACTTTCCGTCATCGACAGTCGTGAGCCGACTAGAATCCAATTAACATCGCCGACGCGACGTGACAAAAGTTTTGTCGAGTCGGGTCTAGACGTGTGAACTAAGCATTACATTGTGATTGGGCATCACATTAAAGCACGTTCCTATCGCACTGAGTGAACTGAAAAGAACTGAACTGCAATGTTAAATTATTCAAATTTAAACTGGTGTTTGACGTAAATTTGACGTAAATTATTTATGTTTATCAACATTTGTCATTTAGACCAGTAGTTCTCGATTCTATTTTATTTATTTTACTTAAAATATTTACTAACCTTTTTATGTTTATTTTCGGTGAAAGATGGAAAACAGATGTTGATATTTCATTTCTCCATCTTTCCAGTTTGAGTGGATAGATACACGGAACTTAGAAACTGCAGAGTCTAGTTCAGCTGAATTTAGGTAATCTCAGTTCAATACACTTAGTCCGATGTGGAGGTAACCTTGAAATTGCAATTTAACTGATGGCGTAAATAAAAGCAATCTGCATACGGCACGATTCTCTTTGCATCATACATCGATACTGTACTTCAACTAATTGAAACCACTCCAACCGATGCAATCGCAACAAGCGAAATCACTTCTTCTAAAATTAAATAGGCCTACAGACAAAGCAAACATAAAGCACAGAAGGCAGCGACAAGGAGCACTTACCTTCTTTATTGTACAACTCAGTAACTTTTGCAGGTAATCACATAATTGAAACACGGTATAAATAGGCCTAGTTTGCATTCGTACTTTACGAAAGAAACAAAATTAGCCTACACTAATATCGCAATTTTAGCTTAAAGTGTGCCTTGTAGATCGTCTCGGTAGTTCGCTACATGTCATCAGGCATCAGTACAGAGTAAAAAGGCATGTATAGGCCTAATAGTCGTAGGCACCGCCAGACAATTACTGGAATTCATTCATTCATTATCGTCATCATCATCATTTTCGTTTATTAACATCAAGTTGACATGCGTCTGCAAACTTCTACCCCGCACTCACTCAGAAACGGTGAAGTTCTCCCTCGCGGAAATTCCCCTGCTTGGGAACACTCCTGTTAAGATGTCGACTTTCGTTAGTTTCTGGTTTCTAGTTGAATGTGTTTCTTAACGACTCCCTCAGCTGCCGTTCGCTCGTCTACAAAGCGACGTAGACGAAAGAACGACATCTAGTTGGAGTCATTAGTCTCTCATGTATTGCGTGACCCATTCAAGTGGTCCCCTTGCAACGTCTGTCTGTCTGTCTGTTCCGTCATGCTCCCAACTCGATAATGAGAAGTCTAGACAGCCAAAAACTGCAGTGAACGGGTTGTCCTATAACAAATAACTCCCAGACCAGTTTCGACGTCAAATGTCAAGTCATGGTCACAAGGTCACATCATAATACAAACAAAACGCCTCGTAATACAAAAAATTAGCTAAAGTCGTAAACCGAGAGTTCGAATTTGGTAAAAATGATCACCGTGAGGACAACGCAAATTCTGGATAATGTCGTTGTTTGTTAGATGTTCTGGTGTTGAGTTTAGTTTCTTCAGTACAACGCCCAGAGATTAGTTGGGAAGGACGTCCCTGAAGTAAACCATTTTGCGTCGAGCGGGACGTAAAACTTCAACTCAATCAATCAATCTGTAAGGATTAATATCGTGTCGGCTCTCTAGGCCGTGCCCACTGTATACGTCGACGTTAAACCACGCAGAAATGCGCCAGAAGCGACCGCGAGAAGGAAGCCGCCGGGCGATGATTGACCTGGTGCAGGTGTCGGACGACGTCGCGTCCTCGTCGCCACGACGCAGTCGGCGTCTGACTGCAGGCGGGACGGCGCGACCGCGACGAAGACCCCGGCGAGCCCGGCGACGAGCCCGGGGCGGGTGACCCAGGCGAGCCCGTGGACGAGCTCGGGGAGGAGCCCGGTGATCCCGGGGACAACCCAGGCGAGCCCGGGGACGATGACGGAGAGCGGCTGAACGACGACGACGACGACGACGAGGAGGACGAGGGAGGCGCGTACCTGGCGACGGTCAGGAGCACTTCGACGGCGTCCAGCGTCAACGCCGTGTCGAGCTGTTCACCACATCCGCAACCAAGTTACCAAACCACCGCAGTTAACAAGTATGTTGGACCGCATTATACAGTCGGCCCGCGTGTCGTGCAGCCGACGATGCGCATCGCCCGCCGCTGCACGGTTTTGCTGCTGCCGCGCGCGCTGCCCTGGGATAGGCGGACGGACAGACGCGCGGTCCATCGGCGATAGCTGAGCTTCTTGTAATACGGTTACCGCATACGCGGTCCGCGCGGTCCTCGGACAAAAGGGGTGGGCTGAAACGTACGCTCTGTCGGCGTTGGGGCACTGCCAGCGATGTCGATACTTATTATTGGACAGTAGCACACGGGCGGTGAGACGGAAGTGACTGGGTGGGCTTTAACCGATGTCAACCCAAGCGAGTTTAGAAAAATCCATCGTCGCTCGTACATACGACACGGGATCCGTGAAAAAACAAGCAGTGACAGTGTTTTGCAGAGGCAGTGGACATATTACCCGCAATCACATAGCGCAGTGTAGTGCTGAGTAAGAACGCTTATGTAACAGCTTGCACTGCCATATAGATCGTGATATGCGACAATTCCGTGCTTGCTTTCACTTACAAAATATAATTTTGCTCAACGTAACTGCAGATTTCGTAAATATAACACCACTCTCTCACTGCTTTCACCATCCACTCGGGGCTTATACCATCTCGTACAGACTCTTTACAGACTAGACAAACCGGATTTCTCGTGCTAATCTGTGTCGCCGGAATATTGGATTATGCACTGCACAGCATAATCCGTACCAACTTCGCCGACGCCTATTTCACGACTTGTCCGACAACACCGCAATCATTGTCTCTTAGTTTACGACTTTATAGCGGAAAACTGCCTGTATTGTTTCAGTTATAGTAGACGTTACCTACATAATGTCACTTTGTTGTTTTTACTGGATAATATTTTGTCTTGAAAACACAATTCGTAAAAGTCGGGGAAAAGTTCTTAATTTTTCCTTTCAACTGATCTATGAACCGAGCAGGATTAACGTCAGAAAACACAGACAGGCGGACGGACAGACAGACAGACAGACACCAGGCCGTTGCTTTATGTTTTTCGCTACGGACGTGCATGGCCAGCGTAACAAGTGTTCACAGCAATGATGGCGATCGGCTGCATCGCGGCTGCATTTCGCCCCAATGGCGTGGTTTTTGGTTGCATCCGGCGGGCGCGAAGACTGGAAATCCAAAGGGTGTCGGGCACACGCCCGCCCCGCTCAAAAGTGTCCAGTGGCGTCGGAACTATAGGGACAGGGGGTACATTGTACTCCCCCAAGTTCAGGACTTGTACCCCCTGTACCTCCCCCAAGTCAAAGATGCGACTTATGTCAAAATTTTAAGCAAACGACTTTAACTACAAGATTGTATAAGGTTCGTACAAATTTGTACCCCCCACTTACGAAAACGTTCCGACGCGCCTGAAAGTGTCCCTTTCTATGCAGGGATCTGGACCCCATCGAATACACGATTTCTTGGACTCACTCGAGTCTGCTGCCAAAGCGGCATCTCGATCGGTTCACCCGTTTTGCAGAGGGCTGCACGCGACGCGGCCTAATCGTGTCTCCGAATGGCGCATGCGACAAATCGGTTTGACAGTGTGTACGCATACACGGTAAAGATTATGACAAACGACGTCTCGCCGAGGAGATAAGGACTGAGCTGTTCCGACGACAAGGGGCTAATAGCAGCTGACGAGCCGTCGTAATGCAATTACGCCGTCGTCGTCGCTACGAAACGGCTATTTTATCGGCTGGCCGGTACCGGCATGACCCGAGTACTGCGTGCGGTCGGCAAGGCGCCGCGCGGCGCTAAAAGGGGCTTAACTGGTTCGCGGAACGGCGACGGCGAGTGTTTCCGGCTGGCGGATAATGCCAATACGATCGACGGAAGCAGGCGTGCTGGACGGTGCCTCGTCGTCGTTTCTGATCTGGAAATGATGGCGAAGTAGAAGTAGAAGCACGGAAGAGCCAGGGTTTCACCCGGCAGAATTTTAACTTCCCCCGAAGGAGTGGCAAATGTTCATTCACGTTATTCGAATCACGGTCATGTTTTTTTCGGAAACGTTCCGTTAAAATCTGGCCTGAATGGAAGTAGTCCTGAAATATCCAGAACTGCGAAATGTCAGTTCAGTTGAATTCGGTTCACCTCTGTCGCGGTGATGTGGACAGCCCTTAAGCAATTGTTATCAACCGCCGTTAACTTCAGAGAAATTTCAAACGATACACGGAGCGTCGCGCAATCCTCGTGTGACAGCTTATCATCCTTTACGTAAACTTTACGCTAACAATTTCATCGCAATGCGAGGCAGTCGAGGACAGCAGTCTTTACCCAATGCGCAAGTCAAAGGTGCGGAAACATGTCGAGAATTTCAATTAATGTGACACTGCTAAAAAGTCGGAATCTCAGGGCAGCGGCGCGTAAATGTATGACGACACTGCGCGCTGTTCGCTTTCACAGCCAAACTCCATTACTATTATGATTAGTTATTTTCATGTGTCCCGCTGTGTAAAAACGCGACGTCATCAACAAATGCGTAGAGAAAACTTCGTGGTTTGGACGATATGCGAGTGGACAGACATACAGAGACACTGATCGCAATACTTCGACGTCCTCTCGATAACGATGATGACGACCGATTATTATCCCCGCGAAAGCTTTCGCGAGGGATTATGGAATCACTGGCGTACGTTTGTCTGTCCGGCTGTCTGTCTGTTACCACGATAACTAAATAAAACGTGGACGGATCTGGACGCAATTTTTTTGGGAAGGTTTCTCGGGGGGAAAAGCAAGCGCAAGTTCGTTTGCCGTTACGATCGCTAGCCGGGTGTGGAGGTTACTGTCCAAAACGCCGTAAACCGGTGATTTTTTCCAATGTAAACAAACCAATTTGCAATGTAAACAAACCGACGCATAACAAATAAGTAATACATTCTCAACTCAACTCACTCAACAGAGAATTACAGACGCAGGTGGGTGCGAATTTCGCTTTCACGGGGATCTGTACTCTCAAGAGAGTACTTTCCCTCTAGTTATAAATATGCAAAGTGACATTATGACAGTAGGGTCTAATAAGATTCGATGACGAGACGTAGGAAGATCGGTATATCGCCTGAGACAGGTGTGTATAGGCCTATCAGTCACCTGTATTAGTGCACGTGCTTACCGTGAGCGGCGAGGTGGAGTAGGTGGCGTCGACGAGGTTGAAGCCGGTGATGTTAACGCCGCCGTGACGAAAGTCGCGCAAACGCAGCTCGTTCATCTCCTACGGCGACGTGACACAGTACACAACGTAGTCTTCTCAGAGGGCCGAGTTGGGGCAGTTCCACTTTGGGGGCCAATAGGGGCAATCGGGGGCCGAACATTCAGATGGAGAGCATCCAGGTAGTTTAACGACACTGGTGCGGTCTTTAATGATGCTTTTATTACAGAGTTGTCTTTATCCTTTTCAAATTGTGCTTCTCTTGTGAAATTGTGTTTCTCTTTCTTGGTGTGGATTGAGGAATAAAATAAACAACAAACAAATACTGTTAACCGTGAAAGAGTTTAATCAATCGGCGTCTTTTGGCGAAGTTACGGTAAAAACCATAGTAACAAGTTTCTTTTCTCACAGTTTGCGACATCTCGTACTATTCAACTTGTACCGGACCTCTAACATTCGTAGTCGTACTTTCAGAGGTGCACGAGTTTTGTACTGGAATGTGAAAGTAAACTGCTTGCTGCCAAGAAACAAACTTAAGACCTTAATGCTTCGTTGCTTCACGACTGTGCTATAATACCAAAAGTAACTGTTCTACAGGGTATAGAGTAATGGAACAGTTCATGTCTCTAAAGTTGAAAAGGTTTTCGTAAATACGTCAAACAAACTTGATGCAATGAAGCACAATGGCACAATGATTTTGACGATCTGCTACTTCTACACCGTGAGTCAAAAAACAAGACACCCAACTCTTGGCCATAACTTCACTAACTATTATCCGACTTTCAAAATTTATTCACTGGCCGACTCGGCAGTAAATTTGCAATAAAAATCGTGTTTAAATATTCCACCACGCTTTAAACATGTCGCTACACTACCTTGTGAAATATGAATGCAGAAAAATGGCATCATTCTGAAATACGTATCGCAATTAATGATGAATCACAAGGTAGTATAGTCAAGAATTTGAGGTGCGATGAGTTACTTTACTACAAATTTATCACTCACTCTGCTGGTGAAAGAATTTTTAAGATTGGTGAACATTTGGCGAAGTTACGGGCAAAATCGCTGACTGTGTCATATACCCCATTCGCCTTGCACTTTTGTCCTCAAATATGCAGATCTCGCCAGATAAGTTGAATAACTTGTGTATTACAGACACAAACTGTTATTAAGCGTTGCTATGTTAACAGGCAGATTAATGTGAGTTAATTATCAAGAAATATCAAACTGCTGTA
>Ga0126330_10000184_pt1 | contig 13816 bp, 16 predicted proteins | sample InaspJWI91metaG_FD_97004 | JGI IMG/M metagenome (GOLD analysis project Ga0126330, IMG submission 97004) | Marine gutless worms symbiont microbial communities from Oahu, Hawaii - Inanidrilus sp. 2 OAHU.JWI-91 metaG | ecosystem: Host-associated > Annelida > Digestive system > Unclassified...
AGCTGTTGATGAACTGCCGCCATGGTGGATGCAGAAATGATGGGCTAGTGGGTGATTTTCTCTTGTTGGGGTTAGTATTCAAGTTTTCTTTATTTGTTTTGACACTGTTAGATGGGTCACAGGGAGGTCATTTAGATCATGACAGCCTGTGACGTATGTCTTCAAAATTCCTTGTTCAGAGGAATTGGAAGAGGAAAACCAGGGGACAACTGCCGATCCAATTCCGCCTGGAAATGGCTACTGAACTGGCAGTGGTTGTAGTGGTACTGGCATTGGAGAGCCACTGTAACTGGTGTGGGTCCCTTCTCTTGGGGGTCAGTGGATCGAGAGAGAGGACGAGGTCCAGTGTGCTTTTTAAGGCTGCATCACATAGATGAAGAACGACGTGCAGCTCGTCACACAGCTTCCACAAAGCCGAAGACAGGTCCTCGATGTCCTAAGTGCAGCGGAGTCTGTGCCTCCGATTTTGGACTCCGAAGACACATGCGGTCCCATGACAAGACCGGCAACACTTAGTAGCAGTGCAACGTCATCGTCAAACTCGACGGACTTCAGCAGCAGCAGCAGCAGCAGCAGCAGCACATAGATGTGGCTTATTGCTGTACATGTCGCTATACATTCTGTGGGTTGTCTGTGTGTTTTGTATTGGGTACACCAGTGAGACCTGCAGAGAGGGCTGAACTGATCAAGATACCGTTCGTGGGGGCAGACTCGTGTGGCCCAAGGAACCATGTATTAGATAGAGGTGCACATTTGACGACTTGTTCTTAACTGCTGGTTTATGTCACTGCTTTGGTTTTCTGCACTGCTTTGATGCTGTTGGTTGTATGACATGTGCATCCAATCCAGCCTTCTGAGTCATCCTTAAAGGTTCATTCAGTAATTGTAATCTGACTTTATGTGGTGTGAAGTCATTACTGAAAGACGTCTCATCTCACAGACAAGTGGTTGATAAGACTGTCAACAAGCTTCAGACACTGACAGATGCTGCAGCCTTCTCAGATCAGATGTCTTCTACTAAGAACAGATATGAAAATCTTTTGACTGCGACCCAGGTAAAACTGTATAAAACAGCTAACATGTTGCAGTTCACTATAATTAATAGTAGCCATAAGTTAACATATTGATGTTTAACAATCAGTAGTACACCACTAGAATTGGCAATTGCCATATTGATTGAGTGATAGGAAGAACATCTGGCCATAGAAAATGTGCCACTTGTCTCCATCTGTAAGTGCAATTGTTCTCTAGTTCTCAGTGAGAATATGCAGATGGTAAAAACTGGGGGGGGAACCAGGTGACCTTAGTTTATCTGCAGAACGGCTGTTAAAAAGACGGTGGTAGTAGTAGTGTTCTCAGATTATGCGAGTAGTCTTTTTTTATTAGCAGTTATTTTGCAACTGTTTGTCATATTGTTAATTCGATAATTGTGAGTTTATTTTGTGATAAGGTATTTTGTGAAGAAAGCAGTTGGTGTAGTGAAATCACTGTGTGTTTGATTGGTGCAGGAGGCAGTGAAACGTTGTGAGCAAAAGGTTGCCAGTTACATGGCATATGACGACTTATTGTGTGCTGCTCGCGACTTTGTACATAACATGTCTGTCGAGCTAGCAGCCTACTCAGATACCAGTGGCGACTTGCCATCGGTATCTGCCCGGCTGCAGTGCATCACTGAGTTTGCCACTACAAAGTTGCCTGAAGGTCAGGCCAAGGTCGAAGCCTGTGTGAATGCTGCTGCCGTTGTGTCCAGAGATTTTGGTAATTCTGGTCAGCAGTCATTTCTTGCTAGTATTGATGACTTACAGAATACTTGGCATCAGTTAGAAGAACATCTGAATAATGTCCAGCAGTCTCTTGCTGATGCTGTCAGACAGTGGAACATGTATAAAGAGCACCGCCACACAGTGGATGAATGGCTGAGGAACATGGAAATGTCTGTGAAGAAGGAAGTGATTATATCTGGTATTGATGAAATCCGACCGCTTATCAAATTATACCAGGTAAAGTTACACTGACACGTTGTTGCACTGTCACAATCACAGGCAGCTAATAGTAAATTTAGTCCATGCAGTGTTTTTGTAATAAAGTGATGCACTGAATGTGATAGTGCAGTATGCAGTGCAAAATACTGAAATGGCAGTTTTATTCGTCCGTTGCATGCCAGTGTTGTACTAGAATCGATCCTCGTGCAGTCAGTGAAGTATGATAATCTACAGACTCTGAAGTTTTTGCATTGAAGGTCTTGATTACTTTCCAGTGGGGTTACTCTCATCAGGCATGCTAAATGCAAGAAGGGTCAGTAAAAGTGTCAATTTTTGACCAGTATCTCCACAAACAATAAAAAATAAGGGCATATTTTTTAAACGCTGATAGAAAATTATATATGTTATTTCTTATGTTCTTGGGTGATCTTAAGCTTATTTCACTTATTGCAACTGGTCTAAGTGTACTTTGTTGTAGTAGCCGTTCCATCTGGCTGCTCCTGCTGACACGCAATATCTCTTTGTAATAACTAAGTTTCTTGTACGATGGTATCATTGCTTCTTAACATTGTGCTTTCCTGGGTTGTAGGATCTGGTGCGGCAGCTGAGTGACTATCAGCTGGAAGTTGAGAGAGTGGTCAGTGAAGGTAGCGAGCTGGCCAAGGTGTCTCCCATTGTTGGAGTAGCGACTGATGTGCAGCAGCTGGAGTCTAAGTACAGCACCATGCTTAACATCGCAAAGGTCAGTTTCCAGTGACGTTTTTTTGTTTGGTGTAATTACTTGAAAGCCACTTGCCATTAGCTATTTACAGTGTTTTATTTACCGTGTTTGTTATTATTTTTGGAAGAATGCTGCTTGACGTTGCTTTCAGCTGAGTAGTTAAGATGTATATTGCAAAAACTGCTTTTAGATGATTTTTCTTGTTGACATATTGGGCGATGCACAGTCAGAATGAGGTACTGTATTGGTAGAGTATTGTTGTCTACATGAGTGCATGCCAGGAGGAACGTCCTTGCTCCTAAACTAAAGTTGTCTGACTTCAGCTAGAAGATCAGTGTTACTGGTTTTGTCTCTAAATGTCTTAGCTGATCCCTGTCTAGCGGGATCACTACATAGCATGGTAATGTTGGCGTGTAGTTTAAGGAAATGACTGGTTTCACTTCTTTATTACTGCATACTTTACACTAGTGTAATGCAGCAGTATTTTGTCTGTCTCATTTGTGATGAGATGTGCTTATCTGTCAGAGTGAGGTGCAGATTGTTTGCATATGGTCCATCTGATGTCACTGCATCCCCAAACCCATAATCTCTTGCCTCATTGCTTTTACCTTTCTGGTACCGGCTTACTCAGATTGTCATGGAAAAGTGGCCATTAAGTAGTAGTAGTTGTTCCGAGTATGATGTAGTTTTTAGTGACATGTTATTTATGTGTAGACAACCAAGTATTGATTCTGTTTATCCGTGATGCAGAATTCACTGGAGACTGGTGAAAGATGCCTGCGACTGCATGCCGACTACGAGCATGCAAGAGAAGCAGTGAGACAGTGGATTATGTCTGCACGTGAGCAGTTCGACACTGCTCAGCAGCTGAGTCAGTCACATGAAGATCTGGTCAGAAAACAACAGCTGTTGAAGGTCGACACTGGCATTGGTTTATTTCTATCACAGTTTCTGTATATCATCAGCTGGTCTTTGTGAGTTGCAGTTTAGAGTGGTTAAAAATGTCTGTTTATATGATGTTGTGCAGTAATGTCATTAACAATCATCTGAGCTCAATTATTATTGCTGTGATTGGTAAGTAAAAGGTAAAAGGTAAAGTTTTCCCATACTCGTTACCGAGCGTTGGGCCTGGAGCTGATCCCGGTGTACAGGCAGTCAGCCCGCATAAGGTGACGTGAAGTGAATCACACCATAGACCTGGCAGTAGGCTGCCATTACCTTCTGCCAGTCCTGCAGTTACCTCCGTAGCTTTCATCAGATGGCACTACCTGTAAACGGCAGCACACATCTGATTCCAGCTTACTACTCATTTATCGACCCAGAAAGTATGAAAGGCTCAGTTGGCCTAGTTGGTTGACCTGTCGCGGACGGTTTACCCACATTAGTGGTCACCCATCAGCTGCAGGTCAATCGCAGGACAGGGAAAGTTTGCCAGTCAGAGACCGACGTTCTACCACTGTGCCACGCCACCAACGATTGGTAAGTACTGATTACTAATTACTACCGAGTACTGAGTAGCTGTAAGAGTAACCATTTTACAGCCGGCATACAGGACAGCCTGTGTTAGTTGGCACCCCCAGTTGAGAACAGGAGGATTTATTTGTTGGAGCAGAGTTTGGCTGCCCAGATGCCCTTTGCTGATGGCACCACACATGGATGATGGAGTTCTCCTGTCTTCTTATTGTAGCATTTAACATTTAAAACATTTGTTTATGATTATTAGCTGTTGTCATTGGTGTTGTCATTGTTGCTATGAGTTGATTGGCAAGTTAGCCTCAGGTGGATGATATCTTGTGTAGGAGTTGCTTGATGATGGTCGACAGAAGCACATCGAGCTTCTGGATCACTGCACTGAAGCCGGTGAGACCTTATGTGCAGTGTTGAGTCACGATGGCCGTGAGGTGATTCAGCAGCAGACAGGTGCCTTGCAGCAGGAGTTGGACGAGCTGTTGATGAAGCTGACCTCCTCACTGCAGCAGCTGGACGTCAGCCTCATGGAGTGGACGTCATACACGGACTGTATGCGTCAGGTTGAGGCGTGGCTCGCTAAGATGAGAACACTGATCAGTGATGAACTGCCATTGGTAGGCACTCTTGATGAAAAGAAAGCACAGCTGCAGATGTTCAAGGTATTGCAGCTTGTGTATTGCATTGTATTTCTTGATGTTAAGACAGTTTCTTCTTGTTAGTTTGTCTTCTGAATTGTATCCATATTTAGATGAAGATTTTAGATTTTGTCTCCGAGACATGCCATTTTGTGACGATTTGTGAATTTGTTTTTGTAATTGTAAGGTATAAATAATGGTTACAGCTGAGAATGATGTGATTTTTAGACGAATGTAGTATGAATGCTGCTGACATATTGCTGTAAAAGAAATTTATTGTTTATTGCTGAGTTGCATCTTATGAGTTTTTACAAAAAATATTACACTGTTTATCTAACTGTTACTTGTTCTCTGTAGAAGACCTGCTAGTTGCCTAGTTTGTGATTTTTCGGTTTATTTATCATGACCAGTGGTTAGCTACATTGAATGCATTGTGAGTAGGGATTGTATGAAGATGCTTTGTCGTACCAGAAAGTGATTGATAGACTGCGGGAGACTATCAGGTTGTTGATGAAGAGTGATGATCCATCTGTTCATATGAAGGACATTGTTGCAACACATCAGCAGCTGTGCAGATTGGCAGAGGTATGATCTGTTTGCAACTTATGTTTTAAGTTGTTATACAAATGAATCGTACCTTATCTGTGGTCTCGCAGTGTAAGCTGGTGTCTGGCAGAGGGCTACAGAAACACAGATAGTGCTGCTCTTTGCGTCCTTGTGGCTTGGGAAGGACTTTATGCTTTTTTTACAAATGAATTGATAGATGGTGATTACGACCATAACATAAATATTTAATTGTGCTTTTGTTTTGGCAGTAACTTGTGTGAAATTTTCTACTGTTTGGTCCTTTCTTGAACTCATGTCATCATTTACTGTTGAACATAGAATCAGTCTTTTCATCATTTATTTCAGTTGTTACTAACTGAATTTTTCTCTCACAGTGTTTTACATTGATTGTGTGTGCTTTCAGGCACATGTTAGTCAGTGTGAAGCAAATGTTTCTGAGCATCAGCATTACCACAGCCAAGTAACTGATTTGGTGGACTTTGTTCAGTCTCTGAGAGATAAGCTTGACATTTATTCTGACACTTCTGGTGATGCTCCTGTAATAGAAGTTCAACTTGGACATTTGCAGGTTAGTCAACAACTAGTAGTTCTGAAGTTTTTTTTCAGTTTTAAGTTTCAGTTCTATATTATTGAGTTTTAAAGGTCTTTTCTAAATCGATGACTGCATGCTGTTCATTATATGTAAAGTGTAACATTGTGTAACATTTAAAAAAATTGTTTATGATTATTAGCTGTTGTCATTTGTGAAAAATCTGCATAAATTACTGTATTAATACATAATGTACATCAGTTCTTCTTGAACTGTAGTATTCTTGCAATCAGCAAAATGAGATTGTACTCATAGAGCACATAGGTCTGGAAATTGGCACATTGTCATTAGTGTGTGACATTGGCCTAGATTATCCTTTATTGCATCACTACTGGTTTTCCCAAATTTCACTTTTTACATCAATCAACTGCTGAAGTGTTTGTGAATACAATAAAAATATCCATAATATGTTTTGGATCACTTGGGAAACTAATTGCCTCCAGTGCTTTGACGCTGTTGGTTGGGCAGCAGGAAGGGCATCCGGCCTGTAAAAACTGAGTGGTGGGGTGATTGCATGGTTGTCTGTCTGGAGCGAGGTGCAGACTTGCATATGGCCCAGCTGATGCCACTGCCACTCACTGTCTCTTGCTTCAGTAAAATCCAGATTGTTTTACCTTTCTGGTACCGGCTTTCCCGGGTAGTCCCGGAAAAAGGGCCGTTAAACGTGTGTGTGTGTGTGTGTGTGTGACTTGGGAAACTAACCTCTTCTGTGGACCATGATCAATAACGAAATTGTCACTGTTCCTTGTGTGTTAGTCTGCAAAGTGCATTATAATGTTTTTCCTGTCACAGTGAACTGTCCATCGTGGCTGTCGTATGGCAGGATGTGGAGCAGATCACAGGTGATGGTGAGTCAAAGCTGAATGACATAGGGACACTGAGTAACACGGTCATGTCACAGTCGTCATCGTCAGGCCAAGAGAATATTCTGCGTGAAGTGGAACGTTGTAAGTCTGACTGGAACAGCTTGGTTTCTGCCATCAGTCAGGTGAGTGTTGCTGCACTGTTTGTTTACATGCATCATGCCACTTAAGCAGTGTTAGAAATCTGTTTTGAAGAAAGAATGGTGAGACCTTTAGTGATGTCATTCTTTTGGCACACAAATGTGCAATTTACGTCAAATTGTTTCAGAATTCTGTATATCAGAAATTATTAAGATCGACTGATTTTTTACCAGGTTATTTTCAGAAATATAGATGGGCGTTTTTGATATACAGTGTATGTTGATTATCCTGATGCTGTTAACTTATTAGCTTAAGTTGACTTGTATTATTGACATTTAAACTTTGCTAGTGATACATTACAGATATGTTGTTATTGATGAATTTAAAGAGATATTAATTAAATGCTGGCTTGTTTGTGGAGGTTTGCTTTCGTGCTGTGTTAAATGTCACTTGTTAGTCTATACTTGTGGCTTGACGTTTTGTAATCTGGTTGTCATGCACAGAGAACTAGTCTTATTTCTTTAATACACACAGTGAACTGTCTGAATTTATTGTGTATATTCAGCTTGATGGTGACAATATGATTGTACTGTAGGTGAAAATGAAGCTGCAGCAGTGTTTACAGCAGTGGACTGACTATAACTCGAGCATGGTGCAGTGTAAGGAATGGTTGCATAGTGTCGAGAAGACAGTAAAAACTCTGGACTTGAAGAGCTCGTTTGAGGAAAAACAGCAACAGCTGCAGATGATTGAGGTGGATGTCGTAAATTGCTGTTTAAAATTATTCTACACTGTGAGTCAGAAAAGCAAGACACTAAACTCTTGCCCATAACTTCCCCAAATGTTAACCAGTTTTTAAAAGTCTTTTACTGACAGACTCAGTGGTAAATTTGCAACAAATGCATATTTAAATATTCCATCACGCCTTAAATATGTCGCTACACTGCCTTGTGAAATATCTATGTTTAAAAATTCGCAATGCTTAAGAAGTAATTGAAGCAAACTGCCACGTAAGACTTAGCCACTCAAAAAACTGTTTTAAATATTTGTCTGGTAAAATATTTATTATTTAATTCACTTACAAAATGATGTTCACACCAGTCATATAAAAAATCCCATTATCGACTGTACACAACTGCTGTAACAGAGAAAAAGATGTTGCAGCAAAATGCCATACATGATCAGCAGTTGGTCAGTCACTGATGGCATAAGTCTGGCAGTCAGTTAGTCAAACTGGTCTACAGCAGTTTGATATTTGTTGATAATAAACTCACATCAATCTGCCTCTTAACATAACAACAATTAGTAATAGTTTCTGTCCATCATACACAAGTTAATTAACTTATCTGGCGAGTTCTGAGTCGTTGTTGACAAAAGTCTAAGGCGAATAGGGCGTATGACACAATCAACCATTTTGCTTGTAAGTTCGCCAAGTATTCACCGATTTTAAAAATTGTTTCACCAGCAAATTGAATGATAAATTTGTAATGAAGCAACTCATCACAATTTAAATGCTTGGCTGTGCTATTTTATGATTTATCATTAATCACAATACATATTTCAGATTACCGCCAGTTTTCTGACATTCATATTTCACACAGTAGTGTAGCGACATGTCAGGTGTGGTGGGATATTTAAATATGTGTTTGTTGCAAATTTACCATTGGGTCTGTCAGTGAAAGAGTTTTGAAAATCGGTTAACATTTGGGGAAGTTATGGGCAAGAGTTTAGAATGTTTTGTTTTTTACTCACGGTGTATAAAAATATTATACTTTAATATTCATTGATATTTAGCTTTTATGTTAAGGTTAAAACATACAGTCTTATTTCTGGGTTATTCTGGTTAGTTGAAAGGACCATAAGTCTACAGAAACTTTTGGTGATTATCATAGTTGCATTTGTTACCGGCCCTACTTGATGTGCAAGTCAGCTGTCTAAAAGCACTGAAGACAGCAGTAAAGCTGAATGTCAACTATTCACAGGTAGTGTGTGTTATAACTGTTACTTTTCACAGGCTTTGAGTGATGATGTGGCATTACACAAGGTGGACGTTGATGACATATGTGGAATGGCTCGTACCCTTGCTGCTGTCTCCAGCACCAGTATTGGGATGGTCAAAGCTGAAGCCAGCCAGCTTACAGGACGCTTCCAAGCTTTAGTTTCCAGTGTTCAGGTAACATCAGCTAATGCAACATTTGCTGCTCTTTATTATCTCTCTTGCCACTAATAATACAGAGAATTTTGAACTTGGAAGAAAATTTCAATTTTAATTTCACTTGAATTTAGAGTTTTCATTGTAATGATGATAACATATTGATAATACTTGCTGATGCTGTTTGCTTCTCTTAGGGGACGAATTCAGTGTCTGGGAATTTTACTTCTCCACTGAAGTCAGTTTACTACTGTGCAAGTAGTTTTTGTTTTACTGGCCTGTTTCATGTCCTCGGTTAGTCTGCATCTGCTAAACTTCTGAAGATTTCTGTTAGGAAACTTTCATCGGTAGTAAATTAGTACTAGTAATTAGTAATCATGATGTTGATGATGGTGACACAGGAGCAAGTACAACTTCATCGTCAGTTTGTCTCTGATCATATGGCATATAATAGAGTGCTTGATGAGTGCAAGGGCTGGTGTCAAGATGCGGCTTCACGACTGGAACTGTGCCTTGCCGCAGACAGTTCTGTTGAGTCAAAACTGAACCAGCTGAATGAGTTATCAAGCCAATGCAGCAGTGAGGGTGCTGACTGTATTCAGAGGGTTAGAAGTGCTACCACTGTTGTCCTGCTCAGTACTTCGGTCACTGGTGTCATCGCAGTTAATGAGGCTGTATCATCTCTGGTTGCATACTGGGAGTCTTTAGTTGACAAGATATCTTCAGCCCATGACAAGATGGAATATGCTTTAGTGAGCTGTAATGAGTTTGATGCCTCTGTGTCAAAACTGCTTCAGCAACTGCATGATGCAGAAGAAGAACAGATCCGGCTTTCTGTGCTGCAGTCCACATTGACTGAGAAAGTATCTTGCTCAGAACGTGCAAGGGTAGGTTTTTTATACACTCATTTATTGCACTAAAAACTGTCCCAAGTTTAGCTTAAGTGAGGTAATGTGGTAATGTTGTATTCTGTATTTGATAATCATCATCATCGTCATCATAATGTAGTTTGCATTAGCTATTTGTTAGTATCTGGTGTTTTGTATAATTCATATCAAATTAATATTTTAGCCGGTTTTGTTTTGGAAACATGTCTGTAAATTTTCCGAATTGAGCATATAAATATTGAGTATGGGGAGAATAAAAGGAATTATGTTTGCTTCATACAAACCTGTATTTGTGTGCATGTTTACAGTCAGTTGATAAGAGAGTTAAAGCACTTGAAGCACAGGTTGATAGTGTTAATGCATCTGCTTCGTCATCTGATGATCGTGTCACTAACCTTGCCGCGAAGTATAAAGCTGTTCATGAAGCTGTTCATGTAAGCATATCTGTATATATGTATTTATACCTTTGTGTATAACCATTCAAAAACTTTGTAGTGCCACTTGTGGATATTTACTTTGGTAGCAGGTCACCAAATGTCTTAGAAGATTTTTAGGTGGACAGGAATGCTGACTTCCTCTAAACTCTCTCCCTTTAGTGCTTTTAATTACTAGCTTACTGAATTGCATTAACCAGGTATATTCACATAGGCTGAAGTTGCCATTTCTTTCATTGAGATGAGATCAGCAGTGGTGCTGCTAGAATTCATATGCTATGTTGAGTCAAACAGGTTTAAGATATGAAAATTATCACATTTGATCAGAGGCAGGCTGATACTGTTTGTAGTGTGTGACATGTGATATCATTTATGTGATGTGTGAACCGTTTGGTTATGTTCTGATGATTGCAGCCAGCATAGCTCCCCTTTCCTTCTTCTTTTTAGTGCTTTGACACTGTTGGTTTTTTTGACAGCAAGCACATTCAGCATATGTGAAATTGTGCAAATTATTTCAGTAGTTTCTGTTTTGATGGATGTGACGGAATCTGCAGAAAGTAATGAAATAACGGTCATTTAAACGTGAATTTGTGATGTGGTGGTAGTTGTGTGCATTTGTTGTTGTGTGTGTTTGTGGATTGATTGTTGTTCAGACACTTGTTGTTAACTGTGAACAATACGTATCAGAGCATCGAGACTATGATGCTAAGTGTCAGTTTGCTCGTGATTGGCTGGTTGCTGCACGTCGTCAGCTGGACTCCTCTGTCAGTGTCGTTGGTGATGAGCAGCGTTTAGAAGCTGCTAAGGCTGCACTGACGGTCAGTGACTGGTCGTTGTTTCTTACTGGTGACTGTCAGAGATTTGTTGAAGTTGTTCTGTGAACTTGTTTTGTGTGTTTTGTGCCGTAGCATTCAGCTGTCTTTAGAACTTAGCCCAGTCTTTAGTGAGCTTGGAAAAATGGCCAGTCTTGTAAAAGTTCAGTGTACTCATATGTGTATTTTGTTTATTTAGCTAAGCTTTTGTTGTAATTTTTATATTTAGACTTAGACTTAGGTCCCCTCGTTCTTGTCAGAACATCGATGTTGTCTTACTGTGCCAGGAACTACAGCTATCGTTGCCTGAAGGTCAAGAAAAACTGCAATCAGTTGAAAGCACGTTGAATGCAGTCATGTCACATACAAGCAGTGAAGGGCAGTTGACACTGAAGTCTCAGTTTGCTGCTATCCAAGATGATTTTGAGTCACTCAAGTCATTACTGTGCACAACTATCATTCACATTGGCAAGTCGTTTTAGTATCAGTGTTGTATATGCTTAATTGTACTATTTGCTGACTGCTAGATGTATATACTCTGGTTGTCGTACATTGTTGTACTTTAAATTAACGAGCAGATGGCAGTAATTTTGTTGCATAATGAATACATCATTCTAAGATGATTGTATGGCAGATGCTTGTTTATTTGCTGTTGTTAGAAAAAGTTACTTTGCCAAACACTGGAATGCTGTTGTAGCTTGTTTTCATTGTTTCTACCGTTTGCTGTAGACAAACGTATCAGTGACTTGAAAGAGTTTGACTTGGCGTTCAACACATTTGCTGAGTGGCTGAATAGTACAGAGGCAAGAGTGGTGATCCTTTCCTTGTCAGTTCTGAGTAGTGTTGATAATGCAAGTTCCGCACTGAATGCCTGTCAGAAGTGTTTGGAGGAATTGGTACAGAAACAACCAGATCTGGACTCTCTTGCCACGATGGCAGAAGCACTGCCTCGCAGTGGAATATCCAGTTCACACAGTGTCTTCCAGTTGAGTTCTTGTTATTCACTGACCACAAAGAAACTGAAGGTAATGCATGCTCACGATTTAACTGTAAAAGTCAAAGGAATCTGTATTCCACAGTTACATATAAATGAAACTTGTAGATCTTGAATGGATATTTGCTAGAGTAGTAGTTGTGTGCATTTGTCCCTCGTGTTGTTTATGTTTTTGTTTTCACTTCAGTGATATTCTTAGATAATAACAATAAGGTGATGATGATGATGATGCTGATGATGATGATGAAGATAATAATAATTTACGTGCTTGTTTATGTAAATCAAAATTACTATAAACTTATTACACCAATTTTATTCTGACTATTATTTTTAGTTTTGCTTACTTTCTGGTAGTAACTTGCTAGTGCTCTGATGTAATCTTCTGTCACTGATGTAACACAGGCCACAATTTCTCAGCTGGAACAGACAGCAAGTGATTTTGAACAGTATTCAACTGCCAAAGATCGCTGCACATCCTTACTTGTCTTGGCTGTTGAGAAGCTGGGAGACAGTTGTGAGGCCTCCGGCCTGGAAGCAGACCGTTTGCAGCTTAGAATGGAAACTCTAAAGGTATGCACTTAGATGTTCTATTCAAGATATCTGATGTGCCTCTTACTTAATTATACATTTTGATTTTATTCCAATTTCAGAATTTGGTTGAGAATTTTCGATTTGTACTAAAATTGTTATTGATCACAAATCATAGATCATATGTCATTTGTTAGACTTTGCTTACAGATTGATAGATATTTTGATTGACTGAAAGATTTATTATAGATTTATTGTGTAATGATTTGAATGTTTAAAAATAATTTTTCTTATTAAACTTATTGTTATTTGTTATTAAACTTATCATAATAGCAGGTGCTAAGTTAAAAAAGTAGTTGTTATTATGCCTCTGTGGCCCATCCTGTAGGCTCCAGTGGCAGCATGTTCTCGGGTTGTCCGTAAGTGTGTACGTGTATATGTAGCAGGGCAGAGGTATTCCCCAACTGGCTTGATGTTGACTTATAGTTGTTACTGTGGTAGTGCACGTAAGATAGAGTTTGACTTTTGATTGACTGAGGCAGTGCCCTGCAGCTGCAGCAACCAGTGAAGCTAAGTGTACATGTGATGCTGTTTGACTGCAGGAAGTGATGGACTTCGTGGATCAGAGTCATACATTAATGAGCAGCTTGGAGCTGTGTGCAAAGAAGGCAACTGTGAGATGCTCCTCGGATGAAGCTGCTGCCCCACTGCTGAAAGAGGTGAAGGAGCTGCAAGAGAAATGGGACTCGCTGCAGGCTGCTGTTGCTGAGGAAAAGGCTTGGCTTGAGTCATGCCGCTTGCAGCTGGCTGACTACGATTATGCCGTGAATCGTGAACTGGCGTGGATGCAGGATGTTGAACAGTATTTTACCGACAGTGCTGAATTGTGTGCTGATCTTGCCGAGAAAAAATGTAGGCTCCAGAGAACTAAGGTATATGTTGAAAATCTTTTTTATCGACTTTTACGTTTTTTACGTTTAAAGAGGATGCCATGGACCGTTGCAAATGGAGAAAGATGATAAAGGAAGCACGATGATCCGGATGGGTGTGAGTGGGTGAATGTTTCTCCTGGTACCGGCCTACCCGGGTTGTCCCGGATCA
>Ga0126330_10000185_pt1 | contig 13813 bp, 11 predicted proteins | sample InaspJWI91metaG_FD_97004 | JGI IMG/M metagenome (GOLD analysis project Ga0126330, IMG submission 97004) | Marine gutless worms symbiont microbial communities from Oahu, Hawaii - Inanidrilus sp. 2 OAHU.JWI-91 metaG | ecosystem: Host-associated > Annelida > Digestive system > Unclassified...
AATGGCCAATGCAGGGCCGTGCCACTTACGTCTAGCCAAAATGTTACTCAACACACAGCATATAAATTTTTTTACTGATTTAATAATATAAGACTGTACGTGACAGCCAGTGGCTGGCTGGGATTTAGTGGCACTTTCAGTACTATAGACCAAAAAAATCATTAATTAATTAATTAACTAATCATTAGTTTATATGACTATATCACGCCCTTAAGGTTATAATCTATCATGCCAAGGTTATCTCACAAAAGTTAACGATGACTACAGTATTGTAAAGTGTCCTAATGTGTAACTAAAAATACGCAAATCATGGAAAGCGGCAAACGCCCTCCGGGGTATCCATTTTGCTCACATTTTTGTCCAAAGTGTCTGGATTTGCCTCAAATGTAAAATTACTAACAGTAATTATCAGAAATGCAGTCACTAGATACGGCAGCATACGTCGGTGATATGATAAACGGCAGGTTTATACGACAAAATAAATCTGATATTGCAAAATATACGGCAAGCCAGAAGCAACAAGAGCAGCCAGACAAAACATACATTTTCACACAACACAATTCTGCACAATTCCCGCCCGCAACTACAACAGCGACACTTTACACAGCAGTCGATTGGAAACTGGACATTGAGTAAACCCTGCGGCTGCATAATATGTTCTGTACAACACTCTAGAAAGTCTTAACAACAGAACTGACAGTTCACGCCAAGGCGCAGTCGCACCGTGCTCGGTTAATGGAGTATTTAAAATCTGCCGAATCCCAGTCTGGATTCAGGTTGGATTCAGCGAAGCGATCCATTCGGTGAGCGAATCCGGATTAGCAAATCCAGTTTTGACGCGGATTCACCAGCGAAACCGGAAGTGCTTAGCAGCAGAATGACGTCAAACCAACATCACCAACGTAAACAAACAACCGTGACATCACACTTGACCGCGTTCACAAATCCAGACCATTCGATTTGCCAGTGAATCCGAATTCACTATGAATCTGAATCTAGATTTGGTCAAATCGAATACGGTTTAAGTTTAACCGTCAGTCAACTCTACGCTGTCGTCATGACAGCATCAGGCGAACATAACGAACTGAGCATCTTGGCTACCAGCTATATTTGTAAACCATTCGTGTTATTAGGCATACCATTACTGTGGCGTCAATAACTATTGTGTATTTAATTTGATGAACGATTTTCTTACACGATTTTAGTCACTGTCTATATCACTGTATCAGTGTGCAGTTTATTCAGCAACTCAGCCCCTCAAGGCTGCAAGTGTGCTCGGTAAAATCAGTTGTCAGCAAATAAGAGTGTCGGAGAATGGGCTGCTTAACTGACGGCTGAAGTTAACGAGCACAGCGCAACTGGGCACAAGAAATATACAACTCACAGCACAAGAGCAATGAATAAGACGGTAACAGATAAAAGTAATTATTAGTCCCATCACTGAAGCTGCTGGCTGGGCACAAAGGAGGGCAATCTGGCCTGTAAAATACCCACTTAATGAGTTGCAGAGGTTTGTGTTGGCTTACAAACCCGACCAACATCTCCCTCCCTCCCTTAGCCTAACTCAAACCCATCCTTCAACGTGAAGATCAATGCATGCATAGGCCCTAGACAACATCTGTACCAACTCTGATGTTGACAGCTGGTGCACAGCACCGTCCACACTATGTATCTCAGCCGCTGCTGGAGCAACATCAGAAAAAGTAGCTGGTTAAAGAAAACCCGAAAGAAGAAGGCCACTAATCTGAAAGGTCATCAATTCTTGTAACTCATTTAAATAATTTTTGAAGTTTTCAACTATGACCCGAAATATCTAAAAAAAGAGCCCCTGAAAATTTTTGAGATTTTTGGCTAAAACAACCAAGTCGAGGGTGGAGAACAAGAATATGGCCGAAAACCGGAAGTAGTTTTGGCCACCATTTTGGCAAAAAAAAACGAATTCATAGGTTTTTCTCGAGACTTTTAGAATGGCTAGTCGAACTCCAGTCCCAACCTATCCATACCACACGATCTCTGGACTACTAAAACTTAACAAAATAATTGCTAACATCAACAAAACAAAAAAATTATCTCTGTGTACAGGCAGTAATTTTTTTTTACAGTGGACAGGTGCATAACTACAGACTGTGAAATGTGCCTGGCAGCATTATATTATGCAACAGTGACAATTAAGCAGATGTTACTGGTCCTTTCCCCCCATACTTCTCTGTCAAAAATAGTACAGTAAATTATGGCTTAGAAATGAAATACAGCTTCAGTTTAGGTAGTACACTGAAGCAACACATCTGTACTTGAAAAAAATGTAGAAAAAGCATGTTGCTTTCACAGTTGACAGATATATTTGGTTACCGTAGGTTTCCATGAAAGACGTTTCCCCATCAGGACTTTCCCCTGACATATGTTTAATGAACTAATTCGAGAGGGGCTTGGAAAAAATTAAATCAGTAACTGATCACTCTGAGGATTATTGCAGAAATTATGGTAGAAATTTAGTAAACCCAGTAGCAACTACCTGAGTCGGTCATCATTCTGTGTCATCCTCGTCTGTTCGGGAAAAGTCTTTCGGGGAAACGTCCGGTTACCGATATATTCACAAAAGCGTATAAATTAGACTTACATTTCATACAACTGCCAATGCCAACCAACAATGGCAAGAACAATTAAAATGCAAGAGAGCAAATTATCATTATCACAATTACCCACAAATGCGCTATATATCTCCCTCACAATGCTCCTCCACCTTGCACGACCTCAGCCAATGCTTTATGGAAAATAATTACCTGGTGTCTGGGAAGAATAATTAATGGAGATATGTTCCCCCAAAACATGGGAGTTGAGAAAACAAATGCAGTCTGGCCTGCCAAATCATATGCCTCGTTTTGAAATGTTCAACATCTACTACTGCCATCCAATTTATGAACGATGATTTTTACTGAGCAAGTTCGATATCAGCTGAATCCAACGAGTAGAGTCTATATGCCAGTGTGGTAGTGATGAATTGCCTACATTCCAACAAGCTCTTCCTTGCAAACCAACACACATCACAAACCAATACAAACGAAGCACAACAAAATCACAAAATGAAATCAGTCAATTAGCTGCAACCACTGTACATACTGGCGCTACTCTCAAACCAATACTTAAATACCACTAAAGTAAAAAAAAATTAACAGCAAATCCAAAGATGTGGCTTCACGACCGCCACATCCTACCATGCCACGCTCATCTATTTCACATACAAACTATATAAGCATTCCTGCTCACTTGTCAATTAAATTCCGCTATAAATAAGAAGCACCTATAACTACAGTAGTATTTTACAAGTTGAAATGCAGAGAATATATAAGTTCTAGAAGAATACTATCACAAAATTAAAATGCCTCAATTACTGATGCACAAAGCCTACAAAAGGTTAGCAGTGAGCAGCATAAACAAAACAATGCTTATTAAATACATCAAGAAATCGTTTGCGAAATTACTGATATCACAACACGTTGATGAGATAACGACGCAATGAAAATATGAATATGACGCATGCGCACACAGAACTGGCAAACACATTTCACGCAATGAAGCTAGTTGATTATGTGAATCGACTAACACAGGAACGAACCAAACGACGTGATTTGATCAATGTCACATGGTGATGTTAAAGTAACATACACTGTGTCTCAAAAGCCCCGACTTTGTTATCATTTCCACATACAATACGTGAACCGATTTCGATAGTTTTTTTTCGCAGAAACGTTACACAGATAGTAAGTAGTCAAGCGATGTTTCATTCTCCCGATCAATATGTCTCCCCCACCCACAGCATGGGTCGCTGAGGCGTTATGTTTTAGACTTGTCCGTTTGTCTGTGCGTGTGTGCATGCCAAGTGAAGGCACTCTCTGACCGGCGAGCCGTCGCCTACTAGCCAGATCACTCAAGAGCTGTATTGGTGCTTGTCAGACATCAACCAGTTGATCCGATTGCCTATTATCTCAGTAACATTTCTGCCAGAATTGTCGACACTGGTTCACATGTGTCAAAGTTACAGCAAGTCAAATGCGGGAATGTTTTGAGACACAGGCATTCGGTGAAAACGACGCCAATGTCAGCGACAGATGGCAGCAGAGCTGGAATGCTAGAACTCGTTCAGTGTTTTACGCTCTAGAATGTTGAGCCACATTAAAATACTGAAAATGCATACAATTTCATCAAAGAATGGAAACAGCCACCCAGGATTCATAAAACTATCACGGCATGGCGAAATATCAGCTAAGACTTTACTTGCATGTTACACGTACCAGACGCACCAGCAACAAGCATCAGCGGTCGCTAATGAACCCGCGCGACAAAATCATGCTGCAGACAGAGCTTGATGATCACTGTAATAAACTAGCAGTTGAACATCGGAAGTACTCAGAGTGTCCACCTTTGTCGAACTAAGTCGACAACACGTTTCAACGATCGATATGTTGAAGCGAAATTTTCTAAGTCCAGAGTTTTGGACAAAGTTCCAGAGGGAAGTAGCTTTATTCTTGTAGAGATACCTGAATTTCCATAAACACAGCACAGGATAGGTCAAAGGAAGCCTCCATTTCAAAAAGCAAGTTGATCCGTCCATCTATTTCGATACAACACCCACTTGTGATAGACAGACACAGACACCGGGACATAGCTACTCACCGCACTATCATAGCGTCGTGCGCGTAAAAATAAGCTGCAACTGTACCATAACACTATATGCCTATCACTTGCAGTAACTGAGTGAATAAGAATAGTCCATACTGGCTGGAAAGGCAAAAAGTACGACACATATCTTCCTATAGCACTCTCCCTAACCGTTTGAGCATCAGGAAGAGTCCAAATGGCCCATAAAAACTCAGTGATGAGCTGTCGATGTGTTGGCGTGGTTATCTGTATGCAGCAAGGTGTGCACAGCATTGTTCCAGATTATGCCACCATGATATCACCATATCTTACTTCAGTAAAACCTAGAATCATTTATCTTTCTGTTGTCGGCTTACCAAGTTTTCTGAAAAACACGCCGTTAAATGAGAAGAATCGTCAGATTTCTAGTAGCACTATGAGCCTTAGATACACAAAACATAGTGATCACAGCAGAACCCCCGGCAATCTCAACACTCAACACGTAATGTTATGCCTAACGACAATGTCTTGCGCAAATATTCAACAAGTGCGTGCTATATGAAGCAACGTAACTGTTCAAAATCTGTTGCCAGTACTGACAACAGTAGCGACAATAACAGTGGGCACACTGCAAATTAAAAGTAACTGCGGAGTCGGGCACTAGCAATATTCTGTACAAACATGCAATGGAAGCAGGCCCCGCTGTTTAGCAGTTTTAATTTGCCTGATGGGCGTAGCTAATTGATGCATCATGCTATCAGCCGACGGTGCAAATACGCCACTGTGACAGGTGACACCAAGTGCTAAAGATAAGTCCTCATTTTCACTATTTTTGCACAAACACTATGCCTTTCGCATCCGGAAACAAACACACTGCTGCGAATAACGTCAAATTTTAAGGATGCAACTATTTCCTATCTCTTAAACGCCAATAGCTCCGGGAGAGGCACTGCACAGATTAGCTACGCCACTGTTTAGCAGTTTCAGTGTCCCTGAATCTTTGTGCGTGGCTGACTTGCACCGGGGTGTTGCATCATTAGATGGCACAGGTCGGCGTGGTGTGAGGTAGGAAGGTTTTCGGCTGCAAGGACGTTTGAGAACCAGCTTCATCCTACTATGCTGGCTACACAGGACAGGACACTGATTGACCACGGTCTCCAAAATGGCGCTTTGTTTACGTTTTTCGTTCACATTAACTGCTGTAAATACTACAACAAAGGCTTTAACAGCAAATTAACACGTAAACTGCTATACTGTAAATCCATTAAAAGTCAAAAAAGTAACACTTTCATATTCCAGCCATCGTAAGTAATGCAAACTTGCTCGTAAATGTAAACAATTCGCCATTCTGGAGCCCATGGCTTGTTCCGTGGCCTGGCCCATCGACGCTTGTGGAATGCACTGCAGCTGGTGCTCGACCGGCATTGGTCGGCTGGAGCTCGGAGTCACTAGATGGCAGAGGTCGGCGTGACGTGAGGTAGGAAGGCTTGTCGGCTGGAGCTCGGAGTCAGGCTCAGCAAGCTGCCACGCACGCTGTCGGCGTCGCCGGCCGCCACGTCGCCCTCGTGACTCAAGTCCTGCGTGGCCTCGACCACCTCCAGCACGTTCAGTCCCATCGACTGAGTGTCACTGTCAAACTGCTGCAGCTCGGCCGTCAGTCGCTGCAACAGTTCTGCCATGTGTGCCGACCGCTCGGACGCCAGCGCGGCCGCGTCTTCTTCAATCTACAACCAACATATGCTGCAGCCTACAATTCAGGGGCCCGATTTTCAAAACTTATTAAGATTTTCCAAAGTTCTTCCTAACATCTTCCTAAGATTTTCGTAGGTTAATTTTCCAAACCTTTCTTAGCGTTTCATAACTTTTTCGTAAGTTCGTCGTTTTTTTTCTTAAGACAGGCAAGTTGTGATCGTAAGTTTCTGCTACGATTTTCTCAAGTTTTTCGTAACCTTTTCCTAAGATTTTCTTAAGACGCTTTGAAAATCACACCGTCGTATGTTTTTCCTACAAGATCTCTGTAACTCTTGTCATTTTCCTAAGATCTATTTAAGATCTTCTTAAGAAGTTTTGTAAATCAGGCTCCAGCAGTCCAATACCAGTAATCTCTAGTACTCAGTCCCAGCGACCAAGTGTCACTGTCAAACTGCTACAGCTCAGTCGCCAGTCATTGTAACAACAGTTACGCCCGATCGGACGCCAGTGCTGCCAAGTCGTCTTCAATCTACCAGAGGACGCATCAACTTATTACTAACATATGGACATGGAAACTGGACTTCTGGTTTCTGAAGTCACGAAGTAACAGCTTGTCCCAGACGTGGCTCACTTGGTAGATCTCCTCATCTCGATCCATGTTGCTGCTCTTGCAGATCCACTCTGCCTTCCACACCGCATCACTGTCTTAAGTGAAAAAATGTGCAGTTGTATCGACATTCCGACCCATGCTGCTCACACATCCTTTAATCTCAGGGTAAGTGCATGTCTACAGCCTGTCACGCAGTATATACCTACATTCTGGGCTAGATACCCGTTGATTACGAACGATATGATTTGTTTACAGGTAAGACAATGAGACGATGTGAGTCACACCTGTTGTTTACAGGTAAAAGTCTGAGACGAGGTGAGTCTGACCTGTTGTTCGATGGCAGCTCGTCGTAGCGACACCCTCTGCTCGAGGTCCTGTCGTTCCCGCAGCAGCTGAGAGTCGAGCTGTGCGCGAGTTTTACTCTGATAAGCACCGAGCAGTTCAAACTCCTGCTGCAGCCGCTGTCGCAGCTCCGAAGCCTCGTTTACCTGCGTCTCATCCATCCGCACCTGGACACAGCGTGCACTCACTATGTACCGTCGACACCAGCGACCTCTATTATCCACAGGTAAAACAACGAGCAGTTCAAACTCCTGCTGCAGCTGCTGATGTCTTGTTTACCTGTGTCTCATCCACCCGCACCTGGACACAATGTCTATGTATCATGAGCGTTTTCAGGATTTTCACCTACTGCTTTGATGCTGTTGGTTGGGCAGCAGGAAGAGCATCCGGCCTGTAAAAAACTTGAGTGGTAGGGTACTGGCATCTTTATCTGTCTGGTGCGAGGTGCAGACTTGCATATGGCCCAGCTGATGCCACTGCCACTCACTTTCTCTTGCTCCAGTAAAATCCAGATTGGTTTTACCTTTCTGGTACCGGCAAACCCGGGTAGTCCCGGAAAAAGGGCCGTTGAATGGGTGTGAGTGTGTGTGTTTACAGTTAAGACAATGAAACGAGGTGTGTTCAAACGCCTGCGGCTGCTTAGACGCCTCATTCACCTGTGTCTCATCCTTTTGCACCTGGACACAATGTCTATGTATCATATGCGTGTCCAGGAAAAGTGGAACACATTTCAGTGAACACGTCTTCACAACGATTAGCTCGATTTGATAAAATATTCAGTGTAACATTAAAGGACAAGTTGCTGCAGTACTCACAGAGACAGCCTGCAAGGCTACTGCTACTTACTGAATTAGGTTAAGCATATCAGCTGCATGCCTGATATTTCCTGTACTTTACGAGGGGCTTGGGAAGAAATCTAGCATCTCTCCCTAATCCCAAAGTGCTAGATGCCATCAGCAACGGCATGTAAGCAGTAAAACTTCGCTACAACAGGTTGTCCGGCATATTGGCTGTCAAGCGGTCGTGGTGACCGGTGCTCGAGTGACGTACGTTCTGTCGTTCGATCATCTCGGCGATGCTGGCGTCGTACTGCTGTGACAGCATCGCCATCCTCCGCAGCTGCTCCTCCTTCATCCTCTTCATCAGTTCCTTCTGCTCTGCCTTGGACCCCGTTTTGGCCAGCTGGTGTGACCGGTACACCTTGAACTGTTTCTGCTGTGTCTTGGCCGCGTCCTGGAACTGACGTTTTATCTCTTGCTCCTTCAGCTGCGACCAACATAACACAAGCACCCGCTTCAGAGGTAAAAAGGTAAAGGTAGCCAATACTCGATTACCGAGCATAGGGTTCCGGAGCTGATCCCGGCACTTGGCAGGCAGCCTGCAGGTGATGTGAGTCATAAACCCGGCGGTAGGCAGCCATTACTTTCCTCGAGGCCCGCAGTTACCCTCGCAACCCTGAAGAGGGCTGCTACCAATTTCGCTGCTTGGTGAACAGAGGCACGATGGGTGTGAACAGTTTGCCTAAGACTGTCCAACGCTAACATTCTTAGCAGCTGTTATACGGCAACTGCAACTCATATGTGCTGTTTTTCAATTTAAGTTTTCCACTAACCGTCAAAAAATCGTCCAGGATTCTAAGGTCCAAAGTTAAGCAACGAAGTAGCATAAACTAGAAAAAAATGTGCAATCGTATCGACATGCAAACCCACATCTCTCACTCACCGTAAGCCTAACTCAAACCCATCCTTCGAAAGTTTGACCTGAGGATCAATGCATGCCTAGGCCCTAGGCGATATCTATACCAACTGTGGTGTTGACAGCTGAAGCAGTCTTCCTTTCACAGCACCATACACACTACAGCCCCTAGCATCAGTAATACAGTCAAACCCGCATAACTGGATAGCACTGGGACATCCTTATTAGTATCCACTTAGGCAGAGTATCCATTAATCCATCTTTCATACTTTATGCTGTGTCTAAACGGGACCAGACAAATGATATCCATTTAAGCGGGTTTTCCACCTAACTGGTATCCACTTAGGGAGTTTGACTGTCAACTATAGAAAACGAAAGTGTGCCGATACAATTGGCACAGTGCTGAGCTGGCCATTTCCAATGACAAAATACAAATACATTTTTCAAATAAACTACACGGAAGCAGTTTTATCAAACAGCACTCGGAAACTGTTACGGTTTGAAATTAGAAAAATGGTGATTGCAGTTTAAGAAAAAAAAATTCTGTTGTGTCATTTAGTATAATTATCGGCGCACTCTCGTTGCCTATACAGTGCAGACTTGCATATGGCCCAGCTGATGCCACTGCCACTCACTGTCTCTTGCTTCAATAAAATCCAGATTGGTTTTACCTTTCCGGTACCGGCCCACCTGCGTAGTCCCGGACAAAGGACGTTAAACGGGTGTGTGTGTGCGTGTCTCACTGCCTATACAAACAGGGCGTCCGCCGGACCTTGAGGTTCTTGGGCAGCTGTTTGGTGGCTGCCGCGTGCCTGTGCTTCAGATCGCGCAGTGCCTGCCCGGTGTAGGCGTCCTGGTTCTCCTTCTCGGTCTGGTGCTGCCGTGCCATGTGTGAGTCGCGCAGCTTGTGCAGCACGTCGAGGTGACGCAACTCGAGGTCGAGGGTGACCTCGTGATGGCGCAACTCCATCGAGTGCATCGACTCCTGCTGCGCCTGGCGACGACCGAACTTCTGCATTAGCACAACCAAGTCGCTACAGTAACGGCAGCAACTGGCCGCATCAACTCTCAAGCTCTGACTTCCTATTAGTGTTGTATAGCGACCTTAGGTCCAGAGTCAATTCTAGACGGCACAATTCCATCGAGTGCATCGACGCCTGCTGGGCCTGGCGACGACCGAACTTCTACGTTAGCACAACCAAGTCGCTACAGTAATGGTAGCGATTGGCCGCATCACCTCGCAAGGTGTGACTTCCTATTAGTGTCCTACAGCGACCTTAGGTCCAGAGTCAATTCTAGATGGCACAATTCCATCGAGTGCATTGACTCCTGCTGGGCCTGGCGACGACCGAACTTCTGCGTTAGCACAAGCTGCTACAGTAACGGTAGCGACCGGCCGCATCACCGCTGATGCACACATCGATCCTGCGTATTTGCCAGGCGGTGTCAATGTGCACCCCATCAAATACACTGTTCTTTGAGCCCACATGAGTCTGTCCCCCAAACGGCATCTCCATCGGTTCATCCACTTCTGCAGGGCTCACGGTTATGACCACCAGGCAGACACAGAAACCATGGAACATCAAGACATGTGTAGGAACAAGCCGTATTAAAGCCTGCCACTCTTCATCTTTACGACAGACATACAGCACGTTAAACGCTGTGTTTAACTGTCTTGACAATTAGTTATGTAGATAGCTATAGAGACATAGACAGTTACGTAACCATACTGCCATCTCTGCCGACATAGCGCATTTGTGGCCCGTGCCAACTTGCGCTATATAAATGGCCTTAATAATAATAATAATAATAATAAATGACAGAATACTCGGATGACCCAAGTCGTTACTTTTTCTGCGGAGGACAACTTACTTTATTCTCCGAACACGAATATGCTGAGACACCACCTGTGATCTGACATTTGTCCCCTGACACCTGCCCCTACCCCAAAAACAGTTATCACAGACACTACTCTCTGGTTTGTGTGAGGGTAGGTATGGTTGGCAGATGTCAATGACGGTGATTTTCAGGTGACATGTGGCTGGAGGGGGGGGGGCAAATGCCCAGCAAGCATTACGTATAAATGCCGTTACAACTTTATTAGGTTGTATCCGATTCGACTGAATCTAGATTCAGATTCACAGTGAATCCAGACTTGGATTCACTGGCAAATCGAATGGTCTGGATTCATCGGCGTGGTATGTGTGACGTCACTGTTGTCTGTTCGCGTGGGTGATGTTGGTGTGACGTCATCTAATTCCTAGTGAATCCGCACCAAAACTGAATTCGCGAATCCACTGAATGGAAGGTTTCACTGAATCCAATCCAAATACAGATTTGGCAAATCAAATACGACCTTAGTATTATTACAATTCACAACAAAACGCTGCAGCGTGAGCGGACCTCCTGGCTGTGTTTCTGCTCGAGCTGGCCCATCTGCAGCAGCTGACTGCGCTGAACCTTGCGAATGTCGGTCTCGGCAAACTCGTGCTGCCGCCTGACGAACTCGGTCACGGCTTCGCTCTGCTGAAGTTTCGACTCGTCCTTGCGTGACTTTATCTCGAGGTCGCGCCGCGCCGCCGGCATGTCCGCGGGCAGGTTCTGTACACAGTGCATTTACTAGATAGACAGATAGATAAGTTTATTTGTATAGCGACTATAAATTCAACAGAGTCACTAAGCGCTTCGGTCACCAAATAAATGAGACTTTGAGATTGTCTCAAGGGGTCGAAGGTCAGTCCCGGCCTCAGTAGTCCAGGTGGAAGGTCGTTCCACAGTCGACAGAAGGCGACAGTCATCTACGAGGTACACGGGAGCCACTCCAACGAGCAACTGATGTTGAAAACAACGCGCTGGCGGACTGGCAGCCAGTGCAGCTGCTGTAACACTGATGTGATGTGTTCACACCGACGGGTGCCAGTGTTTCACTAGTGTTAAACAAGTACCTACAGTTCTGGTAGCCAGAGGCCACACGGCGGCCTGGTGAACTCCGTCATGGCCTCACTCTGCTGAAGTCAAGACTCGTCCTTACGTGACTATCTCCACGTCGCGACGTGCTGCCGGCATGTCCGTGAGCAGGTGCATTGACTAGTGGTAAACAAGTAGCTACAGTACTGGTAGCTACAGGCCACACGGCCGCCTGGTGAACTCCGTCACGGCCCCATTCTGCTGAAGTCAAGACTCGTCCTTACGTGACTTTATCTCCACGTCGTGCCATGCTGCCGGCATGTGCGCCGGCAGGTTCTGTACATGTTGGTGTCCACACAGGTGTAGTAGTCACGATATCCTGTCGGGATAAATTTCATTACGATACTTATGATACTACAAAACATGCAGCGATGGTCTAACAAAAACTGACCAACAGCAACAAAGCAACGCAACTAGAACCTTTGATTCTAGTCAGTAACATTGTAATTCAGAAAAAAAAATCTGCGCGTCATGCTCCACCCGTAAAAGTTCTACTTTTGGCTACCTAAAAACTTGACTATGTGAACAATTTTTGATAATTATTGGTGGTGTATTTCACTTATTATTCAGTTATGGGTAGACGTTGTTGTTGTTGTTGTATGGGTAGACAACTGTTAATTTTCACACACACACACACGCACACGCGCACACGCGCACACACGCACACACGCACACACACACACACACACACACACACGTTTAATGGCCCTTTTTCCGGGACTACCCGGGTGAGCCGGTACCAGAAAGGTATAACCAATCTGGATTTTACTGAAGCAAGAGACAGTGAGTGGCAGTGGCATCAGCTCAGCCATATGCATGTCTGCATCTCGCTCCCGACAGATAACCACGTCAGTACCCCACCACTCAAGTTTTTTTACAGGCCGGATGCCCTTCCTGCCGCCCAACCAACAGCGTCAAAGCACTGAAGGGATAATTTTCACTAACACACATTAATAATTTTATGTACAGTTTCAATTATCACTAAACAACATAACCCTAATGCTACCAAACCGACACTAACCTCGCACAGATCACTGTTTGCAGTTTTTAATGGCCATTATAATGAATGACCTGTGTGAGCCGTAGAAAACCGTAGTAAGCATCTACAGTCAAACCTCTCTAAGTGGATACTGCCTAAGTGGATAACCCACTTAAGTGGATATCACTTGTCTGGTCCCGTATAGACACAGTGTAAAGTATAAAACACGGATAAGTGGATACTCTACCCAACTGGATACTTATAATGAGGTCCCAGTGCTATCCACTTAAGCAGGTTTGACTGTATAAACAAAACTGGGCAGGTCTGGCGGCCTCCTTGTATGACGTCCTAACACAGACCTTGCGGAGTTCATCCTTCCACCTCGCGTAGTCCTTCTTCTGCTGAGCCTGGAATTGTTTCAGCTCGGCCTCCTGTTGCTGCTGCAGCTGCCGTCGCCGCCGCGCCTCCACGGCCGCCGCGTTCTTCACCTGGCGCTCGTGGTCCTTCACCTGACGCTGGGTCAGCGCCTCGAGCTCGCGCGAGTGGCCCGCCAGCAGAGCGTCAAACTCGCGGTCGACCTTCTGCCGGTGCTCGTCCATCTCCGCACGACACTTGCTCTCCAGCTGAACACATCGTCATTATCATCATTAACATTTTTTAACCTTCGGCAGCATACACGCAAACACTCACACCCATTTAATGGCCCTTTGTCCGGGCCTACCTATGTGAGTCGGTACCAGAAAGGTAAAACCAATCTGGTTAATGGCCCTTTGTCCGGGACTACCTGTGTGAGCCGGTACCAAAAAGGTAAAACCAATCTGGATTTTACGGAAGCAAGAGACAGTGAGTGGCAATGGCGTCAGCTGGGCCATATGCAAGTCTGCACCTTGCTC
>Ga0126330_10000186_pt1 | contig 13760 bp, 9 predicted proteins | sample InaspJWI91metaG_FD_97004 | JGI IMG/M metagenome (GOLD analysis project Ga0126330, IMG submission 97004) | Marine gutless worms symbiont microbial communities from Oahu, Hawaii - Inanidrilus sp. 2 OAHU.JWI-91 metaG | ecosystem: Host-associated > Annelida > Digestive system > Unclassified | place...
CGTTTTCCTCCTACTTGCTGGGCAGTCAGCGTCGTACCACGGCGTCAACAGAGTACAGACCGATCTTGCGCTGAGTCTGAAGCACCGGGCAGTGCTTATCTGGCAGTGTCTGCAGGGTCGTGTCATACAGTTCGACGAGTTCGTCGACTGATCGGTCCTGCAGCGAGCTTGCATCAGCTCACAGCTGTGAGGCTTTCAGATCAGCTTCGAATGCACTCCGTGAAAAGTTCCTCCACGACCGACTTGTCTTCCACCGTCGTTCTAAACGTGGTCTCTTCACGTCGAGTGAGAATGTAATGAACGCGTGGTCGGACAAGTTTCTTTCTGGCAGGCCCACGGTTACCTTCCTACCTTTAGAGCGTCACCGCCTTTTTGGCTGGTATCGATTAGCTGGCGAACAAACAGCTCGGCACATGTGTATGGACGACTTGCCTCTAGGGTGGCTGAGTGACAGCGAAACGGCCGGGGATTAAACCGGCGATCTCTGGAATCTACATGTAGAATAGATCGCTAGTCCACTAAAGACAAAGACGACTTGGTGTTCATGGAACTGAATAGGAATACACAGTGTTTAACTCTCGTCGGAAGGTGATTAGCAAAAGAAAAGTACTGCATCTTACACTCTATGCTAGTATTCCGTCAATATAATAGAACTGAACAATAATCTCTCAGCTTGTGTCCAATATTCATGTGATTTTGTGAGTATTTTTTTAAAATTGTTGCATTTATATTCCTGTTTGATCCGTCTGTTTCCATTTGTAAGTAGGTTTACTGGCGTTGTTGTTGTTTACGATAACAGCATTTTTCACGAACAGAACAGCAGCGACATTATTAAGGAGCTACGTTGCAGGTTTTTGGACATAGCACAATAACTCGGTAAAGAAATATCAGCTTTCGTTTTGGAAAAACTTGGCTGTTTTAAAAGACGCTTAAAATAGCATTTGTCGAATGTCATAAATATAGACAGTAAAGAAAATGGACGAGAAAGCCACGACAATAAACTTTGTAACGTATGGTCAGGAGGGATTAAAGATGAATGTATAGCGTCGGCGACGTGTAGCCTAGAAGGAGCGGTGGCGAAGTCGGACGCTATTTTTTGATCGTTGGATGGGACAAGCAACCGGCGATCGGCTGAATTATTAAACGGACGATACACGGCCGTAAAACCCGTCAGCGGCGGCTGGCCTCGATCGCGAGCGCTGGCGGTCGCGCGAGCAGCGGATGGCTGCATGGTCGACCGGGACGTGAGTCCATGCGGCCGGGACACGGCGGGAATTAGTAGAATTGCGAGTTACTGGTTCCCAGAGAGCGCCCGATAACAGGTGGCGACCGAGAGATACGGCTGTACTTTTGTCGTGCGCTGCCGTGACTCCGGGGAGGATCTTTTGCACTGCCTCGATGTTTCTCGTTGAACATTCTCTTTCACAAACGTCCGATTACGACAGTGGACCACGGTGTTTTTCGTGTAAAATTTCTATCTGTGACACAAAAGGAACAAATTCGACCGACGTAAGATCGTTACTGCAAGTCGCGCTCAGAGGGCGCAGATGCAGGCTTATCATTCGTTTGCGATGCGCGACACTGTTGGAAAACTATTGATGTCTTGTTCTCTTGCAGTCGATTTACTTTTAGTCCCGTGATGCGTGCACATAGTGTGGACCAAAACCGTGTTCGCAGACGGTGTTTACGGCTAGTGAACACGGTAATGTGAACAGAACACCCTTGAACACGGCTCGTGTTCACGGCCCGCAAACACGAGGCGTCAAGTAAGTAAGTAGGCCTAAGTGTATGTGTATAGCGCACAAGAATCAAAAGTCACAATGCGCTGCGATTTCTAGGCCGTAAATAAAGGTGTTTTCAGATTTTGCCTAAACTGTCCGCACCTGGTGATCTGTCTTAGAGTAGCCGGTAAACTGTAGCGTGAAACACCAGCTGGTGGTATGGCACTGTGTTATGTGTGCAGCACACGGACCAACATTGTCGAATAACTTAGGCCCGTGACACAGAAGAAGCTATGGCGTCATAATAAATACTAGACCCGTGAGCGAGTAATAGCCGCGTCGCTGAGTGCAGGTGGAACCGTCGTCGAGTTATATAAGCCACTGAGGTCAGCAGATCAAACTCACGAGAAAAACAACAACAACAACAACAACGCCACTAAGTCGCTTACGCTATTGCGACGCGACTAAGAATGACCACTTATACGAGCGTCGTGAACTGGTGGTTCTATAATATCCATTTCTAAGCCGTTTCAGCGTTCTTGACTTTATCACAGAATCCGGCACCGACTTGTCGTCCACGAACTGACGGAGACATGACTGCGGAACGTCGAGGAAAGGCAACAGTCACACGCACTCGAACAGTTACTTAGTCGACTTCTCTTTCCGCGGACGCACGGCGGCAGAATATGCCACGGCTCTGTGAATATGCTCGCCGGCCGGGCGTTTGACAATGATCTAGTTAAGGCTGCTGCAGCTGTGCTGCGGCTACTGCTGCTGTGAGCGGATGCGGAACACGTAGGCGCGCTATCGTTCCGACTGTCATTTCCCGCTGCTATTTGTGGGCTACAAATGATCCCCGGCTTGTATTGGAGACCCAGCTTCTATTTGGACATTCGGTTTTGACCTCCATCTTCTGTCTACAACTAGTAATCACGTTACCATGCTACAGAACACCGCCGCTCGTCTGATTACTGGAGCCAGGAAGTGAGCCAGTATCAGTACACGCTGGTCGTCGTCATCTCCGGTCTGCCAAGTGACGTCAGCTGTTCGTTCCACGTACGACGACACGGCATGGCGACCGTAGCTTCACTGTTCGAGGATCTTGAGTTTGGAACAACGTCACTACTAAACATCATGATCCGGGGATTTCACTGTACACGAATTGGACCCCCAGCTTGTACTTGAGACCCGGCTTCTATTAGAAGATATACGGTGGTTAAGCTTGCTGCTGCGGCTATTGCCAGGAACTGAACGATGCGGGACGCGTAGGCGCGCTATCGTCCCGACTGTCATTTCGTCGCCGTAAAACGAGTATTGAGTCGGCGGGCGCGCGCCCGGATAACGCTCTCATCTGCATAATGGCTCGGCGTTGTCCTGACACGTATCTGTCGACGTCGGACGGCGGGTCGTGGCCTCACGCGCCACGTCCAAATCGGAATGTATAGGACAATCGTCCGCCCCGGACAACCACCTGCCCCGTCGGAAATCACGCACCATCGCGGACATCTGACCCGCCGTACATGACCTAACCCTAACCTAACTAAAGCCCCAAACCATAAACCCCAACCATGACAGTTAGTGTCCACTATGTACACTATAAGCTAACACACAGCATCACAGCGTCCTTCCTTGATAAATCACCCTAATCCCAAACACTAACCCCAACCCTTAACTCTGACCCGTGATCCTAATAATCCTAACCCTAACCCTACTAACTCCAACTGTAACCATAAACACCAACCCTATAACTGTAAACCATAACCCTATCCAGAGAAGGCAGATGCTGCGATGATGACTTTCGGGGCAGGTGCCCGGGAGGTAAAGTCGAGGGGAGCAAATGTCTAGAAATGAAATCTATAGCGACAGACCGTTTCCGTTGCCACGGTCGCTGTCGCTCAGGTGGGCTTAACACGACAGACAGACTCGACATCGCACAGTAAGAGTAATTCGGCCGCGCTTTTTTAATGAGTCAAGTCGCACACTCTCATTTAGCTGCTCTCATTTGTCTGTTTGGTAACAGGATACAATGATGAGCTATTGGTCGACTTTCGTGAAATTTGGGGATTGCATGACTATGGATTAGAAAAGAAAAGATTTGATTGAGTTTCGGAAGTGATTCGGAATATCGTCTGAATATCGTGGATATTGAAGTTTTCCAGTCGGTTGTAAGTGCCAGCTGCCACCGTGTGCCTGTTTGGTATTTCCAATGAGACCGCGTCTGCTTTTACTTTCGTTTCGTAACTGTAAAATAAGCAACACATCTGCACTTTTCATATGCATCCACTGCCTAAGGCGATAGTGAATGCCCGTCTCTTCGTATGTCCGACCATCTATCCGTGAGTTTGATACATGCTGATCTTGTGTATACTGTGTAATAATAAAAACTTATAAGGTCATTATGACTGTATAAAGATGAGTTGACGATCATCACACAGTTCTATCAAACTAACAGATAAGCCTATCTTCATGGAACCCTATTTAACCCATCTTCATCATCGCCATCATCATCTGTCGGTCCAGTATAGGTAGAATGCCTGTTGACCATCTTCGTGTGTTGTCGAGTTGAAGTAATGTCTGGATGGTTGTCTCATTGGGCATTTTCAGCTGGTCTGTATTTTCATTCCATACTGTATCTGTTGTCGGCACTCTGTCTGTCAAATCGTCCTTTGAAACAATTCACTGTTGGTGCCATCACCACTTCCTCCGGCAGGTTGTTCCACAGCTTTACCACTCTGTTGCTAAAGAAATTCTGTCGTAACTGAGTTCTGCTACTTCTTATTGCCAATTTCAAACTATGGCCTCGAGTCACCAAACTGGATGATTCATGCAATGGAAGTAGGTCAGAGCAATCAACATTGTATATACCATGTAAATGCTTGTAAACTTCGATAGCATCTCCTCTATTTCTTCTGTAAGTATGTGATGGTGAGTCCATTTTTCCTTAACCTTTCTGCATAGCTTGACCTTTCTAGCCCAGAAGTCCTTGTGAAGTTTTAAAGGTGGACAAATTTGTGCTCAGAAGTAACATTCAGTAAACAGACCGGTTTCACTTGATGTTTTTTTGACATCGACTTTATGCGCCTGTGTGATATCTGTGACGCAGTGAAAATGATCATTTGGCTGCGACACTCAAAAACTGACTGTTTTGTTTACATTACATTCTAAAAGTCTAACTGCGCCACTGCCGTTGACTGATTCTGGTGGACACCGGAGAGGCATCACACGGTGACGTCTGCGTGATCGACTGGACAATGGACGAGCTTGACCAACTGTTGCCTGGCTGTCACTCAGGTACGGGACCCGGCTTAACTGACCAGACACAGAGACCATCGATCAGCCAGAGGAAACTAATTGTGTCGAAAGCCGCGCATTCGTCAACGCAAGCTAATAGAGAGCGCATCCCTACTGAAGCTGAGAAGAATCCGTTAAATCAAGCATCTGTTTGTTACATGAGACGAAAATAGCGAGTACAATACAATGCAGTGATGTTAAGTCTTGGTCTTGGTCTTGGTCTTGAGTCTTGACACTTGTGGTCTTGGTCTTGGCCTTGGTCTTGAACTTTGTGGTCTTGTTAACATCACTGATACAATGCAATACAATTAGTGACTTGTGGCCAACACGGCCAAATAGACGGTTAGGCCTATATGCGGATATACGTAAACGTAAAATACAAGCATATGCACATACACAATAAAATAGTCAGTTAATTCAGAAAAACAAAACAAAAGTACACATAGTGCCATATTTGAGGAATTTGTTCTACACTATTTTCGGGATAACATGCTGCTGAAAACTGAAAAACGTCGTCAGTAATTGCTACATTTGTTATCTAGTGCAATAGTCTGTCGTTTTCTTTAACTGGCCTATCGTACAAATTTCTCTGAAGTTATGCATGCGAAGATCCGTTAAAAATGATTAGTATATACGGCAATTTCCAGAAACAGCGCAAGAGAAAAACACTTACAATAGCCATCGCCGTTCGCTGACTTAAGATCACAGATCAACTACAAAGCCCTTACTTGAGTTGCACTGACCACTCAGCACAAGAGCCTCGTTAGACAACCGATGAGCTGGCCGTTACTTATTTTACATTTTACATTCTGAATTTCAGGTATGCTTTCTAGCCACGGTCGGCTCATCACGCCTCGCAACGTGCATCCATATTCCGTAGCCGAAAAGCTGCTACCTTAACTTCGAACGTTACCTAGGCAAGGACAAGGCGAACCATCATGCTAATAGCAAGTCAGAGGTCATTTCGACCGAAAGTTGTCGTTTGGAATTGGATACACACACACACACACGACCAAGCATTTACCAGGACCACTAAAGTAGTGACAGCTCAGTGTCACATACTTTTAGTTGAAAAAATTATTTTCGGGATTATTAGTCCGAAGTTGTTGACTGATTATTTTCAGATGGTACTGCGCAAATCGACTCTCTCCTTTGTCCGTTAGGCTGATTCGTGGTTCAGAAAAAAAGAAAAGGAGCTAACCGAGTGGGGGAGAACGTGTTTTCGAGAGTTTATTGCTTTGCGGCGGCGAACGGCGGCAGCTGAAGCGGAAAACTCGTGCTCACAAAATTGAAGTTGTGACGTGATCGGCGCGCTGGCGCGTGCGAGGTAACAGCTGTTTCGAGATGAAATTGGCTTCGCGTCTATAGACCGATCTCTAGCGCGCATCCATCCCGTCGACAAGATGTTCGCCGTCGTCGGATCGCGATAACGCTGCAACGGAATTGACCGCCGCCTCACGACGGACGCAATGGATTCTAAGGGAGTTCGAGCGGTTCTCAGAATTAACGACTGACAGTCGTTCTTCGTTTAGTCAGAAAACCACAGCAAACTGCACACTGATTTCGGGCGATTTTGCTGCGTAGCAATTAAGTCATACGTTAAAGAATTGTAGGATACACTGGCCGTGCTCAGCATCAGCGAAGGGTGTGAAAGACTGATGCATTGGGACAGTTCAGTGGGTATTCTGACAGCTTCAGAGATGTACGCAAGTCAAATTGTAAATGTAAATTGTAATGTAATGTAAATGCTTGATTTTGACATCTGAAAGTGATATTATGAAATTCATGTAGCAGATGAAACTAGGAAGTCACTAGTGATCTTGAATTGTTCGTCGGCGCAGGATATCGTTCTTTGTTAACGCCATGCGATCCTACTGCATTACGCTGCCCTCATTTAAAAACACCGGACATTCTCCTGAAAATATTTCGGTGCCAAGACGAGAACAACTGTCCGTCTTACCCGCATCGATTCTGTCACCAACCTGGTCGTATTTTACACGGTGTGGAGTCACAGCTGTTCGCTGACGACAGCCACACATCTCAGCGAATCTGAAACGCCGGGTGCAGCGGGCAAGTGAGACACGGCTCGTAAACACGTCCACTGAACCCAATCCGTCACTCGGACAGCGCCGCCGAAGAGTCCGCAGTCGTCGACCGTCACAAGTCATTTGCCCTCAGGGATATCTGCCTCCTGGTTAGGGTTAGGGTTTAGAGTTGTAGGGTTACAGTTGCGGTTATTACGGTTACGGTTAGGATTATTAGGATTAAGGTTAAGGATAGGGGTTAGGGTTATGGAGTTAGGGGATTAGGGTTACCGTTTGGGGTTAGAATTGCATTATTAAGGACGATGTTACTGTTAGGGTTATATAGAGTTAAAGTTCACGGTTAAGCGCTTAGTGACTCTTTTGAATTCACAGGCACTATATAAATAAGTTTATCTATCTATCTATCTATCTATCTACGGTTACGGTTATTGGGGTTAGGTGACCGTTGGGGTTCATGTTAGGATACGGATAGGTTGAAGTACCGGGGGTTCGTGTCCGCGATGTCCGGGGTCGGTGTCCGGGGGAAATGTCATACATTCCGCCAATTCGTCGTCGTCGTCGTCGCCGTGGTATGTTCATTTTACGGTCGTCGTCGCTCGCCGGCTGATAAATCACGGCTTCTCGTCCAGTCAGCCACACCGGCACGCTTAACTCCTACATGCTGGACAGCTGAATGTAGGTCGTTTGCCCCCCCCCTTCCCGGACATCTGCCTCCAAACACCTGATCTCGTGTCGAAAACTACCCACCGGAACTTCACCTAAACCGTAACCCGAACACCATAGGCTAACCATAAATTCTAACCCTAACCGTGACCCTAAATTCTAGCCATCATCCTAAACTTAACAGTCAATCCATACATATTCATATACCGTAACTCCTATCACTAACTCTGACCTTGATAATCTCTCCGTAACCCCGAACCCTAACCTTAACCTCTATCCTAACCCCTAATCCTAACACAAACTTTAATAATCCTAACCGTAATAACCGTAACCGTAAACCCCAGCCGTTAGCGCTAACCATATAACTGAAAACCCTAACGTTAATCGGGGCAGATGGGCGGGACTGGTAGAGGGGGCATATGTAGAAGGCAGGTATATGTGTGGAGAGCCTGGGGGCAAATTTCCCGTCACGTGGCGAGATAGTGGGCGTCGCAGTCGACTGCACATCGACGACTGCGCTGCGTGGTGGTCCACACGATGCGAGGCGATGACACGAGACAATCGCACCGCAGTGAATCTTCCACTCGGTGCATGCCCACCGACCGCTCTGCACTCGACACCGCCGGCCACATATTTATCCACGCCAGAAGAACGCAGGTCCAGATTGTTTTTACCACACGACGCACATCTCAAAGTCCGAACGCGACTAAATTTGAAGTTACTGAACCCCAGTTCTGAACACGTGCATTGCACGAACTAACTGAGCACCAAGTGTCCTAGTTTTCCGGCAACCAGTCAAGTCGTGACGCTGACGAGCGTGACCAATGAACGCGTCGTGTAACTGGGTCGAGTGGTTGCAGGCCGGTTTAGTTCAGTTCAGCTCGTGTGCTGTGAACAAGCATTTATACCCAATTAATAGGCGTACAGTCGGTGCTGACTGAGGCAACAAAACTTTTTGTCGTGTCGCGTCGGCAGTGTTAATTGGGTTTTTCGCGTGCGCTTATAACGATACGAGAAACTATATTCATGCGCGCTCAAAAGCGATGTAAGCCAGGGATTTTTTTAAGTGCAAGAAACAGTAAATTAAAAGAAATAACTAAATACAAAAATGGATATGGTCAGAAGAAACGGTACTGGAATGAGTCTGTGGAGTCAGTCCTTCCGTTCGAAACAAGTCGGCGTTCTGTCGAAACAGCTGAGAACTGGTTTCGGCACCGAAGCATCCTACACTGCGTAAGCAGGGAATCTAGTTATCTGTCCCAAACTTCGAACTCAGTTGACGTTTCGTCTTTTCGTCACGGCACGTCGACCTTCTCAAGTATTGTCAACTTAGATTGACCATGGCAAGTTTGTCACATTGAGTGTCAACCCGACTTTTGTTTACAGTACGCTGGCCGTGACGCAGAGCGTTGCGCGGTTCGTCTGCTACACCTAAGACTTAAACCTCGTTCACATCACATGAACTGAACTGAACTGAACTGAACTCTTCGCGCAAGCCAATGGGAACGTTCACATCGCACGAACTGGAGTTCGCGAATAGGAGTTCGCGATTCGCGAACTATGCGACCTTGTTCGCTGTGTGTGCACTCGGCAGCCAGCAATACGAAGTCGATCGCTACGACGTGACGCCGGACTGTGCACGTGACCAATCAACGCTTGTCGTAACTGGGTCAAATAGTTCAGGTCAGTTCAGTTTAGTTCATGCAATGTGAAAGAGGCCTAATTAAATTTTATTCAATCATTCCTATTGTGGCCCTAGCGTATTAGGCCGACGACTACGTGTCTGTGGCATCCGTGACCGGCAGACAGCACTCCGTGCTGATGCTGGCCTTCCGTACAGCAACAGTGCACTGGGTACCCGAGACTTTCGACTCCGAACAGCAGTCCTCAAGCCCGAGGTTAACGATGCTGATAAAACAAAGAGTTGTTGTGTGTTTGAAGTTTATTTTGCCATTTGTTTATAAATTCATCCAACTCGGTTGAAATGCCGTATCGAAAAGTGAAAAAATGAGGTGACTATACGCGCTCACCACCCAGTAAAGTTGACTCATGTTACGACCGCCTCTGACGTTTCAATTTCACGCCATTAATAAACCTGGGACAGGATGTGCTCGAAAAATCTCATCTTGCCTTAATTCGTTTTTCCGGGCAGCGGCGACGGCACGGAATGGACGGTCAATTCCCGACGGACGACTAAAAGAAAGCCGGGATCAAAGAGACACGCACACCGTCCAGTAGTCTGTCAGTCTGTACGTCTGAAATCTTCTTCTATTTCACCGCGAAATCCACGAAGAATACCCGGACCGTTCGACAAACTAGAAATAAGCCGTCGATGGAAGACCGAGGTCAGACCGACCGCGTTGCCACGCCCACGCGCACTGGACTCCGTCGCTGCGGCTCGCCGCGGCCGCACCACGCCGCCTGCCTTGCCGTGCTAGCTTCCAGCTGATGACGTCACCATGGAAACCTACTGTTATGGCCATCGATCAGTACTCGTAGGATGGCGCGGTAGGTATTCGTGCAGCACACACATTTTTACATTGACTTCGGCCTTGACTTTCAATCTCCAGCGAGCTATGGTCCTGAAAATATACGTGGAAAACCTCAAGTCAGTTGGTTTTTAAGAAGATGGAGTGGAAACAGGCGGACGGACACGACCGATCGCATTACCTTCCCGGCTAACGCGGTCGTTAAGCAGCGACCGAATTTCATATGAACCTACAGGCCTGGGATGCAGATGTAACAACGGTTCTGAACGAGTGCAGCATTGATTATTCTAGGCATGTTTTCCTGGTTTAATTCCCTGTGGAAATTTGGAGATCCCGAAAAACTGATAAATTTAATGATGTGCTAGACGGATTTCGGAGAAGACATCAAAGTACTCGCATGTAACGCCCCTGTTGATTGCCTCGTTGACTGTTGTGCTAGTCTCCCGTCTGTAGATGGATTGGTCGGCAATCCGATGTGGATAGCTGAACAGTGAGAATCTTGCGGTGCCAAATCCGTTGCTCTTCGACCAGTGTATCTGCTAATCGGTATGTCGCAGCGATATCTTGACCGTCTGCAGCGTGTTCTCTACGTGGTGACGCCGGCCCTTCTGTCCGACGACCGACAGAGTTTGTCTAAATGTTTCGTTTTCGCCCAGCTCGCTCATCGACCTCGCGGACGTAAAAATCGTCGCTAGCAATCTGTCCACAGTTAGCCTGCTATTGTTAGGCCTATCTATAGAAAATGTCAGAAAAAGAAGCTGGGAACGAAAATGCCTGTAGACGTCGATGAGAGGTTGGCAGAAGAGATGGAGTAGACGTGAGAAATCACTTTCGAGAGACTGTTCCAAACATAGTTGTAAAAACGTTTTTAAATGTTTTTTAAATTTTCAATAAGACACGTTTTAATGTTTTTTTTATTCTTCGGCGTTGTTTATTTTTTTCTGAACATTTATATATGAAGAACCATCACACATTGAATGCTAATTGAAAGTTATCAGTTGTTGCGGTGTTAAATAAAAATATTATAGACATTATAATATTGCAATTATTATGTACCGTAGTAACCGTAAGTCGCCTGATAAGGCTGATTTAGATCCTTCACTTATTCTCTAGCTAAGACAGGCTAGTTAGAAGTCACACACTTGATGTCGATCATGTTGGAGATGTGTTTGTTAAATGTTTTTATTAAAGTATAAAACATGTTTTTATCCCAAAATCTTTAACAACTATGGCTCCACGTGGTTGGTCCCGCGACGGGGAAGGACCGGCCTCCGACTGCAGCAAGGTAGTTGTAGACGTGCGAAGATTTCATGCAGACCCTTACAGTAGTCAAGGTGCAACGGAGATAGCGTCTGAGGGCCGGAACACACGAGCCGTCAATGTTGGCCATCAGTGTCGGCCGACAGTGTCGGCTGTCGTTTTTGACGGCTCGTGTGTGCCGGGCCTGACGCGGCCGGATAGGCTATAGCACGCTGCATTCAACTATAAAAACTGCATGAGCTAACGACACTGTTGCAGGCTGGACTCACTCCCTGCCGATATGTGGGTGATTTATGTCACGCCTAGAAGCTTGATTACGTCCGGAAATTTCAGTCACATCGACTGCGCCGTTAACATCACGCCTTCAGAATGTGTCAGTGCCTCTCAGTTTAGCTTCAGTTCTAAATATAGCTCGAGCGAGCGTTCTTTTTAAAAATGCGTTCGTTACTATTACGCTTGCCGTGTTCGTTACAGCGTAAACCGTAAAACAACGGCGTGGTGTCTGTTCGTACGTCCCTTTGTCTGTTTGTCTGTGCCGTCTTTTGTTAACGCTAATGCGGTTACGATTAATAATTAGCAGTGTTCTGACGCGGCTAACGTACGTTTCAGCAATTTGTCCGATGGTCGATACTCTTGTTTTACCGTGCGTTAAACGTCGTACAACTTTTAATTTACACTACAATACACCATCGTTGTTTAAGAATTTCATACGCTTTCGCATATTGGCGAATTTATGCGGCGTTTCACTGGTAAACTGCCCATACTTCATTAATACTAATAGGTTTATCGTTTTCAGGCTTGAGCAACAAGTATTAGCTGTCGCTAATAGACCCGCGCAACGAAATCGTGCTGTACACAGAGCTCGGCGATCTCTGCGATAAACTACAGTGGTCGAGCGTCGGAGCTCGGAGGTATTATCAACTTAATTGACCAACGACGGCCCAGTTTATCACGCTCTGAGCGTCCACGTTGTCCAGCTCAGTCGATAACACGTTTCGACGACCGATATGCCGGGCGATATTTTCTAAGTCCACAGTTTGGGACAAAGTTCCAGAGGGAAGTACCATTATTTTGGAGTTACCAGAATTTCCATAAAATACAGTGTAGGATAGGTGGAAGAAAGCTCCCATGCCCCAAACCAGCTCGATTCGTTCATCCATTTCGATAACACCGACTTGTGACAGACATAGACAGACAGACACATGACCATATAGCTAGTACCCGCGCTAGCATAGCGTCGCGCGGGTAAAAAGCGCACGACTACGCGTACCGTCTGGTGACTGAAACGTACGCGTACGATAGGCGCAGTTTATTTTTGAAACCTCATACGTACGGCATGCGTATTCTACACAACGTACCTGGGCGTGTCAATTAGCTATAGTTCCACACATCAACGTCTTAGTTGTTATCGGATTCAGCAACAGACCGCTTTTACCGCGCGACGCTATGTTAGCGCGGTGTAAGCTGTCGTCGTGTGTCCGCCCGTCCGTCTGTCATAAGCCGGTATTGTATCGAAACGACTGGACACATAGAGCTGGTTTTTGGCATGGGAGCTTCCTTTGATCTGTCCTAAACTGTGTTGTAAGGGAATTCGCGTACCTCCAAAATAATGGTAATTCCCCCTGGAACAAATTCTGAACTTAGAAAATTTCGCCACGGCAAGTCGATGATGTGGTCAACAAAAGTCGTCGACGGTAGAGCCTGTGGATTACACCTACGACGATCGAGCTCGTCGTGGCCGGATACGCAAATTTACTACGCGTTGGTCGAATGTAACCCTTTAACTCCATTACTTCGACATGCTCTTGATTTGTTGTACAACTTGTTCATACATCGTTGTGCAGCAGTTGGCAAGATTTTGACTGGCACATTGTCGCGCTGCCCGTCTGCGGTAGCAGAGCTTCTTGTAAGAAACCAGCCGGCAGCATCGCCAGAAATCAATCTTGGACCGGCAGTTAAATTTTATTGCCAATGCGAGTTGCAGATATTCACTTAATTAAATGAAAGCTGGCCAATCATTTCATTTATGAAATAAAAACAATTTTTAAGATATCATTCAGTATTTATTTACTTTCGAGGTGAACAAAAATATAAAATTAAGAGTACAGTGCGGCTTCGTTGGTCACGTTTACATTGACTTCGTTCAGGATCTGTTTTGTTACCAGTGACCACGTGGTTTGTACTACTAATCGTATTTTAAGCGTTAAGTCTGTCATTGACCTGCAAAATCGTTAAGTACTAAGCATTTCCCATCTGTTGGTCTACAACTAGAGGGCCATCGGTACGGAGCA
>Ga0126330_10000188_pt1 | contig 13682 bp, 12 predicted proteins | sample InaspJWI91metaG_FD_97004 | JGI IMG/M metagenome (GOLD analysis project Ga0126330, IMG submission 97004) | Marine gutless worms symbiont microbial communities from Oahu, Hawaii - Inanidrilus sp. 2 OAHU.JWI-91 metaG | ecosystem: Host-associated > Annelida > Digestive system > Unclassified...
CGAGCAGTTGGTAAAGAAAACGGAAAAACGAACCGCATTGAAAGGTTCAACCTTACATTAAGACAGAGAATTTCTCGATTAGTAAGAAAAACGCTATCCTTGAAGATCGAAGCTCATATCGGAGCTATCTGGAATTTTATTCGCTATTATAATGCTGAGATTGCTCCCAAACTTGCGATCACTACATATTAAGCACTACCTGTGCACGAAGCTGGCGAGGCTTCCGCCGGCTATAAACAAGGTTGAATACAACCCGGAGGTAGATCATGCACAATCTCACGCTGAAGATCCTGGTGTCCCTGATGGGGGCGGAAAGCGCAGTGGGCCAACCCATGGACATCAAAGAATTCGTGCGTAAGGTCTACATTCACGGCGTACCTTACGAGAAAGCGAGCAAATACGATGCCTCCATGGCACCGACCCTGCTGAAAATGCTGAAGGATCCTAGAGAGCAGGACCATTGGTCCAATATCGTCATCACCCTCGGGATGATCGGAGATGAAAGCGCCGTGGAGCCGATGATCCAATTCATTGAAAAACGTAAAGTTCAGAGGAGCGGTATGATGGGGCTCGGGTACCTGGTCAATAAATCCGGGAACCAAAGGGCCCTCGAGTACCTGATAGCGAGCCTGACCACCTCGGCGCGGATCGAAGGTTTCTTTGAGGCGATAAAGAACATGTTCACTCCTGCCACGGCGGAGCGCAAGCTGAACAAATACGCGGCCATTGCCTTGTCATTCCGGCAGGGATTGCCGGAGGCCAGGGCATAGAAGGTGAAAGGGAGTACGAGTACCTTCAATCGAACCAAAAAGCAACCATGGTACCCTCGACTCAAACGCTGCGCATCGGTGGCCTCACCCCGATGACCACCCTCGACTATCCGGGGGAGCTGACGGCCGTGGTCTTCTGTCAGGGCTGCCCCTGGCGTTGCCGATACTGCCACAACGGCCACCTGTTGTCGCCGAAAGGCAAGGAGCGGCTCCCCTGGTCCGAGGTGCGTACCTTCCTCGAAAGGCGCATCGGGCTGTTGGACGCCCTGGTCTTCAGTGGCGGCGAACCAACCCTGCAGAGCGCCCTGCCGGCCGCCGCAAACGAGGCCAAATCAATGGGCTTCAAGATCGGCCTGCACACCGCTGGCCCTTATCCGGACCGCCTGCGCCGCCTGTTGCCTCTCATCGACTGGGTAGGCCTGGACATCAAGGCGCTGCCCGAGGATTACCCCGTGCTCACCGGGGTCCCGGATTCCGGTGAGCGGGCCTGGGAAAGCCTGGCGCTGTTGCTCGAGGCAGGCATCAGGTTACAAGTAAGGACCACAGCCCTGCCGGGATGGAGCAGCGAGAAAGAGATTCGGCCCCTGGCGGACCGGCTTGCGGCCCTCGGCGTCAGGAACCATGTCCTACAACACTGCCGCATGGATTCAGTCTTGGACCCGGCGCTGGAAATAACAGAAAACTCCCCCTCCTGCCGATAAGTAACGGTGTCGGGTAGTGCTTACGTGTAGTGATGAACTCTCTGGTGAACCTTTTTCTTCTTCGATGAGATCACCACACGACCACTATATATTAAGCACTACCCGGTGTTGTAGGACGCAATGTCATCGAGTTAAGCGTTACCGGTCAGCAAACAAGAGAAAAAACTACGAATCGCGCCAATCAAGATTCGTGCGGATTCGCGTAACGGACACCCTGTTAGGGAGATACCACGCCTATGAGCGGTCTTCGGAATACCAGCCTGATTCTGCTGCTGGTCCTGCTCGGCGGTTGCGCCTCGACTCCCGACGAACACGCCGACCCTAGGGACCCTATGGAGTCTTACAACCGTAAGGTGTTCAGGTTCAACCAAGCATTCGACGACAAGATCTTAAAGCCCGTTGCGAAGAGGTATAAGGCCATCGTACCGGAACCCATAAATCGTGGCATCACTAACTTTTTCAGGAATATCGCGGATATAAACTCGGTGCTCAATAATCTACTCCAGCTCAAGCTTTCCCGGGCCGGGTCGGACATAGCGCGTCTGGCCGTGAATACCACCGTCGGCGTAGTCGGCTTTTTCGATGTAGCGACCAACCTGGGGTTTCCGAGCTACAAGGAAGATTTGGGTCAGACCTTCGGTTACTGGGGCGACGACTCCAGCGCCTATATGGTGTTGTTCTTCCTGGGGCCCAGCACTTTGCGCGATGCCATCGGGTTGACCGGAGGCATGGTGACCAACCCCTTCTTCTACCTGAACAATGATCCCGTTTATTGGGGGCTGAATGCCTTCGAAGTCCTCGATACTCGGGCCGATCTTTTAAATGCCGGAGAGCTCCTGGAAGAGATGGCCATCGACCCCTATATCTTCACTCGCAATGCCTACCTTCAAAGCCGGCGCAATAAAATCTTCGATGGGAGCCCTCCAGAAAGTCCCGAGGAAGAGGACATTTGGATGGACGAATCGGACGCGGAGGTTGCGGCAAATGATAGTGAGGCGGCCGTACCGAAGCCGGAAATCCGCGAACCTGCCCCTGATCCCTCTCAATAGTCGGCTCGCTATCACACGCAACCCGAACCTCCCTGCAATCCAATGCCATTAAGTCAGCTGCGGCCACTTGTCGTGGGAGGTCGGCCAGGCACATCCCCGGCGTCGAGAGGTACAAACCAGTCCGGACGCGTCCTCGCCCGACAACGGTGGTGCTTAACGTGTAGTGATGAACTATCCAATTATGGATTTCAGCTGGCACAGCAGTGCCGGAGTACCGATGAACATTGGCTTGGCTCTTCCACTGAGAAATCTTTTTTTCCGCAAATGAACGCAAATCGGTCGTAATCGATTTCTTGAATTTTACCTCATGGATTCAGGTCAAAGCTACCCGGCATCATGTTTAATTTCCCATCGCAAGGCATTATTAATAAGTTCCTCGTAATCCTGTCTGCCTGACTTGGCTTTGAAATACTCTACCACTCCTGTATCAATAAGAACCGATTGTCTCTTTGGTGTTGGTTTAAGCCCGATGCGGAAAACGGCACGTTCCATATCCTCCCGGGTAACTTGCGGATACTCGTCATGTTCATCAGAGATAAGCGAAGTATGCACAATGCGATTCGCGATCGGGATTGGTGTAATCCTGCTACGGTATACCGCGCTCACCGCATCCTACACCCCCGGCAAGACCGCCGTGTAAAAAGGGAGGTGGTGAAGGCAGCGAACGGTCCGGTAGCGCGAAACAGTATAACTCCGCGGCTAAGGCAAAGCAGTCTGGAATCCATAAAGAGCCTTCAGTAGGGAACACCCTTCAAAGAAATCCCTATGCGCTCGTCCCGACAACCATCAGGCCCCCACGGTATACCCTTGCAATCTTGCCCAATCCAGGCGACGCTTGTCCACCTTGAGGTAGGCCAGTCCCTCCTCCATTGCCACCACCGCCTCCTCCACCCCTGGGATTTCCAGGAGGCGACGCTGTAGGCCGGCGCCGTCCGTCTCCATTTTGGCCCGGATGCGCACGACTTGGTTGCTGACCGGGCGCGGATTGGTCATGGGCCAGGCGACCAGGAACCAAATGACTGCAAGCGCCGCCCCGAACAGAAAAACCGTATCCGGCCCGTAGCTCTGATGGACCCAACCGCCGAGGAGCCCACCGCAGAAGGCCCCGGCAAACTGCGAAGTCGCGAATACCCCCATGGCAGTACCCTTGGCATCGGCGGGCGCCAGCCTGGAAATCAGAGAGGGCAGGGAGGCCTCCAGCAGATTGAAGGCAGTAAAAAACAGAAACAGGAGAAACATCAACCCCCACAATCCGGCGTCGAGCAAATAGAGCCCGGTGAGCACCAGGACCAGTATCAACACCGCCCCTAAAAACACTGGCTTCATGCGTCCCTTACCTTCCGCCTGGATAATAAAGGGCACCATCGCCCCCATGGATAGAACCAGCACCGGCAGATAGACCCACCAATGGTGCGTGGCATCCAGACCCTGGTTCCCCAGCGCCAAGGGGATCACCAGAAACAGGGACGTTACCATCATATGCAGGGTCAGGACCCCGAAGTCCAGTCGCACCAGCCCCCGGATCTTCAAGACCCGAACGAGCTGGCCCGCCACCGGCTCGGCATCCCGGTGTATGCTGGAATGGTCGGGGGTCGGCACCACCAGGGCCAGGATCAGCATTCCTCCCACCGCCAGCCCGACGGTGAGCCAGAAGATACCGGCAAGACCGAGCCAATGCCCCAAGATGGGCCCAGCCACTAGGGCCAGCGCAAAGGCGATCCCGATGCCTATCCCGATGCCCGCCATGGCTCGGGTCCGGACCTCTTCCCGGGTGAGGTCCGCGGTGAGGGCCATCACCGCGGCGGCAATGGCCCCGCTGCCCTGCAGCACGCGCCCGACGATTACCCCCCCGATGTCCTCCGCCAGCGCTGCAACCAAGCTGCCGAGTGCAAACAGGATCAGCCCGCCGAAGATCACCGGCTTGCGGCCGATACGGTCCGAAAGCATGCCGAATGGGATCTGCAGAGCAGCCTGGGTGAGGCCGTAAGCGCCGACGGCGATCCCGATCAACAGCGGGGTCGCCCCGACCAGCCCCTGGGCGTACAGGGCAAAGACCGGTAGGATCAGGAACAGGCCCAACATACGCAGCGAGAATATCCCCGCCAGGCCCGCCGCCGCCCGCCGCTCGGCCCCCGTCATGGGTACGATGGGGAATCTGGAATGCCTCATGAATCGGCTTTGCCTCCGGCGCAAACAGTTGATGGTAGTGCTTATATGTAGTGGTCGTGTGATGATCCCATCGAAGAAGAAAAAGGTTCACCAGAGAGTTCATCACTACACGTTAAGCACTACCTGGAAAACTTACCACTACCCGAAAAACCTTCAAGCGGAGAAGGAAGACCCGCAACCGCAGGTGGTGGACGCATTCGGATTGCGAATAACGAACTGAGCGCCCTGCAGACTCTCCGTATAGTCGATCTCCGCACCGGTGAGATACTGCATACTCATGGGATCGACCAGGAGCTTGGCGCCTCCTTTGGTCACTTCGGTATCTCCGTCTTGGACTTGCTCCTCGAAGGTAAAGCCGTATTGGAACCCGGAACAACCGCCTCCCTGGATGTAAACCCGCAGCATCAGATCGGGATTTCCTTCATCCTTGATCAGCTCGGCGACCTTGGCCGCCGCCGCGGACGTGAACTCCAGGGGAGGCTCAACAGCAGTTTCTGCGTTCATGAGATATACCTTTCTGGATATAAAAATACCGTCGAATGTAGGTGTAGGGAATATGAGACCTTCCCTCGGCTGATTCAAGAGCACCTTGGCTCAGGGGCTGTTGACATTTAATGTCATTTCGAGCGTAGCGAGAAATCCTGTGCGCCGGGAACCTTTGCCGAGCGGGAAGATTCCTCGCTACGCTCGGGTGACAACTCCCTATGGTCGAGATAACAAGCCGTAGTCTAACCTGAAAATCAACCGGTCAGCCTAGAATCCGCTACGCGGACCAGGGCCACCGAATAATACTCACTGCTAAAACAAGACCTTGGCATGGAAGCGAGTCGGGTAGAGGTTGGGCGAGGCGCTCCCGGCTCTGCCCAGTAGTGACTTGTTAATCGAAAAGAAATTTATACGCGCCCGCCCTGAACAAAAAATCCTGTCAATCCTGTCAATCCTGTCAATCCTGTACTATTGGTTAGCCGAGTACCAGGTTCGTCCCTGAATCCAGCCTACGAGTTCAATCCCGATTTAGGCTTTTACGACACCCTCAACAATTCAGGGGGCAGAAGGTTGATACTTGACAACTGCCCCCTTGGGAGTGCACAAACTATGACTCATTTGTTAAAGATGTGGGTCCCTCAAGGAATCCTAGTGACTACCGATGCAGAACCGACCTCAAACTTGGAACAAGACCATCGCACTCGCCATCACCGGCGCCTCCGGCAGCCGGTATGGCCTGCGTCTGCTCCAGTGTCTCCTCGAGTCCGGGGCGCGCGTCTACCTGATGGTCTCTCAGGCCGGGCAGGTGGTGCTCAGGATGGAGGCGGACATCAAGGTCCCTGCAAGCCCGACCCATGCCGAGCGGTACTTCACCGAGCGCTTCAAGGCCCGTTCCGGCCAACTCCGGGTCTTCGGCCACCGGCAGTGGACCGCACCCGTGGCCAGCGGCACCAATCCGCCGGACGCCATGGTGGTTTGCCCTTGCACTACCGGCACCCTGGCGACCATCGCCTCTGGCATGTCGCAGGATCTCATCGACCGCGCCGCGGATGTGGTCCTGAAGGAGCGTCGCCAGCTGATCCTGGTGGTGCGCGAGACCCCATTCTCTACCATCCACCTAGAAAACATGCTGCGTCTGGCCAGGGCAGGGGCCCTGATTATGCCGGCCAACCCTGGCTTCTACTTCAATCCGCGGACCGTAGATGAGCTTGTAGATTTCATGGTCACCTGCGTGCTGGACCACTTAGGGATTTCCCACAGACTGATTCAGCGGTGGGGGGAACAGCTGAATGATAAGTGATGAATGATGAATCCATGTTCCGCGGACACGGGGAACAGGAACCACGAAGCACACGAAAAACACGAAAGGACACGAATTCACCCGCATGAGGGTCAATGCTGTTAAGTTAAACGTTATCGGTCGGCAAACAAGAGGAAAAACCAAGATCCCTCCTTTCAGTTCGGGATGACAGCTTCGCGAGGATTCACACGATTCGTAGTTTTCCCTAACTGTTAGGCACCGAGTATGGCGAACGCCGGCCGGCGGCACAGATCCGATTTCCACCTGATCCGAAATTCCCGGTCCCACGTTACCCCTTCGGGATGGCAGGTCCAGGTATTGCCCACCGCGATCAAGTGGTCTCGGACGAAGATCAAGGGGACATAGATGCGGACCCAGGGCGGCACGCCTTGCTCCTGAAACAGCTTCTTCAGGGAACGACGCCGTCCGTTCCGCGCCCGCCGGCAGGAAAGATCTTGCTTACCGAAACGGACTATCAACCCGGGTGCAAACATAGCTTGGGGGTCCAGATTCCGTCCGTCGCGGGCGATAAGCTCCAGATATCCCAGCTCGTCGGGCAGTGAGAGGATGCCCTGATCCCATTGGATCGGGCCCGGTGCGGGGATCGAGGGCAAGGGCTCCATGGCGAACAGGTCGTCCCGATAGCGGCGGACCTCGCACCCCGGCCAGGCGACCAGCGGATTGGCGTCGGTGCGGGCAGCCATCACCTCGGTAAGGATGCGACCGAGATTCCCGGCATCCGGTGGGACTCGCCCTTGGACGCGGAACCATTGGCGCAGCACTGCCTTGCGCAATGGCAGCTTCAGCTGCAGAAGGCGGGCGATCGAAAGGGTGCCCGGCCGGTGTCCTGCGACCTCGAGCATTGCCTTGCGGGCAAGGGGGTCGATGATGGCCTGAGCCTCCGCGCAGTGCGCCGCGCTGCGCGCGATACTGGTCGCGTAGGCGGGCCAGCGTTCCGTCAGCCGGGGCAGCACGCGGTGACGGAGGAAATTACGATCGAATCCCAAGTTCCGGTTGCTCGGGTCTTCCAACCAGCGGAGGTTCTGGCTCTTGGCGTAAGCGAGGAGTTCGGTACGGCCGAACTCCAGCAGGGGCCTTACCAGCCAGCCATGCGCTAGGGGGGCCACCGAAGGCATGGCCGCCAGGCCGGCAGGACCGCTACCGCGCAGCAGGGCCAGCAGCAGGGTCTCCGCTTGGTCGTCCCGATGCTGAGCCGTGAGCAGTAGATCGTCGGGCCCCAGGAATTCCCCCATGGCCGCGTAGCGCGCCTGCCGGGCCACCGCTTCCGGGCTTGCGCCCCGGGTCGTGGCCAGGTTCAGGCGCCGGGTCTGAAATGGCACCCCGAGCCGCTCGCAGGTGCGAGCGCAGTGCTCGGCCCAGGTGCGTGAGTCTCGGTGCAGGCCGTGATCGAGGTGCAGGGCACCCAGCTCGAAGGCGAGTCGGTCACGGACCGTGACCAAGGCGTGGAGCAAAACGGAGGAATCTAGGCCACCACTGTAGGCGACCCAGCCGCTCCGCGCAGCAGGCACAACGGTAAGCCAGGGCAGCAAAAGTTCGGGTGAGAACGCGGACATGGCGCAGGCCACCGCGGCATCGAGGGGGATCTACTCGCTGTATCGCCCGTATCCCAGTACCCGCTCGTAGCGTTGAGTAAGCAGGCGATCGATATCCTGGTCCCGGATCTCGTCCAGATAGCCCAGCAGGGTCTGTTTGACGTTCGCGGCCGCGGTGTCCGGATCCCGATGGGCACCGCCTCGGGGCTCGGGAACAATAGCGTCGATCAATCCCAACTCCATGAGCTTGTCGGAGGTGATGGCCATGGCCTCGGCGGCGAACTGGGCCTTGTCGGCGTTCTTCCATAAGATGGAGGCGCAACCCTCCGGCGAGATCACCGAGTAGGTGCTGTACTGGAGCATCACGAGCCGGTCCCCCACGCCGATAGCGAGGCCGCCGCCGGAGCCACCTTCGCCGATAACGGTACACAGAATGGGGGTACGCAGGTGTGCCATGACCTGTAGGTTGCGAGCGATCGCCTCGCTTTGCCCGCGTTCCTCCGCCCCCACCCCCGGATAGGCACCGGGGGTGTCGATGAAAGTAAGAACGGGCAACCGGAAACGCTCCGCCATCGTCAGCAGTCGCAGGGCCTTCCGATAACCTTCCGGCCGTGGCATGCCGAAGTTGCGGTAGAGCTTGCTCTTGGTATCACGACCCTTCTGGTGGCCGATAATCATCACTGAGTGTCCGTCGAGGCGCCCGAGGCCGCCGACGATGGCATGGTCGTCGGCAAAGCTCCGATCCCCGTGGAGCTCTTGAAAGTCGTCACAGATGCGCTCGACATAGTCCATCAGGTAGGGGCGCAGGGGGTGCCTCGAAAGCTGAGAGATCTGCCAGGGTGTAAGCTTGGCGAAGATGGACTCCGTCAGCTCCTGGCTCTTGCTTTCGAGCCGTTCGATTTCCTCCTCGATGTTGATTTCGTTGTCGTCACCGACGTGCCACAGCTCCTCGATCTTGGCCTTGAGCTCAGCGATGGGGCGTTCAAATTCGAGAAAGTTGATGTCCATACCGCTTTTAGCCAGACAATTTCTAAAAATCGACAGCCCCTAGCCACCGTCCGTGTCGACCTTGAGGCCCTTACGGTGGGTCTCGTTGATCTGCTTGAGCAGGGTATGGAACGGAATGTCGCCCGCATAGCGCTCCGCCAGTTCCATGAAGGGCAGGTCTCCACGCCCGAAGCTATAGGTTCCGTCCTGCATGGAGCGGTAGAGATCCTCGACACCTTCCTGCAGGGGATCGAGGAAGGCTGGAAATCGACTGAGGTCCTCCAGCTCATACTCCAGGCACTCACGCAGGTCCCCGACCTCGAAGACGGCTTGACGTACCCATTCGACGTATTCGTCGATGTTCTTTGCCCGCCTGAGGCTCATAGCTTTTCCAATTCTTTCTCAAACAGCGGATTGAACTCGACAAGCTGCTCCAGCTGCATCAGGAATACGCCCTCGCCGCCCCGCTCGAATTCGAGCCAGAGGAACGGAAGGTCCGGGAAGCGGCGCTCCAGCTCCGCGGCGGCGCTACCAACCTCGACCACCAATATGCCACCCTCTTCGAGATGCGCCGGGGCATCGCGCAGGATGCGCAAGACCAGGTCCAGGCCGGTCTTACCGCCCGCCAGCCCCAGCCGCGGTTCCTTGCGATATTCTTCCGGCAGGGTGGCCAGCTCCGCAGTGCTGACGTAGGGGGGGTTCGAGATGATGATGTCGTAGCGGCGGTCCCCGATGTTTTCGAACAGGTCCGATTGCAACAACTGGACCCGTTCTTCCAGGTGGTGGCTCGCCACGTTGGCGGATGCCACTTCCAGGGCGGCCGGTGAGACCTCCGCTAGATCCACTCCCGCCTCGGGCAGGTAGACCGCGCAGGCGATACCGATGCAGCCACTGCCCGTACCCAGATCCAAGATGTGGTGGAGCCCTTCCGGCTCGACCCAGGGATCGAAATCCGCCTCCACCAGTTCGGCCAGTGGCGAACGGGGTACCACTACGTCCTCGTTGATGTAGAATTCCAGCCCCGCGAACCAGGCGCGATTGATCAGATAGGCGGCCGGCTTGCGTTCGTTTATCCGCCGTTCCAGAAGGTCGCAGACCGCTCCCCGTTCGGGAAAGGTGAGCCGACTCCCATGGTATGTACCCGCCAGATCCGGCGGAAGGTGCAGGGCATGCAACACCAGCTGGGCCGCCTCGTCCAACGCATTATCGGTGCCGTGACCGAAGAACAGGCCTTTCGCATTGAAGCGGCTGGCCCCCCAGCGGATGAAATCCTGAATTGTCAGAAGCCCTTCGGGTGAATCTGTCATAATGTACTGACTCGCACGCTTGACCAACGCCGCCGGCAATGGGGCAAGTAGCGTTAAGAATAGCACCTTCGGCGGAACAGTTTGAACCGCAAAGACGCGAAGGACGCAAAGCACCCGCGCGACCACGACCTCCGAGAGAATCGACGACTTCTATCCGGGGGGGGCCACCCGAGCGTCCGCCGGCGGCGGGATCGGCTATAATAACCTCTGACTTCTCGGAGGAATGTCATGACCGATTTTCATCAGGAACCTCTGATCACTACGTTGCATGGTCTCTACGAGGCCTTCGAAAAGGACTCTTATCTGGACGAGCTCGAGCGCCGGTTGGAGCAGCACAGTCAGCACCAGAATATCAGTCTTCTGCTGCCCTCGCTCTACAGCGAGATGGGGAACGCGGGGGTTCTCGACCGCATCCTGGAGCAGATCGAGGGGGTGCGGTACCTGAGCAACATCGTGGTCGCCCTCGGCGGCGCCCCGGAGGAGCACCAGTTCTGCCAGGCGAAGGAGTACTTTGGACGCCTCGGGACCGAGCAGAGGGAAGTTCAAATCGTCTGGATCGAGGGTCCGCGCCTCCAGAAGTTGTTGAACGAACTGGAGGAACGCGGGGGGGCCGCCTTCGGGGTGCAGGGCAAAGGACAGTCGGTGTGGGTAGCCTTGGGCTATCTGTTCGCCCGCAATGACGGCGGCGTTATCGCGCTCCACGATTGTGACATCGTCACCTATGACCGAGTCCTGCTGGGACGGCTCATCGAGCCGGTGGTCAATCCGAATAACCACTTTCAGTTCTGCAAGGGCTACTATGCCCGCATCTCGCCTACCGAGCGCTCGCTGAAGGGGCGTGCGACGCGCCTTTTCGTCGCCCCATTCATTGCGGCCCTGGCCAAGATCATGCGTCAGCGCGGACATGGCGAGCTCGAGCATTTCTTCCAGTACCACAGCGCCTTCAAGTATGCCTTGGCCGGGGAGTTCTGCTTTACCGCGGACTTGGCGCGAGGACTGAACGTGGCCTATGATTGGGGGCTGGAGGTAGCGACCCTGTCCCAGGTCTACGATCAGCTGACCACGCGGCAGATCGCCCAGATTGATCTGGCGCCCAACTATGAACACAAGCACCAGGAGCTATCCCCAGAGAATACCGACCGTGGTCTGCACCGCATGGTGGTGGATATCGCCAAGTTCTACCTCACCTATATGCGCTCCCACGGCGTACCACTGGACGATGCCTTCGTGGACATGATCCTGCACAGCTATTACCAGACCGCGCTGATGTACATCCGCAAGTACAGCTACGACGCGGATGTCAACACGCTGGCCTTCAATCTGTACGAAGAGGAAGCCGCCGCCAGTCACTTCCGTGGCTTTCTCTGGGATGCCTGGGAGCAGAGCAGAGGGCCCCAGGAGGCCAAGCTGATCCCTTCCTGGAACCGGGTCGCCTATACCTTTCCGGAGATCTACGATCGCCTGCTGCATGCCGTCGAGCAGGACAACGGACGGTTCTAGGGGGGCGTTCTCAATTAAGACAAATCCAGGTAGCGCAGGCGTCCCGCCTGCCGGAACGCGGACGTTTCGCCGGCGGGTGCAGGCGAGACGCCTGCGCTACGTTCTTGGTTTTTGCGATGGCCCAAGTTAATTGAGAACGCCCCCGAGGGTCTGTTGACATTTAACATATCTGCGGGCGCGGGGAACACGAACCACGAATGGACATGAATGGGGGTTCGTGTGCATTCGTGGTTCCATTTCGTTTGAAATCAGTCGCTCAGCTTTATATGTCAACACGCCCTAGTACTCCATTAAAGAGTCGAAACCCAGACCCGACGGCAGCCATCGTTAGCTCATAACGGATCTGTTCTCATTCCTTCATACCATCACAAAAATCTGGGCCGACAGTGGTTACTCCGGCCCGGAGCTTTCCGATTGGCTCTGGCATCCAATTCGGATGCCTGATCGAGGTCGTTAGAAAACAAACCGGGTTTCCCGGCTTCCACCTGTTACCTCGTCGATGGGTGGTTGAAAGAACCTTTTCTTGGCTAGTTCGATCACCTCCATTAAGTAAAGATTACGAACGCAAGCCAATTTCGAGTGAAGCTCAGGGGAAGCTCAGGGTTATTTCGCATCAAGTCGCTTGCTTCTCCGACACATCTGTAATAACCAGACGCCTTATAAAATGACCGTTGGGTGATTTCCTATTAACTTATGTCTTTTTAGACAGCCTCTAACTTTTTTATCAGCAGATTACGAAGATTTCAACAGATTAAAAATGAAATAATCTTCGTAATCTATTGATCAAAATTGTTTTTTCGGAAACCTTGATGTGGATGGTATCCTGGCATCAAGCGATTTCATGGCGGTGCCTAAGCGATCAACTCGGTGCAAGACTATGTTCACAGGAATCATCCAAGCCATCGGGGAGGTCCATACCCTGGAACCCTGCGGGGGCGATGTGCGCTTGACCCTGGGTACGGGAAAGCTCGACCCAGCAGGCATGGTTCCAGGTGCCAGCATCGCGGTCAACGGCGTCTGCCTGACCGCGGTGCTCTTCGAGGGCTTCGGCTTTGCGGCAGACGTGTCCCGCGAGACCCTGTCGCTGACCACGCTCGGGGATCTGCGGACCGGGAGCGGCGTGAATCTGGAGCAAGCACTGACCATGGCAATGCCCCTCGGTGGCCATCTGGTAAGCGGTCACGTGGATGGCATAGGAACGGTGCTGGATCGCCGCGAGGACGGGCGTTCGCTCCGATTCGAAATCGAGGCACCGTCGGAGCTCGCCCGTTACATCGCCCACAAGGGCCCCATCGCCGTAGACGGTATCAGCCTGACCGTCAACGGCGTCAGCGGCCGGGTGTTCGAGATCAATATCATTCCCCACACCCTGCAGGAAACCATCATGAGCGAATACGGCCCGGGGACCCGGGTTAACCTCGAGGTGGACCTTCTCGCCCGCTATCTTGAGCGCCTGGTACTCGGTGACCGGGCCGCGGACCCCGAGGCCCAGGGCATCACGGCGGAATTTCTCGCCGAGCACAGATTCTCATAGAAAACTTGTAAAAGTTGTTCTATCATTATATAAAATAATAGTTTTTGAGGGCCAGTTGTTCTGGACGACGTGGAGTATGGATTTCGGTGGGTTACCCTGATAGATACCGTAACCGGCTTCCGCTACCATCCACTCCTCGGCATCCGCCTCCTCCAAGGACCAAGCCATGCCTCTCAGCCAACGTGCCCGGAGCCTCGCGATCACCCCCCTCGGCGAAGATGTGCGCCATGCGCGGTAAAGAGCACCTGAGTACTCTCTTCAAATATAAGCTCGACCTCATCAGCGAGTCCTGCCAACCGATCCGGCCCGAAGACCTGCTCGGCCAA
>Ga0126330_10000190_pt1 | contig 13334 bp, 7 predicted proteins | sample InaspJWI91metaG_FD_97004 | JGI IMG/M metagenome (GOLD analysis project Ga0126330, IMG submission 97004) | Marine gutless worms symbiont microbial communities from Oahu, Hawaii - Inanidrilus sp. 2 OAHU.JWI-91 metaG | ecosystem: Host-associated > Annelida > Digestive system > Unclassified | place...
ACCCGCCCCTCCCCGAAAACAACTGTCGCGTACGTCTGCCCTAGCGCGGGTTGGTTACGGGGGCATGTATCCGGGAAGGGGGCAAATGTCGAGTACCAGCTCCGACGACAATCGGGCCTAGAGTCACGCCCCACCTAATATGTAGATGCGTTACCGTTCGGTCGTTATATGTAAGGAAGGATGCGCCTGCGTCTGTCACGAAGTCGGTGTTTTACTACAAAAACGACTAGACGTAGGATCACACACTAACAGTGTACCACACAATGGCCCAGGGACTCTACTCTACTCTAGTTTACTGACGCCAAACATCTCCGCAAAATGCGACAGGAGTCAATCCCTATGGAGGCGCCAAATGCAGGCGGGGTGGGTTAAAATCGGCGACTTTCGACAAATAACTGACTATAAAGGGTACAAGATAGACACATGGTTTCTATTAAAGCTGAATGGGAAGTCATATGCGCTCTATCGAATGGTGACATTGCCGATGACCTTGAGTGACCCCTAAGTGCCCCAAACTACCCCAATTTCTACATTTTGCACCACTTTTCATATCTTCATAATGACTGTAGTTAGAAACTTCAGACACGGTTTGTAGGTTAATGGAAGCAAGTCCCACCTTGCTGATAAGTCATCCCTGAAAGAGTGTGGCCAGGGTCACGTGATCAATTTCTACATTCTGGGACCCAGGGCCATATCTCTGAGCGCATGAAGCTAAACCGAAAATGAAAGACTTTTCAAGGTTACGCCCTTGTACAGGCAGTCACGTACACGGTAAAAGTGGTAGTATCAAAGAAATGGTGTGAGACAGACACGTTGTTACCACACACCAGTAATAGGAAGTATCATATGGCCTACCGATTCGTGCCATTTCCAATGACCTTGGGTGACCTTGAAGGTCATTTGCCTGTTGAAGGAATTATCAAAAACAATTCGATCAACATTTGTGCGACAGTTCACACGGTTTCAACCGACACGGTGCGTCGCGCGGTCCCTCGGCGATAGCTGAGCGTCTTGTTGTTACCCCTAAAATGATTTTTGAACTCTTCTGAGATTTCTTGCCTAGTCTAAAATGCACACGGATCTGACGGTAAAGGGGCCTTCTAACTCGCTGCACGAACAGAACGCTTGGCGGGGCGGGGCCAATGCTAATATACTAGCACAGCACTAACTCTACCCCGGACCGAATCGCGGGTTCTGTCCCACTGCCATGGTAAAAAGTAAAGGCAGCCCATGCTCGACTACCGAGCGTAGGGTTCAGGAGCTGATCACACTTCTTGGCAGCCAGCCTGCAGGTGACGTAAGTCATAAACCCGGCGGCCGACTGCCATTACTTTCCGCCAGGCCTGCAGTTACCCTCGCAACCCACTTATGATGGCTGCTACTAATTTTGCTGCTTGGTGAACAAAGGAACGATGGGTGTGAACAGTTGCCTAAGACTGTTACCCGACAGCGTCGCGGCTGCGATTTAAACCCAGGCCCTACTGCGCCTGAGTCCGGCACGCTAACCACTCGGCTACCGAGTCGCCCTCCCGTTGGCATGGATGGACGGTTAACGGCGCCCGAAGTGTCACAGACGCATGCAGTGCGGGAGATATGCAATTGAGCGGAGCCGTGCTGCGGCGGCCCGGACGGACATCAGATGACCCGCGGAGTGGACATCGGACGGGCACCCGGCGACCCGCCCGGCGAGGCAATGAGATACGGCGTTGCTGATATGCATGCGGCCGGACAGCCACTGCCAGGCGTGTTGTCCTGCAGAGCCTATCAACGAGCGAATTGTCTGCGTGTGAGAATGAGATGCCAGTCTGCATAGCGAGCCGACAGCATTGGAATTTCATCCGACAGCGGCACAACGGCCGGCTGGGACGCAGGCGCAACAGCGCGTGCGTGGGACGTGGACCAGTCCTCCCCGCCAACTCTGCACATCTCGGCGGCGACCAAGCGTATTTGTTGGCGCGTCCAACCAAAGCAACTGGTTGTCACCGGGCACTGCGAGAACCTACTTTCTTAGACCTCCTGACTGCCAAGAACCGGGATCAGTTCCGGAACCCTACGCTCGGCAATCGAGTATGGACTACCTTTACCTTTGCGGCAGCAACCTGCATACGTGTATAATTAATTCCCTGGTGTTAGCGGCCCCACTGTGGCCTCAGTCAAGCAGTTCTATACAGATAGCCTGGACCTCTGGGCTCAGCGTAGCGGAGACAGACAATATACGAAAATACGGTAGTGAACGCAGTCGACGAATCAACGCAAGCTGGTGCGAATGCATGCGGCATATACACACAGACACATACACAGACGACTTGCCAGCAGCGGATCAATCAATCAATCATGTGTTTTGTAACTCCAGCTCCAGGTTATCGAATGTCAAATGTCACCTAACGCAACACACACACACACATCGGTCGGTGTGGTCAGCGACTAGCAGAGTATCGAGCAGTGGTGTCAGTGCATGCAGTGAGATGGTCGTAGTCGTGGCCGGGCTACAGTACACTAAACACTCGTCATTCAGCGTCGCACCGTGCCTGCCTGTGCAACTGCAATAACATCGGCGCCCGCCAGCTGACCGAATGGTCAGTCGCAGCCGCCTGACCACACGGCCGTTACTATAGGGACAGTGCGCTACCAGCCGGCACAAGCAATGAATTAGTGCCAGACAATGGGGAACCCACCCATCCCAAACGGGCCGGCGACAACGCACTAGGCCACGATGCAACGGAATAGCTGATGCCTAAACAAGCTGGAAACCAAAACGGCAAACTGGCTGCACTGAATGGTTTGTAACGATGCGATGCGTTAGTTTTGGCTCATTCGGCGACTTTATCATCACGTTAGTACTCGCCAGTCATAAGACATTTCTGGTGAGGCTGTTGTATGCCCGCTGCGCCAGGGGGTGGGTGGGGGGACAACTGCCCCCTAGCTACGCCAGCCACCGCAGCGCGGCTAAGCCGACTGCCGACCGAATTGCATCATTATTCACCGCCAATGCCCAGTACTGGCCACCCAGCCTCCGCAGCCGCAGCCAGCGATCCACTACATCCGCCCGGCGTCGGCGTCGCCACACAAACCCATCAGCCGCCTGTTTACCGACTTCATCTCTACTAGCCTGCTGTAAATTAGTCGCCAGCGCCCGGCGGCAATCTAGGTAGCAGCGCTAGACGGCAAAGCAACACGTATGCAATGCCAGATCAGCAGGCACTGACCATGCAGCAGCTCACCACCCACAACAACATAATACATGCGATAAAATAAGATACAAAAAACGCCTATCATCATCATTTAATAAACACAGTTGACAAAATGCAACTATGACAAGGAATGAACAACTATAAATGTCTTTAAAAAGTAGTCTGTTTAGGAAATTATTGCAGTCGGTCTTGACAGTTAGTGAGAGAGAGTGACGAGATCTAAGATTGTAGGTACGACCTGCCAGTTGACATCAGTGTGTTTCTGAGATTCTAACTCCTGCTGTACTACTGAAAACCAACTACCCATCTGTGACACAAACTGGCCGATCAGTGTTACAGTGTTATTTGTCCGACCCCACAAAACTCGACTGAGACTTAGGGATTAGGGTAGCAACCAATGATTGACAGTATTGTTTGAGATTTTGTTTATCATTATTCCTACTGCAGAATGGTTAAGATTATGGCTAAAAAAACCTTGGTGACAAATTGAAAATGTAGTTGAAAATTGTGAAGTTTAACACCCCATAAAAACTGCTGGCAAAATTCGCACGACGGACACATATATCCACAACAGTGTCCGAGATATCCACTGGCAATCTGGAATGTATCAGAGATAAAGCTTGGAAACATGAAGAATAATCATATTAAAACATAAGGTCACTGCGCTACAGTAAACTGGCATAACTGAAAAACTAATTAAAGTTACTTCTTGGATGCTCGGTAGCCGAGTGGTTATTGTGCTGGACTCAGGCGCAGAAGGGACCGGGTTCAAATCACAGTCGCAACGCTCTCGGGTAACAGTCTTAGGAAAACTGTTCACACCCATTGTGCCTCTTTTCACCAAGCAGCAAAACTGGTAGCAGCCCTCTTAGGGGTTGCGAGGGTAACTGCAGGCCTGGCAGAAAGTAATGGCAGCCTATCGCCAGGTTTATGACTCACGTCACCTGCAGGCTGACTGCCAAGAACCAGGATCAGCTCCGGAACCCTACGCTCGGTAATCGAGTATGGGCTACCTTTACCTTTTTTCTGGGATGCTCATACCGGGACTTCATACACTGTACTAGAACAGTGAAGAGCATTTCATCAGCTGGACTGCCGTACTAATAATAACAACAAATACACAGAATGAAGCGACGTAAACACAATCATCGACAATTTGCAACAGAACACTTACACACAAAATGTACCATTATCGCACTATACAGGACTCCAGAACAGAAGCCACCTGCAAACAACACTATAGTAGCACGGTGCCAAGCATCCTGCCGTCACCAGAATACACTGGGAGAACAGGTACGGGCACCCGTACCCTAAACACAGACAAGTCTGCACGTACAGCACTATCTCATCTAGAAACACGCCTGGGTTGCCACGTGCAATGGAAACCACTCGCAGCCCCGTCCCACCTCTGGCCCACTGTTATGAGTGAAATATTGCTGTGAACAAATCCAAACCGGTTAATCAACCACTAAGCAGCTACGCACCTGTATTTCGCAGCCGGAAATAAGCGTGTCTTCGGCTGCTGAAATCCTTTCGACCAGGTTTCGACTTCTCCGCAGACGGGCGTTGTCGGAACAGACGACGACAGGGGAAAGGTCACAGGACCGACGTACCAGGAAAGACTGGATATAGTCGAAACATATGCGACAGAATGTCGGCTGGCGTTACGTTCCGCAAACGAACGGAATGATCGCTAGCGGCAAGTATATCCAGCAGCGACGATGATCGCGAAAAACTGCGGCAACTAGCGACGTTTCAAAGGAAAAACGTCAACGATTTACAACAAAATACACTCATTACATGATAGCAAACATTTACACACGTCATTTTTACATTACAAACATTTCGGTGCCCCATCGGTGACAGTGACACACCAAGCCAAAACCGAACGACACAAAAACAGCACTGTGCCGTTCCGTTTTGTGCCGACTCAGCGGCATGTAACCGCTAGTGAGGCGCGGTATTAAATTCTGGCATGTATCGTGGTAATTTGTCAGCTGTCGGCGACATGCAACAATTTTTTGTCTCAAATCATACATACACACACTGTGACATACATAACGAACATAATCTTCATTGTATATAGTTATAGTCTGAAACACAATCTCGCAAAACACAAAAAGTATCGCGACACTGCAAATAAAAAAGACAAATACTAGATGCATGTTTTGCCGATGACTTGACGTCAAACAGCATGCCTCTAGGCTCTCACATGGCAAATGCAGACTTGTAGTACAAAAACTGCGTGCTGCAAACACAACTGGAAAAGCGACATTATGACGTAATGTCACATTTGCACTTTGTGCAAACATGACGTCATCTATTAAAACCGGTAGTACATAACGTATCACGACTCCACCAGAGAAAACCGAGCCATAGGCAACCGTAACATGTAAAATTTGGTGAAGCTTGGATATGAAGTTCGGGAGATATGCTCGCGTGCTTGTCACAATACTCCGCTGCACTATCGGGGACGTAGTGAGGAGGGCAAGGTGAGAGTTTGTTGAACTGTAATTGTAATGTGATGGAATTAGAAGAACATATTAATATCCATGATATTGTGGAATTTTTGAGAGATACGGGTGAATGCGTCTTATTGCTTTGGTAACTGCTACCACCGACCCTATAACAGCTACTTTGCACGCAAGAACGATGCTATACCGTCATGCACAATAATGCGGTTTTACAGAGACGGTATATCGCACACCTCTACGCTCAGTCTTCGCAGCCCATTGCTATCTGTCACCCAATCACCCATCGCAGTCGCACTTGCCACTGAGTAAAGTGTCACTAAACATAGAAGCTTGGCTTGTCGATAGCTATTAGGGACCAACGAGAACTAACGATTTTATTGCCATCTGTCATTCACGATGCCATTGATTCATCGATAACACTAGAAACTTTGCTATTGCAATTTGCAGACAGACTGCGCAGCAGTCAGTTGCTATAGCCTGGGACCTACATATGTCACTGACTGGCAACAGTAACCAACAGGAGGCCCAACTTTGCTAAATATTCGCCGATTATAGTTTTGTTCACTCTCAGACTCGGCAATAAACCTTTCTTAATTTAGTTATTAACAACCCCACCACACCTTAAATATGCAGCTACACTACCTTGTAATTTTTTCGTCAATGGCTTGTTTTGCTGACAATAATGTTTCACAAGGTAGTGTAGCAACATATGCAAGGTGCGGTGGGATTTTTAATATGCATTTAACTGCAAGTTCACCAAGGAATCTTTAGTGAAAAAAATTTAGTAAATTGGTTAAGATTTGACAGAATTACGGTCATGAGTAATGACAGTGGTCTGTCTAACAATGATTCACAAAGGTTTGGCAAGGGAAATGCAGCAGGGAGTGCGGAGGAAGGAACTCTTCAAGTGGGGGCCAGGAACAAAGCTTCGGTGGTGGTATTGGGGGAAGAATGAACTCAATGAAGTGTTGTGGAGCTGGCGATGTTCTCAATATCATGCTACAGTGATGCGATTTGAAAGCAAGCAGAACTATTTGTGTCAATACCGGTACGTATATGTGCAACTGTGCAGTCCATTAATCCATTTAATTGAATAATCAACGATTAATCGAAAGAAAATAATCGATTACTTTCAAATTTAATCAGTTGACCATCGGGAACAAATTAACTGTAAATTAGTCGATTAACGGTCGTCATCGCTACAATGTGTGTAAGTTGGGATCCAGCTAAAATTCAGTTTAGGCTTAACATTTTACAACGATGAGTGATCAATGTGAAAGAACGACCACCCATAACAACTGGTCACGTATATGTGATATCAGTATATCACTGCGCATAACTGAATGTATACAAAACACAACAGAGTAGAGAACAATTCTGTATCCTCAAGACAGTCACTCAGCGCTCAAGTACTGCAGATTACATTGGAGGACATTCACAATATCACACAGCAAGCGTAATGTTTTACAATCAGGGCTGCCAAGCGATTTAATATTTCATCGGTTGCAGTGTACAGTTGATAACACAACAAAAGCAACAGGAACAAAACACAAAATTTCTACAATCTGCATGAACACAATCAGCTGTATGAAGTGCTCGTGTCTGTGTGCACGTGAAGGCACACTGTTGCACTACACAATGCAGCACAGAAAACTCCTGACAATCGATACAGCGGCGAATCAAAAATGCACAGCATTTTGAAGCCACCCTGTATCTCAGTTTGTCGGTGCCACTTTAGCACTGTTTACAGCAGCGGCCATATCACTGTTTAGAGTGTTCATGGGAATAGCACACAGCTGCAGCAAAGAACATCGGAGGCATGATATATGAAGAGAATAGTCCGAGCAAACGTGTCAAACTGACAACAAATTTGTGTGATCTTCTACAGCATTTGTTTGTGAGTCTGTGAGCACTGGTGTTGGTAAGCCAACATGACAACTACCTGGCTATCAAGATACAACGCATCAACTTCACGTTATACTTGTGACTGGACAGATTGACTGATGCAGCAAACAACTTGTCAGTAACTGTGAAACTATCATAATGAGTGAAGGACAATGCAATGCATATGCATGAGCATGTGTGCCTTGTGCAAAACGAAACACCTGGCTGTCACAAAATGTGTACTATGGCAACTGACTTGCACAGTTATGACTGCCGTCTAGAGAAAAGCACACATCTCATTACCTCACATTATGACATTTGTAAGTACGTAAGAACATTTACAAAGCACCATTATTCACATGAACAAATCGGAGGCACTGAAGTTTACCACCAAGGAATACTGAAAGCCCCTAGGCAAACGTGTTAAGGGACAACTGTAAAGATTTAAATATACTGGAAATGGACAAATGGATTGAGTACAGAAGGCAGTTCCAAGTAGTTGGGACAGCTGAATGGAAAAGTGAGAACCGAAAGTAAAATTAGTTTGAGTAACTTGTAAGAGGTTAAAAGACGGTAGATGACCCGAGAACACACGAACAAATGGTAAGGTATAAGAAGACGCGAGAGGTAAGGTGGGTTTCAATGTGCACAGCCTTTAAAATAAAAGAAGCAAGCTTGAACTAGAGTTAACACTAAGGAACTTCACATGGCTAGCAAATGGACTGGAAGAACCAGCTATGCATCAACAGAGTGTAAGCTGGTGTGGGTGACCATCCACACAACGTGTACTCAGCAGACTTTATTGAGGGATCAGTGCCTTCAGTGCTTTGACGCTGTTGGTTGGGCGTCAGGAAGGGCATCCGGCCTGTAAAAAAACTGAGTGGTGGGGTGCTGGCGTGGTTATCTGTCTGGAGTGAGGTGCAGACTTGCATATGGCCCAGCTGATGCCACTGCCACTCACTGTCTCGTGCTCCAGTAAAATCCAGATTGTGTGTGAGAGATCAGTGTGGATAGGCATCTGACGGGGCAGTTGCCCTCCTGCCCTTAGAACCACCCCAGAGTGGGTAAGCATACGTAGCCTCCTAAGATCAATAAGTCCAATAAATCTCCCGCGACATGTCACATTTGTGTGGCCTGTGAGCCGTGTATCACCAGCAAGTGTGACTTGAGGTAGCTGTGTCGAGTGAATCGCTTGTGGCAGACGTCACATTCATGCGGCCGCTCGCCGGTGTGCGTCAGCTGGTGTCGGCGGAGATCGCGACGGTCGGTGAATCGCATCTGGCAGAGGTCGCACTCGTGTGGCTTCACGCCGGCGTGCGCGAGCAAGTGCCGGTTCAGGCTGCCGCTCTGCGTGAACTGCTTCCGACACAGCTCGCACGCGAACCGCTTCTCGCCGGTGTGCGTGATCATGTGCTTGTCGAGGTCGCTGAACCGCACGAACCGCATGCGGCACACGGCGCACACATGCGGCTTGTCGTCGGTGTGCAGCCGGATGTGCCGCATCAGGTCGCTCGAGTCGAAGAACGCCTTCAAGCAGATGTAGCACTCGTACGGCCGCGCGCCGGTGTGCACGCGCTTGTGTTTCCGCAGGGTCTCCTTGTCGGCGAAAGCTTTCTGGCACACGTCGCACGCGTGCGGCCGCTCACGGTCGCCGCTGTGCGCCGATATGTGTCGCATGAAGTCGCGCGGTTTAACAAACGCTTTTGTGCAGATATAACACACGTAAGGCCTATCGGCAACACGCATCCGCCTATGAGCTCTCACAGCTCCCTGGTCACTGCAAGGCTTGTGACATATACCACAATTGTGTGGCTTCAACCCAGAATAAATACACTTATGATTAGCAGAGAAACTGGCAGAATTGAACTGAGAACACGTACTACACGCAGCGGTTTTGTCAGCAGCGTGATCTGTGGGCTCAGTGGAAATGCCGCTCTCCTCGTCGCACGAATCTGGCATTTCAGCATCGTTTGTTTGTTGCACACGCGCAACAGTAGCATCTGCATCTCTGAACATCCCACAAGAGCCGACATCATTCACATCAGAACCAACGTTATTCTTGTGTCCTGACAGCAGATCACGCAAGATACCATACTCGTCCTCGTCATCAACATGTTCACTGTTTACATCATTAGTCAGCATGCTTGACCTAGCAGTCCTGCCACTGTGCCACTGTTTACATTCACCACTGACACAGGTCACCTCATCTGCAGGAGTCTTGAGCATGATGGAGTCTGAGGTTGTGTTCTGTCGGCTTGATCTCAGTGTTTCTTCACTCGTTTCCTGGCACACACACACACACACACACATTTAATGGCCCTTTTTCCGGGACTACCCGGGTGAGCCGGTACCAAAAAGGTAAAACCAGTCTGGATTTTACTGAAGCAAGAGACAGTGAGTGGCAGTGGCATCAGCTGGGCTGTATGCAAGTCTGCACACCAGACAGATAACCAGGCCAGCACCCCACCACTGTTTTTTACAGGCTGGATGCCCTTCCTGTTGCCCAACAAACAGCGTCAAAGCACTGAAGGCATTGGTATAAAAATACGGCAAATAATGACAGTTAAAAAAAGTAACAGAGACAGTTTAAAATGCAGCCAAAAATGCATCCCAAAAGTTGTGAAACAATGTCAACTACTTTGTTGTACAATTTGCACACTTCCTGATTCAATAAAACGTGTCATTGACTGGACAAAGTAACAATAAAAATAAACAGTAATCTAGCAAAAGAAGTGCAGGAATTATTGCACAAACAAAAGACGGTTTGGCAAGCATGGAATTATGCCTCCAAGTACAATCCCAAGTATTTAGAGTCACATCGTATGTACTGCATTGATGAAACGTATTGCTGGAGACGTCACACGTTCCACACAGAGCTCCAGATCTCCCATCAAAGACACACTTTTACTATTAAGACCTGCCTGGGTTTTCCTGCCATAGTTGTCCAAGGCTGCTACAGGGTTCACTGCTGCACTATCCCACATAAACTGCTGAAGCTATGGCATATAACCACACTGCAATGCAGCCTACAACGTGTTGCAAAAACTGTGTGATTAATAACAGCTAAAGCACTTAAGAGCCGTACTGAGTCACAAAACTATCAGATAACAAATTAATCAAAGACCTCGTTTAGAGCAGGCACTGACGCTGTTGGTTGGGCGGCAGAAAGGGCATCCGGCCTGTAAAAAACTGAGTGGTGGGGTGCTGGTGTGGTTGTCGGAAGGTGAGCAAGGTGCAGACTTGCATATGGTCCAGCCGATGCCACTGCCACTCACTGTCTCTTCTCTCTTGTTCCAGTAAAATCCAGATTGGTTTTTACCTTTCTGGTACCAGCTCACCTGGGTAGTCCCGGAAAAAGAGCCGTTGAACAGGTGTGTGTGTGTGTGTGTTACCAGTCCCCATGAAGATGCAAAAAATATCATAATGCATGGAACTCCTCTCTATGCCCAGCAATCGAGAAAACAAAAAGTATGTTGCAGTCAGATGATGCCACTATTCACAAATAAAGTATAAAATACATACAGACCTTGGCATGACTCAAACTAAGATTGACGTCAGATGACTCTGAGCAGTTTCTATCACTGTCACATGGAGCAGTCACAACAGAGTCCATTGTGCATAAATTTTCATCCATCCTAACAAATCAGCAGCATCAACAAAAAACAAACAATCTTCAACTACTACACAGATGAACATTCCTGACAACATTAAACATTAGTGTGCTGTTATAATACTTCACACTAAGCTAGCAGAAAAGCAACTGAACGGACAAGAGCAAAAGCAGCAGAGTTGTGAAAACAGACATTACGTGTTAAGAGAAAGAAAGGACGTCGGCAAACGTTGTCTGGTGATTATCCACACAAATCTGTGATATAAAAATGATACTAGCATTTATAACAGTTTAACAGTGGCGTAATGTCGTAAATTTAGTGACGAAAACAGACTGTAACAACTGCCTATCGCCTGCTCGTATGTTTGTTTTTGTTTACGTCAATCATTGACATAATGTCTATTTTTAGAAGGCAGCAAGGATTTTTCCTGCTGTTTCTGCTGGCCATAGTCAAGTCACATTTTGCTGGTTTGCTTATCTGACCAGCTCTTAGTATTGTGACACCATCTAGGATCTAACTGTTTACTGGGCCAGCAATAACTGGTCTTTAGGTCACTGCAGTCATTTCAGTAGAAAACACAATTATCAGCTATCGCTAATTGACATGCACAACAAAATCATGCTATAGACAGAGCTTGACGATCAGTGAGATAATATAGTGGTTGAGCGTCGGAGCTCGGAAGTATTATCAACTTAACTGACTGATGACAGCCCAGTTTATCACGCTCTGAGCGTCCACATTTCTCCAGCAAAGTTGATAACACACTTCAATATCGAAGTCATCAATGCATGGGAAATAACAGCAAAAAAGCGTTCGGACACTTAAAACGGCACAAGCATGCACACATATAGGCCTACACCAAACAAAATTTAAAAGCTGTGATCAAGAGGGTAGCCCTATAAATGTAGATAACTTAAGTACACATAAATGACCACAACGAGTCTGTTTCAGTATGTCGCTATTGCTAACTGCAACAGCAAAACGCTCAGATTTTAATGCAGCTGTAACACTGCAGCTGTGTTTCATTCGATATTCGTATTTTTGTTGTCTTTCCACTAATTTTGTCTCGACTTTCTGCCGCCTTTCGCTGGTCAAAATACGCCGAAAGACGTCTTCCATATGTCTTTCGTCGACTCACGCGACTTTATAGTGACCCGAACCATATACATACATATACATATACACGGCCATCTATGTTAGACGGGTTGCAGAAATAGTGTATGGTCTTTATAACGCAGAGAGGGCACACTACACGTCAAAACGTCTGAAGCCCTAATCTAGTCCTTGCTGGCCATGCTCGCTAAAATGATAAAGACATTGTTTAAAACTGTTGCATTAATATTCATAGCAAACTTCAGCAAAAAGCTAACCATGTGTAATTTCTAGAAATTGGCAAATAAAAATAACAAAACGAAAACACAACAAAAAAACTAGCATAGAATATGTAATGTAGACCGGAAGTGGATAGTTAACGCTACCCGGTTGCCGGTTGGGCGAACAAGTTCACCGAATTCACCGTCCATCTTCGTCGAGCTAAGTTCGTTCAGCATTGTGGTGGCCATCAGGCGCACAAAGTACACGAGACAACCGCGTTCTTGCTTGTAACTTTGCCAGATATTTACCGATTTTATTTTTTTAGTAGGCGACCCGCGCCGCTTATAGACAAATACATGCTCAGTGCACCGTGCTCAGTGTAACAAACTGACCGTCGACTATCGCAAGTATTGTCAAGTTAGTTTGACCGACGATGGTTCATTTCGGGTTTATCACAAGCGTCCATCTTCGTCGAGCTAAGTTCTTTCAGCATTGTGGTGGCGCACAAAGTGCACGAGACAACCGCGTTCTTGCTTGTAACTTTGCCAGATATTCACCGATTTTATTTTTTTCAGTGACAAAACTAGTAATAAATTTTTCTTAATTTGATTGCAGATATCCCCATTGGCGGCGTGGTGTAGTGACTATAGCGGAGTTAGTTACAGGAACGAACTTAACGCACTCCGGGCCCGGTTAGTAGCCTACTTGGATGGGTGACCGTCATCGTTTGGGTATACTGTAGGAGTCAGGCGTGTACGTGGGTTTTGTCCTCTAACTTATAACCTTGGGATACTTGTCTACCGTATCGACTTACTGACTGTCCGCGCGTACGCCGCTGCTGTATAACCGTCAAACGGCAC
>Ga0126330_10000192_pt1 | contig 13275 bp, 12 predicted proteins | sample InaspJWI91metaG_FD_97004 | JGI IMG/M metagenome (GOLD analysis project Ga0126330, IMG submission 97004) | Marine gutless worms symbiont microbial communities from Oahu, Hawaii - Inanidrilus sp. 2 OAHU.JWI-91 metaG | ecosystem: Host-associated > Annelida > Digestive system > Unclassified...
AAGTAATAGCGCCTTTTTCATATTTGCTGTTTTAGTTGTGTGATTCAGCCACAGTCGTCCTTACAAGATGTTTTAAACTGTTAAGTTTTTTTTACAATAATAGTTGCTGTTTTATTTACTTCTCTAAATGATGCTAATCGGCAAAACTGCTAACTGGTTATTACCTCATAGCCTAGGCCTAATTGTATCCAAACACGCGCAGTAGAAGTAGCGCCAAAGAGCAACCGAATCTTGACAGCATGCCAATATCTTAATACATAACTTTTAAAAACCAAGCTTTACCAACCACTTTAGAGGACCAGGTAACGCAATCGGTCCGGCGTGTGTCTTCGTGTTTCCCTACAATAACTTGTGATGTAAATGACCTTCAACATGCTGGTTTATCTTGATTCTATCTAGGATAAGTTCAAAGGGCAAGACCGTAGGTATTATTATGTTGCAAATGCCATTGCGCCCAAGATCCAGCCAGTTGACAGCTTCATCTCCAGTCTCATATAGTGCAATAACACCAGAAGGTATACATATCAGTCCGCCTTCTAACTTGGTCGGTGGGCCTGACCGAGTCCAGTCCGCAATATTGGCCAATACACTGTGTTCCAAACAACGCTCAACTTTTTATTTTTTTAAATAACTACGTCAAAACTTAACCGATTTTAATGTTTTAGGTATGTTAAATCCTGAGAAAATTTCACATAAACATCTTACAGACTTATCCACCTCACCTGTCGTATGTAGTCACTTTACCTTGGGAAATCTAAAAAAAGTCATTTTTATAACACAGTGTATAGTAGCTCATGATCTGAGGCTCACCACATGAGCAGTCCGGCATTAAGCTTATATCAGTCGTATTGTGTAGAATAAAATTTTTAAAAAACGTGTCTTCGAATCTTCGTCAGAAATATAATAACGCTGGCAGTAATCAATATTTGTGCGGTAACACCAGAAGGTATATATTCACTACGCTTTCAGTCCTTCCACTCGACATTTTGACACGATTTCTGTTGCCGTTTTCTCTCCACGCGTCTGTAGCTTTTGTGCGTGGTTGACCTGATTTCGATAATAATTTGGATGCATTTTTCACTGCATAAACAGTGTCCAGTTGCTATGATTATCCACTTCAGCATCATTTTAACAACGACTTGAAATTGAAATAGCACACCGAAGGCTGACTGCTCGGAGCCCAACTCGCGTCTGATATCAGAACAGCAACAAAATACTTCCCAGTGGAGATTTTCCGTTTACGTCATCAGATCCAGATTCATAAGTGGTATTTTTAGCAGTCCATTTTGTGAAGGTTTGAACATGACTCTGTGATGAACATGAGAGTCACTTAAATTTGCATGAGTTGACTTGGAAAGAAACATGACGACGGCGTGGAACCAAAATGACTGGATGTCGAAGACTTCAAATCGACTGAGTCGACTTACCCGACGACGACACTATGCGACAAACTTGGGGTCATCGACTCATCGTTGAAATTTTTGGTTTCTTTTCAGCAACTGTTTTTAAGACAGCAATAATGTCTGTTCGCTCGGTAAGCATACCTATACCATTCGGAATATGCACCGATAACTAAAGTTAGGCCTATACCGTAGTAGTATTGCTGTTGTAGACCTAAAGGAAATTTTACATTAACCACTGGTATTCGATCTGAAACGTATACTGGAACACCATCAAGGATGGGACTATATTTGGAAACGCACAGAACTTACGCTCATAATATTATTGCTGCGCATGTAAAATTACCCACACCCACTACACAGTCGCCACAGGATGACAGTCACCATCATCATCTGTTCTTTGATTTGGTTTTATTGCTGCTGGGTAATATTATATGGCTAGGCTATAATAGGCCTATTGTAAGCTTGCATTATTTAGGTCTACTCTCTGCACGGAACAGTCACTGTATTATCTGCACTGCGTGACAATATCTATATCTGAAAAGGCGTGTTACCAAGGTGTCGTGTTCATCTAAGGCCTGTGATTGGACGACAGGAGAAAGAGGTCGCATAGCAACTCCAATCAGCTAACAGATAGTAGGCTGTATCATATAGCAGCAGTGACGTCGATTGTAGTCCGCCATAGAAAGGAGATTCGATGGGGCGACTGAAAATGCGGGATTTAATGCTAAAGTACAACGAAATCTTGGGCTTGATTTAGTAACAAAACAGCACAAATCATTGCAAAAACGTCAACCAGTTTACAGCTTAGTGTAAGTGAAATGTATGTTAAGTCATGTTAACTTCCCTACTTTCGCTACGGCGGACCCTCGCTGTGGCTGGCTGATACGAGTGACGTCACAGCGCTTAGATCACGCAAAGCGCGATCGTCATCGTCATAGGTTAGAGAACGAAACTGTTGGTGACTTGTTTCTGCCACGGATTTCACGTTCGATATAGCAGAAGTAAGTCGTATCTTTACGGCAAGTTCAGCGTTCGTGAACTGATGCGCGGTCTACATGTATGTGAACTTACTTACTTTCGTACTTATACACTTACAGCACCTCGCTGCACTGAAAACTCAGCCGGACAGAATTACCACACATTCTCATATCGGTCCGCACAAACAAGACATTAATCGTCCCACGCAAACGAGATCAACAGGCCGATTTTTCTCCCATACTACACCGACTTGAGTACAGTACTGGCCGGTTTCAGTAGGCAAGGATGAAGGATTGGCGTCCGCTGTGTAATTCTTTGAAATCCACTCCTTATTCTCAGTCCTCAGAGAAAAAAAACAGACCTAACAAACTAGAACGGTTAAGTCACGCTCATACACGGTAGGTGCCACTTCTTGGGAACAGTGGGTACATTTGCGACACTGCGACTATAGAAATGGACTCAGTGGGTGCGGCGCACCAAATTAACTTGCACAGGCATAACAGTAATGCGTTGTAGGCCTACTGCAATCAAAGTGAAGCCACGTCAAATGGAATTTGATTACAAGCCGATTGTGACTCACAGTGACACAGTGAACTTTTACTAGAACTATCTGGATAATTGAAAAATGCTACTTGCAAAACACGGGTGATCAACACGGGCTTTGTTCACGGGTGCCAGAAAACGACACGTGTTCACGGCCCGTGTGTCGCATTGAGTACGGAGGCTCTCTTCCTTCGACCTATCTTACGCTGTGCTATAAGGAAATTTGCGTATCTCGAAAATATGAGTATTTTCCTCTGGAACTTTGTCCCAAACTCTGTACTGGGGGAAAATTTCGCCACGGCAAGTCGATCTTATGGTCAATAAAACTTATCGACGGTCGAGCTTCTTGACGACAGTCACGACTCCTACGACTGTCGAAGCGCGTCGCTGCAGTTTACTACACGTCGGTCAACTGTAACCTTCTAACTCCAATTATTCGACTGTTGTAGATTTGTAGTACAACTTGTTCCTGCAGTTGTGCAGCACTTGACGAGATTCCGACTATTATAGCGTGTCACGCAGTCAGTCTGCGACCGTGCGGTAGCAGATCGTCTTGTGGTGGTCGAAGCGAAACTGATGGAAAAAGACGCGGGCATGGAGACGGTGCATCCGGTCGTCACTGCACTGCTGCTCTCGGAGATGGACATGGGTCCAAAGTGCTGGACCCAACCCGACCCAACCCACTTTCTTAACGACTCAACCCAACCGAAGCAAGCAGAACATGTACACATGTAAACAGTGCAGCATTGTCGAACAATTTTACGTCAATAATGTCCATGTCGCACAAAGATACTCGATACACATCAATTCTGTCACATAAAGATAACACTAGACTTTTGTATAATAAGTATGTAAAGTTGCATACCGTGCTGAACATAAAAATGTGCAGATTTTGTACTACATTTATCGGACATTTACTGAAAGAAATTTGTAATCTGGACCGAACCCATGGATGGACCCGACCCACGTCCATCTCTGACTGGACTCATCATCATTATTAGGCCTATCATCATTAACGTCGTCATCGTAAGGTGCATATGGCAGTAGTTCGACAGTTAAACCGAGCCGCCAGTGGCGAAGACTTAGGCCTAGTCTGCTGCGACATCACGGCTGCTGCTGCTGCTGCTGTACACGATACGAGAATTACTCATTCACATCGTCAAGACTAAACAGAACTGAACTAAATTAGCCCGCCCGTCTGCGCCACTAGTCGCCTCGTCCAGCGACAACAAAAACTGGTTGCCATGGCATCGTCTCTTGAGGGACTGAAAAATTAACTTTACACCCAGCATCTACAGCAACAGTTCTACAAATCCTGGAATTTTAGATGAAGATCGGTCCGGTAGATTTTGAGATAATTGATTGACAGGAATCGTTAAATATAAATAAGTAAATATGAAACAGAAGCAGAACATATAACTCGTCGCGTCTGCTTTCACTAGCCAGGCACGCTAAACTAGCGCCGCGACGCGCGGATACCCACGTGACCGAGCGTAGTGTGAAGGACCCTTTTATCACTGCAGTACTTGCATAAAAGACGCACTTTAACGCTGAATGAAGATAGGTCTATCTCCATGTCGACGCAGATATCGTCTCATTCACCAGATGTCAGAACTATCGAGTATAGTTTTGTGGACGCCGACTGTTGGCAGAATACATGCTACGGAAATACGAAAATTGGCTTTCCTCGACGTCATTTTTCGGCGCGATGCATATTCAAGGCACACGCATATCGCAGTAATGCTGCGACGACCTGTGCGTGGCCGTCTGTATATCTGTCTCTGTGTCTTTCTCCACCACAAGCCGATGTTCCATCAAAAGCAGTGAAAGATCCTCAGTTTCTCACCTAATCTGTGCCACATCGACATTCCAATTTTCTGATTATGTGATGCCTAATATCTTAACGAAAACTTAATTAGTTACCCCAGACTGGGCACCATACGCGGATTATTGGAAATCTGTGGTTTTTGATATACTAAATCGTCATATCTCGGAAAACATACGACTTTGGGAAATAGTTGCTATAAAATGTCAAGGTTTTTCATTAGCCTAAAATATATTTCAGTTCCCCTTCTTATTTTCGGAACCGGTCAACCGGTGTATTTCTGTGAAGCGAGGCAGTTCGAACTTGATATACAGATTGGGTTTGGTTCTCAGACTGTGTGTACAGGTGCATAAGTGTCTATACAACACGGCTCCTGGATAGCCTACCTGTCGACACTCTGCCAACCAGTGTCCAGCATTCCTGGTCGCTGTCACCTACGCTCGGCTGGTCGTGGCAAACTGGACTTCCCCGTGTCGATCTGGCCATGTACGGGGGACGGACTTTCTGCCTGACAATCTCAAGACCATTAATCTTATTCTGTCCACTTTTAAACGCCATCTTAAAACCTTCTTCTTTTCCTCATAGCCTACAGTAGCACGGCGCGTTTGAGGTTTCTTATAAAAAAACGCGCTACGATATAAATCCGCTGTTGTCATTGATCGTCAGCGAGCACCAGACTTCGCGTGATGATTTGTTCGTGAAGAAAGCGTACGCGTTCAGGGTTTCATCCCAGTACTAACCGGGCCCGACGTAGGGTAATTCCGTTCATGCGCCGCGAACGCCATAGATGTAAAAAATGTTCAAATAAAAATGATAAAAAACGTTAAAAACGTAAAAACGTGACAAAAATTTAAAAAAAAACGTTTGTAAACGTAATAAAAAACGTTACCGCTTCGTAATGTATTTCAACTCCACGCCTGATGCCCAAGAAATGGCCTTCAAGATATGCCATTCAGTTTAGTTTTGCAGAAACTGTCGACGTTTTAGGCTAGCTGTGAAATCTCCAATATTGTGCTATTCATGGTCTCTTACATTCTAATTACTGGATACAGTATTCAGTTATTTATGAACCCATTGAATTTCGTTGCTGTTATTTTGAAAGTGCTTCTTGTTAATCTGCTTGCCGCTCTGAACTTTGCCAACTTTAAAAAAAAATTTTTTAAAACGTTTGGAAAATAAAAAAGTAAAAAAACGTAAAAAAAACGTTTTTTTACATCTATGCCGAACGCCGCTAACCACTACGGCACGCCGCCAGCTTCTTGACAACCAACTGGGCGTCACTGCTGAGTTCAGTGGCGGGGAGTGACGATGTGAACGGAACTAGACTAATCATCGGTCGGCGTCGGCGAGTTTGTCGGCGACGAGCGTGGTCATGTGTACGGCGCAGCTGCGGCACGTGCCATCACACAGTGATGCGGTGTTTCATCCGTGATCTCTACAGGTGCGCAGCTGCGGCAGGTGCGCTCCGTGCCGGCGTTGTGCGGCCCGTCGGCGAAAGTCTTGTCGGCGCAGTTGAACGTGCACAGCGTGCCGCCCGAGCGGAACCGGATCTGCTGCCGCCGAACACGTCGACATGACAACCATGCACGTCGACATGATGGTCTTGTTGGCGAATGACACGCCGCTCAGGTCCCACGGCCGCGTGAACGTGCGCCGCAAGCCATCTCAGCTAAATCGACAGCATTGGACTTGCGCGCTGACTGCTTCGAGATGCGGTGACGTCGCGAAAGCGGATCTGCTGTGGCCGGTCGCCGATGACGACGGCGCGCAGTTCATCAAGCAGGTGCTCGTAGCTCGCAGTCATACAGGTAGATACAGTAATACAGGTAGATACAGTAGAACAGCAGGCGGAGGCGTCAAATGAGACCAAAGCGTCACGATCGAGACCTAGACCGACATTGAGACGTCGAGACTGGTTGAGACCGAGATGACAACCTGGCATCAAGACCGAGTCCAAACCCTCGAGAATGAGACAGGAGGCCTGATTTACAAAGTCCGATAGTTCGTGAATTAGCTTATGATATTCCTAAAAGTAATTTTAGCACGCTGTAAGTCACTATCGTAAGTCGATCTTACGATAAACTTAAAACAATCATACGATAAATCGTAAGATATTTTGTAAATCGGGCCCCCGATGCGGAGACCAGGCTGATCTCGAGACTAACGTATCTGCTAGCAGGTGCTCGTAGCGGGTGGCCTTGTCGAGCAGGATGTCGATGCGCGTCTTGTCCGACAGCTCGTCGAACTCCGGCTCACGAGACAACGTCTTGAGCGTCGACCTGACCAATCAGCGTCATCCTGCGTGCAGGCCACTGCGCTGCTGCAGCGATAGCAAGTCTCTGTTGCTCCTCGCACCGTGGATATCAACATGACGCTGCCCGCGCCCGAGCTGCGGCAAACCAGCTGCACGTCGCTGATGCTCACTGCTCGTCTGATCGACGAGACAGACTGACGGACAGACGGACGGACTGACACCGTGCCGTTACACAGATGCTCAACGCTAGAAGCGAGCAGCGTCAATAATGTCGATAGTGATAAGAATATCAACAAACTGCCACAGTAATCTGACAGAAGGCCGCAACGTCGCCATGCACAGACCGTTCAATTGTAGTCGCCAGGTGGGGCCAATGTGCACGTTCATTCTATACATGGTTCATTGTGCCCACACACACACTAGCCTGCCCCAAACGACATCGAGATCGGTTCATCCGTTTTGCACAGTCCACCGTTGTGCCCAACGTTCTGCCCACAAACACAGAGAGAGCGTGCGACACGTGTAGCCTAGCAGTAAACCGCATCTACGCGATGCGGTCAAAATCATTAGATTCGGTTAATGTATTCAGTGTAGTAAATAAAAGAAATAAGACAGTGGAAGATGGCGGAAGGAATAGAAGGAAAAAAAGATATGGGAAGATAGGTGTGAAAATCAGTTATACAATAGCAGAGTACAGTAAGCAACGGCAACCTGTTGACATAGTCGAGACACTGTTTTTCGAGTGTTTCCAGTGAGAATTCTTCGGCGAGAACGAGGCTACGGACGGACGGTTCGCGACACAGTAGGAACTGTTCACAGCGCTGCGTCAAGTCGTCGATCTGATATTCACGTGCGAGCGGCAGCAGCACGGCGACATTGTTGTCTTCACCAGAACACGTGCACATATCCATAGACACAGTGTAGTTAAATGTACGTATCAGACGACGCAGAGATGCACAGCACAGAATGAACGGCGCAATTACGGCTCATTGCGTGAAAAATGCTGCGAGTAGTCCTTGAATACTGAGTGTTAGACCTCAAATCATACTATGTCAAATTATGCAAAAAAAACGAAAACAGTCGATTAAAGTTAGCACAAATGTAGTTAAAATGTTCTAATGTAAAACAAATTAAAATCATTTAAGCTATGTCTATTTAGGCAATAGAATGTGTTTAAAATCTTACCTGCAATGTTAACGTGTAAATTATAATCAAATAGTAAATAATAATCCATGTTTATTACTTGCCGACACACGCAGCAATTACAACCAATTATGCAATTCATTAACAAGCTGCCACGCAGGACAGCTCTGAATAATAACACAACTACATATCACCAACTATATAGAAACCAAGTATAGCACACAGATTAGCACGGGCTTTAAGCTGCTATTATACAAGCGCTAGGTTAGCCACAATGCTGTAACTCAATTAATACAAACTGAAGCAACAAACGAACGCATACCAGAACATAGGATCGAATTATAAATGGTAATTATTTACAAATTCCGTTACTGGTCATCTCTAATTTTTTTCGTCCCGTCCAGAGTTTGAACCCCGGTCTCTTGACTTTCAATCTAGTATGTTACCCCTCGACCACTCAACCCCCTTGACTTTAAAGAGTTAAAATGCTGGTTATTCATAAAAACTTATGGCATATTTCTTAATTTCTGCAAAAGAAACTAGAATGCGGTAAATGTGACGTAAGTGCTAACGTCATAATGCCGAAGTTTTCCCTCGTTCGACGACCACGTCCGAGGCTGATATTCTGACAGTTGCTGAAGAGCATACCGTCGATGGGTTTGTTGGGAGGATGGAGGACGCAGATGAGTTCGAGCAGGTCGTCGTAGTGTTTGCCGGGCAGCTCGACGACGGCCGCGGCGCTCTCTCTGAACGCGCCGCCGAACATGGCCTTGAGCACCGGCGACCACATCGACATGACAACCACATCGACATGATGGTCTTGTTGGCGTAGATGTAGCGACCCTGCACGGCGAACGACACGTCGCTCAGGTCCCACGGCTGCGTGAACGTCCGCCTCAAAGCAGCCATCTGCATCAGCAGCAATACACTTGGACATGTAGACACTGATAGCTCCGATATGCAGTGCTCACGTTGCCAGCTACATTCCAGCATAGATGACTCGCGGGGTTGCGTCTGCGACCCCTCACAGTTTGACTTCGAAACAGTACACACGACGTTTGCGCCGTAATAACGGTACTTGTAACTTGCCCATCCCATTAACACTTAGTGAGGGTTGTTCAATTGCAATTTTAATCAAAATAACTTTTAGTGCTACCCAAGTACACTTCCGATTAGTAAACAACTGCTGTATATCTTTAATCACGATGTGCTATTGAGCATGTAGGCCTAGCGGAAAATCAAACAGCGATAACCGAATGCTTAAGATCGGTGCGTTTATATATTTGCGAATATTTTGCGAAATTCAGTACTTATGTGAAAAATTAACTATAGAATTTATTCACATGTTCAATATGCGTGTGTGTGCGCATAAGCACGATGCACCCAGAAATTGCGTTCGTCATTATCCTACAAGAAATGCCGCGAAGCGTGTGTCGATCTCCCATTGAATGTCGACAGGACACCGTGAGATTCTTAATGGCGTTTTGATGTTAACGGAACCGACCGACGGCTACTGGCTGTATAAGCGTATACTGTATGTGCATATAGCACTCACCGCATTGGCAAAGAATTACAGCTACCTATACGTTCAGTCAAAGTGGGCAACAACAGACCTATTTCACAGCTTGGTTCGTTTCGACGAGTGGGCTTTGTCGACAAAGAATAAAAGCTCCGTCAAAGCGACATTAAATTCTATTAACGTAACGCCGCTGGCTCATACAGTGACCTCTCCCTATGCAGATCAAAGACCTCGCAGTTACAGCGTGCATACAATACCGAAGTGCCAAGTTGCGTAGCCTATTTGCGAAGTTAACCTTATTATATAGTTACGTAACTGGTTTATCCTCAGTTTCGTTTGACAGTCACCACTTCGGCTAAGTCGCTTACATTTTGACTCAGTAAACAATGCTTTATGTTACCGCTATCGCTTTGTACGAGTCTTGGCAAATTGCGCTGAATATATGCTACTTACTTAGTGAATTGTTTAATTTTGTTTGCTTTCCGCTGAATCGGCTGAAACATTTCACAAGTTCAAAATGTTAAAGTTCGACACAAACTCGTTGTCTCAAATTGACATTGCAGTTTGAAGACGCTAATTATTACTGACAAGTTAAGCAATACAAATTAACACTGCCTAAAACTGTTACCTGAGAGCGTCGCGGCTGCGATCTGAATCCAGGCCTTTAAAGAAAGTCAGATAGAAATGTGTAGGCCTATGTTGTTGTTGTATATTGTTGTTGTTGCTGCTGCTGCTGCTGGTGGTGGTGGTGTATTAATAAGATTTTATTATCTGTGAAATCGATGACAAATACAGGAACTTTGGAAGTCGCATACAGTCGTCGTTTTCGACTGATATCAGTAGCCTCTATGACTAAAATCTTCACTCAAATTACGAAATTCGCTACCGCTTGCACTGTTGCTATAGCACAGAAATGCTGCGCTTGCTGTATGTTGTATCATTACTCGCACAACACAGCGGCTGCGTGCGTGTGCATGCATGTAGAGAGCTATGTGATTACCATAATGATGAGACGCGCATCGTGCCGCGACAGGCTGCAGGGAGATTGACCAATCGTCATCATTAGTGGCGCCCGCCGAACGCATTCATCCTTCACTGATACCGCCGTCACTCCCCCGCATTCCCTTTCTCCTCCTCGCTCGTCTTTTGCTGTTTCCCACTGCTGGCCGAGCGTAGTGTGCAGCAGCAGTGGCCACGTTATCTCTGTGTATGCAGTGCGCGTGCGCGAAAATTGCTCGATTTCCGGCGGCGGCGGCGGCGGCGGTGCGCATTCTGGCGTCGTTGGCGACCGAGCCATGAGCGCTGCTGCGGACACAGCGGCAGTGTAGTTACAGTCACTACACAATCACGTCTGCAGCGCTAGATGATAACGACGACGTCTGATATTTACAGTGTATCGTCGACGATGACTTTCGGTGACAATAAGATGAAGCGAAGCTGCTGAATGACGACATTTTGCACGCTAATAAGATTGCTTTATAATATTTTATCGTCGCCATGAACTGACGGCAAATGGTTTCAGATTTCGTTTCTGAATAAACTAGAAGTCGATAGCAGGATACCTCCGCCCGGGCATGCACGTGCGCACGCACAGACGGCCGGACAACCCGAACACATAATGCTTCTTCGGCCCAGTCTATAGGATGAGCGGAGACAACAGTTAAATATTTGGAATTTTACAAGGCAGAAAAAGTGATCAAGTGATAGAAAAAGACGTTCATAAGGTAAACAGTGATTGTGTTTAAATGTCGCGTGCTGATTCATTACAAAAAGATCGCATAGTAATTCGTTATTTTACAATAAACAGGTAAAAGGTAGCCCATACTCGATTGCCGAGCGTATGGTTCCGGAGCTGATCCCGGTTCTTAGCAGTCAGCCTGCAGGACGCCGTGAGATTCTTAATGGCATTTTGATGTTAACGGGAGTCATAAACCTGGCGCTAGGCTGCCATTACTTTCCGCCAGGCCTGCAGTTACCTTCGCAACCCTTAAGAGGGCTGCTACCAATTTCGCTGCTTGGTGAACAGAGGCACGATGGGTGTGAACAGTTTGCCTAATACTGTTACCTGACAGCGTCGCGGCTGCGATCTGAATCCAGGCCCTTCTGCGCCTGAGTCCAGCACGCTAACCACGCAGCTACTAAGCCACCCTATTTTACAGTGTAAACTAATATTAAACATTCTCTCTTGCGTAATTGAGGCAATCGAAAACTCAACAAAGCAGAGTGAGGAGACAGGACAAGAATGGAGTGAAAAAAACAGTGACCGGATACTTAGAGAGGGCTTCTTCGGGAGTCGATAACTGAAGGCAAACTGGTGTTAAGAAAAAGCTGCAAAGGACGGAGGAAAACTGGAAGAAAGGGAAACGGAAGTGAGCTAAGGGAAGGAGCGAAAGAAAAGGGAACGAAAAGCGAAAGCCAGAAGAGAAAATTGAAAAGATGACAAGAGCAGACAGAGAGCGCGCGGCGCGACAGTTTGCTGATAATCTATAGTGGCTTTCTCTGTGTGCCTACTGCTCAGGTATTATAGTCGTAATGTGGCCAACTTCACCAACTCGGATTATTCTGCTTAGCTTAGTCATCCGTGTTAAATGCCAAGAAGTTAAAATAATTTTTACGATACACGATGGCGATTCAGGTCGGGCCTATTGTTGAGGCTGACGGAGATTTTTCGTACACTATTTACAAACAAGATGAAAACTGCACAGCACAATGTCATGTCAAAATAATAGCAGCCAAGGTATAATATTGAAGACAGAAGTAAACAAAACGCTTCAGTAGTCGTTAGAAAAGAGTCAACGTACTCTTCAGGCGAAATCCAAGTATTAATTTCTGTGAATCAGAAAGTATGTTTGTTCGTTTTAGAGCTGACGCCTGGTACGACTAAACCGAAACTATTCGATGGACGAACACATTGCGTAAATTAATTATGCAGCTCTCGGTATTTTGTGTGAGTGAATTAAGAAAGTAAAAACAGAACGGATAACAATGTACAGTAGCAGCGTATAAGACACGAAATGTTTGTTTCTTGGCATAACACGGCAAGTCACGTGGTAGGAAGCAGCCAATCAGTGCGTACGATACGCCACGCAGGCTGTAGGTCTGTGGGGTCCTGTCGACGGCGTACACTGCAACATCGCCGGCTCGTAGACGACGTATTCGCACGTTCGCTAAATTCTCTTGTCTTCTCTTGAATCGAAAATCAGTGCGGACTTACAACACCTGACAGAAGGAACACGAAAGGTAAGAAAAATCACGCGAATCGTTCTTTTAATTGTGCCGTATTGGCACATTCTGTATTCTGCTGCATGCGAGGCTGCGCAATAACTGCTATGGCGAAATTATAATTAGCGATACCGTATTTTCAGAAACTAGCATCGCAGAAAAACCCTCAAAAGAACATTCATCGCTATTATCAACCCTAAGACAGACATACAGTAATATGAGGAACACAATAGATAACATAATATACATCTATTGCGAATGTGTGCATTGGATTTGATCAATTAGCTGATAGTGTTGCATTACTTATTCACGAACCATGCGATGACGTGGACGGTGCAATGCGAATTTGCTAATTGAAATAAAATACACAATTCCGTGTTGTGGTTTG
>Ga0126330_10000196_pt1 | contig 12949 bp, 9 predicted proteins | sample InaspJWI91metaG_FD_97004 | JGI IMG/M metagenome (GOLD analysis project Ga0126330, IMG submission 97004) | Marine gutless worms symbiont microbial communities from Oahu, Hawaii - Inanidrilus sp. 2 OAHU.JWI-91 metaG | ecosystem: Host-associated > Annelida > Digestive system > Unclassified | place...
AAGGAAGATCTCCTCATCCTCAGGCGATGACAGGGAAGGAGCTTTTCTGTTCCAAAGAGTTTCGGTGCTAGTGCAGCGCTTCAACGCTGTCTTGTCACATGACAGCTTGTCAAACCCCTGACTGCACGGACTGATAGATCTGTACCCAATTTTGTATATCTCAATTTTTAAACTCCCTCGGGAATATATCTACCGAGGCTAAAAAAACAACAACAATAATAATAATTAATTTACCACGTGTTGTTTTATCTTGATAATTGGCACACCTTCAACGGATTATCACACCAATGGGTCCGTGCTGCTCAGTATTATCGGCGTACTGTCGACTGCTCTGAGCAGGTAACAGAAACCCGTGGAAAAATTTTTTCCAATGTCTCAGAGAATTGTTTTGTGTATAATTGCAGTTTTCTGCTCCTTATTTCATGTGTTTACATGTACGTATACGTCGTGCAGTGTATTGCGTTGATAGGTAGGTAGGTATGTATATGGAGCAGCAGCAAACCAGCTGCATGTCGCTGCTGCTGTCGATCGACGGGACAGACAGACAGACGGACGGACGGACAACGTATCGTTACACAGACGCTCACTGCTAGGAGCGGCCAGCATCAATAAACCGGAACCAGGTGCACCCCCTGAACCCTTTCCCCAAACAAAAATCCTCGGTACGTCCTCGTCGCATCAGCGCGGTTCCCCTGCTGCTGCTGCTGCTGGTGACGGACTCGCTAGTGGCGGCAACACGGCGACTATCTGCCGCGCCGCGCCGCGCGATGATAAATTGCGATGTCGTGTTATACGAGCGTCGTTCGGCGTACTTCACGGCCAGATTACGGCGCGTCGTGGCGGCGGCCGGCCGGCTGACAGTCGGATTACAGGCGGTTGAAGGCGAGGCGCGGCTGGGCGGGGCGGCGTCGTGCAACAAGCTGCCGACCGACCGACCGACGCCGCAGAGTCGATGCGTACTAAGCACGCCAGCGTAAATAAGATCGTCGCTCGGCTCGTGGCGACGCAGCGCTGTTTATTACCCGCCTCCGCGGTCTCCGGGCGCGTGTGGGGCCGATGTCGACACGTGCCCGCCTGCCCGCCCGGGTCCCGCCGATGAAGCGCCGCGAAGTGACGCCGGAGCCACCGCCGCCTCCTCCCGGGTGGCCGGCGACCCGTGCCGGGGCGGAGGGCCGGGGCAGATGGACGGACGGAGGGATGCGGGTCGGTTGGCCGGCTCCCGAGTCAGTCGCAGCAGATGAGATCAATACAGTTATATTGTTAGTGGCGTCGGTCGGACAAGCGGTCGACTCGCTGGCGCTGGTCTCAGTCGTCGATTGGCCGTCCTCGCTGCTACTGTCTGCCGCCGCCAGATTGTCGTCAGTGCGGCGGGTGGGCAGGCAGCGATGACGGGGAGGGGACGATGCCCTGAGACCGGTCCTACGAGTGTCTGTCTGCATGACGCTATTATCGCTACTGCAGTTGGCATCAATGCCGACGCGTTAAGATATCACTCGACGGTCGCCAGCCTCCCGTAAACGACCCTTTATGTGCGCTCTGGTGCATCCTCGGCGCCGAACAGATGGCACCACGAATACCTAATACTTCGGACTCGCTCTCTGACCTGCGATCACTATCGATTATATAATAATGTCGTATCGTTGCGCCGGATTTAATTAAGATTTCTTCGAGCTCTTTTTGCTGTCAAATCGAAGTCTCAGGATTGTTGCAGCAAGATCAGCAAGACGTTTCCGTAGAATTCGTTTAAGATTCTAGATAGCTACTGTTGTGTGTAGTCGTGTTCTTTGTTATTTTACAGTACCACAAAAATTCTTATATTTAAATAGGACACTCTTCCATTGCGGATTGCGCCACGTCGTTTGTTATCTCTTCATCTCTTCCGAAACTCAAAAACGAAATGACTCAGAAAGACCAAAATGACCTTAGTGGAGGTCTGTCAGAGGTCAGAGTCAAGGTCACAAGGTGTTGTCCCTCTATGTGCCATTGGGCTTATAAACCACTAGAAACAACGCTGCTTAGATTAACGTTTTTTTTCTATTTTCTTCCACTTCCAGTTGAAACAGCGTTGATCCGCTCTGCGAGGCGCCACTTTATTTCACCAAATATGCTACAACAGAACAGTATATTACTTATCTGTCTCTACGCTTACCCTCTTTTTCTTCCTGCGTCTTTCACCCTCCTGTAGTCTTCCTTTCGTCCTCTTTCTTCGTTGTCCTATTTCTCTCTCAGCTTCTGCTTTGCTTCCTCGTTCCGTGTTCTCGCTACCCACCCCTTAAGCCGCCCCACGGCTTGTCCCTTTCCAGGCAACGTGGTTTTTGACATATGCGAGCGGACAGACAGATATGCATACAGACATGACACGTACATACAGACACATTCATTGCATTTCTACAGTAAACAATCTTAACTCTTCTTAATTATTTTGCCATCACTAGTATAGAATATTAAGCGAATCTTCGATCCATCGTCAGTCGTCTGTCTGACTGCAAGGACCTTGAGGCCAAAAAATTTACGTCGTAAGTATCTAGGAAATCAAGCGAGAATAAGTCATTGTTACAACAAAACGTGAATAGGAGTTCATGGAATTCATAGGCTGTTTCGCATTTGCTGTGATCGTCCGCGCTTCCTAATCACCTGAAGGGACCGAAGTGGCTCTCCTGCCGTCGGCGGAAGGAGCATATTGCTTCGCTGCCATCGGCGCGATACCACTTGTTGAATCGTTGAATCACATTGGCTGTTGGAACGAACTCCTAACTAATCCACAAACGTGATAGTGTGTTCTTATAGTTGGAGTGATTGACTGTACTGCTTAGCTCTATAGCCTTGATTTTGCATGTCCGTCCTGTTAGTAGTTTTGTGATTTTATTTGTCTACTTTCATGGCACTGAATAACCTTTGCTGATGTGCCATCAAGAAACTGCTATCCTCACTTATCATCATCATTATCATCATTTATTTTGCCCGATAACAGTATGCACATCTACATCGAGGCAGTTGAGAAGGACAGTACAGCAAGGTCCGACAAGAACAACAGGACAGCTGTCATTAAACGTTCAACAAAACAGTTACTGGCAGCGTAGGTTCTTAATCGAACTAATCTCGACATTATTAGTGACCTCGAGCGCTGGTCGCTGACGCGGCGAGAGTGCAACATTTCACTACACTACTACAGAGCGACGCGCTCCACAATGCGACAGCACGCGCTCGTTGGCGCTAATAAATCCCATTTACTGGCGACGTGTCTTCCTGGCCGCCGAAGATCCCTAATTCCGGAGCTTCCGATGCCGCACGCAGCAGACAATCCGCGCCGGGCAGCTCGTATTGTGCTGCGTTCGTTTCCATGTCGGCGGCGGCGCGGCGCGGCGCGGCTTGTTATTACTATTCGGTACGATGTCGGGGCGTCGTATTTACGAGAAACCGTTATGTGCTAATCGATCGATCCCGCGTCGTCGGCGTCGGTCGGAGACTTTGAGCATCGACGAGAGAGCGACGACGAGGAAGGAGGAAGGAGAGGGAGAGCTGGAGGGATGGAGAGGGGAGGTGGTAGTGGTGGCGCGTGACCGGAAATTTGCCCCCCCCCCTCCCGGGCATCTGCTCCTCGGCCACGTGCCTCTGAAACTGATGTAGCTAATGCATCGGCCTATCGGCCGCTATCGACATCCAGAACATAGATATGCTTATTTCCGGTTGTTAACTGGGCATTGCTTGTGCAAAAGAAATCAGGGTCTAGGGTTATGGTTAGTTATCGCAGCGGCGTACCGGCCACTAGTTTTAAGGATGTCATTGATTTCCTATGTTTTGAACGCCGATAGCGGCCGATAGGCAGACACGCCGATGCATTAATTGGCTACAACCCCCGGACAACTACCGTCGCGGACATCTGCGCCTGGCTATGATTGTTACGCTTAGGGTTTAGGGTCAGGTTAGGGTTGGGGTTAGGTCGGGGGCAGGAGGGCAAATGTCGTTCAGTGGTGGTAGTGGATTGGCGTGGTCGTGCAATGTGCATTGTGAAGAGCGGGCGGCGGTGCCTGCGTGGCGTGGCGACCGACCGACCGCTTGGATGACATTCTCACTCACTCAGTCAGCTAGTCGCGCATGCAGTCAGTTACCGCCACCGCCACCACCACCAGCAGCAGCAGCCGCAGCAGCCGCAGCAGTGTCATATTGTCAGCAGCTGCCGGCGTAAGTGCTGCGCGTCGGATTGCTGCTGCTGTCGCGGCCTTTGTCATCGACCTGCGTCGTCCGGACAACGATCGACGCTTGTTGCCATGACTACACAGGTGAGCGCTCTCTTGTGTCTATTACCTGTTCATGACGTGACAAAGCCACCGCAGCGCGAGCTGAGCGATCGTCCCGTGTGACTGTGACGACGCCACCTCAATCGGCTCTGCGATCTGGACGAACGATAAATCCCAGAGCGTTTTAGTTGCCTGAATAGCACCAGCTATAAAACAAACTGCCGTTGATCGATGATCGAGGTCAGACCGACCGTGTTGCCATCCTTATTAACCTCAACCCTAACTCTTGACCTTGATCTATGACCTTGACTTCCAGTCTCCGACGAGCTACGTTCATGACCCATACGCGTGCAAAAAATGAAGTCAGTGGTGGTTTAAAAGCTAGGGCAGAAACAGACAAACTGACGGACGCGACCGATCGCATTACTGTTTCCGCAAAAGCGGTCGGTGATTAGAACACATTTCGGATGTCCGTGATTTGGCAAGTTTTGTCGATAAATTCTGTTGCCGCGTGATATTCAACTTGTGTTGATAGTCGAGTAGAGTGAGCCTAAAGCCTCATCGATTTCAACCTGCAGCTGCTGAGCGGTGCAGCTGCGCCGCGCTGCCCTACCTACAGACAGCGATTTCCGCGCGAATCATATTAATGTCCGGTTCGATATGTCACACGTGATACAGCTCGTTATTTTTCGCTATCTCGACACTGTCGCACTGACCGCGTTGTACATAATTGATATTCAACATACCTATACTGCACTACGTCGTTTAGTCGAGCTTCTGAAGGATGCAAGGTAGCAGTAGCAGCGAGTCATTCAGTTACGAGGCACTGTGCGTTGTCACTTGTCAGCAGCGCTGTCTTGCTTGTTAGGAGACAAACAGATCGGTATTGCTGTAGCGAGTAGGTAATGGGCGCAAAAAAAACGGATCGGGAGCGGGAAACCCCTACCACACTCCTCTCACACGAGTATCATCTTATCTGTCTCTCTCTCTGGACTCTTGTCAGCTTGTATACTAGCTGTTTTTTTCTTTTTTATGCTTTTTGTGTATTTGTGCACCTGTATCGTGATCATTTAGTTGTAAAGGCGGCCAGCATTGATAGGTATTCGTGCCTCTCTGGCAGCCTGCCTCTGTTGTTTTTTTGAATGCCAGTCCGGGCTCCTCTTTCAAGCTATTGTAAAAACACTCACCTGCAGTGGCGTAGAGGTCCAAGGGACCGGCCCCCTCCAGCCACTTGCGCGATTCCGCTGATAAAGTTCTGAGATAGTGGGTTCTTCCCACCCCGACCACCGCCCCCGATTTGTGTAATTGTGCTTAAGTTATGGCGAAAGTGCATATTATGTTTGGTCCTGTAAACTAAAATTCATGGCTACGCCTCTGTTACCCGGGAGGGGTATAAAATGTGTCGTGAAAATGCGGAGAACGTACTGCAAGCAAGGACTGTAAATTGTTATAATTATTCCTATTTTGTTTAGTTAAGTTTAGTTAAGTCTTGTTTTTTTCTATATTTTTCCTATCAAATTTTTGTGGTGAACTAAAACTGTGTGCATACGTACCCCCGACTCCCCTAGTGGTGCTGCCGCATTCGGCGATGGCGTGTCTGTGAGCATACTCCACCGGCAAAGTCGTATATGCGTCCCTGAATAAGCATGCAGCTGGAAGGTATGGTCAATGTCTAGTTTCCGTTTGGCAACTGTCATTAAAGCCAGCGTGTCACGAACGCGGCACTAATGTGTGAGTCGTTTAAATCACTACATGTCGCCGCAGCACTAGACACTTGTGCTTAGTTCGTAGTGTCTACTGACTGTATTGTTTTTGTTGTTTTCTTCTTTTGTGTACTACGTGATTATGATAACAACAAGCTGCTGCAGTATTGACAACCAAAGGGGCAGCGTTGCTGCTGCCACCTACCGAAAACGGTTGAGAATATTAACCGCACCAAGTCGGATATTCCCCATACTTTACAATGGCCCAAAGTTACCCGTTCCCCTGGCGGATCCTCGGGCCCCCACCTAATACGGAGTTCCTTGGGCCCACCTGAGTTCATATCCGAAACGGTATCATGATCGGTTCATCCGCTTCTGCGCAACTCACGGTTGTGACCAACAGAAACACATCTGTAACAATAGGCCGCATCTTATGCTTTGCATAGCCATGCGGTCTGATAATAATTATCATCCGCGCCCAGTGAAGGGTGGAAGTATATACAACGGAATAGTGCAGGCGTCGCGTATTAACAGGTTAATCGCGGACGCCGAGTCTCGTTCGGCGGTCGACGCTGGGCGGATATACAAAACGGCTGTAAGTCTGGGGCGACGACTGATGTAAGCGCTTGCTCGCTCGCCCGTCGCTGCGATGTTATTGACCCGGGTCCATTGCAGAGACGTAGTACTTGGTACTTGTCTTGTACTTGCGTGATGAGTACTCGCAACATCCCGGGTCCGTTGCAGCAGCAGCAGTCGTGTCGACGTTTTACACGCGGCTGGCCGGCGGCGGCGGCGGCCGACCGGCGGGCGCTTCATTTGACGCGATAATGAAATAGTGCTGTGACGGTCCGCTGGCGACGATTCGTCTTCGTCGTGGCTGGCCGCCTCCTCGCCGATAGAACGCCGGCGCGTTTATTGCTACTTCTGCTAACTGACGCTGCCCGACCCACCGTCCAACCGACATCCCAGATCTTATTGAACATTCACGATTAAGCACGTCTCCTCGACTGCCGCTTTTCACCGGCCCAGAAGCTAGCGTCGACCTGTAAACGCTCAGTGAAGATAGGTTGAATGTCATACGACGACAGTTGCTGACCTTTCATTTAAATGTTCGGCTTAAAAACTCATAGATTTATGGCGTTTTAAATTAACTAAAATTCATTATTAATAGAACACTACAAAAACTGTCAGTATAGCAGCAAGTCCAAAACACTAACACTGGTCCACATTGCATTACTTTGCTTGCTTTTCTGGAACATAATCACTCTGTGGGGCAATGCAAAAGCAGGTCTGTAGTTAGCAATCAAAGAAAATAACATTGGCATGTGTTTTGGTGATCTTTATTCACCGTAAATGGTAGCACAGTTTGCTTCGCGTGGACTTAACGATACAATATAAAGTCAGGAAAAAATGAACGAACATAACTAAGAGAAATAAACTATATGTTAACTAGAATTATTGTGTTTGTCCAGTTCTTTGTGTTAAGGCGGTCGGTGTGACCGCGAGTTAGGTTTTCTGGTGTTTGATTATTTTCTTTAGTTTAGCAGTGAACGAATCATAAAGCAAAAATTCTTCAGAGTTGATGATAAATCTACGTATAGAAGGCAGTCAGAAAGTTCGTATTTCTCTTCTTGGATCCTGTTAGAAATTTCTGAATTCGGAAGAAATTGTTCAGTTACTTGTGCACGGGATGTCATGTATTTGTTTACAACAAAAAAATTGAAAGCCATTTGCACAAAAATTAGTGTTGTTCTCAGGTCTTGGTTTTGGTCTTGGTCTTGATCTCGGCTTGCAAGAATGGTTTTGCATACATCACTACTGGAAAGCCCCAACTGGAGGTTGAACCGACCACTTTAGTGATACATTTGCTCTTTTAATTTAAATTTTAGTTCGACGTACGTATGACCTTGACCTTAAACACTTAATCTTGAAATTAACCTAAGTAGTGTCCGGATAACCAGCATGCTGAATATATGGGTATGAAAGATCATTCAGTTCAAAGTTGTCCTGGCACACACACACACACCAATTGCTTTATCCGAACCACTAAAGTACTGAGTAAAATGGCGGTATGGCGGAATGCCGGGCAGCAGCTGTCCCGTTTGTGATAATGATGATTACGTGCTATAGTAGTAAACGAGGTTGAACGCCTGGTGTCTTCAACAACATCGACGTTCGAATAATAGGTATCGCGTGACGAGAAACAAACGGGAAAATGGCCAAGTCCAGAGTTTCGGATCATAAAGCTACAGCACGAAGTACTTCAGTTTTTGGGCGGAGACCCAGAGTCCAATGCAAAGTCCAATAGCCGTTGCCTTGCACAAGTCGCGAAGAATCTAATAAAATTCGTAAATCTAAGACGTCTGCAAGTCTCCAACGTCGTTCGAAACTCACCGCAGTACTGACTATTACGACATTATTACGACATGATTCATAGCCTCCACAGAACGAGATCTGGGTCGCTCAGATATTTTCGGCAGTATCGGCTCAGCTTACAGCAGCAAAACAAGACCCGAATGCGGGTAACAGCCGCGTCAACGTATCGAGTGCCAAAGGCGATTTCTGGCACTTCCGGTTATCGGAGCAGTAAGCCGATGGTTGCGTTCGACTGGCAATACTCGTTATTACGACATTAGTGTAACTTCCTATTAGTGTTTTATCGTGACCTTATGGTTCTGGTATAGAAACGTTGTCGGGTTATAAACTGTCAGGGTTTGCAGAACCGTAATCCCCAACAACAAAAACAAGAAGAACGTCGCGGATTATTAATAGAGGCCGCTGTCGCTTCGCAACACGGCTAATCACAGTGGGTGTAGGATACCTGCATGGTTTCGGTATTGTTTGTAGGCCAGTATGGAGACCGTCCCGAAATACAGTGTCGACTGTTTTCTGTACCGAGGCGACTCCAAATTTTATGTCAATTCGTTCAAAAATTTTGTTTTGGAAATCCAGAAATCAGAGACACGAGAAGAAAGAAACATAGGAGAAATTTCACAATCTTATTTCTCTTCGAAGTAGTAAATGGATATCTAACGTGTCAACCCATAAGCAGCATTATACATTGCTTTTCATTTTCTTTTCTTTTCTGTTTCTTTAATTGACAGATGAACGCCGGCGCTCGAACGGAAGTCGATAATATCGAGAAGTATCACGGACTGGCCGCCTGATTAAGTGAATTGTACGCGTATACCATCCGACTATCCTGCCGCCGCTACCAGTTCTATATTCCATGTATATTCCATGTAATGTGTCACGGTCACTCTAGCATATATACTCTGTGAATCAAAACACAAGCACACTATACTGTTACCCATAACTTCTCCAAAGGCAAGCCGACGTGTCCCTATCTCGTTCTGTTTTAAGATATGAAAAGTTATTCGTCGAAAATTGCAGATTTTAATTTAAGCTGCGCCACGTTGGTACCTCTGTCGAAAGTGAGTATCTCAGATTTCCGTCAGTATCGTCAGTATCGTTGGCGGCAGAAGATTGAGTTCCTAGACTAGCGTGCGGCAGTTGATAGCGTGATTACGTTGTGATACAGTACCGGCGTGAGACAGACGGACAGACGGACGGACTCCGGGCCATGACATAGCATGAGCGTTGTGTGTGCGATGTCGGGTGACCGTATCGTTTATTCTCACCGAATGCTGCGGTGGTAGAATACTAGAATGAGCATTGGTAGTAAATTCAGTCCGCGAACCCGATGGTCCAAGCGTGCCTCTGGGACGCCGTGCTTCGTCGTCGTCGTCGTCGTCGTGTTAATCCGTGAAATGATGTTGCGTACAGCACAGCGCAGGCAAGATTCAACGACCACAGATTCATTTCAGTGACGGCAAGCAACCAGCATACTACACCACCGCACCGCAGCGTCTGTACGTGTAGAACCTAATTAGTCCAGTCAGTGTGATAGGTGCTGTAGCGCCAAGTAATTGCGAACACGTTCTGGCGGATTTGCACACTTTCGATTTTACTGCGCATCACAAAATTGATTTTGAACATTTCTGATATCTGATGCTGCGAATGAGAATAAAGGTCAAATTCTGGGAGAGTTCCCAACGGATAAACTCGATATGTAATATTATTAGGGAAAGCGTGCCCCTAATCCCTCGGGAGTGACGTCCATGCAAGTGGTCGTATTGCTAGCCTATCGTGAATGCGTCTTCAACTGTCCGACGTCGCGTCGTTGACTCAGCGCGGATTTGTTGTTGTTCAGACACCGGAGACACGTCGATAAACTGTGAACGATCGCCGACCCGGTGCTGCTTATTTATCGTTACGCGGAAGTGCGAGGCGAGCGGGAGCGGGCACTTGCCATGTGACTGATCACGTGACATGTCCACCGTGGCACAGTGGTCGTCGGCTGCTGCCGCTGCCGGCGACGTCAGCGCCGAGATGACCACCGACATGGAGGCGCACATTCAGCAGACCAACGACCGACTGCTCTGCATCCAGCAGGTATCACGCAATTCCGCCAACTGAACAGGGCCTATTCTAAGGAATTTTTCGGGGTGCACAATTTCAAAAGTTCATGTATGATGTAATGCACTAACTCTATCCAAAGTAACAACAAGTTAGAGCAAACAAGTTGAAATCAACATTTTTTTGTTAATTAACTTGTGCTTAAAAATAAATGCCACAGGAAATCCGGGGTGCACACTTTTTAATTCGGAGTGCACAATTAGTGCGGAGAACACGCTTAAAATAGGCCCTGCAACTGAACAGTTTCCTTTCCCGGCCGCCTTCTCTCACATAGGGTTATCTGGCTACATTGTGTCTCAAAACAGATCCTCGACATTTTAGCTGTTGTTGTATCTTTATAATTTTTGGCAGAAATTGCCTATTTTCTGCGAAATATGTCAGCCAAAAATGTTGAAATCCAACAATGCTTGGTCGAGTTACAGCTAAAAGTGTCGGGGATCTTTTTTTTTAGACAGTATAGATGTCCAATAGTAGTTGTTTTGAATATGGGAATTTCAAGCTATGCTGAGGACTGATCTATCAGGTTTAGTTAAGTGGTCATTAAATTCACGTTATGCAGCATACTTATTTCATTGGCAAACTAATAAAATCAGTCAATCAGTCAGTCAGTCAAACAAACAAACAAACAAACAAACGAAAATATAAACAAATTAACATTGTTTTATTTAATGTTACCAAAATTCTGGAATGGGCAATAAAATGCTGGAATAGAATAATTTACTTTTATTTCTTTGCATTCTACTATCAGTGTTACAAAATGTAAGATGTTCTTATTGATTTACTGAAATATATGACAGATCTGTTATTTTAGTACTAATTATAAAAACTCCACTGGAGGTCGCATCGACCACTTTAGAAATAGTTTTCTTCTGTGACCTTCAGCTCTGATCTGTGACCCGATCATGGAACTTGAACTAGAGTAAGTAAAGATGAACCACTTCGCCGATTATCTGTGTCATGGTCATTTTGATTTCTTTTGATAGTTATCATAGGAAAACAAGAACACACACAGCGGACCTATTGCACCACACGGACCAATATAAAGCGATCAGTAAGTCTGTGTCTGTAACTGGCCGCATTGTATGCATCGCATGATGCCGCCCAAGGCTACACATGTTGCACGTTCCGTGGTCTGTCTGTCTGTCTGTCTGTCTGTGTGCCTGTATGTTTGGCACAAAGGTGAACCCTGCAGAACATCTGAACCGATCGAGATGAGGTTTGGGGGCAGATTCGCGTGGGCCCAGGCAACCGTGCATTACACGGAGAGTGGACCCCGTGGGGTGTACATTGGCGCCACCTGGCGAATACGCTTGAACGATCCATGTGCGGTGGAGACGCGTCCTTCGGGTTTTTTTTCACAACTGCACAAAATTCCTCCTTTCCTTTCCATTCCTCTTCCCTCCCCTTCCCTTTCTTTCCCTTTTCGCCGTTCCCTTTTCTCCCTTTCGCTTTCCCCTTCAGTTTCCGCTTTACTTCCTCTCCCCAGTATCCAGCCGGAATGGAGCAGGCTAGCAGCCGATCAGCAGCTTTCGGACATAGTGGTGACATAGATGAAATGTAAAAAAAACATTCATGTAGCATCGCATTGCTGTAAATGTAACTATACAAATATGCAGTTAGAACTGAACAAATTAGAACTATAACTTGGCATTTTGTGTAGAACTGCACGTTACGACAAACCACGGCGTCAGCCGTCAGCTCACTCTAACCACCACTTACTGTTGCTGATTGACTGAAAGTTTGCGAGACAGTTTGCTTCGTGTGGACTGAACGATCCGATACGTTAACGTGTGTTCACATGCTGACAGAAACCAGCATAAGCTACCGTACAGGAACAAAAAGATAAGAAAGTAGAATAAAAGAAAATAAGTGGTCAAAGAATTTTGATGATAGGCCGCATCGCATGGGGGCATTCTTTTCCAAATATGTCCCTTCCCTGAGGTATCCGGGCCCCCGTCTAATGTGTGGTTCCTTGGGCCCACCCGAGTCCATATCCCAAGCGGCATCTCGATCGGTTCAGTCGCTTTTGCAGGGCACACAATCGTCATCAACAGTCAGACAAACAGACTCACACATACAGAGAGACGACGGAACATGCGTAATAATGCGCACCTTTACACTCCGTGCGTGCGATGCGGCCTAATAAAAAAAGAAAACGAAAAAGCTAAAAACAGAAACAAAAGAATATTGCGCGTGTGCGTGATTGTCGGATTGCAGCAACTGGGCGTACCGGGGGAGTCGTTCCAGAACGCCGCTCGCGAGCTGCTCGAGTGGTGCTCCGACGTGCGTGCGTTTCAGCCGCACTTCGAACAGCGTCTTCTCGGCTGCCTGCTGGTCAGTTGCAGCGGCTGCTGCATGCCGCATCTTGGCCACTTTTCACGGCGATATCGAATTGCACCGTTATTACTAAAGAAATACAACAATTGCCACTGTCCTTATTTACGCCTAACACGATTTAGTTATTATCAAATCAAATTTATTAGGCCTAAAGCATAAGGACTAGAGAGCTGCACGGGACGAGATATGGTC
>Ga0126330_10000199_pt1 | contig 12890 bp, 5 predicted proteins | sample InaspJWI91metaG_FD_97004 | JGI IMG/M metagenome (GOLD analysis project Ga0126330, IMG submission 97004) | Marine gutless worms symbiont microbial communities from Oahu, Hawaii - Inanidrilus sp. 2 OAHU.JWI-91 metaG | ecosystem: Host-associated > Annelida > Digestive system > Unclassified | place...
CACAAAACCAAAATAGAGCTTTTTACCTTTAACTCTAAAATTCTCCTGCATCTGTCTTGCCATAAAATGGCATCAGTGGTTCCCTTACCTTTCATGAATCCAAACTGCATGTCATCAATCTTAGTCGTGATACTAACTCCTCTACAATTGATTTTACTGCATAAGGTTAATGGATATACGTCAAAATCATCACAGATCATTCACCAACATTAAAAAATTACATGTTCTCGTGTGTAATAATGAAATATTGTGATTTGTGAATAAATAAACAAAATGTATATTGCAATATGCTGCACAATGTTGAAAATTAAAGACGCACCTTTGTACGGGTGAGAAAGTTTTCACTTCATAAGAAACCTGCGCCCATTATCTCCAAAAGTTCTCTTATGAAACAAAAGGAGAAGAAAACCATGGGTAACTGGTTAACCCATGTTCCCTAAAAAACTCAGCACAGTGAAAAAGTAATTTAAAACATTAACAAATTAACGCAATCAAATTAATACTATTACACCACATCATACAGGCAACTACAACAACTGCACAGTAATAGTAATTGATAATGAAATATACCCATTCACAAAGTCTTCACTCAGGCCTCGAGGATTACATATGTGTACTGAAGGAACGTCTGTCGGATACTAACACAAAACACACAGTGTTAGGTCAGAACAGTGGCATGTTTGTTCAGAAGAACGACAATTTAACCAAATTTACTCAGAGCTATTAATTTATTCTTTACTGATATTTTGCAATCTGCTATTTTTAATACTTGACTGCTGTGTATTAATAAACTATTGTACAAATGTTTGGTTTCATTTTTTTAAATTATGGTTCTGGCATACAGAGAGAAATGGAGAGTGACTGAAGTCACTAAGCTATTTTACCAGCTGGGGTTAATAATGCTTTGAGTTTCATTCATTGCTGTGATAATATCGGTGCCGCATTGCCCGAAGATTCCGAATGGAAGGATTCTGTTGGAGCAAACTTCTACTGCCAGCATGCCCATGCTGATCACAACTGGATTAGCGATAAGACACTAATCTCATCACTGTCTTCATACTATCACCAACCAAGGCCAAACTGTTGTGACACTGTAGCCACAAATTTTTTTTAGAAATAATACTGACTGGCAAACATCTACATTAACTCAAAAGTTTTCCTTCACAAAGATGATAACCACAGATAGAAAAGAGAGCAAAATGTGAACATTCTTGCAACAAAATATTTTATCTTAATGACTCTGAAAAAGATGACAGCGTCTAATATCGCAAACTCTCCTATTGCAGGGCTCAAAAAACAAAAGTAAATAAGTTATAGAAAACAGAAGAGACAGTATAAAAACAAAATGAGTGCTATCTGTGGAAACTGATATCAACATAGCAACAATGTTAACAAACCTGAAGAAAATCTGCAGCAAGAACATAATGAATACAAAAAGATACTGTATTAAAGATATTAAACATATACATACATCATGTGGAAGCTGAAACTGCAGTGTCAGGCAAACCCATTTCTGATCTGAACGTTCACCAGTTGCTGGATAAAGCTTTATAGCGACAGATGTTGGATGACCACTAAAATGATAATTTTACAAAAATGGTAAACACACTTGATAATGTGAACATGAGATAATGCTCTGTGATAATGGTAAAAGAGCTCACCAACATTTCAGTTATGGTAACAAGAAAACTAAGAACAGGTTATATGGCAATTCTGAAGCTACACTGTACATTATGTAGAATGTAACAAAGCCAATAATATTTGACTTGCGCAAGCAATTTCTAAAATAGCCTTAAAAATTGAAACGATAGCTATAGTTAATAAATTATACAACAATACAACCTGGCATTTGTTTCAATTTGCAGTTCATTAATATAGATTTCTTTCAAAATATCAATTTCTTGTGACACCTCACTATAAACATACACAAATGCAAGTCAGCCTGTTCTGTGAATGTTCAACATCAGGCTTATTAATAACTTTAATGACGGCAACTGATACAACAAATACGTTACAGCAATCGTTGTGTACACAGCCAGCGTGCTGATAACAAAACAGAATGACCCTTGGGCTACCATTTATATGGCTGTGTATAATGAAGAAATGCCAACAAAACTACAAAATGTCATATTTCAAACTGATGTGATGCTCTGGATTCAGAAATGTGCAACTACGTGTAATTTATTAACATTATTAACGTATCTGCTGTTAATGCATTATTCCTGTTTCACAAACCAAAACAAGACAATCATAGATATCAGACTCTGCCCCTGGTAGGTCAGTTTAAATATATAATGCACTGTCAAATCTGTGCTGCCCCTGTTGAGTCACTTTGCACCTACACTTTTTTCACATCGCCTATTCCTGGTCACGATGTTCAAACATGACATCATCCACAGAACTGGAAGTACATGACGTATCACGACACTGCTGGTGGGAAAACCGAGCCATGACCAAATGTAGCATGTGCTAAAACTGTGTAGATTAGACTGCAGTTCCAGCGATATGCTCGTGGACAGAGACACACAGACATGCATATGCTCATCACAATACTCAGCTACCTTACTGAAGGGAAAGTAAAAATCACTGTTTAGGTCACACATTCATATCTGTCCTCAAAACAGATTCAAAAATGCTGAAATACGTACTAACTCACTTACTTACTTACTACAGCAAGCAAACGTTTTGGCTACAAACAAGTGGCATGGCCCTGTGTTGGCCATTTAATCCACATAGTTGTTTTATCTTCCTTTTACCTCTTTGGAGATCGTGTTAATTTTAGCTCTCTCCATAAATTTAAATCCTCATTAAAATCTATTGACCTTATAATTATGTCTCTTGTGTACTGATCCTTTTCTATTCCCAGCTTGTGCTATTATGTTCATGGTTATTTTTATGTTTGTACGTTTAATGGGCTTCCGTAAGTGAAGTTATTCTGCCTGGTTGTCCTGTAGTCAGATGTTCTTACTATGTTTTATTGTCTGTGTTCGCGAATGTTAAATAAACAAATCTTTGTCAAATTGTGCTTCTCGTGTGAAATTGTGTTTCTCTTTCTTGGTGTGGAATGACGAATAAAATAAACAATAAACAAAAAATAAACAAACAAGCCAGGTAAACATAAAAACTACAATGAGAGACATCCTGTAGCAACAGGCATATCCGTTGACCGATCTAGTTAAATACGCTAATTAGATAATAAAAAGCCAACTGAAAAGAGTCAGTGGTTAATTTAAAGAATACTGCTATCGATACAAAACGGTTAATACTTTTGAAAACTTTCTGCTTCTGCTGCAAACGCCATTAACTCATCCGTCTAAGCGAACGATTTCCGGTACCGTATACTATCTAAAAACCAAACTGTGCTAAAAACACGTCGTTCAAATTTCGAAGAAGTTCAGCTATCGCAGACAAAAAGCGCCGTGCTCGTGTGTCCGGTTTAGCGAGTTATGGACATACCGCATAACTACCTTAAAAGTTGTACAGTCAGCCAGTCGTAAAAAAGAGCTCGATAAGTTCTGAGACAACATATTTAGTTTTTGTTACTTTCAGGGAAAATTTAACGACAGTTTTCCGTTAACTTTCATACTTCTTTTTTGTCTATATTCGGAAGATTATATGCGACCTACATCAGGTTTTGTTAAAAACATTTGCACGAAAAACACAAAACGTGCCATGTGGTCATTATGATTTACAAAGGGGAGTGAAGAGGAAATGCATGTTGGTTGTTGTAAACTTATAGTAACGTAGCCCAAGCAACAGAACGGGCCAGATCGAATATGGGATTTTTGTACACTGGCCTCAGGTGATATTATTGCTTATTTTGGTCCATTTTATATACAATGTATTTATTATACGCCCGCATCACATCGCTTAAAACTAACCATAGCCTATACTCATTTGTAAAATTCGTAGAGCTATGCAGAAAAAGGTAGCCAATACCGGTACTCGATTACCGAGCGTAGGATTCCGGATCTGATCCCGGTCATAAACCCGGCGGTAGGCTGCCATTATTTTCCGCCAGGCCCGCGGTTACCCTCGCAACCTTTAAGAGGGCTGCTACCAGTTTCGCTGCTTGGTAAACAGAGGCACGACGGGTGTGAACAGTTTACCTAAGACTGTTACCCGACAGCGTCCCGGCTGCGATTTGAACTCAGGCCCTTCCGCGCCTGAGTCCGTTCCTATGCAGTAGCATCCAACAAATTAATCGATCATCAATGAATCGAGATGCACGGACTCTGCAAGCTCAGCGTTCGATGGCAATCATACTTTTGTTCCATTTTGCGTAGTGCGCGATCGTCTCTCGATTGGCATTAAAGCAGTGACGAAGCTAGGATTCACTGGGTCCAGTGCATTTCTACTTGCTGTAAGTATAGTTACTTCACAGTTCACCCTCGGTAGGGGTAAAGAAATATTGCGATCAACGTGACGGTATACTATATCATAATATCTGTCCGCCTATACACTACCGAGCTATATCTTCTGTCAGTAACTTGGAGCCGGGACTCCCCCATGGTCACTCCAGTCCTTCGACATCTCTCTAATTAAATAATATTGCGTTCGCTCGAACGTTCCGCCAGGCGTGACGGAGTGTTTCGCATCCTTGCGCGTGAATCAATGCGACATTTCGTCATTCTACGCTCTGTAGCCTTCGTGCCCGTGAGTCGTGACAACTGACAATACGAGTCCCTAGCAACATCACAGCAACGTATGTTCCCTTGGCAACAGTGTCGACAGCAGCCGATAATCGAGACTCATGCTTTCGTCAGCATCGACTTAGGTTTTCTAGAACAGCAGGTAATGCGTTTCGTATCATCATTTTCTGCCCATTCCCTCGCTTTCTCTCGTCTCATCCTGCTATCTGCCATTACTTTTCCCTTCCGCCCCTTTCTTCCCCACTTTCTGTTTCCTCCATTTCCGCTTCCTGCCGCTTTAAACCCATTCCTTTTATGGAACTCCTGAATGGGTATGGTCATTTTGCCGGCTTGCAGCGACTCCGCAATGTTAACGTTTTCTAGTTATCTTTACTTGATAATGGCCAATCGGTTAGGCCTACAATCAACAATGCAACTTTTTGTGCGTTTGTGTATTTTGACACTGCCCGCATAGTATGTGGAGTGGAGCAGAGTCTATGTAATGGTCGGGCGTCCGTCTGTGTCTGTCCGTCAGTCCGTCTGTCTGTCCCGTCTATCGACCGCTGCTGCAGCGTGCGGCGGGTTTGCTGTTGTGGGCCCGGCGGGAGTGAGGTATCGATCGACAGCGGCTGCCACCGGGCGCCCAGCAGCACGATGCACAGCAGCATGACGTTTAGCAGCAAATGCGAGCAGTGTCACGTTGTCAGCTGACGTAGGAAGCTGAACACAGACTTGTTACAAAGTAACTTAGGGTGGATTTAGTTGTTTCAAGCCCTTATACAGGTGATTATCTCTGTTGTTTTGTGTTACATGTAGACGTGCATAAATGACAATACGATTATTATGATACATTGTAGGCGTACATCTGAAGGCGATAAAACTGCACCGTTATGTCCGACTTTGAGTGGCGAAAACCACCGAATGCCGTATTCAACTTTCCAACTGTAAGTTTTGTTTTGCGCTGAAAATTATGTCTGCCCTGTGGTATGAGTTAGGCCAAAGGCCTATACTGCTGCTGCGGCGTACCACTTCGTTGCTTACAGAAGCGTTAGGTCTGATTAAAGAAACAGCTCTTGCCAAACCGATCGACGTGGCATCTGCTCCTGTTGTCGGTATGGGAAACTGTCGGTATGACCTTTTATCCGCATCGCACGCACAGAATGTAAAGATGCGGCCTGTTGCTTCGGATGCAGTGTGGTCTGTCTCCGTGCGTGTCTGTCTGTCGGTCTGTTGGACACAACGTGAGCCCTACAGAAACGGCTGAACCGATCGAGATGCCGTTGGGTTGTAAACTAGGGTGGGACCATCGAACCGTGTATTAGGTGGGGCTCCGATCCCCCCAGTGGAAGGGGCCATTTTGGGGATTGTTACCCCAATGAAGTGCATTACACTGTGTAAGCAGCAAACGTCCGCAGCAGCACGGGGCTGCAGACTTGTCCTCAGGGGCAGCGCGTCACCACGAAAGTGCGGCTTCAGAATAGACTCACCCGCCACGGGGGTGACAAGTGCGGGGGCGGTGCGGCCTTTCGTCCAAATTCTTTGACTGACCACTCGTTTTCGTTCGTAAAAGAAAAAAACTACCGATTTACGTTAATTAGCGTTGTAGACCCACGTGGTACGGAGTGGACTCAGTTTACTTGTATGCCTTCGTTGCAATATCGTGCGTTTTGGATCGGAATATTATTATTAGGCCGCATCACATGCACATAGTGCAAAGATGGCTGCGGCCTATTGTTGCCGATGTGTTCATGGTCTGTGTGTGTGTGTCTGTCTGGGTCTATGTAGGTCGACGAAAGCCGTGAACTGTGCTAAAACGGCTGAACCAATTTCAGACGCCATCTGCGCTGTGGATAATAATTTACCTCGGGGACATTTTCCGGCCCATTGTGTTGCACAGGGAATATCCGGCGTGTGCCAAGCTTAATCGCTAGGTGGCAGCAGCAATGCGGCCGTTCGCTGTTAGTACTGCAGCAACAAATCCTTACGGCCGTGTTTCCGGGTAGTGTAGACAGAGCACCCGTGAACATGGGCCGTGAACACGGGCCGTAAACGCCGGTAGTGTTTATGGACCCATCTGCGGGCTCAAGGCTTATAGGAAAGGCAGTCCCATTTGTCCACCTCGATAGAAGTACAGTAGGCCTACATCTTCTACCTAGGCTACCTCTATGCGCAGGATGAGAGCTTTGAGCTGGTGAAAGACGACTCGGGTTTCTTGAACTACGCCAGTTCGGGGCTGGACGAGCCAAGTCCGGCGTCGACTGCAGCTGACCCACCTGCCGCAACACCGGACGACCACGGCGGACCAGCCAGCGCCGCGCAGGACCGGGCTCGCGCCCTCTCTCTCAAGGACGCGGCTTGTGCCCTGTCTCCCGAGGATGGGGCTCGTCCTCTGTCCCCCAATGACGCGGCTTGCGCCCCATCCCCCGAGGATGGGGCTCGTGCTCTGTCACCCAAGGACGCGGCTTGCGCCCCGTCCCCCGAGGATGGGGCTCGTGCTCTGTCCCCCAAGGACGCGGCTTGCGCCCCGTCCCCCGAGGATGGGGCTCGTGCTCTGTCCCCCAAGGACGGGGCTCGCGCCCTAACTTCCCAGTACGCGGATAGCGTCTGTGTCTGTCTGTTTGACACAGTCGCGAGCCCTACAGAAATGTCTGAACGGATCGTGATGCCGTTGGGTCGTGGACTCGGATGGGACCATCGAACCATGCATTAGGTGGCGGCTCGGATAGCGTCATGTTCCTCAAGAACGGGGCTCGCGCCCTGTCTCCAATGTCTTCCGACACCGGACCGGACCAGCTATTAGCGGACCGAACCCACCCCCGCCAAATTTCCCCTTTCTGTGGGACGATCTGGACCTCTATCTAACACACGGTTGATTGGGATCAGCCGAGTCAGCACTGCAAGCGGCATCAGCATCGGTTTAGCCGACACCGGCCCGGACCAAGCGTCGACCGACCTCGGTCCTGACTACCCTCCGCCGCCGAGCAAGACTACCGGCTGCGAGGACCTCTTCAAGAAACCGATGGATCCGGTCGAGAACATTACTATACATAGGGTGAAATGACGTCACAGAATCTGTGGTCACGATACGATCGCCATTTTGTGGGTATAACTTGGCATGATGTGTGAAGTTAATTGGTGAATATTTACCATGTTATTCAAATAAATTTTTATCAGTTAGTTGAGGACAATGTCCACATGATCATCAACCTGCCGACAAAGCGTATTTTAGTGACATCAGGGTTACAAACATTTTAAAGAGTTTTACCTGCAAGATGGCGGCGGAAACCAGGTGGCATAGACAAGAAACGAAATTACGTCACTGTCACCCTATGTATAGGCAGTCACTTAATAACTGTAAATCGAGTACCAGCTTCGGCTGGGGTAAGGGCGGGAATGTCACCTCTGCCGAGTGGCAGGTAACAACACTGTGTGATTCGATGAGGCATGTGAGTTCCCGTAGCGATGTGGCAACTTTGTGAACTGCTATACACTTGTTACTTGCTTACTTAATAGCTAACAAGTCTGTGTTGAGCGTCGTTTCTGGACTCTCAACACGACGCTAATCGCATTTGATTCTGAGCGCGGGCACCTGCAGGAGATATCGATCGATAGCTTGTACGCGGAGCCGTCGCCTGCAACTGTCGATCGATATCCCCTGCTTGCAGGGCGCTCAGCAGCAAACCAGCCACAGGCCGCTGCCGCTGTCCATCAGTGGGACAGACAGACAAACGGACGGACATTCGACCGTTACTTATAGACCCTGCTCCGCAAACTATGCGGGTAGCGTCAATAAGGCAATCGTAGACAGCAGACTTCGCTCCCGATGCTGCTTCGCGTTGAGTTACTTTGAGCAACACCCTGCATGTGATATGGGATTGTGCGTATGCCGACTAACTGTGTCTGTGAGTTTCCCCTATACATAGAATGACAGTGACGTAATTTCGTTCCATGTATATGCCAGATGGTTTTCGCCGCCATTTTGCAGGTAAAACTCTCGTAAATGTTTGATACTCTGCTGTCATTTAAATATGCTTTTTCAGTAGGCTAATGATCATATGGATATTTTCTGAAACTAACTGCTTGAATTTTATTTAAATAACACGTAAATCTTCACCCTTTAACTGCATATATTATGTGAAGTTATACCCACAAAATGGTGAACATATTGTGACCATAGATTCTGTGACGTCAATTCACCCTATGTATTATGTAAAACATGACATTATCCACAAAACCGGAAGTACGTAAGTTTTGCATTACTGCCAGAGGAGAACCTAGACACGGCCACAAGCAACATGCACGGAAAATTAAGTAAATAAGTGAGTAAGTATGTTTCTATCTATAGCCCAAGATAGCCACAATGCACTGTGATTTCTAGACTCTAAATGAATTCGCTTTCAGATGTCGCCTACATTGTTTGTCGCAGGGAAGTCGGCAAACTGTTCCACACGCGCCATCCCGCAACAGCGAAGGTTTTGTTAAAAGAGTGAAAAGATGTGCTCTGTATTTTTGTCCGGTTTGCCAGGTAGTGCTGGGACATGTAAAGTGGAAGTGGGAAAAATTAGTTTCAATTGCTTAATCTCTAGGTAATGCTTGTGCCAAGGATTATAATAACTATAGACGATGAACCATGAGATGAACGATGAAAATGTCGGGGATCTTTTTCGAGACACGGTGAATGCTTTTATTGTATTGTAGGCCCTGTATCGTTGCATTTCTTCGTAATTAAATGCTGAGTTTCGCTGGGCAGGTCGGGCCGCCGGCGATGGCGCCGGTCGGGGCGACTGCAGCGGCCGCTGGGGTGAACCCCATGTCGTGGGTGACGCTGCTGTATGACTACAGCCAAGGAACAACGATGCACGGCCTGCCCTACATCACCCGAGGAGCTCGATTTGTTATCAGGAGGTCAGTTAAATGCCACCATACACGAACAGACATTGAGACCGATGATGGTGGTCTGTGTGTCACGATCTTTGGGCTGGGTATTTTAAGTTACTTTTCTTACGGCCTACTGTGGGCCTATTCATAACATTTCAGCTATTAGGCGCCTCTGCACACCCAAAGAGTGCAAAAGAGGGTTGGTAGGTTGGGTTGCATTTGATTTTCTGAGTCAAAAATGACTCAGTAGGCTAAATGAGTAGACACAGTAAGCGAATAGTGAGTATAATTGTTAGCAACTATACAGTGGTTCGTGAGAACCATACAATGATAATTTCACACAGCCTGTATTCTTTGTAGTAGGCCTACCTTACCGGAATTTGATAATAGGCCTAACATTGACAATGCAAGTAATTGCATCGGCTTATCGGTTTATCGTCCACTGTCGACCGAGAAGAGATAAAAAAATCACATATATCCTGAAAATTGGACGTCAGTTTGCTTCTGGCTGCGAAAGGCGTATTGCGTGTGCAAAAGTCAGGATGTAGGGTAGTGTCGTTAGGGCTAAGGTCAGTTGTTAACTCGTCGCAGTGTCGTTTCTACCGACAGGCCGATAATGCCGATGCGTTAATTAGTTGCGCCAAACATCGAACATGCGATACGGTTTTGGTCCGATGGTGTTGCACAGAGTGATCTGGTTCATGATCTTCATGTCCGCGCTGGGTTTCTTCATCTACTACGCATACAGCCGCATCTCGTTCTACCTGCTCTTCACAATGAACGTCAGCGTCGAAGTCAACTTCCTCAGTCGCATGCCTTTCCCCGCAGTCACCTTCTGCAACCAGAACGCATTCAAGTACTGTTTGTTGCTGTCATCTTCTTCATTAGTAGCCTATTCGTTGGTACATCTCGTCTGTAGAACGTCTTTTTAGTATGCAGTCAAGTATCGTGCTAGTATCTAGTAATGCCTTCAGTGCTTTGACGCTGTTGGTTGGACGGCGGGAAGGGCATCCGGCCTGTAAAAAGCTGAGTGGTAGGGTGCTGGTGTGGTTATCTGTCTGGAGTGAGGTGCAGACTTGCATATGGCCCAGCTGATGCCACTGCCACTCACTGTCTCTTGCTTCTGTACAATCCAGATAGGTTTTACCTTTCTGGTACATGCTCACCTGGGTAGGACCGGAAAAAGGGCCGTTAAACGTGTGTAGTAGTATCGTGCTAGTATCTTCTTAGTACTATAGAAGTGATACAATGGTCTTAGGTAACATAAAATTGCTGTTTTTATTATTTGTAACAAAAAAGTTAATTTAGCAATATATGTCTAGCGATATATTTTTGGTTACATTATACATTTGATTTAAGAATTGTCGAACGATTACTTCCAGTAGTGTAAAAATGGTCATTACTTAATATTTTTAATTGTTAGATTTAAAATTATTAGCCATATATTATAACCCTCAACTGCTTTAATTTCTTTCAGCATCATATAGATATTGATGTACAGTGTAAAACAACGTTTATGTTTATGTAGTAGTATTTTTGCAAGATTGTTGTTAGGAAACATTGTTTAAGTATATAACAGTTCTCTGGGTTGGTTCAGTCTATCAAAAAACTTACTGTTAAAATGTGCGGTACAAGAGTTAGTTTTGTCGAGTAGTATGTCAGTCGTTGTTATTAGGATAACGTCAACGGCAGACAACGGGTGGTATGAGGTTGTGAAGAGTCTCTACGCTACCGACTCAGTGTGTAAGTTGGTTCGTTTCTCTCTCAACTCAACAATCGCGAATGAATGTGTACGCCTTGCAGTTTCTGTGTATTGCAGATCACAATCAAATAAATGAGCTAAGTACGAGTAAGTAAGTAAGTAGAGGAAACCGGTTCGTCACGATATTATTACGCCACATCGCATTCGTCGCGTAGACGCGGCCTTCTGCGGAACGTGTCGAGCACATTCTGTCAGTGTGTGTGTGCCTGTCGGTGTGTCTGTTCACATCGTCTGTGGGTTTCGCGCACAAACGCCTGAAGTGATCGAGACACTGTTGGGGTTCGATACACAGGGTGACAGTGACGTAATTTCGTTCCATGTCTATGCCAGCTGGTTTTCGCCGCCATTTTGAGGGTAAAACTCTCAGCAACGGTTGTTTCTGTGACGTCGCTTAAATACGCTTTATTGGTAAGCTAATTAACGTATGGACATTCTGGTAAACTAACTGATACAATTTTATGCGAATAACTCCACAGATGTTCGCCTTTTAACTCCACATAATATGCCGAGTTACACCCACAAAATGGCGATCGTAATCGTGACCATAGATTCTGTGACGTCGCTTCGCCCTATGTGTAGGCTACCGGGCGACTATAAGAGCACGCGAGCGGAGCGTGATTGGAGCGGAAATCGGAGTGGAGCGAACCGAAAGTCGAGTGAGCGTAAAGGGAGCGGTGAGCGGAAGCGGCAAAATACGGTGGAGCGGGAGCAGAGTGTGGAGCGAGAGTGAGCGGGGGTTATAAAGAACAGGTGTGAGCGGTGAGCGGATATTTTGCCGCTCATGCTCCGCTCCATTTTCTAGCGACTACGATGGATCGATCAGTGCGGCGGCAGCGATGCGTCCTGTCGCTACTGTTACTGTATTCATCATCATCGTCATCACCGTAGCTGGCGATTGACGTCGTATCGTTGCACCGCTGTGTCCACGGCCAACAGCACGCCTCCAGTTACAGTATTAGCAAATTGTTATTATAGATAGGGTGACAGTGACCTAATTTCGTTCCATATCTACGCCAGCTGGTTTTCGCCGCCATCTTGTGGATAAAACTCTTATAATGTTCGTTGATGTGAAATCACCTAAATACGCTTTGTTGATAAGTTAACGATCATATAGACATTTCCTTGAACAAACTGATTTCATTTTATTAGAATAACACGCTAAATCTTCGTCCCTTGACTGCACAAATTATACCATGGTATACCCACAAAATGGCGATCGTGTCGTGACCATAGTTTATGTGACGTCACTTCACTCCATGTGTACGGCATGCTTTACCGGCGGTACCTGTGTGGGCTCGGGAGCGTTGTAGAATAAGCCCACCTCGTTTCCTGGCCGAGTGTTGTAAGAGGCAACTGAACCAGGGTATTTTTTTGCTGTATTTTAGGTTGTTTACTTTTTCTGATTTGTATTGACTTTGTATTTTCCTGTACTGTTTTGTTTGCCAGTATCAGTCAAGTGATTGGCTGTGAAGACCGCCTCCGAAATGACCCATATTGTGTAGAGGAGTATTGGAACCAACATCAACCGACTCCGTTGTCAGAGTTTTTACGCCACGTAAAGGACACGCGTTTAGGCGCCCCTTCCATTGGGGCCTATGGGGAAAACGGTTTTTCAAGAA
>Ga0126330_10000202_pt1 | contig 12753 bp, 4 predicted proteins | sample InaspJWI91metaG_FD_97004 | JGI IMG/M metagenome (GOLD analysis project Ga0126330, IMG submission 97004) | Marine gutless worms symbiont microbial communities from Oahu, Hawaii - Inanidrilus sp. 2 OAHU.JWI-91 metaG | ecosystem: Host-associated > Annelida > Digestive system > Unclassified | place...
CTATAGCAGCTGCTTGTGTGTGACAGGTACACCTGGTGTATTGAGACTATAACAGCTGCTTGTGTGTGACAGGTACACCTGGTGTATTGAGACTATAACAGCTGCTTGTGTGTGACAGGTACACCTGGTGTCGGAGCACGTCTGGTGTGAAGATTACATCATCCGCAGTTTCTACCTGAAGAATCTGCAGACAAACGAGACACGCACAGTCACACAGTTCCACTTCATCGCCTGGCCCAACAATGACGTGCCCGCTGCAGCCAAGTCACTGCTCGACTTCAGAAGGTAACTAGCAGCCTGTTGATAATTTTCCAGCAATTTACAGTTCTCCCTTTCCACGTGCAGATCCCCAGCCCATCTACTACTAGCTGTCGTCCGTGGTAACCCTCGTAACAATTATCAGCTCGACCTGTTTAGGCATTTGTCACTGAACACCAACGTCACAGACGTGAATCGTTACCACGGTCATCTAGTGAGTAAAAGGAGAAGCTGTAGATTTGTATAGAGCTTTAGATGAAGTGTGTGATAGATACGCGTTTCTGTGCCGCTCAGGTATAGCAGGTGTTAACGAGCTATCACACGTTTTAGTCTGTCACCCACATGCTTAGCCCACAACTAGGTACTGCTACTACTACACCAATTTAACGGCCTCTTTTCCAGGACAACCTGGGTAAGCCGGTACCAGAAAGGTAAAATCAGTCTAGATTTAAATGAGGCAAGCTATGATGGGGTTTGGGGATGCAGTGCTACCAGCTCTTCCTGACGCCCAGCCAACAGTGTGAAAGCACTGAAGGCACAATGTTTAACCCACGAGTGAAATAAATTCTGAAGGATCTCCCTGGTAAGAAGTGAAATGGCCATTAATCGAAGATAGTGGTTACTGATGATTGAAAATAATGTTGATGCATACACAGCTTTTTGTTTTGTTGTGGACTATTTTTCTGTGTGGTTCTGGCAACATAAAATAAGAAAAATGTACTGATAAATGTTTACGTTGCAGGAAAGTAAACAAATCATTTCGCTCTCGCTCCAGCCCCATCGTTGTACACTGCAGGTAAACAACTGTATTAAGCATATTTCTTGTTTTCATGGGCCACTTAATCAAATTTCTGAATAAGTAAGTAAGTAAAGAAGTGTTTAATGGCACATAACAAACATACAAACGTACAAACTGTCAGCCGAACAATGTAAATTTTGACATGGTTCACATTGACCCTGTCTAGGTCATGTTTTAAGTCAAGGTCATAGGCCAGAGTTCAAGGGCACAGAAAGCAAAAAAATGTTTATTTCTAACTAAAATCAAAGTGCATTTTGACAACCAGGTATGGCGCAGTGCAGACTGACATAGGTGAACGTCGCTGTAAAGTAGATCAGAATTGGAAATAGTAAATATTTGACAATACGCCAAAACTTCCCAGTTAGCTAAACTGTTGGTAATATTGTCGGTGTGACCTTGAGTGAGGGCTTTCTATTTTAAATAGTACATGTGATATAGATGTTGTGCAACAGTGGAAGTTGTTGGTAACTGTTGTAGCGATGGTGCCGGTCGCACAGGAACATATTGTCTCATTGACATGGTACTCAGCCGCCTCAGCAAAGGTAGCAACAACACTACACAATTTCCACGTGCATGGAATTATTGGCACTGCTCTGATAGTGTGTAGCGGTCGAGTGTCCTTCTGTTCGTCTGCCTAACCCATCAGTTCGGCCGCCACACGCTGCTGCGGCGGGTTTGCTGCTGTGCAGGCGATGTTGGTCGATCGCTGCATGGCCGGCGCTCAGCTGGCGTAGGTTGCTGAACACAGACTTGTTGATTTTCATCTGCTACTGTCAATGTCATGTCAATTGTAAATGTATATAGTACATAACCGCAATGCCTCTGATATGCTGCGTACCTTAATAAACCGAGTAAAGGTTTCTGATCACACTGGCATCTGTCAAGCGAGTCGGATCTCTCAAGGGTAGTGAGTTCCACACTGCTGTGCATGGTAGCAGTCCCCAAAGCCTTGCAGTTATTATTTCACTACGAAAACGCATGCTGGCCGCGTTCAAGCACTGCTAGTTAACCTCAACTGCATTAACGTTAGAGAAAATTTGAGACAGACAGACACCAGATCGTTGCTCTATGCTTTCTGCTATGGACGCAGCCAGCATAATAAACTCATTAGTCTATATCCTTCACACCTTTGCAGGCCTTGACGGTGTATCTGTATTGGCTTGCTGCTGGCTGACTGCTACAGTGTGTTGAGTGAGTGCCGAGTATCATCTGTCTGGGTGTAGGTGCCAAAGAGATTGATATTGCTGCTACGCTGGAACACATACGCGACCAACGAATCAACATGGTCAGGAGCAAGGTCTGTATATATGGTGCATCAGTCTCTATAATGTGTAGCTATGAGCACATTTGTAGCTAGTCAGCGTCATCGTATGCGCAAACGCTGTAAATATATTGCTTTATGTACATAACGCCGCGCACAGGTCGTTCAATCGTATTTTCTAGGTGGCGCCACTGTGCACCCTTATCTAATGCATGTGCCCAACACATACAAAGACAAACATGCAGACCTCGGAACATTTGCAGCAGTAGGCCGCATTTATGCGATGCATGCATGTGATGCAGCAATTGATGCAGCATGCAGCCTAAAAGGTAGAGGGTGTCATGCTGCATACAGGAGAGGCAGAAATGATGTGTGTGCACCACGGAGCCTGTGACGATACTATGCCGCAGCTACAATTACCTTCTCACACTCTCTTCTTGGTGGCGTGGCATAGCCATAGCATCGTTGACCACACTAACAAATTTACCATATGTCGGGCCCAGTTAGTACTATGATCGGTGACCGTATTTGGACGGGTATACCATCTCGGCATGTAGCCAGCCAGCTATGTCAACTTGGCTTTCAGGGTTGCTAAATCGAGTACCAGCTGGTACTTCGGCTGGGGTTAAGGCGGGAATGTCACCTCTGCCAGGCGGCAGTTAAGACTGTGTGATCCCATAATGGCATACTCGATTCCGACAGTTTGGATTATTCTTGCACTGTAAATGCTTGTGTTGATGTAGGAGCAGTTTGAGTTTGCACTAACTGCAGTCGCGCAGGAAGTACAGGCGATTCTGCACGCGCCGCCCACCCAGCAGTAGGCACTACTGATACCACGTGTCCTACAACCTCACATCTGATGCCGACCGTTCATCGTGTATTCGAGCGTGCATCGGTAATGTCGTGGCTGGTCGTGTCTGTTGTTGTTGGTCTCCTCTGTGATTACTGTTCAATAATTAGCATCTGCCTATATGCGCCTCATTCGCTGGATTACGTTTCACACCGCTGTAACTGGAAGTAGCCAGCCAGGGCAGGCTGAAGCCAACACAATGCCGTCTTGGTTCGTACACTTGCTGGCCTTTACCTGTTTCTATGTGAAATTGGCACAGTGAATTATTAAAGAGACATTTTTGATACTTTAAAACATTTTGATACTTTGCTACAAAAATAACAGTAAACACATATGCTTTCTCTCCATAGGCCTAAACACTTCAGCATTTAAATAGCAAAAATAAAATACAGAATTTTAAAAGTTAAAAAGAATATTGTTCGTAAAAGTTGAAGAGTATGTTATTGCAAACTAGCGCTGGATATGTGTGTGCATTAAAGTGGTGTGAGACAGATATCGTGATTTCCGTGAATTGCTTCATGATCATTATTTGTTTATCACTGGATAGTCACTGCATCAGTGCATTGTATATGTTGTGCTTCAGTGTTTACGTTGTTGAAAGTGAAGTTAGTACTTGACTAATTGAAAATCTGCTGCACCATGCATGAGGATGGAAAATTAGTATAGTCTTGTAAACTGGTTGTTTAATGGATTTTTAATTCTAACACTTTTTTGTTTACCATAAAAATGGTAACAGGCATCACTGCATGAGCTTGGAGTTTGCTGCCGCCACATTATTATGTGTTACAGTTTCCAAGCAGTGAACCAGTAAAGCTATAAGCATGCAAGTAAATAAATTAAGTATGTAAGTCTTTACAGTTTTCTCTCGGCACTAAATCACAGAAATGCCACAATGGTACCGAATGATGTTTGTCGTCGCCTGAAAAGAATAGAGATGTATTTTTAGTTTCTGTGTGAACGTGTTCATTGTTCATAACACCACAGCCCTGTTCAGTGGCTTAGTCAGAAAAGTAGAAGTTTTGGGAGCAAAAATAGTTGTAATACCGGTTCACTGAAAATAGCTGCTTTTGTTTTATGTGGTTTTAATCTGCATTGTCGTCTGATAAATATTTCTGATTTTGTGCCATATTTATGATGATGTATTGTCTGCTTTAGCAGTTATAAAAAATACTTTGAAATATACATGTATTGAATTTGTGGCGTTGTTGGAGAAGTTGATTGTTGTAATCATTGTTAGTGGCTTGAGAATCAAATGACACTTTAAGGTCTTAGTTCCACACAAGTTACTGCAGAGTAGCATATTCATTACAATTCAACACATTCTGTGCGATTGTAAAAAGTTTCGTCCTCATATAGTGAGATTTTTGACTTATTCAGCACGAAGAGTGTATTGATATTTTTATTGATCTTACAATGAGAGTGAATGTGAAAGATGTTATATAGCCTACGTGTTTGTCTGTATTATGCATGAGAATAAGTGTTGTGTGTATGTGTGACTGTGTGTACATATGTATGTGGAGCTGTGTTACTGAATGTGCAATATACAGTGTACAAATACAATGTATCTGATTATTGTGCAGTTATGCCATCGACATATATGATCTTCTGTGTTTGGTAAACTGACACATATCAGTTACCTCTGATAAGCTCAAGTCAGCACCTGTTTGCTACAAAGTTAGATTTCTTTGGATTGTTGCGATTCTACAATGATCTTTGCTTTTTGATCAGTTGCATTCCACTAATTGTCTGTCCAGCATTCAGAACCAGTGAACTCGTGTAACATTCTCTAGTAATTAACTTTATATTTCTGTTTATTGTCTTTCTATCTGCTATTTTTGTTTTATGGGCCACTGTTCCTGATGCAGATAAATAAATGAAATGAAATTAATAACTTTGGTACCACTTTATTTTGTATTTTTTCTGATTCATATGTAATTTTGGCACTTCATTTTTTTATTTTAACCCACATGTATTTAGTGACGTACTTTCTGGTTTAAATAGTTTTATCGGAAGCAGGATTGCCCTAATGCTTTATCCAGTTTTACCTTGATGGTGATGTTTTGAAGTATCTTGCCAGTTTGGCAATGACTTTTAGTCATTGTTGTGATTTCTAATTTAGTTTGATATTTTGTTATTTGTTAGTTTCTTGTTTTCTAAGTCTCACATTCTTCATGTTAATATTGCTGAAAGCTCTTTGTATTTGTGGAGCTTTTACCAAATTTTAATTTTGTATTTTATTTCTATTACGTTCAACTGCTGTGCTGAGATATTTATTGTTAAATATTACTATTTATTGTTATTTGTTGCGATTTACAGCTATTTATTCTTATTTATTTATGTTTGATACACAATTACGAAGATCGTATAATATAAGCCTTCTCTTTTTTGTCGTAAATGAATAACTTGTATTACCAGTTTTATGTTGACAAATGTATTACTTTCAACCGCAGATTTGTTACATCGTCTCCAGTAGAAGTTTTTACTGACGCAGCTAACTGGCCGATATGCTGGCTTTTGCTGATTCGCTCTGATGTTTTCCAACTTCTCTGTCGTGTTTATCATATGTTTGATGTTCTAGCTCAACACCTTCTGATTACTGCAGTTAGATTTGAATCATCGAACCGAGTTCTTTCTCTTTACCCTCCAGTAAACAGCAGCTGAATAATGACTCACTGTCTCACTGTTCATACATAATTCTCAGTCCCATTTCTTCATCATCAAGCATTTGGTACATCTGGGAGGTAAAATATCACTCAATTCACTTAGTTGCTGTTTGTTCCATTGGCTTCAGCTGCTGTCTGTTGACAACTGGAATTGTACACCTATTTCGCATGATTGACTTTTTTCGGCGCCAATTAATACTATTATCCTTCTGTTTTCTCTTTCTAACACTGTCCACTCTCTGTAGACGGCACTCACTAGAGTGCATACCTCCACCTCACCACACTGAACTCAACACACTGTCGTGATCAGTAAGCAGCAAGTACTTCAACTTAAAATTTTTCCAGTATGACTGGTTTCCATAATTTCACTTTTTATATCAACCAACTACTAGCCTCTGTCGAAAACTGTAACTTTTAACGCAAACATTAGCCCTAATCTTCCGCAATTTAATTAACACCTGTTTAATATGTAGCTTACCTATTCCACAAATTTCATCAATGTGTAGCATAACTTCTTGAATTATCCTGCTGACCGTCAGACACACAGGCGGACAAACGGCACAGGAAACAGAACCCCACCAAAAGTAGCAGAGGTAAAGACGTAGTATTATTGTAGAAGCTGTTACGTGCACGTGTGTCAAAGAAACAAGGTTGTGTCACATTGCCTATTGGGGCGTAATTTTTGGACGTAGTTGGGGTACGAGCCAAGAGGATGATTTACAATAAGTTTTGCATCCGACTAATAGAAGTAACTAGGCGACATTTAGCAGCTGGTTTGTCCTTTTGTAGTTTTTTGTTGTTTTGAGTGCCAAAAGTACGATAGTTTTGCAGTAAAAGTGGGTTGGTGTACCCCTTTGCCCCAGAAATTACGTCCCTAATTGCTGAGTAAACACTTGAAGCTTGGTGTGATGTTCACACTGTAATGTTGCTTGCCAGTAGTTGTTATAGACTGCACCAGTGAGTAACGTACATGCTGTTGTAGTATCAATGTTGTCATCTCGCGCCGACCGACAACTGTCTACTTATTCCATTACTTACTTGTCAAATATGCTGCCTGGGAATGTGAATGTCTCCGGTGTAGGCCGTAGTTTGCTCTTAAAGCTTTCACGTTGCAACTTTCTCTGATTACTAGCATTTTTCAATGCGCAATTGAATTGCAGTGAATGCAGTTATCTCTTAAAAAGTGCCAAAATGTGTTTACCACACTGCAGAAAATGTGGAAAGGTCAGTTACCGTGCGTATTGGTGTTGTGTTGTTAAAACAGTGATTGTCTGAGGTTTCATTTCCATGCAGAATTTTGCACACCTCCAAACCACTGTCTGACCACTAAGATAATATGTCATTATATTATTTATTTTTGCTGCTACATTCTAAATCAAAATGAAATCAAAATCAGCATTTTATGATCTGAATAAGTAATATGCATAGCTGAACATGTGACGAGTTAAAGGTGCATATATGATGTATAATGTTCTAGTCTAACTGTTATAAATGCCATGTTGCATCAGAGATGGACATGGGTTGGGTTGGGTCCAGCATTTCGTGGGTTGGGTTGGGTCAGTTGGGTTGAGTTGTGAATAGTTGACCCATGTCTGTCTCTGTGTTGTGTTACTATAAGCTGGTTCAGTATTTTATGTTGTGGCTGATGCACTGCATGTAGCTAATTATCACGTCATATAATTGCTGTTATTATGGTGAATGTGATTAATGTGAGTGGAAGTTTGTGATGTTTTGTTGTGTGATTGAAAACTTGATTGGTTAAGGCACTTTGTGACTCTGCTGCACAACTGTTCCAGCCATATGATTATATACAGTATTACAGTTGGCACTTGGCACTGGCAAGCGGTTAAAGTACATTTACGGAGTTCCGTGTTATGATAGGGCTATTTTTTCTATACACTCAACGCTGCATGATAACGACTGTTCAGTACTGAATTTGAAAACTAGGAATTGTGTTTGAGTAACTAACTATTTATCTGATGGGCAGTTGTCACTCAAGAGTAATGGTCATATATTTTCTGATTTTTTTCTTGACTCAATGACTTTGCTCATCAGTTTCCTGATTTGGCTTGGACGATTTATCTCATAGCACTCCTGTATATCGGCGTTTTTGATCACGTTATTGGTCTGACTAAAGCTACAAGTTATGATAATTTATGTAACTTTTCGACCTTCTACAATTGGCCCTATGCATATTTTTACTTTCTCAGTATTTGTTCTCAGTGCTTCACTATATGCCTTTTAGCCTATTATCAAGAAACGTTAGCGGAAAGTTGTTTTACGCAGCCCTCGGTCTCTCCTCCGCATTTCCGTCGCTTCTTCCCTTCCTGGAAACTGCTTCTGCTTCCCTTTCCTCACTTCCGTGCGGTAGATTAAGCTGACTTATGTCGGCTTTCGAGCGCACGTTAAAATAGCATCTCGTATTTCTCTCTTCCATTTCCCTCTTTCCTCTGCAGCCCTGTCTACTCTCTTATCGCTCTGTTTCTCGCCATATTCACACGAACCGTTAAAATGATATCTTTTATATCACTTATCTCATCTAATCGATATCGTTCAACCTTACAGCAGTGTTTCGCTGTCCTGCAGTGCTAAATCTGTTTGTAGATTAACTCGGTTTCCGTTTTCTTACGCGTCTCCTGCCCGACGGCGGGATGCAAAGGTGTTGTCTCCTGTGTAAATCGCATATTGAGAGTATGTTTCATCGCAGCTTTTCAACAAACTGTATCACACCGTGTGCGGACATACATGTACAATTTCGGACACGGCAGATTAGCCGGAACTGACCCCAAACCTCAGCCTCAATGTTTGTTCCAAATTGGACTGCTACACCTAACAACTAAATCATAACAACTAAAGTTATTAAATTTTTGCAGTGTGCGAAGTAAGTATTTTACATTTGGTACTTGCAGAATAGATTAGTCACGTTATCCAATTACTGATAAGCTATAGGTCTACGTTATCCCGTTTTTTTGCGGTGACTGCAGACGTTGAAAGTTTGGTATAGCCTACTGAAAATTCATTTCTCATTGCAGTAGCCAATGCACGACAAATTACAGCAAAGGGTATTCGGTCACGATTATGTAAACTAATTATAAATTTCGCGATTTAAAACAGTTTTGGAACGGATGAAGCGCGACATTTTGAAATTACTTTTATGCACATTGACCGCGATGCAGCCGGTGAATGACTAATAATAACTCCAGAAGGGGACGTCGTCACAGGCGTCATGGTCAAATAACCCTTTAAATTTTAGGACGATTTTGTAATTTGAAATATTTCAGATTTTGCAAATTTACGACATGTGCGTTTTGCATAAAAAGCAGGTGACCTGAGAAAATTATTTATTGCACTGTTTATTCAAGTTTCGTCAACTGCATATTTCCAGTAAAATTGCGAATGACAAGCAAAACGAAAATTTTGTTTTTACTAGATACTGTAGGCTTCGTGTCCTGTGATTTTGTTTACTTCCTGTGTAGCAAACTTAGGCTTATGAAAGATCGTCTCGTTATTTTGTTGATGTTGTTAGTAAGGAGTTATTGACTGGTATTACGCAAATACTGTTGCTATGAGAATATTTCGTTGTGATGTAAAAACAAAATTAGTATGTTGTACACGTTGTTGAGAAATGAATATTATTTTTCTTTCAGAGCGTCGTGCGTTCCTGCTGTTATAGTTTATCTCCCCATATTCAGTTAAGTCTTGTTTACAGCACATAAACTGATCTGAACTGAACTCAAGTTCGCAAGCGCCAGTGGGCAGTGGGAACGACGCCATTGGGATGTGCTGAGAAATAGCCGACTAAACCGAGCACTGACCGACCTAGTTTAGGTGCAGCCAATCAGTACGAAGCATAGTCGTCAATTTATGGGCTGCAAACAAGCCTTTAAATATATTTAGTTGCAAGGTCGTCGCAATTACTATGTAAAATAAACGACGGAATTAGCTACTAAGACTTGGCCCATTTCTCTGTTCAGAGAGTGATACTTCTTCGGACTTCAGTAAGTTCAGTGCACTGACAAAACCAATTGATAACAACTACTTGCACGAAATTAGGCCTATTAAATGCACACACACATAGTCTACAAACCGCAATGCCTTTATTCCTATAAGGTTTGCTCAGATTTCATTCTGAGTATTGCTACAAAATAAATGAACTCTCTCTCTATTTAACAAGTCTGTACACAGCCTCGTCCCTCGGCTGTCAACATGACACTGCCCGCGTTTGCTGCTGAGCGCCGGCGCCTGCAATCGATCGATGTCTCCTGCCCGCGGAGCGCTCAGCAGCAAACCAACCGGCTGTTTTATTGCGAAACTTGTTGTATAATGTGTCATTATTTAAGCTGTTTTTCTTATTTTCAAGTCCGCCGTATGAGATTTCCGGAAGTTGAAACTTTAACTTTACGTCTGGTTCGTAGGAGCAATATGCATCTCCGTGCCAAATTTCATTCGAACAGCTGCAGAGATATGGCATTTTAACGGTTTTCAAAATGGCGGTGGTCCGCCATCTTGAATTTTTCATTTTTGAAATTCAGTTTTTTAACTATCGCAGCTGTTAAGAGACCCACCGTACCAAATTTCGTGAAGATGGCGCCATCTTGGATTTTCAAAAATTCGAAATTTTAACTGTCAGTCCGCTGCAGATGGCCAATATGCGTCACCACACGAAATTTCACAAAAATCGGTTGGACGGTTGCGGAGATGGCGATTTAACGGTTTTGAAATGGCGGACGTCCGCTGTCTTGGACTTGTTTGGCGAATATTTGGACCACTCAGTACCCACGATGACTACTTGGCGGTCTCTATCGGTGTGCAAAATTTGGTTTGAATCGATACAGTAATTTCGATATTCGAAATATATTCGAAACTTTCAATATTGTGCCACTTTAGCTTGAAAACACCTATTCACGCCTCCAACAATGGGTTTTTTTTTGGGGGGGGGTATTTCACGCCGTAATTGGAGAGCAATATCAACGAAATCCCCAAAAGGAACATCGTTGCGCGAGTTCGCTGCTACACGACAGCAGCCCAGCACTAGTTTAGTGCCGGAACAGGTAGGTCTTGAGCTGGCGCTTGAATGAAGACAGCGACAGTTCTGGTGATCAATAAGCCGTAGGCAGTCAGTTCCAGGTTCTTGGGCCATGCACAGCAAAGCTGCGCTGGCCAGTACGGCGCAAAACAGTATGGATAAACTTGGAAAATGTCAAAATCTGCACGGCCGTTTTAGAAATGCCATGGATAGCACATGTTGACAGTTTCTTTAACGTGCACCATGTATGCCAGGCAGTCGCAGCTTGTTAGAGTTGGCTGTAGACTGTAGTACGAGCGTATGCAGTCCAATCAATACTGCGTCTCAGCAGTGGCCGAGCCGCCGCCGCGATGACGCGGTTGCGGATGCTGCGAGCACTGGATGCGGCCGCGTCAGCATCAGCATCTCGGCGCCGTTTATGTATGAAGCGAGCTGGCAACATGGCGGCTAGCGTGGTCGATGACCTGCTGGGAAGCTACCGTATCTCATGGCTTGCCGCGCAGCTGCATTCAGTGCCGAGACGCGACATGACGTTCAACCGTGTCAACGCTTCGTTCCAGATCGACAGTCAGCAGTACAAAGAGGTACATCAGTCATACAGATGACATTTCTAATACGCATGGGCGACATACATTTCCAGCCATGAACAGGTATGCGTCGGTAACACTACAGCATATAAATGTAGCATAATAGATAAAAGAAAAAAGGAGCAAAATGGTTTAACTTTCTCATACCAACTGAGTTGAATATTTTACAAAACGCATTATTGACAGCAACATAGCGTGTAACATCTCTAACTCCAAATTTCACCGCAACAGCTTGCTAGAAATGGAACACAGATTAACAGAATGCTAGAATTGAGCGCAGTGCTCAAATTTCGCATCGTTTGTTTCACACTACATTTAAAATGTTATTAAACGCACAATAAAATCCGGTAAAAATCTAGTTTAACATAGCGCACGGCTCGGAGGAGGAGGAGGAGTAAGATTGACCCCACGAACTCTGACTGTTACTATCTGTGCATTTTGTTTTCGTTTGTAGTGTTTGGGCGACATTGCGACATTGTGACATTTATTTAGCCCAGTCACGAGGCCCACACAAAACTACAAACTCTCGAACAAACAATAAAAGAAGAACAAAAGAGAGATCTAAAAACCACACACAGAATATACAGTAGACCTACACGTCTGATAAGCTCACTCGAATGAGTCTCTATACATATACCGTAAAACCTCGGATAGAAGCCCCCGGCTTCTATCCGTACAAGCGGCCTGGACCCCCGGCTTTTTCCACCAACAAGAACGCCACCATTGTGCCACTGTTTGGCCCACCTTGCAGGCCTTCCCGTTAGGTAGAGGAAGGTAACTCCATGTTAGAGCTCGGTGAGATCGATATTTTAAGTTGTTATCGGTCCCGGTGTTCGGTACTCGGTATTTTTATCCAGCATCGTGCATCGAAGCTTTAGCGTAGATGCGGGATATACCGGTATTTCTACAGATGTCGCATGTGGCGTGGTCTATCTGTCTGTGTGTCTGTCTGTTGGCCACGTTCATGTACCCTGCGAAAACGAAGCACAAAACTTTTACCGTTGGAAGAAACTAAGTACCGGGGACAACCACATTTAAAAGGCCACGTGACCATCGAAAATACGCTACCTTACTAAAACTACCGGCAGTACCAATTCACACACTGGGCCTACAACAACGACGGTGTGCAAGTCAGTAATTAGCAATCGATAGTTACTGACAGTATACAGAATTATGTCTGGCCACGTCACTGCAAAATGTAGGTTACGTGTTTCCCGTAGTGTACTCGGTTCAAAATCTTAAGGAAAAGAAATACCGGTATCCGTGTCACACGAAGCCGCGCCGCGCCACAGCGACAATCAATCACCTA
>Ga0126330_10000204_pt1 | contig 12730 bp, 10 predicted proteins | sample InaspJWI91metaG_FD_97004 | JGI IMG/M metagenome (GOLD analysis project Ga0126330, IMG submission 97004) | Marine gutless worms symbiont microbial communities from Oahu, Hawaii - Inanidrilus sp. 2 OAHU.JWI-91 metaG | ecosystem: Host-associated > Annelida > Digestive system > Unclassified...
CAGCGTCAGCGGTTCGAGATGGAAAAGCAGAAGCTGGCCCTGGAAAAAGAGCAGCTGGCTCAGCAAAAAGCGCTGGAGATGGAAAAGCTCAAGCTGGAGAAGCAAAAGCAGGAGATCGAGTACACCCGGATGCAGGCCCGGCTGGCAGAGATGGAAGCCAAGCGCAAATTGGCCGAACAGCAGGCCATGCTGGCGGCTGTGGATACAAAAACCCTGGGCAGCAGTCGTGCGGCCGTTAGCGGTCGCTACAAGGTAGCCCTGTTTCCCATGCAGCTAACTGAAAACAATACCGCCAAGTATTTACCGAAGGCTATAACGGAAGCGGTAACAGGCATTGCCAATATAACTGCAGATGATGAAAGGCTTGAATTTACATATAGCTTCGAGAAAGTCGATGGCATCACTGAAGGCGTCACTCTTCTCGAAGATGTGTTAGAGAAAGACGATCTCGATAGTGTGTGGATGAAAAAGTCGTTCTTTGCCAAGAAAGAACCGGATTGGGATGCGATCAGAAAAATCGCCAAGAAGATCAATGCAGACCTAATGGTAATGGTAACTGGCCATATGATGGAAGGCTCGGATGTAAACTGCTATCTCTATGACTATAACAACAATAAAATCTACCATAAAAAATTCCGAACCCATCACCTTACTTTAGGTGCGGATGTCGAGGTCGCAGCGCGTCGCCTCGTTAGAGACTTTCATAGGAACCAATGAGACGATCATCTCCATTTAACAGGCAATCAACTTTTTGAGAGCATACAAAGCAGGCATCCAAGTTCGAGGGTGCCTCAACAGCCCTCTTCAGATTGCAGGATCAAGTGACGATAGCGTATAGAACCAATAAGTATTACAGGGTAGAAGATATTGTGCTATCACCACACGTCACCCGCTAGGAAATCTCACATATAAATTTTCTTGCCCACCTGCTTTGCCGTTTCACAATACCTGAATTCAGCCGGCGCATACAGATTTGCCATTTTTGACAAAATACAGCACCAGACTCTTGCCGAGAAGAGGATTCAAGATGTGTTCGAGCCAGCGCGTCAGGCGGGGTTTTTGCATGATATCCCAGGTGAGAAAACGGTTGTAGAGATTGACGCAGCGGCTGTCCTCGCGGGTCGGGCCGACCAGGCATTTCAGCCACCAGTAAGGAGCGTGGAGACCGTGGGCAAAATGGGTGGACCAGTGACGGACGCCGAATGTTTCCAGCCGGGTCACCAGGGGCGTTTTCTTGTAAATCCTAACATGGCCCTGGTTGGCATTGAAGTATTCATCGGAGAGCAGCCAGCAGATTTTCTCTGGTAAAAAACGGGGGACGCTTACGACCAGTTGATGGCCTGGTTTCAGGACCCGGATAATCTCCGCCATGGCGGTGCCGTCATCGGGGATGTGTTCCAGGACTTCCGAACAGATAACCAGATCAAAGGCGGCGGTTTTAAAGGGCAGCCGGCAGATGTCGGCCGTGGACAGGGCCCAGTATCCACCACCGTGGGCGCCCAGGTCGTCGTGAAAGCACAACCGCTCTCGGGCGGCGATGACATCGTTGTAGTTGAAGTCCGCACCAACCGCAAAGGCTGTATCCAGTTCATAGGCGGCCGCCGTGTGCCGCCCGCTGCCGCAGCCGATGTCGAGAATTTTGAATCCGGGCTGTATGTCGAGGCGTTCAAAATCGACCGTGATCACGGATGACCTCCCGGTAGGCCGCCACGGTCTTTTCGGCGGCCCTCTTCCAGGTGAATTGCGCCTGCACCCGCTTGAAACCGGCCTCGCCGAGTTCCCGGGCGTGCTTGGGATGATCGAGCAGTCCAATGATGGCACCGGCCAGGGCATTATGGTCGGCCGGTGGCACCAGAATGCCCGCATCACCTACCACTTCGGGCAGAGCCCCGCCCGTGGTGCTGATAACAGGTACGCCGCAGGCCATGGCTTCTCCCACGGGCAAACCGAAACCTTCGTATACCGAGGGGACCACCGCCAGGGAAGCCCGCGCGTATTGCCGGACAAACTCGTCATCACTGATGCGTCCGGTAAATGTAATCCGGTCCTGGATGCCCAGTCTCCGGATGAGTTTAACAACGCCACCGTTCTTTTTGGGGGTGCCGATGACGATCAGGCGCAGTTCTCGATTTTTGGAAATATCGGCCACTGCCTGGAGCAGGTAGTACAATCCTTTTAAGGGTGTGTCGGCGCTGTTGGTAACGATAACCCGGTTCTTTTCACGGATAATATCGGGAATCGGGTAGAACAGATCCGTGTTGATTCCGTTGGGAACAATTGCAAACCGGCTTTCGGGAATACTGAAGTCGTCGCAAATGTCCTCCTTGGCGCAATCGGAAACGGTGATGATTCTCGGAATGCGCCGGGCCACTCGTTTTTGCATGCCGATAAAAGAATACCAGCGCCAGTGTTTTATCTTTTTCCAGGTCGCCCGGACTGAATCGACGGCAATCTTGCGATCCACCGTGATGGGGTGATGGATCGTGGCCAGGGTGGGGATCCGCCTGCTGATCAACCAGAGCCCATAGGAAAGACTCTGGTTGTCATGCACCACATCGTAGCGGCCCAGGTGTCGCTTTAAATAATCCAGGGCCCGCAAACCAAAGGTAAAAGGTTCCGGAAATCCACCGGTAATCACCCCCAGCCATTCCAGTAGATTGATCGGTTCGGCCAATTCCGGCAAGGACGGGATACGAAACAGAGCCTCGGGATTGTAAAGATCCAGGCAGGGTAGGTGATGGACGGGGATATCGGCATCCAACTGCGGGTCCGGGGGGCCTGAGACGACCTCCACCTGATGCCCCAGATCTTTCAAGGCCCGACTGAGGTTTTTGAGGTATACGCCCTGACCGCCACAGTGAGGATTGCTCCGATAACTCAACAGGCAAATGCGCAGAGGGCGTGAATCTGCATTGCATATCGCGGGCATGATGGGTTTATCTACTGACATATCAACTTCCAATAAACTGGTGGGCCATCCTTACCTTTTGTAGTATAGTGGCGTCAATAGAATTTTGGTTCTTTTAATGAGCGATATTTTCTGTGAATCCAAATACATTGCAGCAATCGGCCTTTCGGCCGGGGAGCGAGCCAATTGTTAACTGGTAACGGGCAGCCAGAGACCGTCGCGCTAACTGAAGTGGGGCTCAGGGATGGTATTCAGATCGAGAACCGCCACATTCCCACCGAGATGAAGCTTGAATTGATTGAGACCCTGGTAGCGGCCGGTCTTAAAAGTTTGCAGATAACGGCTTTTGTGCATCCGGACAAAGTACCTCAAATGGCCGATGCCGAGAAACTGATAAGCAAGCTCCCCGTGCATGCGGGCGTCGAGTTTACCGGGTTGGTATTGAACCTGAACGGGGTGAACCGGGCCCAAGAGGCCGGTTTGCAGTCTGTCGAAGTGTCCGTTTCGGCCAGCGATACCCACAGCCGAAAAAATGCCGGACTCTCCCTGGAGCAAGCCCGAAACCTGTCCGTTGAGATGGTGACGCGTGCCAAGGAATCCGGCCTGAACGTCAGAGCCGGCATTCAGTGCGCTTTTGGCTGCGTCTATGAGGGGCGTGTCCCCGTTCACCGGGTCGTAGAAATGGCCGGGGCCTATGTTCAGGCCGGGGCCGATGTGTTGGCCCTGGCGGACACAACCGGCATGGCAACACCAGTGACGGTTACTGACTTGCTCGGCGCAATCGGACCGGTTTCCGCGAACATACCTCTGGCACTGCACCTGCACGATACCCGCGGTCTGGGACTGGTCAACCTGATGAAAGCGCTCGAATTCGGGGGCGACCGTTTTGACACCTCTTTCGGCGGCATGGGCGGCTGCCCTTTTGTCACGGGAGCGGCCGGCAATATTGCCACGGAAGACACGGTTCACCTGCTGTCGTCTCTGGGTATCGAGACCGGCGTCGACATCGAAAAAGTGGCGGCTATTTCACGGACAATGGCAGACTTTTTGAGAAAACCGCTGCCCGGTAAACTCTATAAACTTTAGCCTTATCACCTACGCGCCACCAACTTTTCAAACTCCCTGTCATACCGGGGGGCCATCAGGGCCCAGGCGTATTCTTCCATGGCAGCCGCCAATGGCTGCCGGCAATCTTCGAAATCGGCAGAATGGGATAGCATCCGCGCCAGTTTCTCCTCCAGGTCCCGTTGGCTCCTATATAAAAAGCGCTGATGAAATTCCTCCGGCAGAATTTCCGGGTAGGCCAGCCTGTCTGGCAGCAGGGGCAAGCAGCCATGCCGGATGGCTTCAACCATGGAAATACCGAAATTCTCCTGGTGTGCCGTACTGATGACGATAGACCCTTTTTGCAGCCACTGCTGGTAGGCCGTACGGGATTTTTCAAAACCGTAACAAACGATACTCGCTCCCAACCGCTCTTTGGCTTGGATGAACGGTTTGGGAACCGTTTGGAAATTTTCACCCAACAAGGCCAGCCGGAATTCGAATCCCCGTTCACGAATCGTATCCAGCGCCCCGAAAAAGTCGGCCGGATTCTTGTCGAATTCCCAACGATGATTCCAAATGATCAGCGGCGGGCCATCTTCCAGATCAGCGAGCGCCGGTTCCCCAGGCCTAAAACGGCAGCCGGGATGCAAGACACCGGCTTTTGCACGGATGGCATCTATGACCCACAACGGGTGGAATTCGGGCATCATTTTCAAGAAGCCCGGTAGGGCCATGAAAAACGTTCTGCAGTGGGTGTGTGAATTGAAAAGGATGCGGTCGGCCGCCAGGGCCGTGGTAATATCGGTAAACCCGAATTGAACATCCCGGGTCTCCCCCTGGGCCAGTGGGTAGGTGATTTGGTTTTCGTGGAAATACACCAAGGCCGGCGGCAGTTTGGATCCCACCAGCATCTTCAGGTCCGACAGGCTCATCAAATCCGTGGTGATGAGGCCGTCGAAATCTTGCGGGGGCGGCATCGTACGAGCGAAATGGAGGGCGGCCCCCCGCATACGCCATTTCCAGAACCGCGCCGGCAAAGTCACCAGGGTGATGTCATGTCCGGAATGATCGCAAAGCCCTCGGGCAAAGTCGCGGTGGGAACCACCGAAAAAAGGTTCCAGAAAAAGAAGTTTCATAGGGTGGCCGTCCGGTGAAAATTGGAACCGCTTGTAAATGGCCAAAAAAAAAGGCATCCTGCTAACAGGTAGCAGGGATGCCTTTCAGCGTTCCATGGGTGTACTTCAAGTGATCGCGCATCTTTACAACTCGGCTTCAACCCGCTATTGGCGCTCTTCGGCACGCTTTTACAACACGGCAACTGCCGGGGCGTGCCTGCCGCGCCTAGTCGGCATGTTTCTGAACCCGATGTAATTCTGCGACAAATTTTAAGTGAACGTCTTGATCGCCAGCTTACGCTTTTACAACGTTTGCAGCTGCCGGGCCGCGGTCGCCCTCTTCAATTTCGAAGGTGACCCGATCTCCTTCCGCCAGGGTTTTAAAGCCTGACATACTAATTGCGGAAAAGTGTACGAAAACGTCCCCACCTTCCTCATTTTCGATAAACCCGTACCCCTTCTTGTCACTGAACCATTTTACAATACCGTTAGCCAAAACACCTTCTCCTTTATGCTAAATATAACGGCCCAAACTAGCCTGAATTGCAGTGTGCCCACTGCCCCTTAAACACATAATATTAGTGTTCATTGTGACTTAATGTCATTCAGTAAATCAATACATATTAAAAACTGTGGAAAGGTCAAGAAAAAAATAGCAATTATCCCCTATAAACAGAATTTTTTTCAAGATATCGACTATATAGTGTGTTTTTAAAGGCTGAAATACGGTTTGTGGCGTCTAAGTGGTAGGTGCAAAGGTATCCAATACGTTACCAGAAGCGTCCAGGAGAAATATCAAAAATCCATTTTCCCCGGCGGCCCGTTCAACATCCCCGTACAGCAAGGCCTGAACCTCACAGCGGGTGCCTTTTTCCACTTCCAATTGTATCAATCCCTGGGCAGCCTGATCTTTATCTTTGAAAATCGGTATGTAGGAGATGTCTGCATCCGCATCGTGCTGTCCCAGCACCTGCTCACCAGAACCGGGATTGGTGATGACGGTATAAACCCAAGTGTTCGCATCTATTTTTCCAGACATAAATACTCATCCTTTGCAGCGGGGGTTTGCCTACAGCCGATTCAGCGCCGCGGGCTGATGCGGACCGGCGCTTTGGGGTCGGTACCAGAGGTGATGGGCGAAACCTTAATTTTAGGTAAAAGCTGGTAATATATAAAAAAAGGACACTGCTCTGTCAATGATATTCACCCCGTCACGAATTCAGCTAAAGAAATCCGAAGTCAGGACGATTAATATAAAAAAGGCCTGCCCATATAAGGACAGCTGCTTGAAATCCACGATCACATATTGACTGATGATGGGGTACTCTTTTCGATGACAGAACATCTCGCGTTGCCTGATAAAAAGCTGGAAACCATTTTACTGGTGGATGATGAAAAGAGCATCCTGGAGGTGGCCGGCGAGTATTTCACGATGAAAGGCTACGAAGTCCTCAAGGCCACCAACGGTCGCGAAGCTTTGACCATTCTCGATGCCCATCGGGTGGATTGCTGTTTTACCGACATAAACATGCCCGAGATGGATGGCCTGGAGCTTGCCGAGCATATCCGCGAAATCGACAACTCGGTGCCGGTCATTATCATGACCGGGTATCCTTCGCTGGAAAACACTATCCGGACACTTAAAAACGGTGTGGTCGATTTTTTGATCAAACCGGTCAACCTCAACCAGATGGAAATTTGTGTGCGCCGGGTGCTGCGCGAGCGCAAGCTGTTCGCTGAAAATATTCTGCTCAAAAGCGAAGTCGAAGGCAAAGAGCGCTTGGAAAGACTGAATCTGGAGCTTACCGCGAAGGTCGCCGAACTTAACACCCTCAATAAAATCATGGCGGATTTTACTTCGGTTACCTCCAGCACTGACCTGCTTGAGCGAATTGTCACCATGGCCACGGAAATTACCCTGGCGAACGATGCCCGCTTCTACCTGATCAATGCCGCTTTGAACAACCCCCTGGAGGTCACCTGTAGTTTCAAGGGGGACGAACAAAAGACGACCGAGGACAGCGAAAATATCGATAAGGTTTCCGGCCGGCCGGCGACCAGATTAATTCATGAGGTGGTGGCCGATGAAATTCCCCTGCTGGTAGCCGATGCCCGCCAGGTGCAGGGCCTCCCCGAAGTTGTGGGCTCTTTTATGGCGGTACCGATGAAGATCCGTAACAAGGTGTTCGGTGTCCTGACCGCCGCCGCTTACAACGACCAGTCCAAGTTCAGTGAAAAGGATTTGTATTATCTCTCCTTTATGACCCAGAATGCGGCCAATACCATTGAAAACCTGGCGCTGTATGAGAATATATATGAAAACCTGTTTGCCACGCTGGTCGCATTCGTAAAAGCCGTTGAAGCCAGGGATTCCTATACCCAACAGCATTCAAGTCGCGTAACAAACCTGGGAATCAGGTTGGGACGCGAGATGGGTTGCACCCCCGAGGAGCTGGAAGTGTTGAGTTGTGCCGGACAGCTGCACGATATCGGCAAGATCGGCATCCCGGATGAAATTTTATTGAAGCCGGGCAAACTCACGGACAACGAATTTGAAGTGATTAAAACCCATCCGGTCATCGGGGCCGATATCATCAGCCAGCTGGGCATGTGGGAGCAAGAGCTTCGCATCGTGCGGTCCCATCACGAACGGTTTGATGGGACGGGGTACCCCGATGGGCTGAAAGGCGATGAGATTCCCAAGCTGGCCCGGATCCTTTCCATATGTGATGCCTACGATGCCATGGCCTCGAACCGGGTTTACCGCAAAAAAATGGAACCCGCCAAAATTATAAGTATCCTGCACGAGTGTGCCGGTACCCAGTTTGATCCGGATATGATCGTAGTTTTCACCAAACTCCACGATGCCGGCGTCATAACGGCGGAATACACGGTTGAGCCATCCCCGCAGACAACGCCCCTGCCCTCAGAACCAGCCCCCTCCGCGTGCCAAGCGGCGTCATAGCGCTCCGGCTACCCCTGCTTTACACATTTACTTAATTGTAATATAGACTATAAGCCATATCAAATAAGTCTTCTTGTCCGGCAACTCTTCCGGTAAAGCGCATCCAGCGAAGACGGAAGCTTGGAAAGCGAAGACTGATTGGTCCAATCCGCCCGAGGTGGATAAATCTCGAGTTGGGGTGCTCATATCAAATCCTCAAATTACCTGATGTATTTGCCACGATGGGCATTGGCTTCGCTGGCATCTTCCGGTTAGATATTCGATTTCGTCTTGCTTGTCGGACGTCTTGTCCGGCGAAGCTCATAGGGTGAAGCCTGAACCGCAACCAGATCCATATCTGAGATGGCCTATGAAACTTAATGCCGGCGGATTTATAAACACTGCCGGCTGTATGTCGGGCGAAATCCTTTTTTACAAGGAGGTATACTGCCATGATTTTGCGTAGACTATTGGTGCTGATCCTGTGCCTGTGTGTCCTGGGCACTTCGGTGGCCTGGAGTGCCGACGACGGCAGCATGAGTGTCCAGGTGAAACAGAGCCAGGTCCGGACGGCACCGTCTTTTTTGGCCCGGATTATTGCCATCTTGAATTACGGTGATCGGGTCTATATCGTTTCCCGTCAAGGTACCTGGTCACAGATATTCCTGCCATCGGCCGGTGTCAAAGGCTGGGTGCATTCATCTGCCCTGACGACGAAAAAGATCGTTCTGAAAGCCGGGCGGCCGATGTCAACCAGACCGCCACCAGCGACGAACTCGCACTGGCCGGCAAGGGCTTCAATAAAAAAGTCGAGGGTGAATATCGAAATAATAACAAGGACCTGAACTATGCGCGCATTGATCGAATGGAGCGGATGAAAGTATCGCCAAACGCCATTCGCAAGTTCCTCAGAGAGGGTGCGGTCTCTCCACAGGGAGGTGTCCAATGAACAGGAACTCCAGAAGAGCATTTATTGCCGCTACCGGTCGATGCGCGCTTTACGGACTGGGTATTGCGCCGTTGTTGTCGGCAATCATCAGCGGTTGTGAAGGCATGGAGGAAGCTACCACAATTGGGGCCTCCCTTGGTCAGGCGACTGGTGTTCTCACCGGAGAACAAGCGGAATCTATCATCAAGAGCGGGCAAGCGGTCGCCCGTGGGTTTCAAGATATAACCCCGGAGCAGGAATATTACATTGGTCGTGCGGTGGGCGCCAGCCTGGTGACCCAGTATCCTCCTTTTGAGAACCGGGCGGCCAATCTTTATATCAACACCCTCGGCCAGGCCCTGGCCCAGGTGTCCGATTTGCCCGAAACGTTTAACGGCTATCATTTTCTCATTCTGGATTCGAGTGAAATCAATGCGTTTGCCGCACCTGGCGGGCTGATATTCGTTACCCGCGGCATGTTGCGATTGTGTCGCAATGAAGATGCTATTGCCGCTGTCCTGGCACACGAGATTGCGCATGTAACCTATCGCCATGGATTGCAGGCCATAAAAAAATCCAGAATAACAACGGCCCTGTCAACGCTGGCGGTTGAGGGTGCCAAAAACCTGGGCGGCCAGGAATTGGCCGAACTGACCCGGACGTTTGAAAATTCTATCACGGATATAACTGCCACCCTTGTCAACTCGGGTTATTCCCTGGCATTTGAGAAGCAGGCCGACAACGCGGCGGTGACTATTCTCCAGCGGATTGGATATGACCCCAACGGACTGGTCGATATGTTGAACCAAATGTACACCCGCTTGGCACCCGGGGGGCCCGGATTCGGCCGGACCCATCCTACCCCCGCGGTCCGGATGGATCACGTTCAAAAGCGTATCGGTGCTTTCAAGCCAGTCCGGAACCAGCCGACCCGTCAGGCTCGCTTCAAAAGGCTCATGAAGGATGTTTGATAGATGCGCCGCGTGAGAATATTGGGCCGCAAACCGGTTCTGGGAATTTTAGCCGGCCTGACCGGGGCCTTTATTGCCGTTCTTATGATGATGGCCGGCTGGCTGGATTCCTGGGAGGCTAGAACCTGGGATTGGCGCGTCAGGGCCTTGGCGCGGCCCGGTCCGGCCACCGATGACATTGTCCTTATCCTGCTGGACCAGAACAGCCTGGATTGGGCCCAGAAAGAGAATGGACTGAGCTGGCCATGGCCCCGCGAAATCTACGGGGCCATTGTTGATTACTGCCGGCGCCGGGGAGCACGGGCACTGGCCGTTGATGTGCTCTACACGGAGCCCTCCGCCTATGGGGTTGCCGATGACAGCTCTTTTGCAGCCGCGGTAGAAAAGTTCGGAAAAGTGGCCGGAGCTGTATTTCTGGGAAAGAAAAGCGGCAGCCAGGTCACCTGGCCGACAGCCACTCCGGAGTCCCGCCTGAAATTGGCCGGACCCGATGGCAGTGCCTCCGCATTACCACCGGCCGCCTTTACTTTCTCGCGGGCGACCTTTCCCATCCCGGAACTTGTGAAGAGCTCGGCGGTGTTGGGCAATGTCCAGTTGAAGCCTGATCCAGACGGTGTTTATCGGCGGGTTAAACTTTTCGGCGTTTTTGACGGTAAACCCGTACCGGCCCTGGGGCTAGGCGCTTGGCTGGCCGCCGGCAATCAAGCCCAAATCGCCAGGGGGCAGGGCCAATCCCAACATATTGGTGACCGCGAGATCCCGGTCGATTCGGAAGAAAACGCTATTTTACGTTACCGGGGGCCATCGGGGACCCACCGCAACTTCTCCGCTGCTTCGGTTTTGCAATCTGAAATCCGCCACCGCATGGGGGAAGCTGAAGTCATTCGCGAACCGGACGTCTTTAAGGACAAATACGTGCTGTTCGGGTTTTCGGCCCCGGGTCTGCTGGACCTGCGGTCGGCGCCCGTGGCCGGGGTATATTCCGGGGTCGAAATCCATGCCACGCTTCTGGACAACTTTCTCTCCGGTGATTTTATCCGGGCGGTACCGGATGCATTCACCGTGCCGTTTGTCCTGCTCTACGCTGTGCTGTTGGGTTGGGCGGCATCGGTTTTGCGTTCTCCCTTGACCATTACCGGAAACAGCGTCGCCGGTATTTTACTGCCTGCGGCCCTCGGATTGGCTGGCTATAACGCCGGCTATTGGCTGCCCATCGTGGTGCTCGAAGTGACGGCGGTTCTTACGATCGGGTTTGCCCTGCTGGTCAATTATGCAACCGAGGGCCGGCAGAAGCGTTTTATCAAGGGTGCTTTCCGTCAATACCTCAGCCCCGCGGTGATCGATCAACTCATTTCCAATCCAGAACGTTTGAAATTGGGCGGTGAAAGAAAAATACTCTCAATTTTCTTCTCTGATCTGCAAGGATTTACGACCATCTCCGAAGGACTTGAGCCGGAGCAGTTGACAGCCCTGTTGAATGAATACCTGACCGCCATGACCGATATTGTCATGGAAGAAGGCGGCACGGTAGATAAGTACGAAGGAGATGCCATCATTGCATTCTGGAATGCCCCTCTAGATGTCCGCGAACATGAAAGGCGGACCGTCCGGGCAGCGCTGAGATGCCAGGCAAAACTGGCCGAAATGCGGCCGGCGATCAAAGCGCGCATCGGCAAGGAGATGCTGATGCGCATAGGCATCAATACCGGGCCGGCGGTGGTGGGCAACCTGGGGTCACAGACGCGTTTCGATTATACGATGCTGGGAGATGCCGTCAATTTGGCAGCCCGACTGGAAGGTGCCAACAAGCAATTCGGGACCTTTACCATGATCTCCGAAGATACCTGCCGGCAGATGGGCCCGGACATCCATGTACGGGAGCTGGCCCGACTGGCGGTTGTCGGCCGCAGCGAGCCGGTGACGGTTTACGAACCGATGCCACCGGAGGCCTACCAGGCTGGGAGGGCGCTATACGAAAGCTTCGCCCAGGGCCTGGTGTTGTTTTACGAGGGAAAATTTGAAGCTGCCCGAAACGTGTTTGCACCCATCCAGGCAAAGGATCCGGCGGCGGCAGCTTATGTAATAAAATGCGACGAGCTACTCGCAAGCCCGCCTGAGGACTGGCGGGGTGTTTGGGTCGCCACCTCCAAATAATGACTGCTCAGAAGCGGCATCTTCCGGCCCTGGGCGGCGTTCTCGCATTTTTGCAGTCCTCGGAATAGCGCCCTATGCCTGCGGCTGCAAAAACGCGCGTGCCTTGCCCAGAACCGGAATCTACCCCTTCTGAGCAGTCATTGAAAAGGGCGCGACATCTACCGGTCCTGGGCGGCGTTCTCGCATTTTTGCAGTCCTCGGAATAGCGCCCTATGCCTGCGGCTGCAAAAACGCGCGTGCCTTGCCCAGAACCGGAATCTACCCCTTCTGAGCAGTCATTGGAGCAGGCAGCGGTAACGGAATTTAGTAGGCCGGCCAATAATATGGAAATTGCCGGGTCAAGCAACCAAGACAGAGTAGGAGAATTTATGAAGGTCACGTTGATGATGGCTATGACTGTGGACGGGAAAATTGCCCGCGACGATCGCCATTTCCCGGACTGGACCGGCAGTGAAGACAAGAAGCTGTTCGTGCAGATCACCAAAAGCGCTGGGGCAATTATCATGGGCTCCAAGACCTACGATACCATCGGCAGTCCCTTACCGGGCCGCAAAAATATCGTTTTGACCCGCAACCAGTCACGCCGGTCCGACCATCCCGATCTCGTATTTACCGACGACCCTCCCGAGAAGGTTTTAAAGGCCCTGGCCGCTGATGGATACA
>Ga0126330_10000206_pt1 | contig 12721 bp, 6 predicted proteins | sample InaspJWI91metaG_FD_97004 | JGI IMG/M metagenome (GOLD analysis project Ga0126330, IMG submission 97004) | Marine gutless worms symbiont microbial communities from Oahu, Hawaii - Inanidrilus sp. 2 OAHU.JWI-91 metaG | ecosystem: Host-associated > Annelida > Digestive system > Unclassified | place...
ATGCGAAGGCGCTATATATATTTTCTACTTACTTACTTCCACAATAGTTCGAAAAAAGAACACATTACGAAATACAGCATAAAAAGTACGATTAACAGCACTGAAGCGGCCAATCTGCCAGGCTAACAACTTCGTCTGCCCTGTCGGCCCGTAAGTTCTAGTTGGCCTGCAGCAACGCCGACGGGTCACTTCCTCTCTGGCCCGTCGACTGACCCGTCGGCCCGTCATGTTTTAGTGAGACCGTACCAGAACATAGGATCAAGTTATGCTCAACATCAGGGGTGCACAACTTGCAGCCCACGCAAAGCCAGGATGTATGCCACTACGTCCAGCACAAAATGCGGGAGGGGGTCATGCTAAAAGACGCTAACAACGGTCATTAAGTGGGCGGCAGCAGAGCTGAAACATTCTGTGTGTTGTGTGTGTTGGGTAAACATATACAATGCACACGATGCTGACAGTGGCAATTATAGCCTAATTGAGCCTAGTTAATTACCTCTGTCAATGGCCGTTTGTTGTGCACGTTTTAAAAACCACGATAATGCTGAAACCTAGTTAATTTCTAACGCACGAAGCGGTTGTAGAGTCAGTAACTGTTGCTGCCGCCGGCGTCATGAGCTCTGTATGAGTTCACAACGTTGATATGTGCATCAGCTCAAGCAAACAACTACACATACAATGTGCAAGGTGGCGTTTAAACGTCACTGCCTGTGGCTTAATGAGCAGAGAGCGAAAACGCCATAATTTGGGTATGTACACAGTTAAAGTACTAGCCTGCCTCATTGCTTAGTAGCAGAACTCATGAGATGCACTGGGAACAAATTGAGCTACTGATAACGCATCTGTTAATTAATTATTGTTGCAGTAAAACTGATGCTTGTTACCCTGTACCCGATTAGCCGTAGTCATCTAATGCTAACAGTAACACTAGGGATGTTAACGAGACTCGTCTCTATTTTTATTCTCGATCCCGGGAAAGGAATTTCTCAACTTCTGAGAATTGTGACTAGCAACCACCCCACAATAGCCATATTGTGAGTGGAATAATGTCACCTGTTGCTCCGCGCTTGCTATCAGTCGATTGCTTGCTTCACCGCGGCTGTGGCCCGCATACCAGACGCATGGATGCCACGAAACAAAGGACAGTGGCAGATGTTTCTGCCGCCGGGTGCTGATAACCCTAGTTATGCCACTGCATCGGCCCGGCAGTGCAAATGTGGCCGCTTCAAATCTGCCTCTGTAGGAAACGAAAGATTACTGAGATGTCGGCCGATCCTTCGGCCGCATCCGACAGCGGGCCTGTGGTCTCCCGTACCCGGGGGCTGGTCAGCGATCGCCCCTCTCCCTCCCGCCGCGTTCCCAGCCTGTGTTTCGACACGTGCGCCACGGCATTGGAGACCCTCCTGCTGCCCGCCGTTTTGCATGCCCATCCACCCGCGACGTCGACCGATTGTCCAACAGCGTCCGTTGGGGCGGGCGGCGATTCCCCGTCTTACCGTCCAGTGGCTGATCGGCCATTGCACTTCCCTGGTCATGCTCCGGGAACAGCATCGGGGACCGGCTGTCAATCGCTCCCCATCCCCCCCTTCGCGCCCCTGCTGGCGATCCAACTCTGATTGCGGTAAAAGGTACGTGCTTGGGCGAAATCGAGAGTCTCGATTGAGACCCGGGAATTGCGACTCGAGACCCGGGAATGTGATTTCCCGGGAATTAACATCCCTAGCTAACACTGACCCTAATGTTACTTACCCACCTAACATAACCACACTTTCAGCACTGCACTTGTATCTTGCATTCATCCCATTGCCACACGGCATCCCCACTAGTCTGCATTTTACCAAAATGCTTCGGCTTATTGTAGCCAAAAGCCCTGTTTGCCTTTTGTTACTGTATTGATTCAGTTGATGACTGTCACTTATTAATTTAAAGCAGTTGTTATAAACTATTCTGCTATTATTTTGTGTTGTTTGTAGTGATAACTATTTGCTGGATGGATTTGTTGAGTGAAACATGTCAGAACTGAGGAGACTGGTGTAGTAGTAAATCATGATTGATGTACATCGTACTGGCAGTTAGACCCATGTGAGTGCTTAAGTTTGAGGGTATTTTTGTCAATGGCCGACTTTTACCCGCTGTCAGTACCTCCACTAGACTGTGCATCTACTGATGATCAAGTACTTGGTAATGATAGCTGTCAGTCTTCTCTGTTGGCCGAATCTCCGTCGTCGTTGTCAAGCATTAAGCAGGAACCAGCGGATGCCACCGTTTCCGTGTCATGTTTTCAGGACAGAGATGTCAGTGTAGCCGACTCAAATAGTTGCGGAGCTGGGCAGCAGCCATTCATTGCATGCCGAGTGTGTGGCGACAAGGCATCAGGTTATCATTATGGAGTTACCTCATGTGAAGGATGCAAGGTATCTAGCCACATTCCCTTGGTTGCTTTCAGTAAGCATCTTGCATTAGTTAGTATATAGAATTTGCAATGATTATCCATACGACTACGAGACAGTGTTTTGTTACTTTATTTCTGTATTTCATTTCACAGGTGCAAGCGTATGCAAAATCAAGGTTATAGACTAAGAGCTTATATAAAATCAAAATTAAGAACACTGCAGAACTTGGTTATAAAAATGGATTTGCTTGATAACATTAATAATATTGATATTGTTGCTTTCACACAACTCTAAGATAATGGACTATTTAGTATTTTTTACGGACATTTTGCAGGTTGATAGTATGGAGACAGGTGTTTGTTTTATACGAACTGCATAGTTGATGCAGTTTTGAGCTGCATTCAGTGGTCTGTAACTTCTTGAATAATATTTGAACTCTCTGAACTGTCACAGTTTTGCCATATCAAAAAATGTTTTGAATGTCACATGCCACTGCAGTATTCTAGAGGGTCTGTTATATTGTCAGTGGTTTTAGGTACTGGCCAGTCTTATTCATATGCCACCCAAAATAAAATAAATACACCATGTTGTTTGAGTTTGATATGTACTGTTTCTGTTTTTGTAGGGTTTCTTCAGACGCAGTATGCAGAAACAGATGGAATACCGTTGTTTGCGAGAAGGTCGCTGTCTTGTAATGCGTCTCAATCGTAACAGATGCCAGTACTGTCGTTTCAAGAAGTGCCTTGCTGTCGGGATGTCGCGAGACTGTAAGCTCTGTCGTTCATTTGGTCTATTAGTCAGCTGGTCATCCAGCTTATCTTGTTGATTGTGTCTCTGTGTGTTTAATGTTTTTGGTCTGCAGTAGTTAAATGCCTATGCACAGTATACAGGTTGAGTTGTTTTTTTGGTTTGAAGGTTGGCACAGACTATAGCTACTTTGTATTAGATTGTGGTCTGGAGACTGCCCCCAAAATAAGTGAAAATTCACCCCACACCTGTTGTTTGTTTCATGAAGTAATGTGGATCTGACTAAAACGGTTGATTTTATTTTATGCACTTGCTGTCATTTCGATACACATTCGTGAAACAGCAACAGAAGTGCCTAGGTTAGTGGCTGGGCCACAGTCAGCTGTTTCCAGCATGCTGAGCTCTTGCTGTGATTAGTGACAGCCTATCACACTGTGTCCCTTAGTCTTGTATCCCGTTGATTGCTCTTTGAAAGTCACTTGGTAGGAAAGTTTAGCTTCATGCTGATGTATTTTGTGCAGCAGTGCGCTATGGACGTGTACCGAAGCGATCATTGAGTGCCGATGATCAACCAGTGAGTACAACCGAATCGTTGGAAATGCAGCCTGGTGCGTCGACGGAAAGTACAGCAGCTGCGGACGACACCCAGTTGACGGGTACTGAGACTGAGGAGGACATTGCTGCGTTCGAAAACCAACAGTTGGCTGTGTTTGACGTCATCCTGAGTGTGGCACATTCACACACCGTCCACTGTGACACTACGGAGGACAAAGTGGCAGCACTCACCAAGAAACCCGCATCATTGGTAACTTGCAGTTTTGTATCTAACTCTGATCATTCTTTCAAGGAGTAAGTGACACACAGACCTGGAGATCCCAGATTTGCTGCTTTGGTTTACTTTGTCATATATTGTATTGATACTGATAAAACAAGACAGTTGGATGTAGGACTAGGTTTGTGTTTGTCTCATGGCTCCTCTTGTCCTTAGAACTACAGGTGTATCTTTACCCGCTTTACAGGATGGTATAGTAATGTTCAGATAATGGACTGTATCCGTAACTTTTCCAAAGAGAGTTTCTGGTTGTAGCAGTGAAGGAAAAATCTTGATTGGCCTGCCGTGGCTGAAATGAATTAAAATATACAATTGGCAGTTCTCTTGTTCATTTGTAATATTTTAGTTGAGTAGTAGTTACCCTGTAACTGTTTTATTGAACGTTTAAGGGCAGCTGCTAGTGTTCTCGTTGGACCTTGCTGTCCTGCTCTTCTCAATTGCATCGATATCGATGTGCATATGGTATTATTGGGCAAATAAAAATGATGATAATTCGTTCATCTGTGGTTGTTGTGATAGTTGCCGCGGCATCAGCAGGAACGTGTGCAGATGCTGCCAGTCGACGGTCAGACTGTTGCGTGTCGGTGTGCAATGTTTGACAATTTTGCTGTGCTTGTCACTCCGAGCATCAACAGAGTTGTGGAATTTGCCAAGCGCATACCAGGCAGTTGTTCAACTTTTTCTGACATTGGCTGTGGCATTTATACAATCCTGCTTTGTTTCTGTTTTTTATTTGTGTCTGTTGCTTATTGCTTTGGTTTAGTGCCATATCATAATTTACATTTTCTTTTGAGTGACAGATGCTGTCTGTTTTAACACCATATTTCATGATGTTTTGCTGAGCTGCTTACAGCCACAGTTCTGGAATTGACTTGATTGACCTTTTGTTTTTTTCTATGTACTGAATTTCTCTATGTACTGAATTTCTCTGACCTCATTCTTGCTATTACCTATGCAGATTCCTGTCGTATGCTGTTGTGTAACTTCTACCTTTAATTTTCCTCACATCTTAAATGATAAATAACACCCTACCAATCTTAAATAAGTATGTGCCATTTAAATAATGTGTTTAGCTTGTTTACCAAAGGTTTCAGTAATTTTATAAAATCATGAACATTGTGATTTATTTGTTAAAAGCATGTGCACCTGAGTTTAACACACGTTTAATGGCCCTTTGTCCGGGACTAACCAGGTGAGCCGGTACCAGAAAGGTAAAACCAATCTGGATTTTACTGAAGCAAGAGACAGTGAGTGGCAGTGGCATCAGCTGGACGATATGCAAGTCTGCACCTTGCTCCAGACAGATAACCACGCCAGCACCCCACCACTCAGTTTTTTACAGGCCGGATGCCCTTCCTGCCGCCCAACCAACAGTGTCAAAGCACTGAAGGCACCTGAGTTTACATTAATAGTAACAGTATTGATCTAATTCTGGCATCAGAGAGATGATGTAAGTGTGGTATTTGTTCTCTTAGGAGTCAGTTGCTGGATTACAAAAGGATGAGACGTCCAGTAGGTGGATTTTCCTGGTTAACATGATGCTTTGAGATAAATTAGGTGCTTGGACACTGTTTACTAGGTGTGTGGAAGGGCATTGAGTCTTAAAAACTGAGCTGCTGTTATTGCTGAAGATTCTCTTTTGCATGATTCTCTTTTGGTCCAGCATCAAGTGAATCTAGAGATGAAGGCTGGTTGCAGTGAGAATGAAGTGTATGTACAGAGTAAAACTGACAGTGCGTGTGAATTCATTGGTTACAGTGATTCCGTCTTTTGATAATATTGCATGTTGATGGTTTTTGCAGAGTTTCAGCAGTTGTTGTGTCAAGACGATCAGCTAATATTGATCAAGTCAAGCTTTTTTGAAGTCTGGATGACACGCATGGCGCGAATGTTTGACACAGCACACATGACGCTTCTGTTCACTGATGGAAGCATCGTGCCACGAACAGAGCTGGAAGTTATATTCTCGGTCTGTAACTGCAGTTATTGGTTACCTGCAGCACTATAAATAACACATTAATACTAATAATGCAAGGTATATACATATATATCTGTACATTTAAGAACGTAAGAGTAATGCATTTACATATTAAGTGGCAGGCATGGCTCAACACGATTGGCTGAGGGCAGCGCGTAGGCAGCATCTGAGGATGCTGGATAACCTCAGAATGTAGGCCTATAGACACTGTACGGCATGGCGACCCCGCCCGCTCGACTAAGGCTGAAGGCCATGTGTGTCTGTTGACACGGAGGGTGTGGCGCAGGCTCTGTGTGGTCGGCGCCGGTACGTGACATTTGCCCCCTTCCTGGACACATGCCCCCGTAACTAACCCTCGCCTGGGGCAGACCAGAGACAGATGTACGCGACGGTTGTTTTCGCGGGAGGTGTCCAGGGAGCAAATGTCGGGTCACGTGAGATGACAGCAGCTGCTGCAGTAGGCCCACAGTGTTGGGCCATGCGAGATGACTCCGGTATTGACAGCCGGCTGAAGTTCATAAAGCTGCCGGTATCGCATCCTTCCAGCTGACTCACTGACTGCCAAGACCTCCTCCTCACTGCAGCTGCTGGACCTGGACCTTAGTTCACCTGCAAGCAGCATGATCTACTTTCACAACTAGACCAGCAGGTGGGTAGAGGGCCATGTGTGGATGATAGAGCAGACGCCGTGTGACAGAAAACATTTCTGCATGCAGATGCTAATTAACTGATAGCGGCGGCCTTCCGTTGAGCTGAGTGGGCATCGCAGCCGTTGCAAGGTGCGCGTCCTTACGGGTATCGGATATCAGGCATCATCTACATCAGCAGCCGGCGGTCTGCACGTTGTTAGCCGTTCGATTCAAGCACCGTTCACACTACGCACATTGCTCGCCATTTGTAGTGCAATTCATTAAAAGCAATGACTCTGTTCACAGTACATGTGCACAGACACGACGCCGTGCGTGCTTACTGTGAACGGCGTCACTGTTTTTGATTAGTCTGACTACAGTAGACACTGCACGACGATGATGATGTCACCATACGTCACGGCATTGTCGTCGTCGTCATCAACTGACCGTGCTGAGAGACAGCGACGTCGTCATTGCTGTCGATGACGAGTTGTGTGAATATCGTTCGCATGCCCAAGCTGTGTGGCGTCATATCCAGTATCGATGTCGGTGCAGCTGCGGCCTATAGTATCGGGTATTGGTCGCCAGCACGGTATCGGTCTAACCCTATCATGCGGATAACTGTCATGATATGGCATCAGGGCATTTGTGGTCTGGCATTAGGTTATGATGTGTAGAAATAACTCATGCTGGTAGAACTTGCAGTGATAACTGTGTAACTGTAGGTGGAATTTGTTGCCGAATGCTTCAACTTTGCGCTGAACTTCAGTCATCTTTCTCTGACTGACACTGAAGTGGGCTTGGTGACCAGTCTGATACTGACATCTAGTGGTTAGTCCGCTACACTTACTACAAATAGCAGGCATTCTGGTCATCCTCATACATTGCTATAGTTGACAGTAAAATATGACCTATTCTCTTTTTTTATTTGCCGTCACTGCTTTGACACCGTTGTTTGATGTAGGAAGGGCATGTGGACTGTAAGTCATGTGAAGCAGTCTGTTGAAGGTTGCTAATTACATTCGGGGAGGCTGTTAAGCCGTCATTTAGCTGCAGAATTAGCTGACAATGTCGCCATTAAATTGCTGATGCAGTATGGCTCACAAGTGCACATTATGACGACAATGGCATCCTCTTGGGACCTGCTATAACTTGGGAAATGATCTCGTGAATTTTGCCAGTTAAAGAAAAACAGACTAGATTACTGATAGTAGTTCTCTTACTGTATGTAGATGATTTCTTATATTATCGAACCTCGTTTTTGTTTGCTTGCTCTGCATTAGCCCTGTAGTGAGGTGTGTGTTCTGTCCAGACCGTGCTGGGCTGACTGATGGGCCTACTGTTGAAATTGTCCGCCAGCGTTTGCTCAGTGCCATGGACCTTCAGCTCGGACGTAATCATCCCCAGGAACCAGCGCTTCTTTCCACAGTCCTCTCGTTTCTGCCACGTCTCCGCTTGCTGTCAGCGGCCCACTGTGCTGAGCTGGAGTGGTATCGGCTGAACTGGCGCCGCTTACTTGGGCTTCCGCCTCTCTTTGCAGAGCTACACGACATACCAACATCTCCTGAGGATGAAGAAGATGGCAATGACAACTTGGCAGCATCTGCAGCTAACAGCAATGAGTAAAGTGATCGTTGATTCAGTTTGATAATTTGTTAATCTGTTCAGGGTTTGGTGGCAATATCTGGCCAGTAATGCCTCTCTTTGTGTTGTTGTTCTTTTATGCTCGGTTGCAGTGCCACTTAAGTGAAGTGTTGCCATTTGCAATTTTGGTGTTTTGAAATAGTAATAACAATGGTAATGTGCTGATGTTCCTCACTGACTGCTAAATTATTGTCTTTGACATATCCTAATTGGTAGTCCTATTTACCCCCCTAAGAAACTTTAGTTGTTGACTTTGATAGCCTCAAAATTTGAAGAGTGATATACCAATGAGTGAAATTTTATTTGTTTGATTTCTTGCTTATTTTATAGACAAAATTTTGCCAATAAAAATTGTACAATTGTAGGTCCTACAACTTATGAGCATTGCAGTACCAAAAGTCTGCAGTGACAGTTTTCGAAACATTAAAACTCTTGTTTTTTTCTATGTTTTAAATACCAGCTAATGTTTCAAGACTTCACGGCTGATTTTATAGTTCTCTAAATGCAGTATCAAGGGTTTTGCTATGATTTAACACATTTTGATAACATCTACTAGATACAAAGAGCCTAATGTGCCATGTAATATGGCATGAGATTTCATACATCTGCCGCTACACAGTTTCCGAGCATTTGTTTCTACTTTGTTTACTGTTAGTAGCTGGTGACAGTTGCTGATTCTGTGAACTCTTGTGACTGATTAACATCTAAACTTTCAGTTGTGTTCCATCGGTGACAGACATCTGAATTATCAGCTTGCCGATAGTGTTCTGTTGAACTTCAGTTTGTTTGTACTTTTGTAGTGAGTCCAGTTGAGCGTGTCGTACAAAACATCTATGCTCAGGGCAACATGTGTGTTTCTACTCAGGGCTCTTTACCCATCATGTGTTTCATTGTTTCTTGTCAGATCAGAAACATCTAGCTGCCGCTCGTGTGTATGTCAGTGCTTCTTGTAGCTGATGCTCTGCATCGTGCAAATTTGTTTGCAAAATAGCTGTGTTAGGTAATAGTGTACTGGGTCAGTTCACACATTCTGCTGAACTTCTCCACTGTAATGCTCATATTTATACTGATGACCAAATCAGACTTCACCGTGATGTGTGGGAAAGAAGCTGTAATGTCAGTTGGATATCTATGTGCAATGCATATATATGGTTAATGTTTGCTGCAGTGATTTCCTTATAATATGCAAGTGGCAAATGTGCATGATTTTATATACATTTGTATGCAAGCTGCTGCTACTGCCGCACAGTGTATCAGATTAGCTCAAATCAGCTTCTAGCCGAACATTGTTTTTGATTTCTCTCTCAGGAAATAATTTGTTTATTGTTGTTGAGTTGTTAGTTTACTTGTTTCTTTAATTGTGTTATTTTGCTTCTGATATAACATTTTGTTTGTTTCGGTTGTGAAATTGTTGGATGTCACCGGTTTGTGTGTTATAGATTTACTGAATGTCACCTAAACATACTATCTACAAACTGGTGCCTACATGATTCATGTGTTTAGGTGGTGTGCACCACAGTAGTGTACTTTTTCAGAATGCCAGGTCCACTCACTCCACTGAACACATTTGAGGAGTGATAACTGAAGGATGAGAGCACAGATCATCAGTACCATTATTTGCTCTAATATGTACCATATTTGTTCACAATGTGTTATAAGCAATTCTTATGAGGGGAGCAGTAGTTTAGGTTTTGTGCATTTTTCTGTTGTATCTTGGGATATTTTGTGTTAGGATTAGTTTTCAGGCATATTAAAAACTTTTTTTGGTACTTTGTTGGTTATTTTGAGGTCATTTGTCAACACCAGTGCAATTAATTGCTTGGAAAGACTGGTCTCTGAAATGTCTCGAGAGGTATTTAACTGAGCTTACCCAGTTACATGTTAACATTGAGTGCATTAGAGATAAGTATTGCACACATTATACACTGCTGTACAAATAACCTGTTTACTACTTGACTTGTGTCATGAAACTGTATCTAAATTCTTCCACATGTACTGTGAACATATTTTTGTTTGGTATCTGTTTGCTGTGCCATAACTGTAGTGTGTAGCACTATCGTGATGATAGCGAATGTGTGATGTGTAATACTGTAGAGTAGATTCGTGTTTTGCGTGGACTATCAAAGCTTGTGGTTGTTAGCATTGTTATGTCACTTGGCCAGGTTACTACTTGTACAGTGATGTGTCATATAGCGTATATTGTCTGCAGCTGACTTGTGCTGAATGCCAGTAAATACTAATCAGTTACTTCTCAGCAAGTCTGCTGTACAACTCGTTACCAGCCTAATATATGTTTACTGTTATATAGCAGCCCACTACCTCGTTAGCTGCATGTTTCTTATTGTCTCATTATTTCAACATGTTTTTGCAACCACAGTTTTAAGTGCCTGTGAAAGATTGTTAGTGCATTTTATTAGCTGTTAAGTCACTCTGATTTGGATTGTTTGTCGTGTTTTATTTACTAACAGATTTGTGGCACGGGTTATCTTTACTGTACTGTATGTGTGTAAAATGTGCATAATTTTTTGTGGAGTGGTGTGGACAGCATGCTGTAAAACTCACGCGTATTACTGCAGCTTATTTCGCAATTCATATTTATATATGTAGTTAACTTGTAACATCTCAGAGTCACTACAAGGGTGCCATAATGTAGATAACGACTGTGAAAGACGTTTTTATGTGTCTGAACATGAAGTTCGTAGCTGTTCTTCCGTTGCCATTGGAGTTGATAGTTACTGGCAGCTATAGTGTTGGGCAGTTTTGTGGTACACATATTCAGAGTTAAACTTGTAGTCCATCCTTTTAATTCCCTTTTTCGTTTTGTTCGATACAGAAACCAACTAACCTGCATAAAGGCAATGCATTGACATACACACTTTTCTCACTCTGACATTGATGAACTGTAATATCATTGACTTATTCAACATACATCAGCCACAAAGGCATAAAAACATTGTGTTGAAATCACTGTTAAGTATCTGTCAGTTGTCCAGCCTGCCAATGGCAAATGTCTGTGAGAATTGGACTTGCCTGCTGTTTTGTTGAGCATAATATATTGCATAATGTTAGTGTTGATATAAGTCAGCCGTGGTGGTGCTTGCAGCTTCATCCGTTGATTGGTGTCAACAGGATGTATTTTTAATGAATCCAGCCTTGCTTTATACCGATGCTGACTGCTGATGCTTTTGCGTGCGTGTATAATTGTATATGTGTATTTGTAGGCTAGTAGTTGACATGAGAGTACCGAATAGCAGTGTGCTAGTTTAATTATATGAATTCTACCTCAGGTAATGACATTTGCTCGTGTTCAGTCTGCCTGCAGTAGCCTCACTTCTTGCTTACTGTTCGCTGCAGCATATGGGGTGATGCAGAAAGGCTTACAGATCACTGTTAAAAAGGTGCCACATGTACAGAGTAATGTAGCAACATGTGTAGGACATTGTGACATCTTTAATGATAACTAATGCTAAAAGAATTTGCTGATTGTGAAAGAATGTGACGTTATGTCTGCATTTGGCAGAGTTTTATGGGCAAGGGTATGCTGGTAACTTTGATTCACAGTGGCCAGAGGTAATCGCATTATGCCATTCTGTATTATCTTTGATATCATATTATTGTGCAACAAAGTAACACTAGAATATTGTATTTTTATTAGATAAAACTGGTAAAACTTATGCTGTGAATACCAGTGTTTGTCATATGCTTGTGGCCAGTTTTGGTCGATACATTGATCATTGCAAGAATTGCAACTAGATGATTTACAGTTGCACATTCATTTTGTCTCCTATTCTTTTGTCATTTTACGCTTGTTTAGTCGTTACATAATCATTATTATGTACTTACATATTATGTATATGTGTGGATTACCACTTTTTGACCAGTCCTTGGATTTAGGTACAAGTTGTATATTAGGATTATGACAAAACTGCTGAAGAGTAGTTGGATTTCACACTTGCTGTTGCTGCACACTGATACTGGGGTAGTTTAAAGGCTGCATGTACAGCATGCAAAATGTATACTCTTTGCATTGTAGTTGTAGTTAGTATTTTTGTTTCTGATGTGGTACATTCAGAAAATGTACATTGGCTAAAACGATTGTAAGGCAGTGTGTGTATATAATTCTTCTCACCTACTAGTACTGTGGGCCTTCAGTGCTTTGATGCTGTTGGTTCAGCGGCAGGAAGGGCATCCGGCCTGTAAAAAACTGAGTGGTGGGGTGCTGGCGTGGTTATCTGTCTGGGGCGAGCTGCAGACTTGCATGTGGCCCAGCTGATGCCACTGCCACTCACTGTCTCTTGCTTCAATAAAATCCAGATTGGTTTTACCTTTCTGGTACCAGCTCACCTGGGTAGTCCTGGAAAAAGGGCCGTTAAACGGGTGTGTGTACTAGTACTGTGGGCCAGTAGGTCATATTTAGTCTGCATGACGGCTTAACACCCCTTTAGAACAGAACATCAGGGTGTTCATTAGTGACTTAATGTTATTATATAATGTTACC
>Ga0126330_10000208_pt1 | contig 12696 bp, 4 predicted proteins | sample InaspJWI91metaG_FD_97004 | JGI IMG/M metagenome (GOLD analysis project Ga0126330, IMG submission 97004) | Marine gutless worms symbiont microbial communities from Oahu, Hawaii - Inanidrilus sp. 2 OAHU.JWI-91 metaG | ecosystem: Host-associated > Annelida > Digestive system > Unclassified | place...
GACAGTTTTTCTAAAAATTGCAGTCAGAAGTCGCAACGACCGTACGGACGTACTTCGCACGGAAATACAGATGACGAATTATTAATATATAACTAAACGACGACGAGTCGAAGTGCAGTTGACGATGATGAAGATTCGACGTCAAGGTGTGTAGGACGCTAAGATGACGGATGAGAGCCAGGAGCCTTGCTCGCGCAGAACGCAGCCGACAAGCGTGATTAATGTACGAGCGGGCAGGTGCACCGCACCACGGCTAAACGACCGCCGCCAGTTAGTGACTGCCGTGCAGTGATAACAAAAATAGTTATTTCAGATGGCCACTGCTTTTGCAGAAGTTTACTGTGTCTGAAAATAGCCTATGCATGCTGTTTGCGAATGATGCGCGCCGGCAGTTACATTATATTTTTATACAATTTGGTGACAATATTCAAACCGCACGCCAGCTACGCAGTGCTGTTTTTGCTAAATTCTTTGATAAGTCGTAATTGTTGTTAATTAATTTTGTGTGCTACTATAGGCGTCACCGTGTCATCTATTTTCAATGTTTATGTTATCTTGCGCTTCCGCTGTGCATAGTTAGTATGCATTTGACACGTTGTGTTCTTTGACACGTTGTGTGTCTTTTTTTGCTTTGTTTTTTTAATTTCTTGTCTCTGAAGCTGCAATTTATGCGAATAAAGACGTATATTGTGTCTATTAAAGTCAGCCTTTTCGTGCAGCATTATGTGGCGTATACGTCCGGAAAAATTCCACGAATGTCAGGGCTGTTTTAAGTTTCCAAAATTACGGTTTTCAGCCGAATAACATCGCGTATAGAGTATTGTTGTCAGAAAAAAATTATTTTTTTAGTTAGGACATACATATATGCAAACATATGTTAGACCAGAAGGCTACTGATACGTTGCTAGAAAAAAAACAAGTATATAGAAGTTATAAAAATAATTTTTTAAACGACTGAAGTAGGTACTATAGTTCAAGTTTATGTTAGAAATACAATTAAAACACAATGATGTTATTTAATCATTTTCGTCTAAGCAGAACGTTTAAAACATCCACCCACATGTTTCGGTTTTTTTGGCCCGCATCGCCGCATGTCGGCTATTTCTACACACGCCTTGACGCTCCGTGATCTGTGTGTCAGTCTGTCTGTGTGTTGGTCACTGCCGCGAGTCCTGCCAAAGCGGCTGAACTGATCTAGGTGCAGTTTGGAGACAGACTCGCGCGGGCGCAGTGAGCCATTATCAGATGGAGGTGCACAGTGGCGCCACCTGGCGTATACGACTGTGCGCGCAGCGGCGATGCGGACTGTCGTTACCATTGCTGTAGCAACTTGTCATTTTGCCGCGTCAAGGACACGACTTGTCAACGAAGAAGAATCGCAACAACAACGGCGCTCATTATGGACCGAGTGTTGGCGACACCGACGCGCGTCAATAATTTATTCAATAATTGATTTAATCTAGCAGCACGAGAAAGAGCAGCCTGGGTCACCGACCTCTTTATGCACTCCGGACCTGACCCTAACTCTAACCCAACCCCAAACTCTTACCCATGACACTAACTCTGATCTCAGTAACCTAACTCCAATCCTAACCCCAATGATCCTAACGCTAACCCTAACAAGGTATCGCCCTGGGGGCGGCGAGACGATATGCCCCGCCGACGGCAGTTCGACGGTGGCAAAAATCGCGGCGGATCTACGTCCGTCCGCGGACGGGTCCGCAGTCCGCACGTGGCTATGCTGCAGGCAGCCAACGTGCCTATAGCCTAGACTAGCTGCGCGCCTAAGGCAGCTGCGCCATGGGACAGGCAGACGGACAGACGGACGGATCGCGATATATCGCTTAATGCCCCCCTTCCTACGGCGGGGCATAATAACCGTAACTCTAACCCTGAAATCCGATTCCGTAACTCTAAACCCTAACCCTAACCAGGGGGCAGACGTACGGGGGGAGAGCAAATGTCCTGTCTCGGACACCGACCTGGTCATGCCCTCGACGTCGAAGTGTCTGAAGGTGATGTGTACGCGCTCGTTGTCCATGCCGTAGAACAGATAGTGACACTCGGTGTTGCGCGGATAGAAGCCGGGGTAGTTGGGCGACGTGAACGTCCCGTTGGGACTCAGCTGACTGCGGTAGATAAACCCGCACGCTGCCCGACCGACCACACACACACACAAGCGCCGCCTGCTCTCGCTAAAGGGAACGAAAGTGTGCCGATACAATTGACACTGTGCTGTATCCCCGAACCGGCCATTTTCAATGCTAAACTAAAAATATATTTTTCAAACGAAAGCAATTTTATCAAACAGCACTAGGAAACTGTTACGGTTTGAAATTACCTAAATGCTGATTGCAGTTTAAAAAATAAATTTATTGTGTGTGTTATTTATTATAATTTTCGGCGCACTTTCGTTTCCTAAAGCCGTCCACACACTCATCAAACATAAAAAAGAAATAAATTAAATGTTGCAAGAACCATTTGTTTTATTTTATTTCATGTCAGACGTGCGGACGGCATAGCAGGCGGCGTTAATACCGCTTTCGCCACCGTTTATCAATAAGATTACGCAAGTTATGTGCATAGGTAACCTACAAAATATGTTCCAAAAACGTTACAAAAATTATTTTGTGCCAGATGTTCGCGGATTGCGCCATCTGGTCCTCTGCATTCGCCACTGCACCACCTCGTAGTAAAAATAGCATAACAACTACACCGTGTTTCATAAAAATGCGACCATATACTTTCGACCACAAGTATTAGAGCTTAATCAAGGTCACGTTAAATGCTAGTAGAATTCTTCGGCTGAATGAATTTGGAGAAAAAAAATAAAATTACTGTAATCATATTATCATCACGGTACATAAATCGGGCGGTGAACGTACCCAGCTCGTCGTCGCGTTCGCCGGTTTTTATACCGAAATCTGCAAAACAATATATAAAACCGTAAACAGTATACACCGTGAAATTGCATAATTCACACGAACCATGGCCGCGGCAGTGGAAATATATCCCCTACCAGCCCACATTCAGGTAGATATCACCTCAACCTTAATATTTCTCTCTCACCCGCGGGCTGTCTGCCAGGTAAACCGGAAACCAGCATCCGCACACAATAGCTGAGGACAGTTGATGCTAGTGAAACACAAAATGAAAGCGTGCTGGCTATAGGAGTGCGGAACAAAATCACAGCTTGAAAAGCTGTTATCGGTGCAGGACCGACGACGGACCGACCGCCATAACCTTGACCTACGACGGCGAGCTATGGTTATGACCCATATACAAGCAAAGTATCAAGGTCAAAGGTCAGACGGACGGTTCAAAAGATAGAATGGAGAGAAACAGACGGATGGGCGGACGGACATGAGAGTGATCGCTTTACCGTACCGGCTTCGACTGTCGTGCGGTTGGTGACGAAAAAACATGTCTCTGCGGGCTAAGGACATTGATCAGCATTGTTACTGTTGACAGATGTTTGGAGAATTTTTACTTAATTATGTTCGTCAAAAAGGGAGCAAAAACAAGACCATTCGACCAGTGAGCTTTAGTAACTGTTTTCAGATGGTCAGAATCAGCGCTGCGTCAGCTACATTGTGTGAATTTTTTTAGCCAAACAGTGTAAGTTTTTTTACAATTTCTGCCAGAAACGGAATTTTCAAAGCACTGCGTGCATAGAAATCAGGCCAAGCATACCGTCGGAGTAGGATTGATGTTTCGCGGTGGGCGGTCTAATAACATATGTTGCGCCAAACCGATCCCATAAATCACCAAAACGCCAGTAAATGGGTTAATCGCCGCGACATGTACATCAGCAGGAGCCGAATCTACGCAGTCATCTGATGAATACGTTATGCGCTCGTCCGTATCAATTATCAACATGCCACGACGATAGAAGGATAAGCAGCTTCATGAATAAACATTTTGGCCGTTCTTCAAGGTCAGCTCAGCTTTATCGCCCTGTCATCGTGTCCTTACTGCGTTCTACTGCTTGCTGTATACGCCGTCATTCATTACCTATGTCTTGAACGCCGATAGCGGCCGATAGGCCGATACAACAATGCTGCAGTCACACCCGAGCAAGAAAGACACAGAAAAAAGTGTTTGTTTGGACGAGGAACAAAGATTCATGTTAATAGCCAAAATTATAATTAATTGTGTCGCGGTGATTCGTCTTATCAGTCTCGTTCTAATCAGTCTCGTGCTTCACCTCATTTCGCACAGGTCAACTCATCACCTTTATCATATTCACTCGCATCGCTGTCATCAACCGTAATTCATCGTCTCCACCACAGGTTGGCGAGGTAATGCTTAGACCAGTGATTGTCTATTTGTCTGTTAGTAGGAAAACTCAAAAAGTTATGGTCAAGTTTTGTTGAAATTTGTGAAACAGATACACTGTAACAGATTCAAAAGTGTAAGTAACTTAGTGAGTAACTAGATATCAATTTACAAACGCGCACAATGGTCAGCAAAAGCCGAACGTGAGGCGACTGGATTAAGTTTAGGACGGCTAGGATTAGAGTTGAGTCAGAGCGGCGGTTTGTTTCCACTTTATTATACAGGGTGGGTCAAAAATGAGGTCACAAACTCATGGCCACAATTCTGTCAAATCTTAAACGATTTACAATTTTTTTCATTAGAAGATTCCTTGGTAAATTTGCAGTAAACTGGTTACTATAATTCCCACCACACCTTGCATATGTTACCTTGTGAAATGATACATTACAAGGTAGTGTAGCTACATATTTAAGGTGTGGTGGGGTTGATAATAACCGAATTAAGAACATTTTATTGCTAAGTCTGTCAGTAAATTTGTTTAATTGGTGAATATTTGACAAAGTTACAAGCAAGATCGTGGCTGACTCGTAAACTTTGTGTGCTTGGACAACACACTGCTAAAAGACGAAGAAAGTGCAAGACACAGCCACGTTCTTGCTTGTAATTTTGCCAAAACATAACTCTTAAACCGCTTGACATTTACCTTGATTCTTTGCACGTACCCCGTATACGTGTCATTGCCATAGCTCCCGGGGGATTGAAAATCAAGGTCATAGGTCAAGGTCAAGGGTAGGAGTTAGCAAGAATTGTAGCGCGTTCGGTCAGTCCTCGATACTCGACCGAGATCGGTTTGTGTGTCTGTCTGTTGTCCTCTAGTGGCGTTGCGATATGTTATGTGCTGCCGGTTTGCAGTGTGGATAACGTCATATTTGCACGTAATAAGCCTCACGGAGGCATATCGATACCGTTGCAGCAAGCGATGTCACTGCGTCGTCGTGCGCAGGCTAACGCGTCTGCTGTGTGGTATTGGTTGCGTCGTGTCATGGACGACGACAGGCGATGAAACCAGACGATTGCGTCGTGCAAGGGGTTCCGGGGCGAAGCCTTCAATGCACCTGCACCATCGCCTTGTTGCGCTGTCCGCGGCAAGCGTATTGAAACGATGCCGTGTCCTTCCGTCCGTCCGTCCGTCCGTCTGACTGTGCCAGGGGCAGCACGCGCAGCAGCAGCAAAGCCGTGCAGCGGCAGGCGATGCGCATCGTCGGCTGCATACGACACGCGGGCCGCGCAAATTTCGGTCCTACCGTAAGTAGGGGTGTAGTGGCGGGGACGCGGGGGAACGCCGTCCCCCACTTTTTTCGACAGGGGGGACGCGTCTCCCACTCCCCCACTTTTTGGCTGAAATTCGTGCAAAAGTTAGTCCACTGTTGCAACTGGTTACTTACTGAAACGCAGTGTAAGATAATTACAGTACAGCAGAATTAATATTCTATGTAACTGTAAATCTTTGTCTAAGTCTTGTTTCAGGCGTCCCCCCCACTTCTTTTTAGGACTACACCCCTGACCCTAAGGTGAATCCAGCATGCATTACTGCCATACGGAATAGACGATTTTTAAGGACCTTCCGCGACATCCTGTAACTGCAGCCTGCTCGTACCGGTGACGAAGCTGAAGGAGACGTTGAATCCGCGGTAGTTCTTGGCCGGCGGCAGCGTGCGACTGACGAAGTCGAGCTCCATGCGCGCGTTCGGGCTCATCAGCGGCGGCGGGCGCTTGCTGCCGCAGAACGAGCCGATCTCGCGACGCACGTCGTCCAGCACGACGTACACCGACACCACGTCGACCTCCTCGCAGCTGCCGACAGACAACCACACACGACGTCGCGGACGCTCAACGACAGAAGCGTCTAGTCTCGTCGCCTGTCAGGTCAAATGTCAGGCGGTTTAAGAGTTATCTATTTGGCAAAATTACAATCAAGAACGTGGTTGTTTCGTGCACTTTCTTCGTCTTTAGCAGTGTGCTGGCCAGACGCACAAAGTCCACAAGACAGCCGCGATCTTGCTCGAAACTTTGCCAAATATTCACCAATTAAAAAAAATTAAACAGGGTGAGTCAAAAATGAGGTCACAAACACATGGCCATAATTCTGTCAGTGTGGCGAACTGGCGGCGGTCGTACGTCCGTCGAACGATCGACGTGCCGTGGCGAAACGAGGTATCGCCCCGGGGACGGCGAGACGATATGCCCCCAGCCGATGGCAGTTCGACGGTGGCTGGCATATCTTTTCACCGCCAATCGGGCCATCGTGGATCAGAAAATCGTGGCGGATCTACGTCCGTCCGCGGACGGGTCCGCAGTCCGCACATCTCTGGTGGCCGGCGGTAGCTAAGCTGCAGGCAGCCAGCGTGCCTATAGCCTACGCCGGCAGCTGCGCCATGGGACAGACAGACGGACGGATCGCGCTATTCCAAAATGCCCCCTAGGGCGGGGGCGTAAAAAGCAGAAAAATTGGCTAAGTTCACAGTTTGGGATAAAGTTCCACGGAGAGAAACTCAGGAAAGCGCCCTTGTTTTAACTGGAGATACCCGAATTACCTTAAAATACTGCAAGGAATAAGCCGAGCGGCGGGTTCGTGTAATCGAAGCAAATAGAAATATGACCATTGTGTCAACAGAACCGCAGACGTGCATAGTATCCTCGTTTTACACCAAGCCCTGCCCAGCTATTGGAGGGGTAAAATAAGTTAACGACATCCGTGACAGTAATAGTAGTGGCAATAGTAAAAAAAGGTAAAGGTAGCCCATACTCGATTAACGAGCGTAGGGTTCCGGAGCTGATCCCGGTTCTTGGCAATCAGGCAGCAGGTGACGTGAGTCATAAACCCGGCGGTAGGCTGACATTACTTTCCACCAGGCCCGCAGTTACCCGCGCAACCCTTAGGAGGGCTGCTACCAATTTCGCTGCTTGGTGAACAGAGGCATGATGGGTGTGAACAGTTTGCCTAAGACTGTTACCCGACAGCATCGCGGCTGCGATTTGAACCCATGCCCTTCTGCGCCTGACTCCAGCACGGCTACCGGCTACCGAGCCACCCTAGTGGTAGTAATACAGCGCCAGTATTCAGTCTAGGACCGCAATCTGAGACGCATTAGTGGCTGGCTGGTTCATGTCCTGGCGGAAAATGTAGGTTTTGAGGTGCTTTTTAAAAGAGTCTACTGTTTCACAGTTTCTAATTAATTCATATTCACAACATGCTTTGGATCACTCCAAAAATTTAATAAACGCTTCTGTAGTCAACAATTACTTATTTTCCAAATTCCGTAAAAACCACCCACACTTGTTGAGTTATTAATGACCAAAAACAGGCACATCAGCCAAGTGTGGCGAAGGTAACAATGCGAAACTCCGATTGCAACAGAACGGAATATAATGGCGTTGCAAAGCGACGGAAGAGATTTTATCTGCGATCGTCGACGACTGTCGCGATTTCATAGCATTTCATAACTCAAGTTTTGTCCATAAAAATCTGGCGCCGTTGTTCCACAGGAACCCAGCAGCGATCGGTCGGAAGATGTACGGCATTGAGAGATTGGAAACTTGTCCATATCAGTACTTTCGATAAACCGGTGGCGCAATGTCAGGGGGATAACGGGGGCAGTTGCCCCCGGACGCAGCAAGGGGGCAACTGCGCAAAACAGTTTCAGCTTAAATATTTTATGACTAGGCCTAACGACCAAAAAAACAGAGTATGAATGATAAAGTTTGCTAACCTGGGGCCCGATTTACAAAATATCTTACGATTATCTTACGATAAATCGTAAGATATTTTGTAAATCGGGCCCCTGATGATGAAAACTAGCCTATTGCAAAAATATTTTGCTATACTGGTTGCCAACTTGTTCAGGCATCAGCTAATTTATTGCATAAATTTTTGCTTTCTGGTCATGCGCTCCCCATCCACCCCAAAATTTTATTGCTTCTGTCCCCAGTAGCCAAAAACCCGACTTACGCCACTGCCATAAGCCTACATAATATAAGCTACAGACGCAACTCAACAGCAGTAGGCCTATCAGCCCCATCAGGCTAAATGTTTGCAGTATATACGACTCTGCTGGAGACAGTAACGTCCCCGATCAACAGTTTATACTGTCAGTGTGATCGTCACTCGGACGTTTGCCATAAATCCGAGAAAAATCTACAGGTTCTATTTCTCTCGACGCTCGGCGTTATCATCATGATCGTCATGCCGTCGTCAATACAAATGCATCACTATAGCAATCAAGACCGATTAGTAAATACAAGACGCCAGTCGCGAGATGGATAAACTAAATAAGGATAGGTTCCAAGCTACCGCACAAAAATATCACTATTCAGAAAAACTCGTCTTATGTTGAGCGGTAATCTACTTCCGATGGCAGAGCCAAATAGCAGACAACGAATGTCATAGCCTATTAGCAGAATAACAAACGACAGTGCTTTGAACTGTCCAGTCATGCTATTTCATGACGTACTTATTTCTCTTATAAAATTTACTTCCAGAAAAAACGCTAGCGATTCGGTTAGACAGAGCCTCTATTTTTGTAAAATGCCACCACCACCTCTGACAGCCTTTTTCGGGTCAACCTGGGTTAGGCAGTTTGCCTTATAGTTCTTCCTCCGCTTGTCGCGAAAAAAACAAGAAACTTTGGGGGATACGAGGCATAATGGCCTGATGCCCTTTTCTCGCACTTTTTTCTGCGTACAGCGTCAAAGCACTGATGAAAGCCTATGTTCTGAAATTACTTATTTCAACAAAACCGAATGCGCGGAATAGCCGCATCGCCTAGTGCCGTAGTCAAAAGGTACCAAGACACGACATCGGGCACTTCCGGTTGTCGGAGCAGCATGCCGACAGCATCACTCGACTCGTAAGGTATGACTTCCTAGTAGTGTACTAGCCGTCATGCGCCAAAACCTCAGCTCGATCCATTCAGACGGCTTGTGACGGACAGACACAAACATCACTATAGGCCATGCTATGAAAGCGCAAAAAGACTGCCACGAATACATAACATAACATAACATAATCGTTCATTGCGAACTGTCAAACCGCAGTTGTACACAAGAATAAAACAAAGCGCAGGTGTAAAATATATAAAATATACGCAAATATGTTTTCAGCAAAAGCATTTCCACACTGGCCGGCAGTAACTGCATGGTGTACACACACCTGACTGCTGGTGCTGTGATACATAGCGCGTATCATGTAAAATCCAGTTTGCGGTTTCGTAAAACGTTGTTGCGGGTCTCTGTAACGATCGCTGTTGCGCTTACGTAGTAACTTTTTGCGCTTTCATAGTGTGGAAAAATTTGCGCTTTTGCGCTTTCGTAAATCCCCCCATGACTAGTACCGCGCAGAGCGTCGCGCGGGAAATCAACACACAATATTTAAGTAAGTAGATTAGACAGTTGAGAAGCGGAGGCAGGGCGTACAAGTAGGCGTCGGTGGGGTCGCCGAGACTGTAGCTGAGGTCGAGATCGTCGAACACGAGTTGAACGCGCTCCGTCGAGTCCGACGTGCTGCCGCTGAACCGGAAGTGGCAGGTGACGTCAGCGGGGTAGGGGTCGGGGTAGAGCGGCGAGTGAAACGATCCACTCGTCGACTGTTCACTGCTGTACTCCGTGCCGCACACCGAGTCTTCACGCCGATCCACAGCGAGACATGTCAACTTCAATGTCTACCATCGGTGTGTAGCTAATTAGTGCATCGGCCTGTCGGGCGCTCTCGGCGTTCAAAACATAGGAAGTTAATGACGTCCTTAAAACTATTGGCCGATACGCCGCTGTGACAAACAACCCTAACACTGACCCTTGCCCTAACCCAAGATCATAATTTCTTGCACGAACGATGCGCCGCTCGTAACCGGAAATAAACATACAGCAAATGACGCGCCATATTTAAGGATGTCAGTGATTTCCTGTTTTGAACGCTGATAGCGGCCGATAGGCCGATATACTGACACATTAGTCAGCTACACGGAGGTCGAGACAAGTAAGCAAGAAGATGAAATTTCATGACTCTAGTGCCTAGATGATCGAAAATGGCCCAAGTACAAGCAAGTTGCTGCAGTGCACACAGCGAAAGGCCGCATCACAGTCACCCACCGAATAAGGACGAGGATATCGACCGCACGCCGGATATTCCCACACTTTACAGTGGACCAAGAAATCAAGAAATGTGCCCCCCAAACTGCTCCTTCCCCTGGGGGAATTCGAGCCTCCGCTTGTGAGTTCAACCGAATCCGCAACGCAAACGCCATCTCGATCGTTCTGTTGGATGGCTGCGTTATGCGTATACTGCAAATGTGACGTGTTTTAAAATGAGATACATGTAGACAGTGTAGTTACTAAAAGCCTAAACACACGTGGCATTTCCTGGTCCCGGTTTTCGCGATTTTATGCACAGCACTATGAGGGCACTCGGTAAAGCGCATACATCCGCCATACCACGTCGTCTGCGGCGAGCAGCAGATGCGTTTGCTATCATCCTGGCCTTCTAAACTTAAATTAACTCCTCTCTGGTGCATAGTCTTAGTGCACATGCAGTGTATAAACTTTAACGGCTGTTTTCACTGTTTGTCGAATTAAAAGCAGAAACGCTGTCTTCGCAGCGTGTGTGTGCACGAATGTTTAATTGTATCTTCCGGGAATCAGAGTATTCCGGGAGGATATAATTAAACGCTCGGGCATTATTTTGACGAGAGTCCATATGAGTACGGTCTAGACATTGCAGCGAACAAGATCATATATGGCTGCGACGTAATTAACGAACTGAGTCGAGAAATGACGGATCAGGCCGTAATACGTTCGTAACGACGACAACAAGATGGACGAATACAATGTCGCTCAATACTCACACGGCGTTGTTGCGGCGAGCTGGAACGGCGAGTCGCCCGGGTTATGTTGTTGCTGCTGCTGCCCGTTGCCCGCTGCAAAACATGCCAAGCTCAATAATTAGTTTACACATGTTTCTTCTCTTCATTTTGTTTCTTATTTTGAACATTCTAAAGTCCTCAAACTGAGCAATGCTCTGAATGCAAGCACGCTGATCGTCTGCACACAAAAGGGAATGCAACACTGGAAAGCGTCGAGGTTCGAGGTCGCATCGACCACTTGAGCGCAATATTTTGTTACACAGTGGTGTCAACGTCAACCCCCAAAAGTTGTGGTTTTCCTTTCTCGGGTGGCAGTTGCCGGAGCTTAGCGCGGGCGTTCTTCTATGTATCAAACTACCAGAACAAGTAAGTAAGTAAGTAAGAATATTGGTTTAGCGAAAAAATCAAAAGGTCACAATGCGCTGTGATTTATAGAGCTAAATAAATTTACTTTCGGATGTCGCCTATACTGCCCATAGAGTAGCCGGTTAACTGCTTCAAATAAAATGGCGTAAGTTGCTTTTCAATCGTAAAATTTCAGAGTAAAAACGTTATATTCAGAACTTTGATGTGTCTGCCTGTTGTATCTTCTGATTACATGTTTCTGTGCAGTAAGTATTGCGTTAGGCCTACTTCAAACCAGAGACGGTGTAAAAAATGCAGTGACACTTGCGTTTACGGCATCACTGGGTGCATACCAGCAATATATTTGTAGTAACATATTTACATTCGTATTTGTAGTTTTTTATCGTGCATGCTTTTTATGTGTTCTGTATGCCTGTAGTTTGCTGTGCTGCCTTAGTGGTGTAATAAATAAATAAATAAATAAATAAATAAAGAGTTCATGCTAACTGACTGTCGTACCAGGAGAGTGAATATGTCCGTCGGTGTGGCTGGTCAGCGAAGACCACCCGCCGAGCCCACCAGGGTCGCCGGTGGCCGGCGTCGTGGTCGACGCGGGCGGTCGTCGGCGCGGGTCGGCGGGCGGCGGCGTCACGGCCGCCTCGTCGACGAAGCGGAACGTGGCGGCGAAGCCCTGCCGCTGCCGGGAGGCGTCCGTCGCCAGCTCGACGGTAAGGCCCTGCCCGGAGGACGTGACCGTCTCGGCGTTGCGCGTGCCGCAGAGGACGGCCAGGACGTCGAGGTCGGAGTCTTGGTCGTCGCCGTCGCGCACCGTCAACCGGTCCGGACTCGCCGCGCAGTCGCTGCTGCCGCTGAACATCGACATAACGTCTCACTCGACACAAAATACGCCATTCCGGAGACGTTTCCCAAGCCAATCTCTTCAATCTCTTGGTGTGGCATGGAAAAAACTAAACACTAACACAACAAAAGCACGCATTCACCAATCAAAAGAAACGTACTGCAACACCAAATAAATTTATTTAATTCTAAATGTCTCCCGATCTTATATTATGGTACTGATGTTTGCCCACTAACTACTAAACAGATTAATTCGTTACAATTTGTTATAAATAGTTGCTTCAGTAAAATGTTCATGATC
>Ga0126330_10000209_pt1 | contig 12691 bp, 8 predicted proteins | sample InaspJWI91metaG_FD_97004 | JGI IMG/M metagenome (GOLD analysis project Ga0126330, IMG submission 97004) | Marine gutless worms symbiont microbial communities from Oahu, Hawaii - Inanidrilus sp. 2 OAHU.JWI-91 metaG | ecosystem: Host-associated > Annelida > Digestive system > Unclassified | place...
AACAACATGAGCGTTGTGTCAACATCGCTCATGTCAACATCGTAACTTTGCGATATACGAATCCAGGGCCGAGCGCGAAGCGCGAGATACAAGGACGGGTGTCTAGCGGCGGAGCCGCTAGTTTATTTAAAATACAGATTTAACATCTGTCTAACATCATAACAATTAGTATTAAAAGCCATTCCGGAGAAGATGAACTGCTTTAGCCTTTAGGGTAGGCTGTCTTCAAATCATGCAACTGCCTCAGTGTGAGCACATTAGTCAGCGAATTACATTCTGATTAATTGCACGTTGGTTACAAGTTTGTCATATTTATCATCTTTATACATTACTGCTAAAAAGATAGTGCCTTCAGTGCTTTGGGTGGCAGGAAGGGCATTCGGCCTGTAAAAAACTGAGTGGTGGGGTGAGGCGTGGTTATGTCTCGAGCAATGTACAGATTTGCATATGGCCCAGCTGACGCCACTGGACTCACTGTCTCTTGCTCCAGTAAAATCCAGATTGTTTTTTACCTTTCTGGTACCGGCTCACCTGGGTAGTCCCAGACAAAGGGCAGTTAAACGGGTGTGTGTGTTACAGCTAAAAAAAACTGCAGTACTCTACCGAACCAACTCACTCTGCCTACTCGCCAGCACTGCATGATGCAAAATGATGAAATGGAATTAAAATCCAGTGTACAGTGCTTGTGAGAAGCAGTTTTATGCTATAGTTGCATTTAAGAATAACTAGCACAAGTAGCTCCTTCTGTTTTAATTCGTCCCGATTACAGTTTAGTTTTGCTTTTGCAAGCTGCTTTCTGAAGATAAATATGCTCCCATCTCTTCCACCCTATTCGTACCTGTCTGCTACCAGTGGTTGTGGACACTGCTGTATTAGATTACACCTTCTGGCCATCAGTCTGCGAATAAAATTGTTCATTACAGACACACAATGGTAATGGCATTGTTGTCATGATCAATAGTGTTTACTGAGCCTCAATCGATCAATCAAGACTTTAATTCAGGTTGACAAACTGCAACAAGCACTGAAGATCATGTGAATTGTGCTAGATGCCATGCCGTGTGCCCGAAGTGCAAGTGATAGCTGGCTTCAGTGACCAGCTGCAAAAAACTTGGAGCCATAACGCACATGCGTTATAACAATAACCCAATCTGCGTAATAACGTGACACGTGATAACAATTTTGCAGTGTATCATGCCAGGTACATGCCACATAAAATGACAGTATTCTAAAGTTTCCTAAATTTATATTCAGAAGGCTCATAGTCCACACACACACACACAACCTGCACCAACATAGCGAGAACTGGAGGGACAGCAGACCTGCAGACAACTACCAAATTTCACCTGGACTGGTGCAATGCAATGCTCCAAATATCTAACAACTTCGCAATCAAAGTCCCAAATAGCAAATGTAATATATGCAGGGAGCACAAAATGAAGCAGACCTGCGAAGCTTGGATGATGTGGAGCCTGTCGGAACTTTGTTTTCACATATGTCGAGTGAAGGAAAATCACAAAACCAACCACTGTAAAAACAGACCAACTGCTATAAAACACCATCTTCAGAGCCATCACATACAGGAAAGTAGTAAAAACGAGTGATGCATTTTCAACTATATAGCTGACAAAATGACAATAAACCAAGTCAAGCAATCATGGTTAACGAGTATCAATGAAAGCCCAAAGGTGAGAACAACAGGTACACATATTGACACTTGTGTCTGAGATCTCAGTGACTGACAACTGATATAGCTTCAGATGATTCATGGAGTTCAACACTACTCTACATTCTAAATAACCTGTTATCATCAATGCACTCACATCTTCTAGGCAATGTGAACAGCAACCACTGACTCAAAATGCCTACTGATGGCTTGGAGTTTACATCATAACTAGATGCAGGGCTAAGCCCAATGTTAGCCCACCCTGCTGTGCCACTAGCCGCCCGCATCCAGAAATTCAGTTCAGTGGATAAAACCAACAAAAATTGGTTGACATGGCTACATCCCTTGAGGGATCAAAAAACTAATTTCAGATTGTTCATCTAGAACCCTGAAAATTTTGCGAAGATCAGCCTGACAGATTTTGAGATAATTGGTCTGCCCGAAATTGTTTTAAAAAAATATTAAATAAATAATAAACAGAAGCAGAACGTATAGCCCACCATGCCTGCTTTCAGCAGCCGGATTGGCTAAATTACACATTACAAACATTAAACACTTACCAAACAGCACAGCTGATGCAACCAAATCTGCATAGCAAAGAACACGTGGATGGGAAAACACATTTCGAGAGAGAATTGACTCAAAGAATGGCGCTGACGTCATACCAAAAGATACCATAATGCCGAAACCATCGTGCATTATGTACATTGACGACTGCACGAGTGAACTCTGCACATACATACATTCACTTTCAGATAATACTGACAGATAAACCTCACCCATTACATAAATACAACAGTGATGTACAAATAAGGTCCACAAAACTGGATGCTCAATATAGGGCTGCTAAGTGATTAATTTTTTTAAATCGCATGAATCGTACAATTAAATATTTTAATCGCGCGTTAATAGCAATGCACATTTCCTTTGTGTTATGTTACAGTGAACAGTGTTGTGCTGACAATGATGATGTCGTGATGACGACATCACTGCGCTGTGCCGAGGAAGCTGTCCGCGCAGTGCGACAACGTCGTCATCGGCAATGCGTGTCAACGTCATCAGGTAAAAATCCCCCTAATGATGCATACTCTACTAAAGTGCTGTCACTCTGTGTTGAATTTCGATACAGTACGACTATTTAGCATTAAAATTTGCTGCTTTCAGACGTGCCCTTAAGACCCATCATTTTAACACTGATTTTATCAAGTCTTTAATATGCAGATTTTTCTAATGCACAGCCGATCTGTCTTTACGTATGACTGGGCCATATAATTTTTACTGTATGTATGTATTATGCATTTTGCCTTCAGTGCTTTTACACTGTTAGTTAGGCATCAGGAAGAGCATGCGGCATGTAAAAATTGAGTGATGAGGTGTTACTGTGGTTAACTGTCTGGAGCGAGGTGAAAATTATTTGCATATGGTGCAGCTGATGCCATTGTCAGCCCAAAACCCCATCATCTCTTGCCTCATCCAGACAGGTTTTACCTATCTGGTACCGACTTACACAGGTTGTCGTGACAAAGAAGTCGTTAAACAGGCATGTATGTATCAGTGAGTATTCACTTGCTGAGTTGTATCAGCATAGCCTTCAGTGCTTTGATGCTGTTGGTTGGGCAGCAGGAAGGGCATCCGGCCTGTACAAAACAGAGTAGTGGGGTGCTGGTGTGGTTGTCTGTCTGGAGCGAGGTGCAGACTTGCATATGACCCAGCTGATGCCACTGCCACTCACTGTCTCTTGCTTCAGTAAAATCCAGATTGGTTTTACCTTTCTGGAACCGGCTCACCTGGTAGTAACGGAAAAAAGGCTGTTAAATGGGTGTGTGTGTGTGAGTTGTATCAGCAGCGTATATGATACATCAGTTTGCATGCGCTGGCCGATAGCCAAAACGCCCTTTGTACAGCAATAATGATCAGCACTAGCTGGGCTTGGCAAGCGAAGCTTCTATTTCTATTTATGTTCCACTGTGCATGCAGTGATGCAGAGCAAAAATCACAGGCACACACTGTTATGATTAATTGTCTGTCTGCTAAACTGCACGCACGTGCATGTATGTACATCAAGGCCTTAGCCATGATTTCAAAGGCAACTGAGAATCCTGATAACCTCATTTAACATCCAAGCATAAAACACTGAATACAGCACGTAAAAACCAGACAACACACTACACAGAAAACATACTAGAACTTCTAGAATTATCATACCTGGTAAGCTGCAACCACAAGAGAGAGAACCAATATATATGACATCAGCAGTACCATAGCTGCATTCAATCTGTCACGCTGGTAGGCTTCCACAAACATGACAGCACTCATGGCCAGGTTACCCAGTACGTTAACATTGAACAAGAAGAACATTTTCATGTCAACATTTAAAATTCTTGGATTGAGATACTTTCCAATAATAGCATCGCCAACTGCCCAACCTGTAGCCAACAACAAGCAGTAAAAGTAATTTGATATAAAGTCGCATCGCCACTGTAGACAGACCGTTCAACTGTATTCACCAGGTGGTGTCATGGTGCATCCCTAAAAACTGCCCCAAAACATCCAACATCCAACGTAGACCTCATTACAGTTACTTTCATTTCCAAATCTAACAGCATGGTGTTTGTTTATGTTACTTAAACATACTTATGACTGCTGCTATCAAGATCTGTTAACCATCTGCAGGTTATATAGCCTACATTTGCAATACACTGTAAAAGACTGGGGCAGCATTCAGTCATACAGAATGACCCAATTTCATCCATCTATTTACAGATCAGCTCAGGTGTTGCCATACAGTTTATGTAACGACTCTCCCTGGCAGTAACTGTCTGTTTGCTGATGGGAGGATATTGCTAGTGACATGATACAAATGAAACACTGAGGCTACCGGCCTGGGTAATTGCAAACTGGCAGTGCCAGAGTTTTTAGCAACAATATCATTTGACAGCCCCAACGTGCGCTGGCTGCTGCATCACGAAAATAAAAGCATGCCCGGTTGCCCACATGATTTCATAATCACGATGCAACAACAGCCATTCCCACCATGCGAGACCGCCGTCATGATTACGTAAGCAAGTGCCTGTTATAGTCATGATCTCAGCCTTAGGTCTGACTCCCCGGATTCCCAGGGCTGTTTACTGGTACTATTCCATTTTTGCTTTTTAGTTTTCTCTTTCTTTCCCACTTTTTAGGTTTTGGTTATGTGTGGTAGACTAAGCTGACTTATGCCAGCTTTTGACCGCACGTTAAAATAGCATCTCATATCGTATTGTTCTAACCATGTTATCAAACATTGAAATTAACAGAGACTTAACCAAGACCATTAAAAATCTGTATTAACAGAGAATCCGTTATTACTATGTCTGTCATAACAAAGTTTTACAGTACATTTAAAAAATCAAACCGATTAAAAAATTACAGATAGGTAACTAAACACAATCATCATCAACACAGTACTGACCAGTGTTTGCACGATGTGACACAAGTTTTGGAGGCAGTCGGCGGGCAGCTACATGACTTATGACACCGAACAGAATCCCAAGCAAAATGCTAACAATGGTCATCTGGACAAAATGCTTTGATACCATCTCAAATACACCCAACTTCAGGTAGTACATAGCAGCCAAAATGACAGCTGATGCCACCAATGCAAATAAACCTGAAAACACAACTTATACATGCAAAATCTGCACTTTAAAAATTCACTTCAATTTCGTCAAACAAATCATAAGTAAGTTTCTTCTATTCTAAAACAAGCTTTGAATCTGGTTTAAGAATGAGCTTCAAAAGACGTCTTGTCTTCAACTTATTTTTTAAACTCTGCTAGAAAATGATCTGTGTTATCACTTTAATTGTTAAACTAAGATTCAAAATCGAGTTTAAAACCAAAGTTTGGGCAAAAGAATGTCAACTGATAGAATGCAGTCACTTAATACTAGGTATGCTAGAATATGCCTTCAGTGCATTGACACTGTTGGTTGGGTTGCAGGAAGGGCATCAAGCCTGAAAAAAAACTGAGTGGTAGGGTGCTGGCATGGTTATCTGTCTGGAGCGAGGTGCAGACTTGCACATAGCCCAGCTGATGCCACTGCCACTCACTGTCTCTTGCTTCAGTAAAATCCGGATTGGTTTTACCCTTCTGGTACCGATTCACCCGGGTAGTCCTGGACAAAGGGCCATTAAACACGTGTGTGTGTGTGTAGTGAGTAAACTGTGTAATACTAGGTACATTACAACACGACAATAAAGTTTGGGTTCTTAATACACTAATACGACTCAATTACTGTTTGTCCATATATCACATCAATGCTATTTATTTACTAAATAAAAATGGTGATGACATAGGGAAATATCACACATGAACCAAACACAAAGTAAATGTGCCACAATACTGCATATTACTTTGCAATATCTTCAACACTGTTACATTTACTTTCTGCTTCACAATGGCAACATTCCTGGAAATTACTGAATGATCCTTGTATCGACTGTTAATACTGACCATTGCAGCGGTACTTCAGCTTGCTGTGATCAGCCAATGTCTGCCCAGATATCACATAACCCACTGGGATGCAGGCGAGCAGTGCCTGCAGTGCGATCCAGCCAGTAACTATCAGAAAAGACTCGAGGTCGATGAATGTCGTCAATGTGAGTGCTACGGTCGGCAGCTGACTGAGATTGCACGTCGACTGTCAATCAACAAAACGTATCTGTTTCACTAATCACTAGTCATCATGTGCAATAAGTGTCATGTTGGTCACTGTTATACAGTGACAAATATGCTAGGTTCATAGACCAGCTTAAACCAACTCACCAATTTTTCAATTGACTATCAACGATCTTCGTTGTGTCAAGCCAAATCATTGGCCTGTAATACAGATTTCACTATAAGACTCACTGCAAGACACCAAGCGGCTAACTGCAGTGCCTCCGATTCACCTGACTAATGGGCACTTTATGTTTTTGCTTACTTACTTACTGCAACAAATCTTCAAAACAACAAAGGAACACATCCACCAATACTGAGAGACTAATGTCATCAATTTACGCTAGGTTCAGGCCCTTAATCTGCACTCAAACAAGACAGATTCTTAACAGAAATGTTGTTAGTTCAACAAATAATGACAATACAACAAACATAACTGCTAGCAAAACACTAAATTAGTTATAACAGCATGATATAGCTAACTTCAGAATTTATTTATCTGAACTTGGAAGATGAACTTATCATTCAATACTGATCATTCTCCAATGGTAAATGAATACTCAAATGAAAAAAAGTTAGCCCATACTCGATTACCGAGCGTATGGTGCCAGAGCTGATCCTGGTTCTTGGCAGTCAGCTTGCAGGTGACGTGAGTCATAAACCCGGTGGTAGGCTGCCATTACTTTCCGCTGCATCCGCGAGTTACCCTCGCAACACTTAAGAGGGCTGCTACCAATTTCGCTACTTGGTGAACAGAGGCACGATGTGTGTGAACAGTTTGCCTAAGACTGTTACCCGACAGCGTCGCGGCTGCGATTTGAACCAAGGCCCTTCTGCGCCTGTGTCCAGCACATTAACCACTCGGCTACCGAACCACCACTCAAATGTGTCTTAATAACTCAATTAACAGCTAATATAATACAAAATGAGTGTATACCAACCATGTTGCAGAATATGCTTGCAGCCACTACCAATGCCACATAGAAGCAAGAAAATATAACCACGAACAGCATTTTTCCAAGCTCATTGGGTCTGCGTGACTTCTTTGATTTCCCAGAATCAGTTTCCAGCTTCATCTTCCGCTAAACCACAAGGTAATTTATAACTGTCACATCATTCTCAGCAGAGCAGTCAAATGAATGTGATGCACACAAACTACATGTATGTGACTATGCGATACTAAAATAGCCAACTACACTACAACTTACTGTGTATTAGTAACTTTTAGTTTCTCTGAATGGAACAGGTTGTTAACTAGAAGTCGACGACATGCCAGTCTGAGAATGTCTCCATGCGGACACATGTATGTATGCATGAATGGACTTATGGCCAACTTGAAAACATAATGCCTCCGGCCTCATCTACTGAATGGGTGGAAGGCTGGAGGCATGAAAATATCACAGCACAGCATACATATAGGCTCCACACATTCAGCACTTTGGTCTATCATGTAAATTCGAAACCATGACGCTAAATCACCAACAAATGTGGCCATCCTCAGCATCATATAGCAGCTTCTCATCTACTGTAGATAACTTCTAACTGTGCACTAAAGAAACAACCTCACCAACAATTCAGCAAACTTAAATAACAATCAAAAAGCTAGTACACGCATGCCCCAGTTAGTGGCCAATTTGTACGCAAACTTGGGTTCGCCAACATGATGACTCATGAAGCTAGAAGTCAACAGCAAGACTGTCAGCAAATGACTCTACCCAGATGGACTCACACAAAGCCACACACGTACAGATAAACAGACAACACGACACAAAAACACAATGTCTCCAGCAACCCACAAGTGTATCCAACTTAGAATTAATGTCCCGGTAAAATGAGCTGACATTTACCTCTATCGACTCCGACTCCTTTGTCGACAACTGACTCAACTTCACTGCAAGCCGAGAAGACTGCCGCGACGGAGACTCAGACTCCGACTTCTTACTCGACTTCTTCACACGTTCATGCTCCTCGACAGATTTCTTGGGAGTGGCATTCTTCGTTACAGTTGACGTTTCCGACTTACGACTCGAACGCACCTTAGTTTCCACTGATTTGACAACAGCCTCTGATTTGGCAGCCAACTTTTCAGATTTGCTGCTTGGCGTACGTGATGGGGATTTTGAGCGACTGCGGGGTGGGCTTTTAGACTTTGTTTGGCCCCTTGCTGGGGACTTGGACCTCGTCCTCCTTCGCACTTCCTATTCAACATACCACAGCAAGCACTTCTGATGCACAAGCAACGATCAAATGAACACCATTACTAACTAACAAATTACAGGTAGCTACAATACATCCATACATTACAAATGAAAATTTATATCCTAGTTTAGTAAACCAACCTGACAATCCTACCTATAATCTTAGTTATGTACAACCAACTGACCACTGTCATGTTATCCACGGCTTTAATGTACTGCTAAATGAAAAAGGGACACAAGATCGGGTTCAAGTCGATTTCCTAACTGTATTTTACTTAATTAGTTATTTATCCATTAGACAATTCACGTTACAGCACAGGTGACAGCATTATGTTGTTTAAAAAATTAAAATCAACAAACACCATAAGCTGTGAGGATTACAATTTTCACTGGCAAAACATGATTAATTATCATTAGAGCTGTAAATTTTTTGCGGCCAAAAATCGGAAAATTCACGGCCCAATCGCCAGATTCGTGGCGCATTCGCGGTCATAATTATAGCAATACAAAATAGCCAAATCTTGCTGCGACGATCAGACATCAGAGTAAAAGCTGAACGATCACTCGGCAGCGAGTGTGCCAGTGACAGTGTTAGCAGACACACTCAAACAGATGAGTGCGATATCTGAGAGTTTCGGGAACCACAGTCATCGCGAAAAGCCAGAGCGTATGTTAGCGTGTCGATAGTTGTTTACAGTATACGTTTACGCTATCTTTTATACTTTTATGCTGATATTTAGCCGCTATTGCATAAAAGTAGTCAAATTTGTGGCGTTTCACGGCAAAACACAAAAATTCGCAGTGGTAAGTCAATTTCATGAATTTTGCGAATCCCGCGATGGCCGCGAAAAATTTACAGCCCTAATTATCATTACGATAAATTTATGAATCTCTGCTAGTAAAAGAAAAATGCAAACAGATTTAACCAATTTTACAAATTTTTACAGAAACAACATGAACACAATACTAAGTATTGTTCACTGGCTTCTTGAAGAGTAACTCCAGGTCAGGATAAGTTTTTCAACAGCAAAGCTTTGGAATACGTGGAGCAAGTATTTCACATTTACAGTTCACATGCCCTTTCTGTCACACCTCAAATGGTGTCTCATTAAAGACATTAAAGCACCGAAAGACATAACATTATGATAATAACAGGAACTTTTATAAACTGTCCGATACAATTTGTGAACACAAACCGTGGATTTGTCCTTTGAAGGCATTGTATACACTATTTTCCTGTGAAAACACACATAATTTATAACTACTACATAACAGATGACTCAAAAGCAGACTGCAGCAGCACACTTAAAGGTGCAATGTAATCTTATCAAACAAAATGCCACGTCAGATGTTCATACTGTCAAATCACAACAATTATGTGTGTGTGGATGAAACAGTAATCAGTGGCTAATATATACACTGTTCCAAAAACGTCCACCTCTTATTTTAGTTAAGTCAAAAATCAAGTGATCTGAATGATTTTTGGTACACAGAAGCCTAAAGAAATACCACATAAGTGATATTTTGCAAGTCCACCACACCTGAAAAAATGCTACCACTGTACCTTGTGAAAGACAGATGTTATCAAATTTCTATCATTTTCCTCAAAAATTGGATGCATCTTAAATATCCAATTGTTATACCACATAACAACTGAAATTCAGAAAAGCAAAATCGCAGAAACTGTAAAAAAAGTGTCCACCATATGTGTACACCAAACATTGTATAAACTGGCCAATTTTTGACTGAAATATTCAAAAAATAAAATACGGATGTTTTTATTGGGACACAGAGTATGCATAATTTCTTGTGTCTGCCTGTCACTAGTCGGTGTTCTATCGAAATGGATGGACAGATTGAGCCAGTTTTTTTCGCATATAGACGTCTCTTGACCCACCTACACTGTGTTATAAGGAAATTCAGGTATCTACAAAAATAATGGCACTTCCCTCTTGAACTTTGTCCAAAAGTCTGGACTTAGAAAATTTTGCTTCGGCATATCGATTGTCGAAAAGTGTTATCGACTTAGCTTGGGAAAGGTGGACGCGCCCAGCGTGATAAACTGCACCGTCATCGGTCAACTACATTGATAATAACTCAGAGCTCTGAGAGTCAAGCTCTGTCTACAGCATGTTGCAGCTGCGCGGGTCAATTAGCGACAGCAGATACATACTACTTTAGGCGTTTTACTACTGACAGTAGTACCAACATACTGATAACAGGAAGTTTTTACATACTTACTGAATATCATTCTGACGCGATCTTAATGTCAGTCTTACTTTATTTCATGTATCCACTAAACACTTGGCAGTAGACTAGTTGTAGTTTATCAAACTACTTTTGAATTTGGACTGTCAGGGACTCAGTGGTCATTACAAGTCGCGGCAATTAGGCAACAATTTTTCTATAAAACGATTCAACACACTGCATTGAACACACACACACACACACACACACACGTTTAACGGCCCCTTTTCCGGGACTACCCAGATGAGCTGGTACCAGAAAGGTAAAACCAATCTGGATTTTACTGACGCAAGAGACAGTGAGTGGCAGTGGCATCAGCTGGGCCATATGCAAGTCTGCACCTTGCTCCAGACAGACAACCACACCAGCACCCCACCACTCTGATTTTTACAGGCCGGATGCCCTTCCTGCCGCCCAACCAACAGTGTCAAAGCACTGAAGGCACTGCATTGAACTAAACCTGAAAATTCCAGTGGCAGTTGTCTGTCACGTTTTACTAATTATACACTGTCGTGAGTTCTCCCACTTGTCTTGTCTTGGAAATTGGCAAACTGAATAATTTACAAAGCGGAAACCTCCACCAACTAATAGCTGAATATGAATACTTCAAAGACGACAGCTTCGTCAAGTGTCGACGCGCGAGAAGTGACCACTTAAGCCTTAATCCCCGAGTACGCTCATGACGTTAGTGATCAAATGGTGAAATGGCATACGCAGTAAACACCACTGGTACGCTCGTCAGTGACTCCACAGATTCCCCAGATTGTTTACTAATACTTCTCAGCATATCTGTTTTTACTTTTTAGTTCTTTTCCACAAATTTTTAGTTTATGGTTTCGTTTGGTAAATTAAGCTGACATATGTCAGCTTTTGAGCGCACGCTAAGATAGCATCTCGTATCGTATTGTATTACTTCGGCACAGCAAAAAAAAACATTAGGACTATAGATAACGGTCAATCACTAGCCGTGATCCAAGTTAATTTTGAAGAAGTGCCCGGACCGAGCTATCTCGGCAATAGGACCGAAATATCTTGGGTGTCGAAGTGTGCGGACACGATGCCGAAGAGTCTCGGGTCCGAACTGTCTTGGGTCCGAAGTGTCCGTAAGTCTGCAGTTCTGCATAATCGTATATTTAGCTGTCTTGACTACGGCAGCACACAGACGCGCTGGACTTTTAAAATTTTGAAATCAAACAGTCAGGACAGCGCATTATTGATATTACTCCTGCAGCAAATTTCACTATTAGTGTTACACACAATGCAGTAATTACAAAAAGGTATTACACTTGCTAATTCCAGCTGGATTATAAAATAACATTCAAAACATACAACACACAATCAAAACAAAACCGTAAACAAAAACCTCGCGCAACCGACGCCAACCACATTGGCGGGGTGCGATTTGATTGGTCGTAACCCACAAACGCAACTAGCTATTGGACGGTAAGGATAATGACCCTGATATTTGGTCAGTGATTGGATGCTAGATGGACGGTAGGGCCGCTTATAGCATTTGCGTCTGCAGTCCAAGAGGAAAAGAAGGAAGATCGTTAAGTCCTTTGTTTTTACCGCGCGATGCTATGCATCCGCGGTACTAGCCATGGGCCTGTGTAGGCTGTGTCTGTCTGTGTCCGTCTGTCCGTCCGTCTGTCACAAGTCGGAGTTCTACTAAAACGGCTAAACGTAGGATCACACAAACAACTTCACACGATAGCCCAGGGACTCTAGTTTTCTGAGGCCAAAGATCTCCAGGAAATTCGACCGGGGTCACCCCCTACAAGGGCGCCGAATGCAGGTGGGGTGGGTCAAAATCGCCGACTTTTGACTAATAACCGGCTATATATCGAAAACGGTACAAGATAGACACATACTTCCAATTAAAGT
>Ga0126330_10000210_pt1 | contig 12653 bp, 9 predicted proteins | sample InaspJWI91metaG_FD_97004 | JGI IMG/M metagenome (GOLD analysis project Ga0126330, IMG submission 97004) | Marine gutless worms symbiont microbial communities from Oahu, Hawaii - Inanidrilus sp. 2 OAHU.JWI-91 metaG | ecosystem: Host-associated > Annelida > Digestive system > Unclassified | place...
GCGGCGGACGAGCAGGCGGCGGCGGCAGCGATGACCGACGCGCTGGTCGCGCTCTTCTCCCCGCAACACGGCGCCGCCGCCGAGACGGCCGCGATCGCGCAGCTGCTGGCGGCGGCGTCCGGCGGCGGCGCGGCGGCCGAGCTGCCTCTGTCGCTGGCGGCCGCCGCCGCCGCGACGACCGGGCTGTTTCCGCCCGTCTACGACGGCATGTCGGGTCTGTTCTACCCGCCGACGCTGCTGGCCGCCCTCGCCGCCACGGCGGCCGCCACGCCGGCCCCGGCCGACGCGGACAAGCCGGCCACGGCGAGCTCTCAGCGGCGGTGTCGCGGACGACGGCGCGGAGCTCGTGCCGGTCGTAACTCGTCCATGTTCATCTCGAGCCTCGTCCCGCAGCAGTCCAGCACGTCGTCTGCCCGGCTGAGTGCCGACGACGACGCCAAGTGTGGGCGGACGGGCGGCAGAGGGTCGAGGCGACAGGGCCGAGGCCGCGGTAGTCGACCGCAGCAGCGCGCAGCCACCGAGCCGTCACCGCTGCCGATGACCTACATCGAGCTAGAGGTGAGCGCTCGGTCCTGCGTAGAAAGGTAAGGGTAAAGTGTGCCATATACCCCATGAGGAGTGTACGCGGGGTGCTCATCTCCCTTTCTTAGGCCTTGAGCCCGTAGGTGGATAAACCACTGCAGTCTGTGACGCATGGCCAGTGCCACGCCAGACCTATGGTTACCCCCTTCCCAGCTGCAGGGCATCAACGCCCCTTGACCGGTACGAAATTATACTGCTTGGTGACAGAGGCACATGCGTGTGAACAACTTGCCCAACCAAGGTTGTTGCCTAAAAGCGCGAGGCTGGGAGTCGAACCTCAGTCCTCAGTACACAGTATCAGAGTACGTATAATTGAAGGACATGTTCCAGGCTTTATTCCTGGAGCGTAAATGCATATAAGTTCTGTAAATCCTGCTGATTTTATGGTTATTTTCATGTCTGCAATACAACTGAAATAATGTATCAAACTGTGTAAGCTCTGAAGCTTTGAACGCAAGCTTAGACACACAAGTTGTCATTACTGTAGTCGACGGGGTACTGTATAGACTGCCATTTGTTTGCTTGTGTGTCTGTATGCAAAACAGAATAACTCAGTGCCACCTGCCCTATCACATCCGTATGGTGGCTGATCCTGCAAGTTCTGAAAACTGCTGAAATCACAGTATTTTAGACAAGCTTATTTGTTGATTTTTTTCTGTTTTTATCAGTGTTTTAGCATTTGGCTGACTTTTGTAATGCACCTGTGGTCTAGGTTCTCTTAGTAATGGGCGCACTATCTGATATGATATGATATGATATGATATGATACCGGTAGATTTTCCTAGAATTTCAGGAACAGGTAGAGCTGATTAAAATTTTGGAAGGCTGGTTAGAGTCGGGGTTTACTTGGAGCGTGAAGTGAATCCTCATTGTGTTTGGTAGTTCAGTTTACTGCATAGTGGAGTGTGTTTTTTGCAGTGAAGCCAGTGGTTCAGCCTTCAGTGCTTTGACGCTGTTGGTTGGGCGGCAGGATGGGCACCCAGCCTGTGAAAAACTGAGCGATGTGGTGCTGATGTGGTTATCTGTGTTGAGCGAGGTGCAGACTTGCATATGGACCAGCTGATGCCACTGCCACTCACTGTCTGTTGCTTCAGTAAAATCCAGATTACTTATACCTTTCTGGTACAGGCTTACCCGGGTAGTCCCAGAAAAAGGGCCGTTAAACGGGGTGGGGCTGAAAACGCGAGACACTCGAGACTGGAAAATGCGGGACGGTCAAAAATGCATGGTCGGAAAACGCGGGACTGGAAAACGCAGCACCAAACTGCAGGACTGGTAAACGCGGGAAAGGCATGTATGGAAAGCCAAACGGTGTACTTCACATGTAGTATTTAACCGAATTTCAGACACAGACGATTTTGAACCAGACTCAGCGGCAGTCAGCCCCCTTCAATTAACGTCTGGAATTTAAGTGTGTCGGCTGTTTAGGTTGATCGTCTTTCCATAACCAATCCGTTCTCGCGTTTTCCAGTCTCCGGGATTTCAGCTCCCTGCTCCGTTAAACGCTCGCGCGTGCTTGTGCGCGCGTGTGTCCATTAGTAGTTTAAACGTGCTTCATGTCCGATCACTTAGAAATGTTGCTGCTTCCTTTCATTGAGTAATTTCGACGGCGTTTGCAGTGATGTCTGTGTGACGTGTGTTGTGTAGAATCAGCGTCGTCAGTACTTGGAGCAGATGTTGCAGCAGCACTTGGCTCAAGTCGACCTACAGACAGCGAACACCACCAGCACTGCTACTGCTGCTGCTGCTGCTGGTGGTGGTGGTAAAGATGTCGCCGGACAGTCGTCATCGTCGTCTTCATCCAGGACTTCACGGTCGTTCAAGTCGGGCGCCAGGTCGCATCAGCAGGCTCGTAGCACTCTAACCAACAAGCTACTGCACCACCAGTCCAAGCTGGAACAGGCACTGACGTCATCAGCAGGTGCCCCCGGCAAGGCGCCGGCCGCGGACGGGTCGCAGGGCCTGGCGGCGGGCATTGAGAGCGGCGGTGGAGCGGCGTTGATGAGCAATTTCGCCGCGCTGGCGACCGGCAACCGTCAGCTGACTACTACAGCTTCACTCACGACCGACTCCGGTCAGCAGCTGAACTGGTAGTTTTGACTAGAAAAATTGCTGACCAAGTTCAGACTGACCGCATTACTAACCCAACCCTAACTTTGACCTATCACCTTGACTTTCAATCCCAGGGGAGGTGTGGTCATGTTCCATACATAAAATCGAGGTCAGAGGTCTGATGGTTCAAAAGTCTCAGTAGAAACAGATGTCCAGACATGATTGATTTCATGAACTCCTTCACTAACGCGTTTGCTGATACGTCTGAATGTTTGTTGACACTTTCCACTGTGCACTGCTGGACTACTTAAAATTAGTGAACGCTTATGGGGTTTTAAAAAGTTATGGAGATGTGTAGGTATCTCCGTTAATAACTCTTAGCATCCTGTCTCTAATCTGAATTTGCTAGCAAGGTGAAAGAAGTATGTTTATCAGAATATTAGGAACAGTCCTTTTGTGTTTATTTGAGTTTCTGATAACTTCTGTCATATTTTGAGATACTGTGAACATGTGGAAAGAGCCGAAACATGTTAACTGTTGTTTGCAGTGTATGTTTTTATGATTTTTTTGTCTTGCAAATTCAGCACGGGCATGCAGGCAGTGAAAGTTTGCTTCAGTGAAATTCTGTATGTTGGTCATAAAACGACATTGCTCTTGTTTTTGGTAGATCTTAGGCTGCATCACATTTTCTGGCTTAATGCTGCACATATGTGACTGTGGTTGGTACAGGGGAGTGGCTTAGCGGCGAACATTCCGTAGTTTATGTCGGTGTGTCGCTGTGTTAGATGCACTGGTGAGCCCTGCAAAAACGACTGAACCATTCAAGATGTTGTTTGGAGGGAAAACTCGCGTGGGACCATGGAACCATGTGTTAGACGGAGATGCACACTGGCACTCCTGACGAATACAGTTGATCGATCTATGTGGTGCTGGTGATGCAGCCAGTGGCTACCATTACTGCAGCAACTTGTTTGCTTTTCATGCAGCACTTTGGAAGTCCATCGACCATCATTATCAACGTGATGTCAAGATGATCCTGGTTTCGTAATACTGTAGCTCATTTTGTGTGGATTTGCAAGCTGCACATGTGACAACGTGTGTGTCAGCAGATGCGGCGTGCAACGAGGAGACAAGTTCGGCATGCAGTTCAGACAGTGAGGATGAGAATGAGGACCAGTCCACGAGAGGTGCCAGCAGTGAGGCCAGTCAGGCAGCACCTGTCAAACGCAAGCAGGATACTGCTAGCGACGGTCGGTTTGATGTTGTTGATGTCATAGATCTCAGTAGCCGAGTGATTAGCACGTCTGACTGGCGTGAGAGAACCTAGGTTCGAATCACGCTGCAAACGGTTGTGTTTGCGACAGCTGCTGCTGCCTTGGGCAAGGGCTGTGCACTTTTACTACGATGCGTAGGTCAGCTCAGCCTTTCACCCTCCATTAGATGGTAAAATGAGTGTCAGTTTGTGGGCTGAGTAATAATAACAATGGCGAGGTGGATGTGGATGGTAGCAGCCAATTTTCGGTGGACTCACAGCCCAAGTCGACTGGCTTGGTCTGAGGGTTGGCAGCCACCCGGCGCTCAGTCTACATTCATCAAATGAACTGGGTGAACTCTCGCAATGACTTTGGTCATGATGACAGCACCATAAACATTGTCTTGGTTTTTATTATTATTATTATTATTAACACTCAGTATCACTTGGTGCATCATGACTGTGCAGAAATGTAATAGGGTCACATTAGCATGAGACTGGACTCAGCTGAATCACTTCCAAATGCTGCTGGCATAACCAAGGTCATCATGCATCCTGTCGTAGAAAGTGGGGCCTTGCAACATCTGACATGTGTCCATGTAGCAAATGACAAATGATGTTCCACATCATCAGCAGCTGCCCACAGAGCCACCACATTGCACTATGACTGGTTATTTTTACCTTAGAAATATTGAGGCAGACAGTGTTGATGATGTCAAATGTCTAGTAAAGATTTGAGAGGACTACATGTCGATATGGAAGAATTGGTTTGTTGCAAAGCCTAACAAAGAATATTTTTAATTATTTTTTCTTAAGACCCATTTTCACGTTGGTGTACTTTGACATGTTTCTATGTTTCTAAAGTACAGTGCACAAATTACATAAATCATTGTCTCTATCACATTAATCACATGCTGTGTGCCAGGTGATGCATTTTGTTTATTGCATTTTGTTTATATTGATCACAGATCTCCCAGTAAAGAAACGCCGAAGGACTATTTTGGACGAGAGTGTTCTTCGCATTCCATTGGATCAGGGGTACATATACTTACTTTAACAATAAGAAATTTGCTTGTGTGGTTGTTAGTTTGACGAGTATTGTGCTCTGCTGATGACTTCGGTGATATTCAGCAAACTTGTGTAAATATGAATTTGTTTGCGTTTTGGTTTTGTATCGTGTGAGCTGGATGAGTGGTAACAAGAACATGTCATTAGATTGGATTTGCAGATAGAGGACACAGGTATCTGGAACATTTAGGAAATGGTAGTTGTCTAATGCAGCTTTATTTGGAATTGGCTGTCAGAATGGTTACATGTGTATGCATGTGTGTAGTTGGCAAAGAGAAACAAGAGTTCGCAGTTTCACGCCACGGAAAATCATTGGTGAAGTTCTCTACATTACACCATGTGAACGAAAACTACGCAATTATAACGAAGTGGATAAGGTGCGTACTGCAATGATTTGCTCCAGTGGTAAGTGCAGAGACTGAAGAAAGAGGACCTGTAGCTTACTAAAGGCCATTCACTGCCATGCAGTTGATTAGTTTGAGCTGTCTTGAATGTCAGAGAAACACACCATAGATGTTTTTTGGCATTTGGAACAGCTTAATAAGATGCCACAGTCAGTGGTGTATTGGTGGGTATACGCGGGTATACGGCATATACCAACCTCCGGGGTTTTTTTTGACAGCGTATACTCACCTCAGTGATCATAAATAAGCAGGGTACCTTCAGTCCCTTTGCCGCGCCCGTTTGCGTATACCCACCTCCAGTTTTAGCAATACACCACTGGCCACAGTGTTCTTTCATTATACTTAGCAGTATTTTAGTTTTGAAAGAGTGTGGCTGGATTTTTTTGTGAAATTGTCTTGATACAGGGAACAGTCAATTATATTTTTATTGTTACTTTGAACAGAGCCGACAGTGAAATTAATGCAGATATTGGTATCAATTTTTAGTCATCATCGTGATTGTTGTAATGTGAAAATCAAAGAATCTAGGAAATTATGGGACGTGTGAAACTTTAAAATTTTGTTGGATTCTTAGGTGAATTGTGCTGGCTGTTGGAACTGTGGCAATGCTCAGCTGAGTTCCATACATGTAATTCAAAAAAGATGCTTATACATATCCATAAATGAATTTGGGATTAGGACTACTGTATTTATTTGTAATATCCTCACAGGGGATGGAAGGAGGTGTGGCTAATAGTGGATGCATATGAAAAGTGAGAGAGGGGATCATGCTCAGAAATAACAAACAAATTTCAAGAACGTTCTTTGCAGTATTTATTTAATATGCCAGTATTATGTGACTGAAAATTGAGTGATAAGGTGTTGGTGTGGTTATCTGTCTGGAGCGAGGTGTAGATTGTTTGCATATGGTCCAGCTGATGCCACTGCCATCCCAAACCCCATCATCCCTTGCCTCATTTATATCCAGACTGGTTTTACCTTTCTGAATCCGGCTTACCCAGGTTGTCCTGGAAAAGAGTCCATTAAACAGGTGTAGTAGTAGTAGTAGTGTGACTGAAAACAAAACTGCACAACAAGAGCTGAATAATAAAAATTTAATATTAACAACTCTGATTTAGGGTCATATTCAGGTGGTCTTCAATAACTTCGCATTTTTATGCTGTTTTTGAATTGTGATGCATTATCTTTTGTCGATGTCTACAGTGGGAGAGGGAAGATTTATGCCAGTATGGATGAAATGTCATGCATGGCTTGCTACACTTTAGCAAGTGTTCAATTGATTTTGCTGGATTTCAGGATGGCAGCTTGCTTTCAGACAGTTCTGTGTTGAGCTATGTGTTACTGTGTTATTGATTCAGAATGTCACGTATTCTCTCTATATCGACCCTTTCTCTTGTGCTAGATTGAATGATTATGTTTATGTATGTATCTGTCTGTTTCAGTTTCTTGAGAAAGGTGGTATTTCACATCTGTGTCGGGAGAACTTCACATTCAGTACAAAAGTAAACATTGGACGATTTTATGAGCAGCAGGCAACAACAGATGAGGTAAGGAAGTTATCATTTATTTAGCATTGTATAAGAATATTTGTTTTTACACGTAAGTCATAGCACTGTAGTTTTAGTCACTTGAGGTTCATGTGCTGGGTTATGTTCCCTCTGAGACAGACTTACATTAGCTGTTGTCAGGTTGGGCAAGTTGAAATGGTGTTCAAGACCCACTCTGTAGTCTCTTGAGTGATGTTAAAAGTATGTACAAAAGATGAAATGTACTGTAACTGCAGTAAGATGTTCAAGTGAAATACTGTTATTGTTCATCTCGTTGATTTACACTCAGTGATACTAGCTGAAATGTAGCACCAGGTTGTCTATTGGTCTCACGCAGCATGGCTGAGACATATGCTGACTGCATTGATGTTGCCTCCCTCCTGATGAGTCACTTTGTGTATGTGCCCAACCGGACAGACACAGAATGACAGACACCAGACCGATTTTTTATCCTTTTTGCTGTGGATGCGGCCAGCATAATAATGTTCACTGGGAATGGAACAGCATACTTTGACTGAGAGTGATCTGATTGCATGTGTGATTGTGCATTTGTGCCAGGGTTCACAGTGGGTTTTGTTAACTGAGGACGAAGTCAAGGAGCGATTCGTTGTCATAGAGGAGCGCAAGAAGCGAATCATTGAGAACAAGTTACGAGCTCAGCTGCGGGAGGAAAAACGGCAGAAATCTGAAGAACTGCTGTCAAAGTTGGCTGAAGCAAGGATGCATCGCAAGTTAGAACAGCAAGGTCTGTAGGATTTGTTGTTTATCAGACACTGCAGCAGTTTGTACTGTAGCCAGTGCTGTGTGTGTGTGTGTTCCTTAATATGAAGTTTGGAACGGCTTGCTGGAAGCAGTCTGTTCTTTAGCATCTCTGGCGTTGTTGCGAAAGTCGCTGAAGACGGAACTGTTTACATACGTGATCCTATATCGGCTGACTAACAACTAACTACACTAACACGTGACCCACTGTTTTTCTTTTCTGTGACCTGGAAGCTTTTTTGGATTCTACGTCACGTTAATGTAAAGTCCAGCACTGACTAACTAACTAACTAAACTTAACATGTGTCAGCAGTAGTTTACGGCTGGATTATATATGAAGTATGATTCATGATTATGGTGTAAAATTTAGAAAGATAGTAGCATCAACATGTTACCAAGAGACATTATTTATGGATCAATTACAAGGCCAATATAAAATTTATTGTGTTATTTGCAGATTAGGCCAGGGTTTGGCTTACCTGTTCATTTAAGTCTTGAGTAGTAATCAGTGCTTTGACACTGTTGGTTGGGCGGCAGGAAGGGCATCTGGCCTGTAAAAAACAGAGTGGTGGGGTACTGGCATGGTTATCTGTCTGGAGCGAGGTGCAGACTTGCATATTGCCCAGCTGATGCCACTGCCACTCACTGTCTCTTGCTCCAGTAAAATTCAGATTGGTTTTACCTTTCTGGTACCGGCTTACCCAGGTTGTCCTGGAAAAGAGGCCGTTAAATGGTTGTAGTAAATGGTTGTAGTAGTAGTAGTAATCACTGTGATACAGTTGTCAAGTGGCAGCAGTGCACTCTGGAGTAAACCGTTGTGGATGTAAATTTGAGAAAATAGCTACAAATAACTGATTTCTGTATTCTAACATTACATGTGCTAAACTGACATTTGGATGTTTGGTAGTTACAGGGTGTAATCAGTTGTATTGTTTGCCACTGATGAGTGCTTGCTGTGTGCAGAGATGGCTCGTAAGGTTGCTGAGATGAAGATGAGGAAAAAAGCCGAGAAAGAACAGCAGCGAGAGATGCTACACAGAGCAAGACAGCTCCGAGGTTTTAGAGCATGTCTCTTTGCTGTTGGCATTTGATAAACAAACGACATTCATTGTACAGTTCGTATGTCATTTGTCACATATATGTCACTAGCAGTTTGGAACCAGTCAGCCTGTTGCATATTTGCCGTCTCGTATGACCATGGCGGCACTGCTCGGTTTTTCTGCAAGTGGCACTTGCAAAAGCGGTTGGTGGCATTGCACAGTCTGTCTGCAAAACTCCTGTCTTGACCATCCAGCGGGTCTAAAGATGCCACGTGCCAAATTTGGTCCAGATATGCACAGACAACTGTGCAGCAACTGTGCCTGTTCCATATGCATGGCCACAGGCTGTGGCCATGCATAAGGAACAGAAAAACAGACAGGCGTAGTTGCTATTTTACATGTAAGATTTACACATTTCAGTCTGAGACCAGTTGATGATTGCTGGCTGCATTTGGAAACTGCAGTGATGGAAGTTCGGCGAATGAAGGAGCGACAGAAGTTGGCCCGCCAGCAAGAAAGATATCATCGTCAGATGCAGCTGCGAATGGAACGAGAACTCCGCAATCGACAAATCACCGAGGTCACTCTAGTCGAGTAGTCTTTCATTAAGAAAGTTCTATTTGGTTGGTGTTTTGCATTAGAAGATAGTGTCACAATTTATAATTTATTTATAACTACTGCTACTACACTACCCCCATTTAATGGCCTCTTTTCCAGGACAACCTGTGTAAGCCGGTACCAGAAAGGTAAATCAATAGATAATTGATTTATAAAGTATTGTATATTGATTTATTTAGGAGTAGTTCACAGTTTTCTTCCCTCTTAATGGCCCTTGTGTATATATAATTGCATTTATATGATTGTGCAATGGTATCTGGTTTTCTGACCCAGTCAAGGTCAGAGAACTGTTGAATATGTGATCAAATCAGCCTTTATGGCCACACACATACACACGTGTACATACAATTTTGCTTGTTTATTGTCTTCCTCCACTTGCCTGAAAGAGAATTTTGGGGGATAATATAGTTCCATGTTTTTTGGATGCTCTTTCAGTCACCCACCCAACAGTGTGATGCGTTGAAAGGTGTCCACCAGTTAGAGTTGCTCATAGGTTTATAGTGTATAGCTTAATTTCGATTTTTTATCCCTTGGACTACAGTTTTGCCTGTTTGTGTACAGGAGAAGGAGGTTAGAAGACAGCAGGATGTTGTGCTGAAGGAACAGGTACATATATAGTGCGTTGTTATGAGTACTTGTAATGTTGTTGATTGTTAGACTGCAGTTTGTTTGGGATGTGGTTGTGACGTGTGATGTGTGTGTTGGTTTTGTTTTGTGCTGAATTGCACTTGTTCGTGTTGCCGATCTATCCAGTTGTCTTCCCTCTGTTCTGCTCGTACCAATCATCTGCTGGTGCCATCTGTCAAACTGCCTACCGTTGACGACCGGGCCTTTTCAGTTGCTGGACCCACCATATGGAAGAGCCTGCTGGACAATGTCATCTCTGCTCCATCTCTGTCAACCTTCCATCAGCATCTGAAAACATTTCTGTTCTTGGCTTCCTTCCCTGACATTATCACTGATGACCTGTAGCTTACTCACCCATCCTCAGTGGATTCTGAAGTGATCTTTTTACTTGGACCACTGTAAAAATTCATAACTGGTTGCTTGATTGACTGATTGATTGATTGATTGTATCACGTCATCAGTATGAGCGGCAGCAGCGGGAGAAGATGCAACTGGAAGAGTCAAGGAAGCAGGCAATGGTTGCCATGGCGATGGTATGTGTGCCTGTAGGTGGCTGTTAGATGACAGTGCATGTCTGTGATGCATGAAACGAGTTTGCAGCAGTTGTTTTGATTCCTGGTTATCTTGTACACATTTTTGTCTCTGGCAGCCCATAAGATGGGTGGCGGTGGCATTAAGTTTTCCACTTGTCCGTCTATGTCTGTGTGTGTGTATGTACGTGGTATATGTGTAAGTGCATGTATACGGGCTTTCCGGCAGATGCATGTTTTGTCCATCGTGCCTTGACTTCTTGTTTTCTACATTTTGTGGTGTTTGTTGTTCTTCCTTCAGTGCATGATGCTGACCCTAGGTTCATGTTGGAAATGGTTGACAACACAGCATGTCTGTGTTAGCGTATTGTGTTTGAGCTTTGATACTGTTGGTTGCGTGACTGGAATTATGTCTGGAATGAAAAATCATGCACTGCAGATCTCAGGGTTAGCTTGTGGCAGAGGCGTCGGAACGGCGGGGGCAACGGGGGCGCTCGCCCCCGCAATGTTGAAACCATGGGACGAGAGTATCTTTTCGCCCCCGCAATATTTTCTCACATTTTTGCATGCTGTTCCTTAAACTTCCACTCTTTTGTAATTATGTTGCCTACATACAATTAAAACGTCACACTCGGTACTAAAGGTAGAATTCTACGAAACAAATTAACAAAACATACATCCCATTGCGAGAATTTAGACAATCGAGTAACGATTGAACGCTTATGTGAGTCGCACATCTCTAAAACCTGTGATTACGTTATTACTGACGTCATTTTCAGTAAAATTGTTGTTTGTTGAAGCAGCAATAAACAAGAACTCAGCTAATGCATAGGCCTACTCTCATAAAATGTTCACCCCTGCAATGTTAAAATTGTTCTGACGCCTCTGACTTGTGGGAGACCTAGCTTAACTTGGATAATTAACTCCAAAAAACTAGATGTTTTAAACAAAAATCGAAACTAGAAGTAGTAGTGGTAGTAGTAGCAAAAGTAGTCTGTGGCACTTGTTTTGTGCCTCCACCCATCCAGTAGATGGGCCAGAGGCATTATGTTTTTGATTTGCCCGTCTGTCTGCACATGTATAAGTACTTGCATAGTTGCATACATGTGTACGTACATGTGTGCGTCTGGGCAGAGGCTTTCTCCAACTGGCATGCTGTTGATTTCTGGGTAATTGGTGCAGGAATATCAAGGCTCCGAATTTGAAGTTTTGGCAGTATTTGTTTGTTTCTGGTTGCTTGAAGTGCTCTAATGCAGACAGAATGCATCTCTTTCATGCAGATTTTGTCAGCTTTGACTGTATTTCCAGTTCAGTTTCACTTGCGTGACATGTGGATTTTATAATACTGCGAGGAAAGTGTTCTGATGCTTCATACCACTGTGCCTGATAACTCATGATTCCATTATCTCGGGTTTAGTTTAACTATATGTGGGTGTTATATGTGCATTTATGTGCAGATTTTTATCAGCAGGATGCCCACAAGGCATTTGCTTGTATTCAGTACATTACTCAGGTCAATTTGAGGTTTTCGCCCCACAAGGACAGCATGTTGCATTGATGGTTGTGAAATTTGGCAAGCAAGAGTCCATGCTAAATTTCACCTTTATTGGCGTAGGAATGGGCTATCGGATGCACAAAATTTGGGAATGCAAACACACCACAGGGCTTGTCCTATGTGCGATTCTTACAAAATTATCTGGGTTTGTGGACAGTTGCATGTCCAATCAGTGTCTCAGTGTTGGATTAGATTTGCTCACAGTTTGCAGCGTGTGTGACTCGGTGATGGTTAGTACATTATTTATGGTTTGTTTAATTGCTGATATGTAGTTAGTAACAACTATTGCTGCTGATGGCATGCAAGTTTGATTCTGCAACAGTTTCTTTTGATTTTTTAAAAATAAAACGTTATTATTCCTGAGCATATGTTCTTTGTCAACCAAATGCTGTTTGTAGTATTGTGTGTACAGTGTCATGGTAGATGTCATGTTGGATTGTAAAGTATAGTTAGGCCACATCGCTGTATGTTCATACTTTTGCCTGCCCAGACTTGCTCAATCTCATTTGCTAGGGGCAGCAGTGATGGGGCCTCTGGCTGCCGACCTACTGCAGCAGCTTGTTTCAGGCAGACTTCCCGAACGAATATTATGGTAAAAATTTACTTTTAGATCTTCAAC
>Ga0126330_10000212_pt1 | contig 12633 bp, 7 predicted proteins | sample InaspJWI91metaG_FD_97004 | JGI IMG/M metagenome (GOLD analysis project Ga0126330, IMG submission 97004) | Marine gutless worms symbiont microbial communities from Oahu, Hawaii - Inanidrilus sp. 2 OAHU.JWI-91 metaG | ecosystem: Host-associated > Annelida > Digestive system > Unclassified | place...
CAGCTTCGGCTGGGGTAAGGGCGGGAATGTCACCTCTGCCGGGTGGCAGGTAACACTGTGTGATCCCATGTGGCATGTGAGTTTCCGTAGCGGTGTGGCAACCTTGCGAACTGCTATACACTTATTACTTACTTACTTACTCACCTTACATCAAATACATACAGCTAAAGCGGCGTAGGCGTTTAGCCACAATGAGGTATTAACTATTCGATATATTTCTATCTCTCTGTTTAGCCGCGATACACCACATCACACACGCACACGTGTATACAGCATACGATCAGCCGAACCGTTACAACGATCGGCTACAACGACAAAACACGAATGTCGGTCGCGCAATTGCTGCCGACCGAGGTGATTAGGCCCTACTGCTTGTTACGAGACAACAGCTGCCACAGATTGACCCGCGCGACGCGCTGCCTCAGACGAACCGTGACAAGATGCTCGAGTTTTACGGACGAGGACTGAGGGGGCTACAAGTCGTGGACTGTGACATATTATGAAGGGTCGGAAGGGAGTTTGACTGAATGTGACGTACAGTTAGTGACACGCGGAAAGAAAGGGGTTAAAATTGTCAATCTGGCCAAAATATCACGAATGGCTTCTGTGTAATTTTTCATCGTTTATGTGATCAGCGTTCGCTTCAGCTTGAGGCAGATCTACTGCGGAAGCGACAGTATCGAGTACTTGCCCGGCAGTTACTAGTGCTGGGCGGACTACAAACTCATTTGCGATGCTGTTTGATCGATCACCTAGTTACACGCGTCCGATTAACCTTATAACGACGCCGGCCAAAGGTTTGTCTGTGCTCGGCCCGACAAAAATGATAGGGTGACATAGTGGCAACTGACGGAGTGTTACGCTATGGAACTTGCTTCTGCAGAATCGGCATTGAGCACGACAATATGGATAGCAATGATCCCAGAAAAACACGAACGAACTTTGTCTTTACTTTAATTGGGATTTTTTTAATATTAAGAACGCATATAACCTTTACACGTAGATTGCAACAGTGACGTAACTCAAACGTCGAATATTTTGTAGAAAGATATACAAATCTCGTATACCATTCCACGTTTGTCCAGAGTTTTCACTGTGTCTTCGGTCCTTGAGTGGTGTGCATACGTTTATTACGTTAAATATAATAGCAAGTTGCTACAATAGTACTCAGAGTCCGCATCGCTGCCATCTAACTAATAAAGTTGAGAATATCGACTACAGGCATGCTCGAATGTGACACCAAAAAGTGTCTCTCTCGTACGGGGATCCAACCCCCACTTGATATAGTTTCTAGGGCCCCAGCGTGAGAGTCGACGTCCCAAACGGCATCTCGATCGGTTTATCCGTTTTTAGCTCAGCTCACGGTCGCGACCAACAGAGAGACATACATTCAGAGACACACAGTCCAGGCTTCATCTGTAGCAATATAGGCCGCGTCTAGCGCTATTGCTTAGTTCTTATTGGTAGCAGCCCTATTACGGGTTGCGAGGGTAACTGCGGGCCTGGCGAAAAGTAATGGCAGCCTACCGCCGGGTTTATGACTCTCGTCACCTGCAGGCTGACTGCCAAGGACCGGAACCAGCTACGGAACCCTACGCTCGGTAATCGAGTATGGGCTGCCTATACCTTCTACGGTGAAGCGTAAGTAGCAAACCATGCTACCCGCAAGTCTCGTCGCCGTTGACCTCAGCCGGCCATGCGGCCACCCGGAAAAGCGTCCTGCGGCGACGGCATCACGGCATCCGGCGCAGATGCCATATTAGTGGCTATCGAGCGTCGCCGACGAGGGATAAATCAGAACTACGTCGTGTCCGATTCGACGCCAAATGCAGACTCCCGGAATGAGCTACCGCCGGTTTGCGAGTTGCCCGCTGAAGCTTACGTCGCGAAATTAGTGGACTCGGCAGCGGCCGGAATTGATGACCTTTACGCGGGGAATTCGCTTGCCAAATTCCCCCTGTCTCTTCCTCTTTGTCTGCTTCTCTTTATGCTGCTTTACGACGAGCTAGTGTGTGATCTGTAACCTTTAGTGCACGCCGTGGACGTTGCACCGCAGGGCGCGGGCGTAAAACGTAACGTGTTCTCACGCTCACGGTTCCTCGGCTGCAGAACGCAGTTCCGATATCTCTTCACAAGTTCACAGCGCTAATGGGCCTATTACAATTGCGATACGAGCACGATTCGAGTACGATTCGACTACGATTCGACTACGCAGCTACATACACGTATACCCAGAACCGGCAACGGACTGGTGCGGCTACCATTGTAGGAGACATTGAAACTAACTCGATGCACTCACGTATGAACCGATAAACCAACTGAACATAACACTACCTTTCAACAGCAACATTTCGATAATTTTTCACCGAGGCATTATTGGCCTACGCGTCATCATCCTATACTGCTTGTATTCTTTTGTATAAAATTCAACCACCGAATTTCTGCTATCAAAATTTGTAATAATAAATTTAAATTATCTAGATAAGTTATTTCATACTTGCAACAAAAAATTCTCATTACCATTTTTTACTGTCTGTTATCGCTCGCTGGCCTGTTGGTGCGAATGCCTCATAATTCAATGCCATTCTGCGCGATAGAGTGGATTTTCTTGTCAATACTTAATATTTAAAAAAAAATTACAAATCCAGCGTGAGATGGATGGGCCGACAGAGCTGAAAACAGTAAATGACGCAGGCCTATACATCGTGGCTTACCGTTAGATAGGCCTATCCAAGCGTTGTATACGCTGTTGCGACTGCGAGCCACGTGAAAGACTGATTTCTAACGAAGTTAATAATCTGCTAAATTGGCTTCGTTGCAATAAGCTATACAGAGAATGACTGACAGTAGCCTAGCTCGCTGTAATTGAGTGACTTCGTTTTGCTGGACACCGGTGAATGACCACCCACACTGGCTTCATATTTTATTGTGATGTATACCTATTAAAATTACTGGTATTTGAGCAAATTATTATAATGTCCTTATAGGCTGTGTTACTGGGTATTATGTCGCCCGTCCGTGTAGTATATTTTTTTATGCAATCGCCCATCCAATAGAATAGGGCCTACTTCTCGTCTCGGTAGCCAAGCACGATGTCAGATCACTAGATTTCGCTGTCACACGATTTTAATGAAATTGTTTAGATCAAATAATATTAAAGTCATACATGAATGTATATTGTTCTTCAATTTCATGCTACCTTGCGAAAAAAAATTGAAAAAGAAGAATCAGTTTTGAAAGTATAGTCTTGAACTGTAATAGTTTGTTGTACTATTTTAACATATGTCCAAAATTATGCTAATATTGTCCGTATACAGTATTCATAATTTATTTACTTACGTTAGTTAAGATTTTATTTCTTTTTCATTGCTGACGGTTCTCATTGATCTGGTGAATAAAGATTATCAGTAGGTGGGCATTATGTTTTCGGGTTGTCCGTCCATCTGTGCGTGCGTGCGTGAGTACGTACGTGCGTGCAGGGAGGTCCAAGGCGGACGCATTCTCCGACCGGCTTGCCGTCGACTTCTGGTTTACTCATGACTTTTTCATCGTTCCACTCCTAATCTCCGAGGCGCGCCAATGGATACCTGTGACATTGTTGTAGGTGTCGTATCGGTTCTTGTGAGTTAATCAGAGAAGTATTATTAGGTCGGCCGCATCGCATGCATAACAACAAAAATGCGACCTATTGCTACAGACGGACTACAGCGTGGCCGGTCTGTTTGTTGGTCACGACCGTGGGCCACGCAATGCCGTGTAAGCCCCCAAAACCATTGCTAGACGGCGTCCGGGGAGGGACAGTTTTGAGGAAAACATATTGGGCCATGTTCGACAGTCGGTGTAGTTCAAATGACTCACAAAGGGCGGCACGCGCAGCGGCAGTGCGGGTCATTTAGCTTAGATGGAAAGTATATGGCGCGGACTACTCGCCATTATTACTGTGACCACTTATTATGCCCAAGTCCCGAGGAATATTAAGCAATGCTGCGATTTGTTCGTCTGTCAGTCTGTCCGTCTATCTCTCTGTCTGTGTGTTTGCATCATGCTCTTATATCAAAACGGCGGCGCACTTTAGGGCTATGGTTACTATAGAACACTAATAGGAAACCCCGTGATGGAAGTGGAACCCACTGGCCAGCGTGGTCGTATACGGCCGCCGGAAGTTGCCGAAACGGGAAGGCATATTGTTTCGCCACCATCGGGGCGATATTTTGTTACTTCGCCTTTTAGCGGAGTACTGTAATGAGCGTGTCTGTGTGTGTGTGTTAGTTTGTCCGCGATCATATCTTCGGAACTACACGTCCGATCTTCAACAAATTTTTTACGCATGTTACCCATGGCCGTAGTTCGGTCCTCCTCTGGCGGCGTAGTGATACGCTATGTACTTTGGGTGATATGGATGACGTCATTGCTCATACGCCAAGGTTGCTCGATGTCGCCGCCCAGCTGAAACGCAGTGCACACGCAGTCTTGGGCTTGGCAATAAACTGTGCGCAGTAATACCAGTTGCAGGCCAACGGACGCACGGGACTACTTTTCGGGCGTTTAAAATAACTTCCCAGGTGGCATCACAGGGGGGCGGAGTCTGCGGTCTATGACTGTTCAACGTGCGACTGAACGAGTCTTGAGCAAGGCGTCGTGGGAGGTGGTCACGTGTGTGACATCATGAGTCAGTCGGTTCCCAGGAGACATTAGCTGGACGTCGTCGTCCATTCATCGTGTGCCTCCAGCAAGTGCGCCGGCGGCGCAACGAAACTGAAACGGTAACTGAAACTGGCCAGGACGGCGACGGCAAATTACGACGTACTACGATTGCTCTCTGAATGTCGCCACAACCGTGGTCCCCGCCGGAATAGCTTGTAGTGCTGGGCACAGGACGTCTTACTCGAGCCTCTGCGAGTTTCGATTCTGTGCGTTTCGATTCAATTTACATGCACAAATATAATTGCAAAGGGTGAAAATTAACTGAATGAATGAGTGGAATATGGATCAATGAATGAATGTTTAGAACGCGCTCAAAAGCTTAATCTACCGCACTGAATCAAAAATAAAAAATAAGGAAAAGACAACTGAAAAGCAAAAGAAAACCGTTATAGCAGATAAGAAGCTGTAACAGTCAGGCAGCTGTGTGATGATTCCTGAGGGAAAATGACGGTCTATGGAGGAAAATATCTGTGAAACATGTAGGTTTTAAGCCGGAAGTAAAATAGTAAGGGAGTTATAGATGACAATGATCGGCTGGTTGTTGCTAGTAGGCCTCTTCCCTGATGCTGACGTTTTTTCGGGCTCTTCGGCACCAGCGTCATTGTTTCCGGCCAATTTGCTTAGAACGCCCGACTAGCGCTACTACCAAATAGATAGATAAATAGATAAACTTACTTACATACCGCCTATAAATTCAAAAGAGTCACTAAGCGCTTAATAGTGAGTTCTCCCTAAAAGATAGGCCTAAAGGTAAAGGTAGCCCATACTCGATTTCCGAGCGTAGGGTTTCGGAGCTGATCCCTGTTCGTGGCAGTCAGCCTGCAGGTGACGTGAGTTATAAACCCGGCGGTAGGCTGCCATTACTTTTCGCCAGGCCTGCAGTTACCGTCGCAACCCTTAAAATGGTTGCTACCAATTTCGCTGCTTGGTGAACACAGGCACGATGGACGTGAACAGTTTGCCAAAGACTGTTACCCGACTGCGTCGCGGCTACTATTTGAACCCAGGCCCTTCTGCGCCTGAGTCCAGCACGCTAACCACTCAGCTACCGAGCCACCGTTAAGTTCCCCGTGGCTGATCAGAATTAATCGGAGTGCTGGTAATTTGAATATAGTCGAAAAATTTCGGTCGAATCACCCTTCTCTGTAATTGCTTTTCGCCGCCGCAAGTCGGCGTCGACTGGCGCATAACGATGATTTGTGTGTGGGCAGTCAAAGGCGCCTGACGATCGGCGTCGTCGTTCGACGGCCGCTTACTGCCGCTAATTTGACGTTCTCTGCCGCCTCGGGTCCAGCCGTGATCACCGGAAGTCGGCCGGTCGGACTCCGCGCATGCTCACTGCTCAGTCGCTGCGGCATCCGGTTGCCGTGAGGGTGACGGGAAGTTATATAGCTGAATGTGGTGACTTTTTGCGTCTCGTTTTGGCTTGGCGGATGAATCGGCGACAGGGCTTTCTCTGTCGCCGCACCGCCAGCATGGAACAGACTGCCGACAGAACTGAAACTGCTGCGGCCGACCACTATTTTTCGTCTCCAACTGAAAACCTTTCTGTTCCAGTCTGTATACGGCCACTAGAAAGCGTTTTCGGTCTCCCAGAAGGGGGCGCAATATAGAAATAACCCTTATACTGTTACTGTTACAAAGTGTGCAAATTTTGAAAATTCAGTCTCCGTCCATAATTTTGTTAACAGTTAGCATATCGTCTCAGCCATCGTTGTCGTCATTATGTCGATCCAGTTCTGTCAGTTCAGACTGCAGCTGCTGCAAGTCTTTCGTCGCATTAATGATGTAGTTATTATTGTGTATTTTAATGCGACAAATTTCAGCCCATCAAAGTCTGAACATCTCTCTAGTGAGGCGCTTAAAGCAGATTGCTACTGAGTACTGATGTGGCTGTGTCGATTTCGATTCGCGCGCTACGTCGCCTCGAATTAGTGATGTGCATCGGTAACGTACTGCGTGTCGATACTCGTCGGTAGTCGTTACCGGCTGTGGCGATGGTCTGTACAATTTGACACTATTTTGCAACGTTCTTTTTCTTCTTTGCCTTTTTGCTCATCAATCGAAAACATTAGAATTTGCTTTTTATAACCTCTTCCTAATTCGAATCATATTCAGTGGTCCTAGTAAAGCGACTGTCGGCTGCATGAGTCTGTGTCCAGTTTCGAACGAAATGACCTTCGACCTTGGAATTTGGCGTGATGGTTCGCACTGGCCCTATCTCGATCAAGGTCACGGTCACAAAAAAGGAAAATGATTAAAATCAGCAAAATTCGTCACGTTGCGGGCCAACAGTGGGCGAAAAGCAAGCGAGAATTGGAAAATGACACTAAGTACCAGTCAGCCGAAAATTCACGGCCGGCTAAAATGTAGTTAATGTGGTCGGTGCGACCTCGAGCGAGGGCATCCAATGAACCAGCCTCGTCTACTGCGGGAACCGCCCTAAAATTAATATCAACGACTAACAAGTCTTAGTACTCAAAGCAATTTGACACGAAGCCGCATAGCAACTGCACACGGATCGTTTGCTCCCCATCTAATTCATGGTTCATTGGGCCGACGTGAGTCTGCCCCTCCCAAACAGAATCTCGATTGGTTCAGCCGTTTTTGCTAGGCTCATTCTTGTGTCCAATACTCATACAGACACACAGACCACGGAAGTGTGACGTCCACAGCAATAGGCCGCATCTATCCGATGCATTCGATGTGGCCTGAAAATAAGGTAAATATAGACATGAAGAGTACGGTAAATACAGAAACATATAGTAAGGAAAGCGTATCGGAAGTCTATAGTTAAACAGATTTTACGCTGTCCAAAGCGGCGCTAAATCACCACCGCGGGGGATTCTGTCTTGTTTAATATCTTGTTCATGCTAGAGCGACGAGGACGGAGAGATGTTCGAGATTCAATCAGACGATCGTATCTTGGCTGAGCGTGCGGAGACGGCGGAGCCGCTGTCTGGGGATCATTACTCTGCAGATAACTGGATTAGACGATGCGTTCTCCGCTCCGTCGTGATTCGTCGTGCTGGCTGCCACTAGATGGCGTGCGTGTATGCTGCGTGCAGCGCCGACTCCGGACCCGCTTAAATGCGGGGAAAAAACATTTGTCAAGAAATATAAATCACTCCGAGTTCCACTTTCCACCGATTTAACGGAGCGAAACGAAACTTTGAACCATTGACTACCGTCGCTTATGTCTAATTGCTACGCGGTCCGCATAGTATGCCGCAAGCATCATAAAACGGTCGAGTGTCCGTCCGTCCGTTCTTCTGTCCTGTCAATCGACAGCAGCAGCGGCGGCCGGCGGGTTTGCTGCTGAGGTCAGGCAGCAGATATCGATCGATAGCTGTTGCTGCCGCGCAACATACGGGCCACGTAAATTGTGGTCCGACTTAAGGAGGTCCAACATGTACGCTTACTAGTCAACTAATTCGCACCGGTCATTTGATGCTCGCATTCAACCATGTACGTAGAAACCGAAATAGTAAACGTTAAACAAATTAACCCACTGACGCCTCTCTAAGTGTACATGTGCCGGACGCTGTGACATTTCACGAGCATTTTTCGCATGCGGCGTCCGTCATGTCGCCAAAATAATGACGCTAATTTGTTTGACTTGAATTTTTTCTTTACCCAAGGCTCCACCTCGGCCAATAACATACATAACAACTATCAAAATCGATACTTGTCGGACGTTTTCGTCTGTTGAAACGGACGCAGCCAATTCATCATGGGAGTGATGGTCCAGCGACTATCGGTTGTGTAGAGGAACTATGACAGATTGACGCTATTGTTTTCGATTTGTCATATGTCCTTTTCATTGTAGAATAACAGTGCATATTTTGGAGATTTTAGCCATTTTGACCATGAACATTTTCTCATATCCTTGTCCTATGAATTTCACATAGATAGGTGTTTGATAAGCAAATAAAAGAAATAATATAGTGTCAAGATAAACCAACATACCGAACATTTAGGTCAGAGGTCGTCTAGCTCAAAAGTTATCGCAGAGAAACACATCAAACCGATTGCTCTGCGTGGACCACTAAAATGGTTAGAAAATAGATAGAATAATTTTTTATACTACAGGAGTATGGGACAGAAAGTATTTGCGTCTATTGGGTCGACTTTCTTGCTAAACTGACATACATGTAGCTATGCATTTGTTATGATATATCGCGTGTGGTTGTGATAAATTACCGGCGGCAGGCAGAGGCTAACGACGCTTTACAGCCAGTGCATTGTCGCAAATTGTAGGCTGTAGCCTGCTACAATATTCATACACACGCCGACACCACGGACGCAGCAGCAGCGCCACCTAGCAGCCGACACCCGCCGTGTGATCGACCGGAACCGGAAATTGGCCACCGCGTCTGCGCATGTCGGAAGCTTCAGCGCTGCCGGTGTCGGCTACAAGTTTATATCCGTTAGTGCCGCTGAAGTGGGGGAGTGGGGATGAGGATAACTGGAGAAGGTAATGGAAAAACTTTTTTTAAACATAACAAAAACAACAAGTCTGTGTTCAGCAACATAGGTACGCTGAAAGCGTGGCACTGCCCGCATTTTCTGCTGCGCGCCATGCTGCGACACCGGTCGTACAGAAAGCAATCGATATCTCCTACACGCCGGGCCCACAGCAGCAAACCCGCCGCACGCTGATGCAGAGGGCGAATGGGACAGACAGACGGACAAAACGACGGATCAGACTGACGGACCCCGTACCTTTTCTTAGATTCTGCTCCGCATACTATGCGGTCATTGCGAAAAACCGATATGGTAAGAAACGGTAGCGACAAAAGTCTGTGGAGTCAGTTTCGAGGGAAAAGAGAATCTAAGGTGGGGCGAATTTGTGAAAAATAACCTATTTTTAAATATCGCGCATTTATACAGACGGCAGTGCCTTACAGGAAAACACGCAACGGCACTTCATCGCATCCTGACTGTTTCTCTATGAAATTAGCGGCTCGTGAGCCTATGAAACATCGTCCTCACGCAAGCCGTCTTAGTCGCTCGGTGATGCGGGAACATTCGGCGTACAACAACCACTAATGAGATTATCTTTGTCGCCGAATACGCTTGGTGGTTCGACGTAATGCAATCGCTGCTGAGTTACAACAGCTTTGCTGTTTCGCTAAAAGATAGAAACGCCAACTTGGCCACGTCCAAAGTTGTACGTGCTTGATGGGCAATGTTTACGGTATCACTGGTTCTGCGTAGTAAAACTGCGACCAATTCCTCTGTTATTTTTTCGGATTACAGCTGTAATCTCAGAGGTAAGCCAGCGGTGGTCAGCGCAGTCGCTGCGGACGTCTATGGCATTGCTGCTGCTTCGGCATTGTTTTGCAATTACCGAAAAGTTGTATGATAAGAGTGAGTAATAAAAAATGCAGAATTCGTAAACAGGACTTAATAATCCTTTACATGTCTTTGAAATAAACACATTTTTTTACTAAATCATTCCCAAGATATTCACTTTTGGCCTTCATCTTTTTTTCATTTTACCAATAAAGCTGCCCCATATCAGTCTTTTAATTGCGTAAAAAGTTGTCAGTTCAACAAATCTGTTACATTAAAGACTTTCCAATTATTCATTTTAGTCTCCTTCCTTAATAATATAACTATAGCGGTACCGTAAGTAGGCGGTGCACGTTATTCAGGCCTCTAGCACATTGCTGTCTTCAAACTTTCTGTAAAATACACAGCTACATGGCAAAATGACAGCGTCGAAGATAATGCACTAGTGCTAAATTGTCAACAGAGAAGTGTGTGCATCTTGAATCATTAATAAGTCGACGACGGGAGAAAATTAAACACGCCGCGGTTCTGGCTAACTCAGAACGTGTCATCAGAATGTCTTAACAACAGTGGCGTCAACTCTTCGATGACAATGGGAGACGAGAATTGCCCATGAGCTGTCTCAGAACTCGGCCGACAAACGTTTCTGATGCATAATATATCTAAATTCTAACAAGTCTTTTTTTAGTTCAGCGTCGTTCGTCAACTCGGCTGTCGACATGGCACTGCCCGAATTTGCTGCCGAGGACCGTACTGCGGCGCCGTGCTGCGGCGCCTTTGCTGTTGGGCGCTCGCTGCCGTCGCTGTCGATCGACAAGCTATCTCCTACAGCAGCAAACCCGCCGCACGCCGCTGCTGGGTCGAATGTTGAGACAAACAGACGAACGGACATTCGACCGTTACATAGACCCCGCTCCGCATATATGCTCGCAGTGCCAGCAATATGCGCATTTTAATCTCACCAAAAGATTGTAACTTCAAAGCTGGCGGATGAATAGTAGTAGTATTTAGTGCAACAAGGTAGCCACAGCCGACTGCTAGATACAGCCTACTGCCCATCGATTCTCGCTACACTAAACGCTATTCAGCCAAGAAATTAATTCGACTTTAGTTGCTATCTGCGATACTTATTGTCTGAAATATAAATCAATTTTTATTGTCATTCTTTTTGAATGTGTATGATAAACAGAAATTTTGACTGTCACTTATCACAACTCCAAGCCTACTATCCCTCTATGCCACAAATTTCGTTAGGGTAGTTAAAATATATGTGCTCGTTGCTGGTAAGTGTGCAGAGTTTTAGATAATGCCTATTTGGTAAGGGGTTTTAATATTCCGGTGTTCGATAAACACATATCGCAACGTATTAAGAGAGACATCGGAATCAAAAACTCTAAAGTAAGCAGTTCGTCTGAAGTATGCGTTGTTCTCATTAATTCCAACCACTCTAGGACACGTGCGTCGTAATGCGCAAACGAAACGGTCTCGAGGCTATTATTGTCCACTTTCGACCACAAGCAGAATCGCTTTATCCTCATTAGTCGCATGCAGGTGTTCGCTATTCCGCCGTTACCACCCAGCATCTAGCATTGCGCTTCGATGATGCATCAGCAGTCAGCAGGAAACTGACACGTCGTGGTAGCTGAATTTGAAACCCAAGAGTGAGATGCTGTGGCAAACCGGAAATAAACTGGTGATGACAAGAAATACGCACAGCAGACAATGTATCATTGTCGTTATCAATACATCAACACTCATTTAAGTGTAATATTTCTGCGACAGTTATGTCTCGAAAATTTTCGTCGCTACTCTAATAGGCGGCCTAGCGGAAAGTAATGGCAGCCTACCGCCGGGTTTATGACTCACATCACCTGCAGGCTTACTGCCAAGAACAGGAATCAGCTCCGGAACCCTACGCTCTGTAATCCAGTATGGACTACCTTTACCTTATTTTACTCTAATAGGCTTGACTCAGACGCAGAAGGGCCCGGGTTCAAATCGCAGTCGCGACGCTGTCGGGTAACAGTCTTTGGCAAACTGTTTACACCCATCGTGCCTCTGTTCACCAAGCAGCAAAACTGATAGCAGCCATCTTAAGGGTTCCGGGGGTAACTGCAGGCCCTGTGGAAAGTAATGACAGCCTACCACTGGGTTTATGACTCACGTCACCTGCAGGCTGACTGTCAAGAACCGGGACCAGCTACGGAACTCTACGCTCCAATATTGGCTACCTTTACCTTTTTACGGTGAAGCGTAAGAAGCAAACCATGCTACCCGCAAGGGTAACTGCAGTGCAGGCCCGGTGGAAAGTAATGACAGCCGGGTTTATGACTCACGTCACCTGCAGGCTGACTGCCAAGAACCGGGATCAGCTCCGGAACCCTACACTCGGTAATCGACTACGGGCTACCTTTACCTTTTTACTCCAATAGGCAATTACCTAAGGCGGAAATGAGGACATTCTAATGATATTCTTGCATTTTAATTTTCATTCAATGTGTAGCCGTTAATCTTCATCAACGTTCAGTCGAGTTTTGTTCTGCGACGAACCGAAAAATAGCAACTTGCACACCTCTTGCGCAAACAGTAGGAGATGCTATTATGCCAAATGCTATTAAAATTTATATACCC
>Ga0126330_10000214_pt1 | contig 12615 bp, 8 predicted proteins | sample InaspJWI91metaG_FD_97004 | JGI IMG/M metagenome (GOLD analysis project Ga0126330, IMG submission 97004) | Marine gutless worms symbiont microbial communities from Oahu, Hawaii - Inanidrilus sp. 2 OAHU.JWI-91 metaG | ecosystem: Host-associated > Annelida > Digestive system > Unclassified | place...
CGGATAAAGGGCCGTTAAACGGGTGTGTGTGTGTGTGTGTGTGTGTGTGTGTGTGTGTGTGTTACTATCATACGCGGTGAAACTGAATGTGCTATGTTGTGCTGATGTGCCGTTTAGAAACTGCACGCTCAGTCGCGCACGGTACAAGCGACCGCGGAGTCTTCGCGCCTTCACGGTCCGCGACGACGACGACGACGACGACGTTCGCGGCGACTCCACAGAGCCACAGAGCTGCCGATCAGCGGGCGGCTCGCGTGGGTTCCGCATCGTCGGCGGACGCGCGGGCGGTGCCGGCGAAGTTGGCGCGAGGGCCGGCGGATGAGCAGCGGGCGCGGAGCGGCGCGAGGCACGCGTGCTCGACGTGCCAGAAGCCGTTCTCGAGCGCCAGCGCGCTGCACATCCACACGCGCACCCACACCGGCGACCGTCCTTACCGCTGCGACGCCTGCGGCAAGGCGTTCACGACCAAGGGAAATCTCAAGGTACGCGCGTCGCTGCTTTTGTCGTCGTTAGGCCGCATCGCATGCAACGAGTGCAAAGACGCGGCCTGTGTCACACAACCGCGAGACTTAACAAAACGATCGAAATGTCGTTTGTGGTGTGGACTCTAATGTGCCCAAGAAACCGATGTATTAGTGGCCCGGATCCCCCAGGGTAGGGACAGTTTTGGGAGCGCCCCTGCGATGCGGCTTCTGCATCGGTCTATTTGGGCTTTTCCTCAATATTCTCTTCTCTTCTGTTCTTTAGCCGTGTTCGATCCGAGGGTTGGCCACACCATGGACGTACTTTCTCCATTTATTTCTGTTCTCTGTCATTCTGACTGACTCTTCTAGACCTGTGGAATTTGAACAGATCTGTATTATTCGATCAGAAACGTTGAACGACCGTGAATGCTGCCATGGAGTTTCTCTGTGTACACGGGTCGCAGGTGCACGCCGGCACGCACGGCGGATCGGCCGCGGGCCGACACGGTGCGTCGCGCCGCGGTCGCCGCATGTCCGTCGCCGCCCTGCCGCCGCCGCCGTCAGCCGGGATGCCGCCGCCGCTGCCGCTGCAGCCTGCTGACCGGCTGTGTCCGATGCTGCCGGCCGCGTACGTCTACCGTCACGGGCTGCTAGCCGCCGCCGCCGCCGCCGCCGCCGCGTCGTTTGCTTCAGCCGCTGCTCATCCCATCTGCCACCAGGTATCACGGCACCGTCTCTCTCTGCGCTTCGAGCGAATGTGTAGATTTAGTGCATTATCGTTAATGCCTCCAACGCGCCGGATGCACTAGCATCGCGAGCACAAGGGTTAGTACACACATACATACATTTATTTGAATCAGGCAACTTGGCCAATAGACATGACAGAGAGAATAAAAGAAATGCATAAAAAACTACAAAAAAAGGAGAAAACAACGAAAAAAATACATATTCACACATATGAAGAGAAACACATACATACACCTAAAAACACTAAGACACACAAACACGGAAATATTCAACTAGAACATTAGGGCAGTTTTGCCATGTGCGAGCAAATGTATATGCACCATTATGAACAACAGTGTCAAAACTTGGCAAACCAGTTTCTTATGCGTCCTCCTAATGTGCTGTTGTAATTTTATATTCCCGTTGTATAACTTTCATGTTATCTTTTATGATTTTGATGACACGGTAGGACGATAGGCGACGACGTGCTTTATGTAGACGTTTGGACGTTTGAGCCATAGGTTTATCGTGAATATATACTGTGGTCTACAAAACTGAAGCCTTTATTTTTTGATAAAAGTGACTAGGAATGCAACTGATGATCAGGTGAAATGAAACACCCGATGAGTAGGCTACTACATTGAACTGCTGCCCCGTCACCGTTCACGGAATGTTTCACGCTTGTATGTGCATGGCATACATATTTATATCGTTCTCGATGGAGATGATCGACTGTCTTACAGCATCACAGCAGCGAGCCGCGACGTCGACGGACGGAAGTTGGATTGTAGTCGAACGCGGAGAGGAGCGGACTGTTTAAGCTGTTTTTCATTGGACGTTTCACTTTCTCTGTGCAGTTTTTGTCCATTTCTGCCTGCCTTATCCTGTACTGTATTGTTGTGTGAATTGTCACTGATTTGATATAAAATCTTTACTGACCGCGTTTAGCGAGCAAGTTACTCAAACATGTCCACGTCCATCCGCCTGTTTATTTTCACTTCAGCGTTTGAACTGATCTTTGACCTTGATTTTTTTGGCATTTTGCACGTGTATTGGTCATGACGCTAGCTCGCCTGGGATTCAAAGTCAAGGTCATTGGTCAAAGTCAAGGTCAACGTTGGGGTTGAGGTTCACAAGGCGGTCGGTCTGACCTCGATTGAGGGCAAACATGTTTTCTAGCTAAGGCGGAGTTCGGTGTGTGTGTCACGTGCGCAGAACCGAGCAATCCCGTCGTGCAATACGTCGGCAGGTGTCATGGCGCCGCCGCTACTTCCGGTGGGCGTGGCTACTCAGCTGCCCGGCCGCTACCCGTGTATTTCCGGTTCCGGTGGCGGTGAGCTGGATCTGAGCCCAACCAAGACGTCGACGTCGCGTCGGTCGACTTCCACCTCTTCCAGTTCGCCGGCGGCGGCGTCCGCTGTAGCGTCGCAGCTGTCGCCTGGTTGGACCGACCCGACCTTCTGCCGCAAGGTTATCACGGCCGTGTCGAATATAATCACGCCAGTTTTGATGATATTCCGTAGAAATAATACCGAATGGTTAGCGTGCTGGACTCAGGCGCAGATGGGCATGGGTTCAAATCACAGCCGCGACGCTGTCGGGTAACAGTTTTGGGAAAACTGTTCACGCCCATCGTGCCTCTGTTCACCAAGCAGCGAAACTGGTAGCAGCCCTCTTAAGTGTTGCGAGGGTAACTGCGGGCCTGGCGGAAAGTAATGGCAGCCTACCGCCGGGTTTATGACTCGCGTCACCTGCAGGCTGACTGCCAAGAACCGGGATCAGCTCCGGAACCCTACGCTTGGCAATCGAGTATGGGCTACCTTTAACTTTTTATACCGTCTTTGCTATCTTACCACATTCTGTGTTAGTGAATTACGCAGCAGAATAGAAGTAGTCAGTGGCAAGCCGGGCGGAAATGCCTTTGCCCGAGCACGCACGTAAGCACATAGACAGACTGACGGACAAACCGAAAACAAATGCCGCCGGCACCACTGGATGGGCGGAGGCTAAAACATCCGTTCGCATTAAGTGAAGTTGTCTTTTCGTAATGCAAACGTAGTCTATTGTTGAGAATTCTCTTCTGCATATTTATGAATAGTGCAGGAGTATTTTGGGTAAATGTGCACTGTGCAGGTGAGTTCAGTTAACGACGTAAGCGATGACGTCGATGACGTCACGACTTCGCGCTACCAATGGGCGCACGAGGCAGAGCAGTGCCCGCTGGCGTCATGACGTCAGTGCTTTGACAAACTGTAAATAACTCTCTGGTAACTGTACGCATGCGATTGCTGCGATCTGTGGTGTAATAAATCGGACAGTATGATAGCGCTTCGGGTTGAGTGCAGTTGGGCGGTGTTGTCAATCACTCGTGCAGCACAAAATGTTTAACGTCGTGTAAAAAACACAGCAGATCGTTTTAAGCGTTGTTCACAACTAGCTGATACCCGAGCGCCCGAAGGGCATTCGGGTATCACCTAGTCCTATGATAAAGGACTTCCAACAGACGACCGTGGCTAGTATAGGACTACTTGCTCAGGCCAATACTGATTGAATATCTGTCTTCGTCAGTCCAGCCAACCGCGTCGCCGTGCCTCGCCGGCCATCGCCATCCAATCAAAGAACTGCACAGCGTCGGCGGCAGTAGCACAGCCCTCTAGAGTCTAGAGAAGTCGCTAAAACCATGCGTCGACCGCTCGTCGTGCGTGCCTGTGGCGAGTGGCGACCCACTGTCAGCAGATGGAGCCCCTGCTAGCCCTGTGCCGGTTCCCAGGTCTGAGCCACAGCAGCCTAAGGCCACGCCCGCCACAATATTAGTGCGTTGCGCGTCAAGCTTGTGAGCATAGTATAGTAGATTATGCCTGTGATGCTACTGAGATGTGATTGTGACGTGACTGCAACAAAACCTGTCAGTCCAGTCACGTCATAATTTTGTCATATTTTTATTTACTCACGTCGATTTCATACGTTATTCAAGTCCCGTAACGTACGAAATCGAAGTAATAAATAAAAACATGACAGCAAACAATTAATTGCCTTGCGATTGGCTACAACCTCGTGCAACCTCGCAGAAAACTGAACATGCATATTGCTGGTTGCAGTCACATCGCAGTTGCATCACAGTCACAGCTGTGAACAACGCTTTAGCCAAATATTCGCATGCACTATAATATATGTTCGTTTGGCTGATCGGCGATCTCCAAAATTCAGTTACAAAAATATGCCACAGGAAGCGGGGTACGGTGTATAGGCCTAGTCGTCTACTGAGTCAGTGGTTGATAGGTGCAGTCGCGACAGAAATGCATCGTTAAGTGGCATTCCCACTGCGCCCGTTTTTTGTACGTTTGCATGCACTCAGTTTATTATACGTTATTTGTAAACGATTTACGGTAAGACGTACGAAATAATGTACCGGTATTGCAGTTTATCTCCTATGGGCAAAATACGTCATCATATTCACTTTTTTGAATATTAATGTGATCTGAATTGTCGGAGTGAACACACATCGCTTCTTTAAATAACCTATCACTCTTCATGTAATTCACATAATTCACTAATGAGCATGCACGATTAAAAGCTATGGACCGACCAACGCTGTTTGTTTATTTGTTGAAGTTTTATTTCCTTTTAACTGGCAAATACAATAATCTGTAAATTGCCGAGAGTTTCTTGAAAAAAATCACCGTTTATTTCGTCAAGCACGGCACGAAAACGTCCGATCCAAGCGAACGAAAGTCTCACAAAATTACATTATGCGCGCATTGAAGGACTACCGCAAGACGCTGGTTAGTCCATTCACATAATGTCGTAATAGAACGGTGCAACGCAAGTTAAAAAGCTTCATTTGTCCTAGACCTAGAGGCATTCACAGCAACAGCTACGTACGAACCGCTCAGCGAAACTGACGAGGCACCGTCGCTGTTATGCACCAGCATCTTGGTGGATACAGCGTCTGAAGTCTGTCACTAGCATCTTCGCCAACAGCTAAATAATCGTACATTTAACAAGTGGCTCCAGTAACGGTAGCAAGCAGGCCGCATCGCTGCGTGCTGACCTCTTGTGAGTTAGGCCTACTTTGAGTATATTTACCGCCGGCCCGGCATGACCTGGTACCTGTGTGTCACCCTCAAAAGTGCCCTTCTGGTGAAACAATCCCGGCCCATGTCTTACACACGGTTACTCGGGCTCCTTAGATTCCCGCCCAAACGCCATCTCGATCGTTTCATTCGTTTCTACAGGGCTCGCGGCCGTGACCAACAGACGCACAGACACACAACTGCGCGGACAGAAGACCACGCTACTTCGACTGTAGCAATAGGCCGCATTCTCGGTCTATGCGTGCAATGCTCACTAACAGTTATTGGGCACGTGAGAATCAAACACAGCATGAGCACGTATCGATGTCGAACTACTGAAAGCACTCGCAGTGTGACTGTGTGGCGTTGTTGAGCAGTCTTGGCCAAGATAGCAACTCAACGATACGACGAGAGCCTCTTGCGCACTGGTGTAACAAAATAATTATATTTTCAGCGCAATATACGAAAAGAGAATCCACCACACAGCTCTACGGGACGAGCCGCTACGTACTCGCTACGTACAGCAATCAATCAAACAAACGGGCGCCGATTATGTACATCTGACAAGGCCAACCAAAGCGTCGATCGCAGTCGGGACGTGGAATGAACGGTTACCAACCGACAACGAACAAGATCAACAACAGCAACGAGAAAACGAGAAGAGCGAGCGAATTAACTGGGATGACATAACAACGCGGGTGGGTAGAATCGCTACACAGGGCACTCGGGATCAACTGAACGTCGATGGAGTCTCAAAGAAATCAACCTATCCATCGTCGGACTTCACTCTCTTCTGGACGGACCATCTAGACGGCGTTGTGACTAATCCATCGGCCTATCGGCCGCTATCGGCGTTCAAAATACAGGTAACCGTGAACTTCGACATCGTTTGCTGTATGTTTATTTCCGGTTGTTAACAGCGTATTCTTTGGGCAAAAATTGCGATGAGTTAGGGTTTAGTATTGCGGTTTAGGGTTAAAATTAGGATTTCTGGTCGGTAGAGGCAGATAGGCCGATGCTAATTAGCCGCATCCTCTTGGCGACCGCTGAGCTCTTGCCCCAGACCAGCCTGTGCGTTCTGACGTTCGCCGTCTCTAGTGTGACGCCTGCGTCTCGGCGACAACGAAGAAGCTTTCGTGTTGGGGCGAGGTGGACGCCACTCATTCGTAGAGCAGTCTGTAGAACGCGACGGCCAGCGCAATGTTGAGAGCGAGAACGAACAAGACCAGCTGGCGTCTTGCACACCACGCCTGCACCACGCACAACGCGCAATAACCGTCCGCGGACTGCGTCACTAAGAAGTCCAGCAACCGTCCGTCACCTACTTGCCGTACAGCGTTTTCGGCTTAACACTTACGGCCGTCGGGCGTTGTCGGTTGCTGGCCCGATGGCCCGGAACTCACTGCCGGATCTTATCCGGCATTCAACGAGCAGCAAAGACTGTTTTAGGCATCTACTCAAAACGTACTTGTTGGCGCGATACTGGTGTATCCAGCGCATTCGGGTTTCTTAACGATAATCGTCGTCGTCGTTAACGCGTCGTCGGCTCGGACCGTAGCGTCGCTCTCGAGTGACCGCGACCAATAGCTTGCCTCCACAGAGTCGCAATGGGAACATTGCTGTTATCGCGGCGTAGTTGGTCGGTCCATTTGGTACGTGTCGACCTGGTGGACGTTTCCATGTAGGGTCTGAGGGTCGATAGCTAGACTTGGCGTAGCATGGCCTGGTGTGCGGGGATGTTATTTGGCAATCTTTCCACATGTCCGAATATGGTAATGCGACCTCTGGTAATCCGGACAGACACAGGTGCGAGACCAGTGCGTAACGATAATGCGCTATATAAATCCACACACTCACTTGCTCGTTCACAACGTAATCGATGTGGTTAATTAACGCATCGGCCAATTGGCGCTGTTGGCCTGTACAGTCAGTTACATAATTAGAATTTTAGTCATTTGCTGTATACTTACCTCTGGTTGCGGATTACACAAATGGCAAAATATCTACGCAAAAATTACGGTTTAGGTTTAGGGTTGAAGTTAATGCCAGGGTTCGCCACGTCGGTTTATCGGCGACAATCGGCTTTCAAGTGGGAAGAAAGATAATGTAAAGTGTATATGTAAGTCGTATATTGTCGGTACATCGTACCCTGACAATGCCTTTAGCTGTAAAATTTTAATAAGTAAGTAACGATACGATACGATAAGATACGAGGTGCTATTTTGACGTGCGCTCGAAAGCCGACATGAGTCAGCTTAATCTACCGCACTGAAACATAATCTACCGCATAACAATCAAGAGTCACAATGTCAATGTGCTGCGATTTCTAGGCCCTAAATAAATGTGTTTTCAGATGTTGCCAAAACTGTCTGTAGCTGGTGATATGTCTTATAGTAGCCGGTAAACTGTTCCACACAAACTTCTGTCGCCGAGAGTGGTACGCGTGCGTGGAACAGTGAGTGTTCTGTAAAAAGATGAGCGGAGATGACGACGACCGTGCTCTGAGACGAGTTGAATGTCGGCAGACTGGTACGTCGGTGCTGTTGACGTAAGCGATTGGTGTGCCACACCAGATATGCGACCTTTAACTCCACTCGTCTCTGTACTGGCAGCCATCGGTGCAACGTGTTTCTCCTGCGGGGATAAAACCTCGGAATGGTCCCGCTGATGGCGTCGTGAGTCGTGACTAAGCACCACACTGGTGCTGCACTGGACGCTTACAACAACGACGCCGCACGAAGTACGCTGTGAGCGGTGCACGTGACGCCAACGCTGTACCTTGAAGTCACCGAGTTTCGGCGTGATGGTGCGTCGTCTCCACTGCCGCTCGTGCTCGAGTATCATCGCACGCGTATCCCCAAAACCACACGCTTACTTTATGCTGAGAAGTTTGTTTTTACGACTGGCCCTTTTCGTCATCATTATCATCATCATCATCATGGACATTTTTAAAGTGGCCTAAACAGTACTTTTATACGTGTACAGTGTGCAACGAATATAATTATGTTATTTCCACTTCAATACTTGGCTCAATTTTCAGCGATTTTTGGGGATATCTGCTATTAAGCCACCGTCGGCCATCTCGGCAGTTTGCGAGCTCATGTTCTTTTCTGTCGAGTTTTTTTCTTGCAGTAAAAGTGGTTAGTGCGACATCGACTGACTAACGAACAAGTCTGTGTCGATCCTCGTTCTGCGAATCGTAGCGTAAGACGCTGGCCGCTGCTGCCCTCTGGCGACTAACTTGGAGTATACGCCGTGTGACTGGAGCGACTGCATTAACGTAAGGAAGACGTACAGGACATAGAGACAGACAGACAGACGGACGGACGGACTGCAGGCCGATGCATGGCCGCTTTCTGGTGACCGCGGCCAGCGTCAATAATAATCAAGAACGTGTCGACCTGGAAGTCGCCGAGTCTGAGCGTGATGGTGCGACGTCTGCGCTGCTCCTGGCGCTCCAGCATCACGGCCAGCTCGTGTCGCTTCTGCCGACACAGTAGCATCGCGTCGCTGTGCGGTATAGGCGTCAGCGCCGGCCAGTGACGCACGGTCGCCAGGTCCGGCAGACTGCCGAGATCCGTCCGGCCGCTGCGCCGGTTCAGACTCTCACGCTGCACTCTGCGACCAACCACACGCCCTCCGCCGCTGTTTACAACGTACCTACAGCGGCTGCCAGTCAGCTCAGGGGAAATTTTTCCCAAGACGAATTTCTGAGTTGTCAGGGGAAAAAGGTAGCCCATACTCGATTACCGGAGCTGATCCCGGTTCTTGGCAGTCAGCCTGCAGGTGATGTGAGTTATAAACCCGGCGGTAGGCTGCCATTACTTTCCGCCAGGCCTGCAGTTACCCTCGCAACCCTTAAGAGGGCTGCTACCAATTTTGCTGCTTGGTGAACAGTTTGCCTAAGACTGTTACCCGTCAGCGTCGCGACAGCGATTTGAACCCGGGCCCTTCTGCGCTTGAGTCCAGCACGCTAACCACTCGGCTACCGAGCCACCCTGTCAGGGGAACTGGGGCCACAAACTGACGAGAATCAAACTGTTGGAATATTGCTGTTTAAGCATGTATCACTAAAATATAATCCAGTGGTTGTGTAGCCGCCTACGCTTGCATGTACATCGTCATGAAAGCGACGATCTGCAAAGAACAATGGTTTGCTGCATAACGAAAACGAAACGCTTAGCAGATTACGGTCCGGAAGAATAATCCGTGAAGGCATTCCTGAGATAAATACGATGGAAATGATTGTGACAAACGCGTATACAGACCCGCAACATCGCCTGCTCCGCCGAAGTTTACGGAATTTAAAGATAGCCAATAGAGACTGTTTCTAGAAGATCACCTACCTGTATCGCATCGTGAGTGGTTTCGGCGGGTCGAGTCCGTCCAGTGAGGGCGTGTCCAGTATTGTCGCCACGGCCTCCGTCTGCTGGCCGTCGGCCGCCGCCGCCACCTCTCCCTCGCCGACCCGCTCCTCCTGCAGACGCTTCCTCGCGCAGTTCTCCACCACGTACATCTCGGCCGCCGGTCGCCCGCCGCGGACCCCGAACCCCGCGTCCACGGGCGGGGCGGTGGAAGGCTGGACGTCGGCGGCGGTGGCGACCGGGAGGTACTCGATCGGCAGCGGCTCGGTCGGCGTTCTCCCGGGCGAGCTGCGGGACCGATGGCAAGCGGCGGGGTCGGGCGGCGGCGTCTCGTACTTGATGATGCCGGGGAGAGTCAGTCGTCGGCGCAGACGAGGCGCGGACCCCGACCCCGACCCTGACGACGACGACGACGACGACGACGCCGCCGGCGGCGGTGGGAGCGGCCGATGTGCCGACATGTGGGGCGCCGGCTGCGGCTCGGCGCGCGGCGTACACGCCGTCGCGAAGTCCTCCGCCGACGGATTCCGATTGATAATCACCAGATCCGGGCAGTCGAAGTGACGCCGGAGTCGGAGGCTCGGCCTCGGCTCTAGACGAGGTTGATCGGACTTCGCCTCAGCGCCTTCCGCCGGGACCTCTGCTGACGCGGGTGCGCTGCCGTCCGCGTCGTTCCAGCCCGCATCGCCGGCGCCCTCATCGCCCCACTGCAGCGAGCGCCGGTCGTCCTCCGGCGCCTCGAAGCGGCGGTGGTGGCGTCTCCGGCGGCCGTACTCGGGAACGCTCATGGTGGAGCCAGTGCGCTGGACGGGCGCGAGCCGGGAGGACGGCGCGCGCGGCGGTCCGATGTGGTTCATCTGCGAGTGGTCGACGCCGCGCTGGAGCGACGTGGACGAGGGGGCGGGAGACGGTGAAGGGTTCTGACGATGTGGCGGTCGTGTCGAACTGGAGTTTGTCATCGCGGCGGCGCGATCATCGTTGTGCATGTGCGACCGCCTCGACGCCGCCGACTGCAGAATCACACAAACCACCAGCAGCATTGCCACGAAACCAGCCAGTTGCATGTTCCTTTAACTAGAAAAAACTGCCCTCAATCGAGGACCTGGGTCAGACCGACCGCGTTACCACGCTCACACGCGTTGGACTTCGCCGCTGCCGCTGGCCTCGGCCGCGCCACGCCACACGCCTCGCGGCGCTAGCTCGCTGCTGCTCGCGTCACAACGGAAACTACCACGGCCATCAATCAATACTCATAAGACGCCGCATTAGGTACTCGTGTAATACACGCATGCACTGACGTTTGACCAGTCGTCCGCGAACTACGACCATGACCCATAAGCACGTAAACAAACGAAGTTCATAGGTCAGTTGGCTCAAAGATAGAGTGGAAACTAACGGTCAGAGGGACATGACCGATCGCTTAACCTTACTACAAATGCGGTCTATAACTACCAGCGACGTCAATTTTACGCCAGTAATATTGAAGACATTCCATGAAACAGCCCAGATACTGTAGATGGAGAATGAGCGCCTAACGTGTCCTCCGGAAACAGTGGGAGGGTCCATAAAATATACCGCACGAGGTATGTCCACCCGGAAATCGACCAGTGGTACATCTTTGTCAAGTTGTCTCCTTATGTTGATGATTAGTATCCTAACGTTCGTCCACCCAAATCATGCTTCGTTCTCTTTTATTTGGTAAAGAAGCATAGCATGACGAGCTTAGGCCTAAAGTCTCGAGAACAGGGGCCATATTTACAAAATATCTTACGATTTATCGTAAGATAGACTTACGATAGTGACTTAACAACGTGCTAAAATTTCTCTTAGGAATATATCGTAAGCTAATTCGCGAACTCTTTCTCAGACGATCTTACGATTTTGCAAGTAAATCGTACCTAAGAATTAGCCCTGCGTTCTTTGTAAGATGTTTGACAAATAGACGTCCGACGTAAGTCGATCATAACTTTGGCATTATCGTAAGATAATCGTAAGATTGTCGTAAGATATTTCGTAAATCAGGCCGCAGATTGGTCTCGAAACCAAAAGTGTGGTCTCTGTCGCGGTCTTGGTGTCGACTCTCGAAGGTTTGGTAGTTTGTTTAACATCACTAGCGGTGTGCTACTCTGCCACAAGAACAACAAGCCAAATATCAGCAGGACCTTGTCGGCCGCGGTGTCGTCATTGTACATCTGCTGCCGTTGCTGGTGATGATGCTCAACGTTACTCGGCGGCGGCTGCTGCTGCTGCTGTTGAGGGGGGCGGCTGGCGACGAGCTGGTTGTGTTGAGGTGATATCGCATCGTTGCGAGCAAGTCTCGACTGAGGCGCTTGCCGGCTCGAATCTGAACACACGCCACTGCAATATGTACGGAAACGAACCAGGAATGGGTCCCCGAGGACTGTCCTCTTCGACCTCCAGGACATCTCCAACACAATCATCTCTGGCTTTGGCCTTGAACACCCTTGGCCTCAGCCCTGGCCTCGAGCTGCATTGCATCGGCCAGGGGAAGGTGCATGCAATTTTTTTTTGGGGGGGGGCATCTCCCAGCAGAGAATCTGGCGTGCGGTCGATATTCTGAACTTTATTTGGTAGGTGGCAGCTGCGATGCGGCCATTCGCTGTCAGCACTGCAGCAACTGGTTTATTTTATCATTTACAGCACCTTTAGGACAGCGGTTTTCAAACTGGGGTCCGCGGACCAAAGGGGGTCAGCGACGGGTTCCCACGGGGTCCGCGAGACGATTCCGAAAAGTAGTAATTGTTTGCACGGTTTTAAACAATTTACGACGCATTTGTTTTCAAATTTGCACACATAAGTCAGTCACTCAGTCTCAGTGCATTGCGTGGAAGTGTTGCCGTGGTATGGCACGACAGGCTTTCTGTTGATGTCTCTTAGTAGTGCTGCGCGTGATTTGCTGACTACTCTGATGATTGGTTCATCCCTTTTGTGGGAGATGATGTTGTGGCTAAGTGTATCAGTAATTTA
>Ga0126330_10000215_pt1 | contig 12596 bp, 3 predicted proteins | sample InaspJWI91metaG_FD_97004 | JGI IMG/M metagenome (GOLD analysis project Ga0126330, IMG submission 97004) | Marine gutless worms symbiont microbial communities from Oahu, Hawaii - Inanidrilus sp. 2 OAHU.JWI-91 metaG | ecosystem: Host-associated > Annelida > Digestive system > Unclassified | place...
CTCGATCGCGTCATGGTTGAGTGCACATTGTCTATCACGCATTGCCTCCGACTAAATTTCCAACTTCATACCATCGATTTGGTCAGGACTTGTCGTATAAGTAGTTTCTGCACTGTTGCGTGGTAGGCCTAATTGGCAAGATTTCAATTGACACGACGCATCGCGTGGTCCCTCGGCGATAGCTGAGCTTCTTGTCGGAACTTGACAGGATCAGCCACGGTGCGGATGTGGTCGGGCAGAGCGTTCCAGGTGGCAGGACCCGCATGTGAGAACGCCGGCTCGCCGAACTTCGTGCGCAGCCGTGGTATAGAGAGTAGTCCATCGATGAGATACCCTATATATACCCCTACCCCGCCCTGATGCCCTACCCCCGAGATACTATTTAGGATGTGGATTCGGGTGGGCTCAATGAACCATGTATTAGTTGGGGACGCAAATAATTGCTTCTTCCGCTGGGGAACCCAACTAACGCATGATTCCTTGGGCCCACCTGAATCCACATCCTTAATATATAGCCTAGTAGGGCCTATCTCGATTTTTTCAGCCGTTTTAGCATCGCTCGTGGTTATGACGAACAAGACAGACACACAGACAGACGGACACACACACACAGAGAGAGAGAGAGACCACGCTACATCTGTATCAATAGGCCGCATCTTTGCCAATGGCAAATCCAGAATTCTGAAAGGGGAGAAGATACTGGGATCAAAAGGATACTGGCCGTCGTCGTCGTTAACGCGTAGTCGGCCCCTGTAGCAGGATAGACAGAACCAGTGTTTGATAAACACGAATTTTAGGTCACCGAATATTACCGACCCTGTTTCGGAAAAGGTAATGCGATCGGTCGTGTCCGTCCGCCCGTTGGTTACCCCTCTGTCTTTTAAACCAACCGACCTTTGACCTAGATTTTGTATGTGTGTGGGTCATGATCATAGATCGCGCCGGGTTTTGAAACTGGAAAGTCAAGACTGTCAAGGTCGTATACGACAGGGTCAGTAGGTTAAGATTAGGGTTAGCTATAGAGGCTAGAGCAATTGGTAGCGTTCATATGTTAAAATGTAGCTAACAAAGCTAACGGTCTCTACCCCAGTCTGTGGTGACCCCCGTTGGGTCAGTTTGAGTATACGCCGCGATGTCAAATCCCGTCACTGTGTGTGGGTCACGACGTGCAAAAACGGATGGACCAATCTAATGGATGTCGTTGGGCATGACCGTAACATATGGCCCAATTAGGAACAATACGTAATTATTATGGGGCCCAGATACCCAGCGGGGAAGGCGATTAGGGAACCCTTTTACCCGACACCCTTGGGCAGTGGACATGTCGCCGGATGCAACCAATAGCATGCAGCAGGGGCGTCACGCCGCAGCAATACGGTCTGTTGCTACCGTTGCTGTAGCAGCTTGTTTAAGTTACGTGCATTTCAGCAATGGCGGCCGCCAGGGCCAGTGACGAAGAAGACTCGACACGCTCGTTTATATCTTCAATCATTTCATCATTTAGGGACTATTTAGGCCTACAGTCTCAGTGTTTCAACTTTCATGTCATGAAAGATCATGCCTTTGCCCGTACGACGGCGTTTGTTATGTCTCAGTACTCGCCAGGTGGCGCATGACGTAGACAGCGAGGGGGCGTGGTCAGTCTGTGTCAAGGAGGTTATATATTCTATAGAATATATAACCTCCTTGGTCTGTGTTTTTTGTTGCTGGTTGGTAATGTGGGAAATGCGTATTTCATTATGAAAAGTTGCAGTTTTGTGAACAGATTTATGATGATTGCGACAGTAGATATCCGCGAAAAGCTGTAGGTCAGAATAGCGGTATCAGTTTAGATTCTGCAAATAGTGTCGAACGATGCTATCACAACCAGACAAGCAGTATGCTGATGATGCAGACAGTGGTAACCATATGTGGTATTCAGATGGTGAGTTTCTGCTAACAAACGTTTCCCCGTGAACCATGTGTGAGAATGTAGTGTAGGTGGATTTCTATTTTAGCCTGGTAATTGTAAACCCGATACCTTGATAGGCCTGGCAAGTCTAAAAACTTATTCCCACGTCCAGTTCCAAGTATACAAGTGAAAACACATGTACGTCATTGTTTCTGATTTAGAGATGCCATTTTGTGAAAGTGATTTTTGTCAGTGCAACACATACTTTTATAATAGTCCCTTAAGCTGGTTGCCAGACTTTAAAAGCAGACTAAAGGAGCTTATTGTGTTATTACCGATTTTTTTTTGCCTGAAACAGTTGTACAAATACCTGTTTTCTGCAGCTAAAAGATTTGTGCTTGTTTAAAAATGAAGCTTACGACATCAAAACTTTCATTAATTTTCACGTATACTGCATTAAAGCGGAAAGTTGTTTCCATGCTCTAGTATAGTCACAAAACTGCTGACATGAACCACGGCTACAAGCCTGTAATTCTAGTTGGTTATTGCTGTTTGCATGCTGTTTGCTTATTATATTTTAAGATTTGAAGAAGTATGTAGCTGGTAGTTCATTTTGTTTTGTAGATTTGCAGCTTGCAGCGCAACTTGGGAAAGCGCTGCTAGAACGCAACGTCGATCTCGAATCTCAACTTCACGGTTTACAGCAGACTTGTTCGGAGCAGGAGTCTGAGATAACTGTACGAAGTTGACACACATGCACATATGAACAAAAACATACACACATTTAGGGTGCTTTGCACATGTCTGACCAAATGGTTAACCATGCGGTCAAGTGCCTTGAGTCGAGGCACTTGACTGAGACCGTGTCTGAGATATTAGCACTTATTTCCCAAAGTATTATAAAAGAGGTCACATAACCCTAAATGCACCCCATACTGCAGAACTTTAACATGTTAATGCCACTACTCTTTGGGTTTAATCTGCAAACCAAATTTGAAATTTCTGGCTTCATCTGCTCCAAAGATATGGACTGGGTCCCAAAATGTACAAGTAGAAATGGCTCACGTGACCCTGAGCACACCCACTTGGGGGATAGTTAGACATCACAAGACTTATACTGCATGTGGCCAACTCGTGTACAAAATTTGAAGTCTCTAGCTGTATTTGTTGCAGAAATATTTCAGCGGGTATAAAATTCTAAAATGTGGCACGTGATCCTGGCCATGCCTTGAGTCGAGGCACTTGACTGCATGGTAACCATTTGGTCAGACATGTGCAATGTGCCCTTAATGTGATGTTGCTGTTTGTCGCTTGTTACTGTGTTGTTGAATTTACGCTATGAAATCGTTGATAATAACTAGGGTACTTTCTCCATAACTCGCCCAACTTGCTCTCGGCATTGGCATAGAGGCAGCAGAAATCGTTGATGGGGTGTGCTGGCTAACAGCAACTAATATATATTGACCGGTATACTAGCCGTAGAACAGTTGTGTACTACGTGATTGCATTCTGTCAGCTGTTCAGACATATTGTTATATTTTTTCTGCAGCTATTTGTCCATTATCAGGGTATGTACAACTCCTGGAAAACTCTTGGAATTTGAAATTGCTCCTGAAAATACTGGAAATCTCTTGAAATTTGGTTTATGCTCCTAGAAAATTTTATAACTAACAATGTAATTTTTACATGTCAGGCGATTTTTAGTACACTGTACATAGGGAAGTCCTCGGGTAAACAGGATCACTATGATCTCTGGCACAATGATGAGCGTTTGTCGGAACTCATCATCACATGCTCATTTATAGGCGTTACAAACTTCATCTGCAATTTGATATTGTATGGCTTGTTTTGTAAATATCTTCTGGAATTTAAAGAATGTATCCTGGATATCTCCTGGAAATTGGTTAGGCTGGACTTGTAGACAGACCATACCATAGGATGGGCAGCAGCGGCATTCTGTTTTTAACCTTTCCGTCTGTCTGTGTGTGCATATGTGCATGCGTATAGACTTGCTGATGCAGGCATCTGCGACTGACTTGCCATCAAATTCTCTAGTTTTTCGTGCAGTTATTACCACGACAATTTCACAAAATTTTCCCCAGTTACTGCAGTTTTCCCGCGGATTACCACGGTAATATCGGCACTGCGGCTTTCTGGTTCGTGTGTAACTGCAAGTTAACCCGTGCTGCTGTGCTGTTGCTGTCGTCAGCTGCTTCGTCGTCAGGTGGAAACACTGCGTGCAATTGATGAGTCTCGCAGCCATGCCTGCGAGGAGGTCGATCGCAATGCACACGAACTCGAGAAAGCCAACATTAAACTTCACCGAGAACGACAGGCCGACGCCGAGACCATACGGAGGTAATTGAACCTGTAATGCAGTGCACTGCAGTGTACAAATTAGTGCTGCGCTTTTTGGTTAGTTAGCAGACCAATACCGCTAACTGGTTTGTAACTGGTTAGCCGAACACAGCCATAATTTGATCGTAATAATGACTGGCAGTCACTAGGCTTAGCTCTGTGACGTCATTGCAACATGGACCTCACAGTAAATGAATACTAGTGAATAGTGAGTGCTTATTTCCGATGGCATTTGATTAGTCCATGCTTGCCTTCAGTGCTTTGACGCTGTTGGTTGGGCGGCAGGAAGGGCATCCGGCCGTAAAAAACTGAGTGGTGAGGTGCTGGCGTGGTTAACTGTCTGGAGCGAGGTGCAGACTTGCATATGCCCAGCTGATGCCGCTGCCACTCACTGTCTCTTGCTTCAGTAAAATCCAGATTGGTTTTACCTTTCTGGTACAGGCCCACCCGGGTAGTCCTGGAAAAAGGGCCGTTAAACGGGTGTGTGTGTGTGTGCCGAGATTGGCAGTGTCTAAAGTCAAATCAACGATTACTGATGAACCGCGACTTGCCGTTTTGCACAATACGTGGAGGATTGGAGGTGCACCAGTTGGCTGCCTTCTTGTCGGTTTTGGGTCGGTTAATTGCTAACCGGTTAGCCAAAATTTTTTCAGGTAACCGCTTAACATCCCTAGACAATCCGGTTAATCAGGAACATCCTTAGAAAAAATGGTTAAGTTGTTCAAAACGACAGCAGTCAATGTGTGGGCACTTTACAGCAATATGTGAATGCTAGTGATGATTCTCAGAGGCAGAATCTATGCATAGTGTCTCTTGTTCTTATTTACATTTACTTAATGCATAGATGCATGGATGGCTGCTTGGAATACATTACCGGGTATTTATTATTTTTTCGAGTGCTGCAGTCGCTGTAGATTCCAGCCATATGGCTGCGTCATCATCCTCTTTGTGGAGTAGATTCAGTCTGCCCTCAGATTTTGTTAATGGGCACGTGTCGACGATGTGGTTCATGGTCTGTCGGGACTGTTGCTGGCCACGATCACAGCAAGGTGATTGGGCGAGACCCCTTTGTGCAAGTTAGCACGGCATGGGCCTTGACCTATTCCGAAAAAGTTCGTCACATTGAACTTTATCAACAAAGTTGCTTTGCATCAAGTGTTGGGATGTCACTTTTACCAAGTAACCTATTATAGTGATAAGTTGTTGTCTGTAATGAATGATGACAAAGTAACTCGATGCAGCTACTGGTTACACAATTTCTATAGTAAAGTCGTTGTTACAGTTACTTTTACAATTAAAAAGTAGCAACAGTGGCAGTCATATCAAAGATTTTCAAGAAACCCAAAGTCGGACTTTTTACTTGTAACAAGATACTGCTGCACACTGGCTCAACTTTGTAGCTTAACTATAAAACTGCACGATGCATGCTGTGCCTGAATTGCTACTAGCATTGTAGCTCCGACATTGTTCGTTTTATGAGAATTGTTAGAATACATGTTTGGTGTCATTATCGTCTTCTCCCTAATCCGAATGCACTGCTTGCCTTCAGCAAGGGCATGCGGGCAGTAAAACTTTGCACCAATAAAATCTGCCAGTTCTTAACTGCAGTGCCGGGTAATGCAGGTAGACCTGTGTAATTAATGATTGTAAAACGGTGTTTGGTTGGCTCGTTATTGATTTATTTGCCTATCATTTTTATGTGCCATGCTGCCTTCATTGCTTTGACGCTGATGGTTGGGCAGCAGGAAGGGCATCCAGCCTGTAAAAACTGAGTGGTAGGGTGCTGGCATGGTTATCTGTCTGGAGCGAGGTGCCGACTTGCATATGGCCCAGCTGATGCCACTGCCACTCACTGTCTCTTGCTTCAGTAAAATCCAGATTGGTACTGGCTCACCCGTGTAGTCCCGGAAAAAAGGGCCGTTAAACGTGTGTGTGTGTGTGTGTATGTGCCATGCATTGTAAGGAAACCGTAGCACGTCGTGTTGTATGTGCACCAGTCTGAAGGAGACGGTTGCTCAGTTGGAGGAGCGGACGGAGGCACTGGAGGCTGCGGTGAGTGCCGAGCATGCGCGAGCCAGCGAGAGAGACCGCGGTCGTCGGCGCTCGATGCGTCGTGCCCGCAGCGTCCCCGGTCGCGACCCTGCCACGTCGGCAGCGGTGGCGGCCGAGTTCCGTGGCCTCCCGTCGTCGTCATCGTCGCAGGCGGCCGGTCGGGACGCGGCGCTGGTCGCCGGGCTGCAGCTGCGTCTGGAAGTGGAGCGCGGACGGCGCCGTCGAGCCGAAGACGACCTCGCCGCGGTCGTGGCGGAAAACTGCGAGCTTGGAGCGCAGCTGCGCGAGGCGATGTCCAACGCCGCTCAGCGGTCTCCCGACAGAACCAAGACCGGCTCCGACACCCCTCTGGATGCAGCGGCGAACACAGCACAGCTCGACAAAACTCGGATCGAGACCAACACCTCTCTCGGCCCAGTTTGCAGCGAGTGCAGGAAACCAGTCAGCGTGCGGCAGCCGTTCTCGGAGCCCTACGAGCACGACCTGGAAGAGCTGCCGAGCGGACCTGGCAAACTGGTCCGACTGAAGAACGGCGGTAGTGCCTTTGGCAGCCGCGACTCGCTCTACCGGATCGGTCTGGAGCCGGATGATGCGACCCCGGGACGCGAGGTGTGCAGCGCTATCCTGGCCGCCAGCTTCCAATCGGCGCAGACTGTGGAAGGGGCGACGTCTGCCGTGGAGGAGACAAAGCCGTCGGACTCCGTCGGCGGTGGCTCGCTGCTGGCGGAACTGGAGGAGCAGTACAGGCGGCTGGTGCTGAGATACGAGTCGCTGATCGAAGCCAAGACTTCGAACACGGACGCACCGAAGTCTGACCCGGACCCTGGTGCAAGCCGGCCACGTGATCTCAACCTACCCAGCTCCGACCCGACCGAAGGCCACTTTGACCGCGGCCCGCCGGAGTACAAGCGCCTCTTTAGCGAGATCTTCAAAACGCTTCGTCGTTCGGCCGAGTACCCACCGCTCACTTCACCTCAGCCCAAAGGCGACTGATGCCTTACATGGTGACCACTTGTCTGTCACTTGGGTGGAAAGCTTGGAAATTGTCGGATATTTGGCAGCTGTCGTGGAAGATATTGTCGGGAAAAACGGTGTAATGCTTACTTTGGACTTCGGGGTTACATTTTTGTTTATTAGACTGTTGTGGGCTTTGTACTGCCCTGTTAAACGGATTTATCGCTTGTGCAACATCAGTAGGAATGCCGAGAATGGCTCGAGAAAATGTGCAGGAACTTCACAATGCTTGGAGACTGGTAATCGTCTCCCTCGTATTTATTGTAGGCTGTTCAGCATCAATCAAAAAAGATCGCAGTTCAATGTTCGCTTCGTTGTTGTCAGATGCTTTTGTGTTGCTCACATTTCTACTTAGCCCAGTGAGGGTGCAAAGTATTGTGATGTGTGTGGTTGTATTTCTGTCTGCTTATATATTCCAACAACTGTAGGTCCAAACTTCCTAAATTTTCTGCAGGTGTTAACCACAGTGTGTATAACACTGCAGATAACACTTCTCCGTAATCCGAATGCGCTGGCTGCCGTCAGCAAGGGCATGCGGGCAGTAAAACTTTGCACCAACAAAATCCTCCAGTTCTTAACTGGAGGTGCCGGCTGACGCAGGTTGACCTGTATACTGGCCATATAACGGTGGTCGTGTCTGAGCCATTCAGTGGCATAATGGCGGCCAATGACTGACCTTTGTTGGCATACAGATAGTCTCATATGATACCGGATATGCTCAGAGTGAATCGCAGGAGAGTAGCATCGGGGGCAAAGTCTGATGTCTACAGCTGCTTTTGTTTGTTGATATGCTGCAGCGAGTGCATAAATGAAGCCTACTGTTGCATGGCTTTAGTGTCGAGCACTTTGTCACTTGTACTTGTTATCGTATGTGATACAAACGTAAATCGGAGTCTTCTAGTATGCTAGCACCGCTACAGTCGTCGCTGACATGATGTTTGTAAGGTGTATTATTTTATTATTTCGCGAGTGTTGCAGTCACTGTAGATTCCAGCCGTATGACTGCATCATCATCCTCTTTGTGGAGTAGGTCAGTCCACTTTCAGATTTTTGTTAATGGGCTTGTGTCGACAATGTGGTTCATGGTCTGTCACTGGACACAATCACAGGAGACCCCGTTTGTGCAAGTTAGCACGACATGGGCCTTCACCTGTCCAGAAATGGTTCATCAGGTGTATTGAAAAACTATCACTTCAGTTCTAAGTCGTTGATGCTGTTGCAGTTAGCAGGGCAATCTTCTGTCTCTTGAAATCCACTACATTTCAGTTCTAGTCGCCTTCATGTTTAGCAAAACCATTCATGCGTGTATTTCTTCTTAGTTCCTCATTTTATGGCTTAATAGTGGACTATGTGTTGAGGTTTCAGCAACTAGTTGAATGTCAGAAATCTTGATATTGAAATTGTTGTTGTTGATATTGAAGTTCGTTTGATAACAAAATCTCAGATAGGCATGCTACACAGAGAAACAGTAAAAAAGATAATAAAATGCTGCATATTTGTTGTAATCTGTTGGCCTTCACTTGATTTCTGAGCAATTGTCCAGCGTATTTAATTTATTATTTTGTATAATATTTTTTCTTTTTCTAGTCACTGATATTAAATCTGATGTGTGCATTGCTGCAATTCTGCTGTTACAACTTATGCTTTATGAACTGAACATTTTTATACTCGCGTGGTTATGGCAGTGCAGTGTGTCCTAACACTAATCTCTTTCTTGTGAATTTTTGTACTATGTCTGGTTTTATTTTCTGTGTTTATTTAATGTATTTTAGTGTTTTGTAGCACATTTTATTGCTTGTCAAATAGGATGTAAAAATCAAAATGTACTGGACAGATCTTGATGGAACACATGTCTGTAATACGATTACTTTCAGTTTTTGTGTAGCTAGCATTCTTATTAGAGCATTCCAATTCCGGCAAAAAAAAGTTTCGATTCGATTCTCGCTGCCGAATCGATTTTTTCGATTCGATTCGTTTCGGCAATCTGATAAATTTGCTACTTGTACACTGATATTCAAATAGTAAATTAGGAGTAATTTTTATAGTATGCATTGCGTAACTGTTTTTTGTCGATGTTTTAAAGTATTAAACGCCGCAAACAATGTCGTCAGCTTATTTTTTGGCTGAGACTGTACAATAAATAAGCAAGAAAAACTGCGTGACAACTATTGAATCGAAAAGCCGATTTTTTACAAAACGTTTTGATTTGCATAACGAATCGAATCTATTCAAATCGCAAATTGGAATGCTCTAATTCTTATAGAGTACTGTTATCTGATAAAACTGCCTCCAGCCATAGTCTCCTTTAACTCAGTACAAGAAAAAATGCTGAAGGCATTTTTCCAGCTGTTTCATTGAAAACTTAGTGTATCTGTGTTCAGTAAATATTATGATATTACAGATCACTTTTAGGCTTTATCCATTTTTTGTATCCTATTTTGTTATTTTATCACAAATTTGTATCAGGCTGGTCAGCTGCTGCTGTAAGCTGTATTGTCAGATATTATTATTATATGTATATGTGTATGCATTTTGTATATCATATCGCATCACATTGTATCATTTACTGTGCTCGAGTTGGTTGTTGTTTAGGTAATGCGTGGCAATCGTAGCTTTCACTGTTGTTCTTGGTAACCACGTGTCATGTCGTTATTGCCTTCGTGAATTTCTTAGCAGCACTGTAATCACTGACATTATTCCGTATTTTCAGGCCAACAACCTGAAAGTTGTGGATGGATTTTCAGAAAATTTGGGGAGTATGCCTTGATGCAAACATTGTCGTTCAGCACAGTGACTCAAAAAGTTGAGTATGGATTTTCAGGAAGTCTGGATAGTGTGGCTTGATATCAGAAAAAAATTGCAATTTTTGAGACAGTCTGGTTCCAGGTGTAACCAGGATCCGGAATTCTTTTTACAGATTCCAGTTTAGCTCTAGGTGGCGCATTCACAGAGGTTGAGACTCCGTGAATGTTTTCTAGTTAGTGCTAGCATCTTGTTTATCGAAATATTGTGATACTGCACAGAGTGGCGCAAAAATAGGACAGTTTAAAGTCTGGGCAGTTCATTTTGTGAAGTAAATTTGTGTATAGAATTGTTCACAAAGAAACAGCAACAACAAAATGGCGAACGTGATCCTACAGATATTTCCCCCTACTTAATTGATATTTATTAGCCTTCAGTGCTTTGACGCTGTTGGTTGGGTGGCGGGAAGGGCATCCGGCCTGTAAAAAACTGAGTGGTGGGGTGCTGGCGTGGTTATCTGTCTGGAGCTAGGTGCAGACTTGCATATGGCCGAGCTGATGCCACTGCCACTCACTGTCTTTTGCTTCAATAAAATCCAGATTGGTTTTACCTTTCTGGTACCGGCTGACCCGGGTAGTCCCGGAAAAAGGGCCGTTATACGGGTGTGTGTAATTGATATTTAATAATGATCATTCAGTTGATTACTAAAATGAGATACCTGTTAACAACTTACCATTTGTAGAACAGTTTTGTTTGCATATAGAACATATTTTCCATAATAGTCGACATATCGAGCACTTATTTTTCTCTGATGTGTGTTGAATATTGTGTCGTGTCCTGTTTTTGTTATGGTATACAGTCTACAGACTATGCAGTTAAATGGCCTATCATTGTGCTGCCCTGTAACTTCAAAGCTAGAGTGTAATGTGGCTTAGATCAGCTCATGTTCATCGTTGATAGCCATGTGTCTAGATGTCATGTGATAGTACCGAGAAATGTTTAGTTAATCTGTCTCATTATTTGCTGTTTCCAGGAGATACCACATTGTCTACTGCCATTGAAGTTCTTGACCTTACTGTCGTTATCTTATAGCAGGGCTGGCAAAAGTAGGTTTTTTAGGTTTTAGGTTTTTTAAATTTTCACATCTTTTTCTAAGAAAACTAAGTTTAAGTTGTTCTTCAAGTTAGTTTGACTAAATCAGCAGTTTTCCCAAATTATGTGTAATTAGTGCCACAATTTGGACTTCTAACATACTGTCTGCATCATAGGTAGGCTACACCTAAAAGCGCTTTACAAAATGTAAAATTACAAAAGAACCTTTAAAAACCTTAAAAAAAATTCTTTAAAACCTAGTTTTTTTCCAGCCCTGCCTTATAGATGCATAAAAATATTATTATAGTTATTTGAATCGCTCATTTGCTCTGAGATCACGTGAAAACTGTATTAGTTACTGCTCTGTCACTCATACCGCTGTGCATTACTCCATTGTTCCTTTGGTCAGCACTAGAGTTTCATCCCGTATCTGGCAAAATCTGGACGATGTTACTCTCTTTGAATAAGTGGAATATAGGCTTTTCAGTGGCACAAGTCAGTTACTTTAGTATTTTTGAAGACGTCACATTATAGTGATAAATGGAATGTGGAAACGTTGTGAAATTGACAGGCGAAGAGGACAAAAACCCACCGTAGGTTGTTCTGTCTTTACCGTTATTATTATCCATCACTGCTCTCTTTCATTTCATGATAAACATACGTGTACTTTCCACTATTGGATTGTCCCAGATAACATAGGATTAGCATATTTGTTTAACTTTCTAAGTTGACTAGAAGCCGAGATATCGCAAAATATGTATTATATGGCGCCCATTTTGAAAATCCAAAATGGCAGCCTTAATGGTGTCAACGCAAATGCCAACAGTAGGCCTAATTTTTGGATACCCTGTGCTCTGATGATTCCAAAAATGTATAGGCTTGCTGATCTCCAAAAATTTTGAACGAAAGTATATTTCTTAACATAGTGAACTTGACTACTAGATTACTCTCTCATTTGAACTGCATGGAAGGACTCCGACTTTTGAGCTTCCATCACTCTAGTCATTCTCATCGCTAGTTATACTTTGTTTGAAATTGATTCCATGCATTGGACAAAGCTGATGCTTTCATATGTTTGTTGATATATCATACTGTTACACCAGACTGTTGTTAAAAGTTAATGGTTTCTCAGACATTTGTGCTTGTTTGCTACTAATAAACAATTATCCAGCATCACGTTCTTAATGAAGATGTAGCCAGTTATTTGTCGAAAGTCGCCGATTTTATCCCACCCCACCTGGATTTGGCGCCCCGTGGGGTTGACCCCGGTCGAATTTCGCGGAAATCTTTGGCATCAGAAAACTAGAATCCCAACTTGTGTGGTGCTGTTAGCAAAGTATATATATGGCCAGCGAAGCTGGCCAAGAATGACAGCTCCCGGGTATAACTGAAATCGCAAGGAGAACGTGGCGCCACCTGGTGAATGAAGTGCTGGAGTGTCGTACAC
>Ga0126330_10000216_pt1 | contig 12546 bp, 16 predicted proteins | sample InaspJWI91metaG_FD_97004 | JGI IMG/M metagenome (GOLD analysis project Ga0126330, IMG submission 97004) | Marine gutless worms symbiont microbial communities from Oahu, Hawaii - Inanidrilus sp. 2 OAHU.JWI-91 metaG | ecosystem: Host-associated > Annelida > Digestive system > Unclassified...
GATGCTGCTTGACGCGTCCTACTTGCATATCAATTGGCCTTGCGCCAACTGACCAATCAGCACGACGCGTGCCAGCAGCTAAATGTTCGTCTACCGAGTCCGCGCGCTTTTCTTACTTGCTGCTGTTACTTGCTGCCAACTGACAAGGGAAGAAGGGAATTTTACCAGTATAATTTAGGGGACAAAAACCCTTGTACACGCCGGTTCTCTACACCACCCCCAATGCTAGAGACTCCGCCTCGGAGTCTAACGGTAGGGAAGGGTGACTGGAAAAAAATTAACTGAGCCTTACATAACTGAAGAAGAAGAGTGTCCATAGGCATGACAAGGCTCAATAACAGTTACAACAATGGGTAATTCTTAGGAAAAGTAATGAATAAGGGTAACTAAGGACAAAAAGAGTAATATAATATACAAGAACACGAATGGGTATGAGGGGGTGTAGTCCCGCGTGTACAATAATTTAGGTGAATTACACACAACGAGATAACGAAGGGGTTACCTACCCAACATTCTTTTAAATTTTAACAGACCATAATATAGTTGGAAAAACAAACTTATTTCCCTTAAATGAATAATTTTGTAGTAAATAATTTTGTCAAAAATATGTGCATTCCACACGCTCCCGTCAATTTGTATGAAAAATATCCCCAAAAGTATAACAGACGAACTAAAAAATAATCGATAACGTAACAGTTCGCATAGTTGTCGATGTTCGATGGGCATTGCCCCGAAACGACGCTAATCGCAACGCATACTAAGCCTATGAATGGCCATAGCAGCAAAACAGAACGCAATCGCTGCAGTTGATGATAAGAGGAGTGATGATGTCCAGTAGGAGGCGACGAAGCTGTAGATGTAGGCACGAAGTAGAAGTGGATGTTGTCCATGGTAGTGGTATAGAAGTAGGTGTCGACCATGCTGGAGCAATGTTCAAGAACGGCGACGATTCGCGACAACGTTTGCATCAGCGCGGTCGTTGTAGATGGCTTGATGATGCTCGCGTATCATCAGCAGCTGTCAACCACAAACACTTGGCGGCAGCATGTGGTTAGACGAAGACAGCACAGTACATCACGGCACGTTGATCATCCATGGATGTAGTGATCTTCCTCTCCACAGGCGGTGTCACAGAATTTAGAGGGTAACCCTCCCCAATTTGGAGAGAGTACCGTTAGGTGCTCTTTGTCCCTTTGTGCATTTCAGGTTACATTACTATACAGTAATACAAGGGTGTATAAAAGAAACTATCCCTGGGGCTAGCTAATGATCATAAACATAAACAAAAGGAAGAAGGATCCTGCCCCAGTAGACAGTAACTGAAAAAGACTTAAGCCAATGACCTCGGCTTCCTAAGGGTACATACCCTAATATCTATCATTAGCCATGATACAACAATAATACAATAAAGACAATACAAGATAACCACACCATACAACAATAAGCAACAGTAATTACAACATATTAAGACAAACATCCCACCAGCTCTCGCAGAGTCTGGACTTACAAAATATACTAAACACAATCAACATTAATTACAAAAATAAAACAATGCAATATTTACAGCCATAGGAAGGGATTGTAGGGCGAATCGAAGGATCCATGATCCGTATTCTGGATAGGGCCTTAAAGATAAAATTCGGTGGCAGTCATGAGTCAATGACAAGTAATTATATATAGTTAATTACAAGGGAGTACCCAAATGAAACAATACGATATATACAGACAGAGGGCTAGGATTGTGGAGCTAATCCCGAATCCCTCTAAGTTTACAATCGGTAAGCAAAACCTTAGCCCAGGATATAGGGCTCTAAGGCGGCGGGTCGTCGCCTTGAACGAACAGGACGCGATATACCAGAAACAGATTGAGACTCGGTGTCTCCCCAGGACTGACTATCATCTTCAGTCCCGAGTAGGGACTGGCTATCCCCGTCGGCTGTGTCCAGTTCCTCAGTTGCAGTCAAGTCGTGGACGGGGGAACCCAAATCTGCTTCTGGTGTAGACGGCGGCGGCGTGTTAACAAGGCAATAAGCGGTCGACGTGGACCGTCTGTCAAGTCCGCTTAGAAGTATGCTTAAGTACCACGACTAGAGATGACTTAAATGTCTCGATTCGCCAAGGGCCCGTCCTTAACCGTTGAAGTTTTCTAAACTTCTGACGGACCGGCGGCCGGGGCCAGAACAACCAAACGAGTTGGCCTTCCTAAAAGACAGTCTGCTTGGATCTTTCATCGTAGTACACCTTTTGAGTAGCGTCCCTTACCCGCTGGTGAGCCTCCCTCAAGGTGTCCCTCACATCCTGCACAAAGCGGACTGTGGTACGGTGAGGCTCCGCCGGGGGACGGGCTATTAAGGCGGCGGGCAACAAGACCTCGCGACCCAACATGGCCATATTAGGTGTCATCCCGGTGGTCTTATGTACTGTCATGCGGTAAGCCGCCATGACAGTGGACAAACGCTGGGGCCATGTGGCTGGGTTATCATCAGCGGTAGTCTTCAGCATTTGCAGCAAGGTCCTGTTCATACGCTCGGTCTGTCCATCACTCTGAGGATGGAAAGCCGTTGTATGGGACTTGTCGATTCCCGCAAGCAAGCATAGCTCGTAGAACAGTTTGGATTCAAATTTCTTTTTCCAAGATCACTATGTAACTGGCGAGGCAAACCAAACTCTGCAAAGAAGTCATCGTACATGACACGCATGCACGTGGAAGCTTCGGCGTCGGGCAAAGCAAAGGCACACGCCCACTCAGTGAAATAATCGGTAAGGACTAGTATATACCTCTTACCGTCTTGAGTTGTGGGTAGACCAGACAGTATGTCTACCGCAACAATATCGAGCAGCGCGCCGGTCATCACTTTTTGTAACCTTCCCTGACGGCGGGCTGGTGGTCCCCTACACTGAGCACCGACCTCACACTCTTTAACACCACTGAACAACGTCCCTCTTCAACCCTGGCCAGTAATAAACGGACCTAAGTTGACGGAAGGTCCGCTGCGACCCAAGGTGTGCAGCTAAAGGACCAGAGTGAGTAAGGTCGAAGAGCCTCCGTCGAAGACGATGGGGCACCACAAGCTGAGCGGTATCCTCACCGGACATCCTCCGAATCGAGGTACCCCTGAAGAGGTGAATGGCTGGAACTTGGTTCCAAAGGTTCCTGGTCTCCAGGGCCTGTTGCCTCAGAACATCAGTGGAAGGAGACTCCATTGGTTAACTATTCCATCAGAGGGCCAAGATCAGGATCCTCGGCCTGAAATTCCTGCATCTCCTCATCGGATACTTCAGGGGTGACAGCTACCCACTAAACTCCCAGGGGCTCAGCAAGTTCATCAGCTCGGTTGAGTTCATCCACCCAGCGAGTCTTAGTTAACTTGTTCAAGCATTGTTTGCAGAAGGGTCTTGAGACTCCATCGACATTGCTGTGAAGTCGACCAGGGCGGTGCGCGATGGTGAAGTCGAATTCCGCTAGAGTCTCCACCCATCTGGCCAAGATACCTTCAGGGCGCTTGAACGTTTGAAGCTACTTCAAGCTGTGGTAGTCGGTCCGCAAGACTACCTTACTACCAAGGAGGTAGTGGCGAAAGTGCTGAAGGGCTGAGATGACTGCCAGGAGTTCTCGGCGCGTGATACAATAACTGCGCTGCGTAGGGTTCATTACCCTCGAGAAGGCAATGGGCCTTTCTACCCCATCAATCCTTTGTGAGAGAACAGCCCCAAGAGCCACACCCGAGGCATCTGTATCGAGTATACAAGGCTCATGGGGGCACGGAAAAGCCAAAGAAGTAGCTTCCACCAAAGCCTTCTTCAGAGTATCGAAAGCCTGCTGTGCTTCCTCAGTCCAGTCAAAGCGGGCCATCTTACGACTAAGACGGGTGAGGGGCTCTGCAATGGTGGCAAAACCCTTTACGAACCGGCGACAGTATGAAGCCAAACCAAAGAAAGCCCTAACATCGCGAAGGCACTGGCCAATTCCTTATCGTTTCAAGTTTATCGGGCAATGGGTGAACCCATTTGCACTCACTAGGTGGCCAAGAAACTAAACTTCTGTCTTAAATAGCTCGCACTTGGATGGCTTTACCTTGAGCCCTACATCCCGAAGGCGATCGAGGACGTTCCGTAGGCGCTCCAAAAGTTCCTGTGGAGTGCGGGCATAGACCACAATCTGCACAATTTTCCTCTGCACGCTGTAGTGTCGCGCGGTCTTTGCACCACGTAGCGTCGCGCGGTCCCTCTGCACGACTGGCGTCGTGTGGTCCCTCTTACTTCACCACGTGGCGTCGCGCGGTCTCTGCACCACGTGGCATCGCGCGGTTTCTCTGCACCTCGTGGCGTCGCGCGGTCCCTCTGCACCGCATGGCATCGCGCCGTCCCTCTGCGCCACGTAGCGTCGCGCGGTCCTTCTGCACCACGCAGTCGCGCGGTTTATCTGCACGCTGTAGCGTCGCGTGGTCCTTCTGCACGACGTGACGTCGTGCGGTCCCTCTGTACGACGTGACCTTGCGCGGTACCTCTGCACCACGTGGCGTTCGGACAGTAATTTCGCCGACCAAGCGACAATATGACGATTTCTCCCAAGTTGTCGGGCCCGTAATTTTGCAAACGAAACTCGGCACGTCTGTAGTACTTATATGGTAGTATCGTAAGTTGAAACCAGGTCTGGAATACCTAGCTTACTCGTCCAGATATACGTGGCCCAAGTGGGGGCCTGTCGAAAAATTCGCCCCTCCCCACGCCCAAATTTGGGGGCTGACCCCCAATTTTAAGATTCTGTTTTACGGGGACCCTCATCCCCTACAAATCTAGAAAATTTTGTGAAAAATCTCTGCCCATTTTTGAGATTTTTTTCTCTCAAAAATTGGAACAAAATTTTAATTTTGGGGGATTAGGGGGACTTCCCATTCGCAAAAGTTTAAAAAAAATTCAACTATTGACCCCCCTATTGGTGGTACAAATTTGGTCTCGCTGGGTTGTTGAGCACATACCTTTTTTCGCTTTTAACCGTTTTCCCCATTGTCCCCAATGGAATGGGCGCCTAATAACGTGCATATTAAGTGCCGGAAAAAGTCTAACAACGGAGTCGGTTGATGTTGGTGATTATATTCCTCAACAAAGACAGATGCCCCACAGCAGGTCTCGCAAGACTATCGACATAAGTCGGCAGAAAGAACCTGGAGGTCCTGACGAACCAAATGGCATCCTGGTAAATTGGAAGAGACCGCACCTGGTACAGAAAGCGGACCTCTCCTTAGCCCGATCTGTAAGACCTAGCTGCCAATAGCCACTTAGCAAATCGATGGTGGTATAGTATCTCGAAAACCTCAGATTATCTAGAGCATCCTGGATGTCAGGGATAGGATAAACATCCTTCTTTGACACCGCATTTACCAGACGGTAGTCTATACAGAACCTGAAGGTGCCATCCGTCTTTACTAGACAAACCGGTGAAGCCCATGACGAATTAGACGGCTCGATAACACCAGTTGCCAACATCCCGTCTTCTGCGTCTCTTGTAGATTGGGGGTCAACGTGGCGACTGCTTAATAGGACGGGCATCTCCCGTGTCGATATCATGTTTGACCAGCGGACAGTACCCCAAGTCCGCGGAAGACGATGCGAACGTCTCCTGATGGTCCTTGAGTAACAATGTTAAATCATCAACAGTCTCATCTGGGAGGTCAACATCCTCCACAGTCTTTAAAAACAAAACATTAACATGTAGTGGTAAATCAAAATCAACAGCGTTGGCTGCGCTCTGTTTTACAACCTTGAGCTGAGTCTCTAAATCGAACTCAAACTCAATCGGTTCTTTCTGTGAGAACGCACTAACGGTGGGTGTAGTCTCAACAGCGGTAGACATATATGGAACGGCACTGGGAGTCATGGTGTTCGACATAGAAGAGGTAGAGTCAACAGGCGGACACACCAACATGGATGGATGAAATGCGGATAACGGATCAAATGGACAGATGGATGGATCGGACGACTGGACGGCTGGATCGGATGGATGAGTGGAGACAAACCTCGGAGAAAACGATGGAGCAAATGGATCAAACGACATGGAAGTAGCATAGTGGTTTGGAGTGGTAACGGCGGTCGAACGTGCAGTCACCGGGCCATTGGAGGTCGGTGAGCCGGAAAAGGCGGCGAGGCGGCGTTGAACGAACTTCGGGGACTTGCACGGCGGCAGTCGACCATACTCCGTCGGAATGGTGAAGGTGTCTTGGACAATCGGACTAGAAGTGGACGGCGGCGAAGTGGTGAACGAACCAACAGTAGACGAGGTGACGGCAGACGACCCAACAGTGGACAAAGAAGCGGTTGGTGAAGCAGCAGTGAACGAAATGGTGGGATTAGTGAAGTCCTGTGTAACACCAGACTCAACAGTCAACTTTGACCAAACACATTTAGCTTCTGTGTCAATCACCAAAGCTGTGGCAGACACTACATCGTACCCAAGCAAGAAAGTTTGTACGTTCTCACAGTAGTAGACCGGGTGGCATAACACTATGCCACAGAGCTGAACTGTCAACATGACAGGACCCTTTAGGGCAATTTGATTGTTACCCGGGATCGGACTCTCCGTCCCTGATCGGGAAATTCTCTATCAGGGAACAAACGCTGCATAAAAGAAGAGCTGATAATTGTTACTTCAGCTCCCGTATCAAGTAACATCGGCACACGGATCTGAGGCGAGTGTGCCAATTACTTTATTACCAAGGTGATAGCAATGCAGCACATCATCATCATATGAACATTCCGCACTGTCCAGGAAATTAACCACGGACAAACCCTTCTTCGCGATTATAAGGCTGGTCTGAGTCTCAGGCGAGACACAGGCCGAACCTAATTTGCCTTAGGGCGCGCAGAAACACTGGCCGGCGGAGGCCGCTCGCCCTGGCTCCGGCCCCGCTGCCAGTTTGACTGCGCGTGGGCATCACCTGTGGCGGGTCCAGGAGCTGAACTTACTGGCTGACTGGGTGCACTGGGTGGCGGTGGCTGCTCATACCTTGGATGGCGAGAAGAATGACAGCCACGCTGTCCGCCGACAAAGCATATGGTGGCTGGTGGCGCCTGTTGAGACACAGCACCTTCCCTGTGGAAGTGGCAACCTGGCTGACCACACACGTAGCATCCACGGCAGCGGAGCGGCGGTATGTTGATGGTGCCCGGTGGTGGCTGATCAGCTGATCCCTGGTTCCACTGGCGCTGACCTGGCGGACACTGTTGCTGCTGCACTGGCGACTGGTCACCTCGGTCACCAGACGATGACCTCCAACCGGGTCTCCAGCTGCCCTGGGCCGGGGGACGAAAGCGTGGGCCCCCTTGCCCTGGCATCCACTGACCCGTTGGCTGTGGTTATGGAAAGCGTGGGTCGCTCTGGCGTGGCGACCATCCAAATCCCGATGACGGGGGCGGAGAACGAGGGGTCTCTTGCCCTGGCTGTCGTTGATCATACCGTGGCCTGGGGACATTGTTACCTCGTTGCAGCGGCTGGTTGCCTTGCCAACGGCTGCGGCCTGACGAACCATACCCCTGGTTACTCTGCTGACGGTTTGTCTGGTCTTGAAATCTGACCGTGTGACCACTGGATGAAGCTCGGCTGGAACTTCCGGCTGACGTGTCACTGGGGGCCGGTGATCCCTGCCGGGGAATGGCCTTCTTGCTCCTGGACCCAGCATTAGCATTAGAGTTGGGTGCCTGGACTGCATTGACCTCTGCCATACGACCTTGATTCTGCAACAACCCTTCACTACTCCACCAACAATAGCCTGGCAGTTAACACTAGAAGTAGTGCGTATTGCAGGCTTGTTAGCAGTCCTAGATAGTTCATTGGCATCAACAAAATGTCTTGCCTTAGATACCGTAGTGGTAAAATCACCAGCGGCATGAAGACGCAAGTACTCCAGGAGCTCAATGTCCAGGATACCATCTACGAACTTACGACATAGAAGAGAATCAGCCTCAGGTGATTTGAGATCTGTCTTGGGCCAAGCTTCCCTATGCAACATGCGCAAGCTCTGTTCAAAGACAGCCAAAGCCTCTCTCCTTCTAATTGTTTGCATACATCAAAGCGACGCATAGCACTCTCAGGCTCATCAACAAAACCAAAGCGACGAGCAAGAGCCTCCCAAATTATTTCAAGATCAGAATCTTTTTCAGCCTTAAGACCCAGTACAGCTTCTGTGGCTGCACCATCCATAGCCACAAGAAGATGGCGGGCGCACTCTGTGGGAGTCTTCCAGTCGTTGCACACGCAAATTCTTTGAAAATACTCCCGATATGCTTTATAAGGCGTAGCCCCTGAGTATGGACGGACAGCTTCCAGTTGCTTCAATACCACAATCGGCGCAGCAGGGGCAGTGGCAGTGTACCTGTAGTCTGTCTGACTGTCCTGTAGTTCCTACTACCGTCTCCTGGGTAGAGGAAGGGACACTGGCCGGAGCCACAGCTACACTAGCAGTTGGAGCTTTAACATCCACCAAAGATGGAACACTAAACAAAGGAACCCCTAGGCTAGTAAAGGTTGGCCTAGTAGTAGTCCCGAGAGTGGCCACTGCTACCGGCAACTCTGTAGCAATCGGCGGCGGGGCCGGCAGCACAGGCTGCTCCACAATACCTGGAGTCATCAAAGACGATGCAGTCTGGGCCGCATTATCATGCAACATCATTGGTTCAGTACAAACGGGCAGCGCAGGCTGCACTGGAATGCTATGCAACATAGTCGATGTCGGCACAAGCGGTGCAACGGGCTCTGCAACGCTACACGGTACGGGCGTCACCACACTAGGCGGTCCAGGCGGTGAACCGTACAACACAGGCGGCTGGGTCGACACGGGCGGGCCCAGCGACTGCAACATACTCACATCACTCACTGACTTACTACTTGTCGCATACTTACCCACATCCGGCCCAGTATAAGCCATAGGCTGGCGTATGCTCAGACCAGACGTGGGCAGCAAAGTGGTCGAGACCAGTGGAATAGCATGAGCCATGAACGGATCATGAGTAGGCACTCCTGGTAAAACATTTGCAGTCGCAGCTGCATCAGGAGCCACACACGTTACTTGATTTACTGTACCAGCAGCACTTGACATAACTGGCGACGCCTCGACAACAGCAGCTGGCGTCTTGGCAATTACCTTTGGCCTAATCTGACTAGATGGTGGTGTATCAACATCTGAAGGTTCGACGATGGCGGACTCAGGCGAAGAAGTCACAATACTCAAAACACAACATCCCCCACTTCCTTAGCTTCCTTTACCTTTGGGGTCTGGGTTGCTTTGGGGGCCTGCTTCTCCAGGATCTCCATCCGCTGTCGGAAAAGCCTTCTGTCTGCCTGGGCCTCGAATCGATCGATTTCACCTTGTTTTTGCAGCAGAAGGTTCTGCTGTTGGCACTTAGCCAACTCCCTTTCGAGATGTACACGCTCTTCCAGCTACTGGCCAGTAAGTTCCCTTAATTTCTGTTGAGCGGCCACTGCTCTGTCCCTTTCTTTCTGCTGGATTTGCTGGAATTCCAAATCCTTTTTCAAATCGGCCTGCATTTTTTCTTTTAAAACAGCTGCATTGGTGTCCACCAACATTTTTTGTCTTTTTATTTCATTTTCAGCCATCATCTGCTCCCTCTTTTGATTAGCCGCCTCGGTCTCAGCCTTCATTTGCATAAGCATCTGCTCCCGGGCCAGGGCCTCTGCTCGCTGAGCTTCCTCTCTCTGCTTAGCATCAGCCCTCTGGGCCTCGGCTTGACCCCGTATCTGTCCTACAAGAGTCATCATGTTACTCGACATCTCCCTAGAAAAAAACAAACAACTCGGCAGCTTAAGATAAGTCACGCTATGCCGAGTCGAGCGTGACGCAGTACGAGACATACGAGAAGTACGAGGCGCTAGCATTGCTGCATCTGCGCCTAATGTCAAGGCCTGTTGCACTTCTGAGGGGGTACTTGACAATGATGACTCAACTGACTAGGCGGAGAGTCCCTAGGTTCGCATGTCTCGCATGACTGCAGCCAATGATGAACGCTGGAGTGAGACGACGTCTGCGGCGAATGACGGTCCAGAAGCTGCAGCGACTGTGCCGTCAGAGTTTGTGCCGACGTACGCACGGCAACATTGGCTTGCATCGCCGCATTCTGACTGGCGTACGCTGGCGTAGACATAGGCGGCAGTGGAACATCAGCAACAGCAGTAGGCAGGCGGTGCGCTAAGACATCAACGGCGGTAACAGACTCCAGCTGGTGGGCGGCAGCAGTGGGCGTCGGTAGGTGATACGCTGCAATGTCAGCGGAGGGAGCGGGCCCAGACTGGAAAGCGGCAGTAGCAGGCAAGTGTTGCTGATATGCTGCTATGTCAGTAGTAGGCTTAGGCACACCAGCCGTCAGTGTACACGCTCGGTGTACATCAGTAAGCATGGGCCTATCAACAACATCAACTGCACCAAGTTGACGTGCACCAGCAACATCAACTAACTGTGGGCCAACACACGGGGCCAGGCTAGGCTGATATTCAATGTCAACACTCGTAGGCGGGGGCCGGGCCAGGCCAAGCTGGCGTACATCAACAGACATAGGCGTGCTTAGGCTAGAGGCTACACCAACATCACGCGACTGTCGCCACGCAAGACCAGACCGGGCCGGCGTACATACATACCTAGGCGTCCAACATCAACAACCCTAGGCTGGGCCGGGCCAGCTGCACTTGCAGACAACGTCGATGCAGGCGGACACACACCACGAGCAGGCCCGGGCCGATCAACATCGACGAACGCGGGACGGGTCGGGCTGGCCAGATCAACTGTACCTGCAGACGACACCGGCAAGCGTACACCGATGGCGGATTCAGGCCGACCAGCGCTAACATCAACATCAGCAGTAGTAGTAGGCGGCGGAAACATCGGACCTGCATCTGCCCACACATCAACTAACCTAGGCCTGTCTACATCAGACTCGGGCTCTAAGTATAAATCAATAGCCATGCTAGCCATACGGCGCGACGTAGTCCACCCTCGTGCAAGTGGAACAGACGGCGACTGTTCCAGGCCGTAAGCCGGCGACAAGGAACGAACACTAGACAAAGGTCGCGTAGACACGGATGAAACGCTAAACGAGCGTCGAGCGGGTCCTTCACCACGTTTCAGCGACAGGCTAAGACCTTCGGCGGCAGGCGTCTCGGTGGCGGGCGCCTGCCGCGTTGTGCGTGAAAGGCGTGTGTTGTGTTTGCTACTGGGTGCCCGCAGCAGCAGGGGGCAGTGCCTCTCCGGCAGTAGCGGCGGAAGTGCCGAAGTCTGGATCGATTATCCCGCTACCGGAGAGGGCAACTGCGGACCGACAGGTGGAGATTTCCATATCCGGCTGTGGTGTCAACATTGGTCCCTTAACTTGGGTTTCCACCTGGAGCGGACCTGCTTGACCACTGGGGTATCCCAGGGAAACCCGATAGAAGGAGAGTCGGCAGGTCCTGGTACACCGGATCTGCCCTCAGAGGGAGGCAGTCCCACTGGAAGATGGATGGGGGCGGATACGGGCTCAGCTGGCTCAGCTGACATGGGCTCAGACCCTCCTGTGGCCTCAACTTGCGGTCTTACAAATGTGCTATCTAAAAGTGGATCGGAGGAAATACTATCCGGCTCAACATCATCATCTGGCCTACGAGTCCTAGACCTAGTATAATAAGAAGCCATTATACAAAGTCAAGCAAAATCGTTTCAAGTTTTCTTACGTAACACAACAGCTGTGGTATCCCACAGACACGAGAGTCAATCGGCAAATGAAACTAGAATACCGTACCAGCTGTAGAATTCTATCAACCTACAGTCCGCGTACAGCTGTGGAATCTATCAACCAACAATCGATCGCAAGCGACACTGGACAGCAATCCCCGTTCACGGCAGACGCAGTCAACAATTGATATCGACATACCACAACCGCTGTGGTATCTGACACTCAACAGAGAAGTCCTATCGGCAACCAACAATCGACGACTGTACCACAACAACTGTGGTACCCAACAACTAAAGAAAAAGTCACCGACGATCAACGATCGGAAACACAATCGGCAATGCACGCGATAATGCTATCCCGTCCCCGAAATGCACAATAGCTATCAAAATATTAGGAATAAGGAACCCAAATGTCGTATCTATCTGCTTTCCAAGTCCCCAATATCGTGTCGCAACACGTCGCATCGACTGCACGGGCGGCAGCACTGCAACGTCGACTGTACACGCAGCAACCGCTGGCACGCGGCGACTGCAGCGACGACTAACGACTGTCGATGTTGCCTCTTCGCTTTCTTCTCTTCTTCTTTTCTTTCTGCTGACGAATACACCCACAGCGGTGAAGTCTCCGCTATTTATACGTTTTCGGTGGAGTAACTAAGTCACGTGATGCTGCCGAACGCGTCCTACTTGCATATCAATTGGTCTTGCACCAACTGACCAATCAGCACGACGCGTGCCAGCAGCTAAATGTTCGTCTACCGAGTCCGCGCGCTTTTCTTACTTGCTGCCGTTACTTGCTGCCAACTGACAAGGGAAGAAGGGAATTTTACCA
>Ga0126330_10000219_pt1 | contig 12440 bp, 1 predicted proteins | sample InaspJWI91metaG_FD_97004 | JGI IMG/M metagenome (GOLD analysis project Ga0126330, IMG submission 97004) | Marine gutless worms symbiont microbial communities from Oahu, Hawaii - Inanidrilus sp. 2 OAHU.JWI-91 metaG | ecosystem: Host-associated > Annelida > Digestive system > Unclassified | place...
ATATTAGCTTTAAAATATGACATATGGTGGCAACAATCTTGATGTTTTTCCTGCAATCAACTTACCAAATTTCGTGCAGTTTAAACAGTAGGCCTACTAAGTCAAATCGGGGCCACGCGTTTTCCATGATCAAGGGTTTTGGAGGTAAGCCCCCCTCCAATCCCCCCACAAACTACGCCTATGTACATATACACATCACAATATACTCCAATCGCTTGCTGCGCCAAACTGGGGGGGGGGGTGGAGTAATAATGTGGTACAGTATTAAACAGACTGCAGTAAAATATATAAATCAACATTTACAAGAAACACGTAGGCCTACCTTTACTATATCTCTTAAGCAGTCGAACGTAGAATAGGCGTGGTCCAGATTTATCATTCTCGGAAATTTGTCAGCAACAATTTTCATTCTGGCTTGATATTCTCCAGATGCGGTCAATTCTGCACACCATGTGGTTTCTGGCCACAATGACGGCTCCATGATTAGCTCTGAAAGTGGCTGATTCAACACCTCTGTCTGAGAGACGTCAAAATTAACCAGGCGACGTACAATGAAACGCTTAACTGCTGTCATCACTGAATCAATGGGTATTCCAGCAGCTTCGGCAACCTCAATGAAATCTTTCAGTTCTGATTCCAAGTCCAAAGTAAGAGGTTTCTTAAGATAATCGTTCAGTGAATCTATCACAACATCGGCCTGAAGATTCTCTAGACACTCGTACAAGGCGACGACGTGCGACAGTCGCAGTGGTTCACCACTAGATGGCAGCAGACTAGCAGTGAAACCACCGGTAAGCGTCTTGTGCCACTTCTGAATGTAGCTGTCAATCGTCTGATCTCTGCTTCCACCAGTTTTCTTTACAAGACAAAGCAATACTTCAGTCTGTCGCATTAGCTTCAGGACATAGTCTGGATGATGCTTTCGTCGTTCCTCAATTCCACCAACAACGGCATGTCCCAGAGGGACTTGAGAGATCAATGCCATGAAGTCTTGCAAAACGGAAGCAGACGAAACAAACAGCTCATTTGCATAGGTAACTACCGGGAATGTGCTGTCAACTGTGAGATACGTTTTTCCAAGAACAAGCACATTTGCAAGCTCCATTTCAATCTTTGTAAAATTGTAGCACACCTGACTTCCAAGTCCATATGAGAGATTGTTCTGGCCAAACACTGTTAACTCATCTGACAATCTGTCCAGGTCACACGTCACAACTTGAGAGTGCACGACATGCTGCAGTAGTACACACTTCACAGCTGCAATGTTTGAACATTGATCATTTGTCAAATACTTCTTCACGAAGCCAACTGCTGGGCATTTTTCAGAGCTAGCAATGACCAACAGATTGTCAATAAATCTGTTCTGAATAGCCGCCAACGCACGCAGAACTTTGTAGATGATTGATTCTGCATTTTCAACGACTGCCATTTGTACAACGGTTCTGGCATTTATCACTGGCATTTCTGGTAACGTTTTGCAAAACTGTTCTAAAAGTAATACATTTTCTGCAGATCTCAGTGTTTTCCATGATTTTTCAAATTCATGAAAACACTTTTTGTCTTTGTCTGACTTTGCATGCAAAAGATTTTCAATAAGCACGGTTTTGCTTTCATTTCTTGAATAATGGTAGCTCACCAGTTGCTGACTAAGTACTGACCACTTCAATAATGGCAAAATGTGCTTCACCAAAGACAAGGCTGACGACATCTCAAAAAATAATCCAACTAGTAAGTATTTTGTTTCAAATCCTGTTATGTGGTACTGAGATTTCATGTCTGCCAATGTCCTTTGCTGATTCAGACGAAAAGCGTGCAACATCTGAGAAGCAGCTTCAGTTTCACACGGAATTTCCAGTATCTCATGCTTAAATATCACATCCATGTCTGAAATTCGGTCCAGGTATACCTTCAGGTCAAACGCAACGGATGGTTTCCACACCTCACAAATCAAGTACTGTTCCAACGTTTCCAAGCTTTGTTGAATTTCGCTGTCACTGTGAAATGAAATGTTGTGATTAAAACAAGCCAGCTTGTCAATGACATAGTGTAAAAGCAACCCAACTTCATCTTCCGACAGCAGCATTGTTTCTTCCAGTCTATGCCAAATTCCAACAACTGTACTCTTCACATCACCATCAGAACCAGTAACAAAATAGAAACCAGTGAGGTCAGTGAATCCGAGAGCAACGCTGCAAAGTAGTGCACCATCGACAATAAGCTGCAGTACATCTCGAACGATTTCTTGACTTTTTGTCTTACACTGAAAGGTTTCAGTGACTGGCAAATTTCCATCTTCAATTTCAGAAATCTGTGAGGTTACAGTCCATTCTGAATGGCAGAATGGACAACTGTCACAGTTTGTACGTACATGTACTTTCATCCAGCATTTGTGACATGTAGTAAATAATTTCTGGTTTACACAGCCAAAGCCTTGCCAATTCGCTTGACTGAAAAGCAGTGATCTGACATTCTGAACCACCAAATCTGTTGGTGTCACTATGCATTTATGTAGCAAATGGAAAAGATCTCCCTGAGGTGAGCAAACAACAACCGCAGCAAGATGAATCAAAGCACCAGCTTGCTGTAACTGTTGATAATTACATCCTGGTGTCAACTGCAACAGGTCAACATCAAAGCTTGCTTCTCCAGCCAGTCTCTGAACTAGACGCTGTACTGGCTCGCCAGTAATAAGCTTCTTAGTCAAAATTCCGATCTGCTTTTCAGTGTCTTTTAGTGGTCTGAGAGCACTCATGAGGTAAGTAGTTTGTGACAACATTTCAATGAAGTCTAACAACTGATCTCTGCTGCAGACCAAACTGAAGTATTCGTGCAAGTACTTTTCATCTTTGTCAAGGTTTAACAAAGCATTTCTCAGTTCAAGCCTCTGTGTTGATGAATCTCCAAGAATCCGATGTCCCAAACCTAGCATTAGCTCTTCTGGTGGCAAAGCTATTTGTGCAGCTATCGGCATTTCCTTTTCAACTTGAGCAAACAAGTTTTTCACACTGAACAGGGTTCTGTTCAACTTGGCATTCTTTACCATGAACAGCAACTGTGCTGAACTGGACAAGTCATCTAGCACAGAACTGACAATCTGATACAACAACCTGTGTGATGCAAACTGACATCTGCTGTGATCATATACAACTATCTGACACAAATGATGGAGAAATGTCTTAATATATGCCAGTGCAACAGCTACTCGCAAGCTGACATATTCAGAGTTTGCTACAATACTTGACGCTCTTATGTATGTAACCAGTAGTGGGTTATCTGCTGATTCGATATATTCCAAGTTCTGCCACTCATACTTGTGAAAGACCACTCTCTGAATAACATCGCTGCATAGCACAAGAAAAAACGTTTGAACTGAACCAGCTGCAGCACTAAACGCTTTATCAATAGCTAAGAGATGTGCACTCGAATTAAGAAATTCGTCATCTCCACTCCGTATGTAAGTCATCAGGTTCTCAATACACTGGAGAGCACCACTACTCTCTTCCAATTCTGACAAACATCTGTGAAGAATGTGTTCCATGTGCAAAAGGTGATCGTTTGATGGCTCAGCGGAGCTTAGGTGACTTCTCAGAAACTGGCTCAGAACATCAGTGTCCGGATTTGAATCAATACATCGACTGATATACATGCACATGAAAGCCTGAGTGGCATCCACATCAATTTTTTCTTCCTTCAAGCTGTTCAAAAGCTCACAAATAATTTCAAAGATGCATTCTGAATCCAAAATGACATCACTATCGTCCCTATCTATACCAGCTGACAACTGAACGAGATACTGTTCGACTTTCTTCGTCTCAACTCCAGCATGAAACAGTATAATGGCAAGATCATTGAAAACTCGAAGCCCATGAAGTGAACGAGGGTAGCTGCTAACTGAACTACCAAACGACAACACAGAACACACTCTGACTTGCCATCCACAGACGCCACCACACTTGTCAAGAACATCCTCATATGGAATAAGAGACCTGAACAGAATATCAACCAGTTTTTCTTCTGGCCTTAACTCAGACTCATTCTCATCCAACTCTGGCTTTTGTTTTTCACTGAATTCAACACTGTCATGACCAATTTCTGAATACACAGTGGCCAAGTTGTCATCAGTACTATGGCCTCCAGCAGAAGTAGAGAACTGCATGCGAAATCCAACACCAGTAAGTATTCCAGTAATACTGCTAGGCAGAATACTCCAACATTCAGCCAGGAGGTCCAACAATGCTTGACATAGTTCTTTGTTCTGCCATATGCACAACAGTGTTTTCGTCACTTCAACCTGCACGTCAGTTTCCTGCTGTGTGGGAGACTTAAACTGGCAAAGCCACAACAATACAATGACTCGATCTTCTTCTGGCAATAGACAGTGCCGTGACAAGACATTGCAAATGTCCCGTACAAATTCTTTTCCATGTACATGTAGTTCTGCTGACAGTCGGCTGTACACCTTTTCCTTGAACAGATCGTGATACTGTGCAAGCAATCCAATACAGGACACTTCATTTAGCTCCTCATCTTCTGTTAAATTACTTGGATCTCCTTTTGCTTTCAAAAGATCATCAGCAAACATTTCTTCAAATTCAAGCAAGCTGCCAATAAAGTGATAGCTGAATGGGAACATCAGATTTAGTGGTTTGTGACTGATCTGAAAGCTTCCTAATCCATGTGGGATTCGCATATCTTTCACATCACATATAACAAAATTCAGAAACATGGTTTTCCACAAGTCTTCTTTACTGAAGTAACTGTGCCATGCAGACAAACCTTCAAGTCTGTAGACAATATTGGCAAGAGGTGTCATCACACACTGAGTCAAATGAAACTTAAGAGCATCAACAAATGACGTGGATGACTGCAACAGGCGCATGTTGTGAGCTACCGATGACTGCCAGCTTTCTGGATGAAAGAAGTCAAGTTCACTGAAGTCTGTGTCATCTGTTATCATGTGCAGGACAGCCGTCGACAAGCACGAAATTAGATCATCTGAAGAATGTATCCGTCTTACCAAGTCTGAAAATTCCTCAAGTGATCGTTCACCATAACTTGTACTGATGCAGGTGAATGCCCATAGCAAATTATCATGTATGCATGCATTGACTGGTCTAAAGTCACTCTGCAGTAGATCAACAATACTCTGATGCAATACTGGTTTGACACTGTAACTATCATCATCAACAGGACATCTCACAAGTGGATACAAACCCTGTTCTTCGACAGAATCGACAGTTACCAACTGCCATCCACTGAGATAGTTGAAATGCCAAGAAGACGAACTATGTTGATTCACAACAGCTCTGTCCATGTGCAGTACCATACATACATGTTTTGGCAGTGTGCTGTCAACTGTTGCACGTTCCTGCTGCAGTTCTTCTAACAAAAACTTTGCAAGTGGAATGTGTTCACCATCTTCATTGGGTCGGCACTGCAGTACAAACAGAGTATCATCTGAGTCAAAAAATTCTTTCACTTTCTTGGTTAGCTGTTTCTCAGACTTGAATGCACCAAGTTTCTCAACACGGAATGTTCCAATTCTCTGCAATGCAGAATGCATGTCAACATGAATATTGCTGTGTGTGTATACAACAAGCCTAATCCATGAATTCTTCTGGAACTTTGGAAAGCCCTCACTATCACATCCATCAATCAGTCGCCTCAGAAACATGGCCAGACCATAATGTACTGGTCTCTCAAAATATCTGCTCTGAAGATTGTTCACTTCACTGGAATTTTTAACAGCGAGTACTGACGAAGATGTTCTCAGCATGGCATCTGGAGGAACTAGCCACAGCAGGCAGTTCTTACATTCTTCAAACACTCTGCTGTCATTCCATTCAGTTTCGTGTGACAACATGTACACCAGAGACGGGACAGTGTCTGAGTTCAATCCAGCAAACGCATGTTCTCTCTGAAACGGCAGCTCTGAAATACTACTGAAATCATCAATCCAGTTTTCCAAGTCTGTTATCATTGACTTTGAACTGTCATCAATGATGTCTTGAAATCGTAGCAGTTGCTTCTCAAAGCGATTCAAGAATGGAGGATCAGTATAGTCAATTTTCTGTTCGTCAACGAAGACAATGCAGCGAAAGTTGTTGTCAACCTGGCACATAGGATTGCTATATGCTCCCAGTGCAATGCGGCAGTTTTTCTTGTGCCCTACTTCAGTGTAATTTTGGTTCAGCATGTCATACAGACTGCCATAGATATTGTCAAGATCTTTCAGCACAAGAACACTGCCTGATTCCATGCACAGAATAATGCGATTCAAAATTCTGTAGCTGTAGTCTTCTGTCTGGTCTTCTTCAAACTTACTACCAAATATTACAACCAACTTCCGTGCAAGTGACTGGAGAGTCTTGTTCAGTATGCCAAGGCCAGAATCACCATTTGTGATGATCATCAGATGTCTGGCCAGCTTGTCCTGTATGTTGTCGATAATAATGTCTTCAAAGTTCCATCGGAAATGCTTTGGCACTTTAACAAACTGTTTCACAATGTCATTCATGTCTACAGCTAGGCCTCCAAAGTTTCTGCACAGGCCTCTTTGAATGACGTCTTCATGACCATCATATGACTCTTCTTGGGATAGTCGACTGATGTACTTTATCAGAGAGTAGTAATCTCGCAAACCGTGAAAATTTTTCACTATTTGACAGGCCTGGTAGTTAAAGTAGCCATCAGCTAACGCCTTCAGAGTAGGCCTATCAACTTCCACTCGCCTACCACCACATGCGGGTGATGCAGTAGACGAACTTATGGACAAGCCAGTTTTGAGAAGCTCTTCTTTGTCCATTTCAGGTCGCGAAAGATGAACTGCACGATTCATTTTTGCAGCATCCAAGGACCAATTTGATATGCCAACCACAGCAACGCTAGGTAGTTCCCCAGTTGCAGGCTCAAGCAGGCCATGAAGAACTTTCAGCGGATTGAACTTTGAAGCTTCCGCAAGACCAACCTCATCAAGCAGCACTACAGGCAACACGTCTTCGTGCTGATTAGCTTTTCGGTATTTGTCAGCCTTCTCAAAAACTTTGTTGATGCCTTCAGAGGTCGAAGATTCTGAGCCCTGGTATGACACGACATACAGATTTGGCAATGTTTGGAAGTATTTGTCAGAAGAATCTTTACCTCGGAGGTTGCTTTTAATCAGCTGAACAGCTAACGACTTACTGCAACCAGGCTTTCCAACAACGAAGACTGGAATTCGATTCAGTATGCACACCAAGATGACAAATACGTTCTCACACAATGCAGTATTTTTTGCAATTCCTTGAGGCAAATCCATGCGGTCCAACAAGTCCATCTGCTCATGTTGTACAATGAGAGCTAGTTTTTTGGCATGAATCTCAGACCCATACAGAACCTTGCTGCACTTTTTCCAGTACTCCTGTCGCAGCTTGGTTGTTGCAAGTCTTGACTGATAACAGTGAGCAAGAGAAAGAACAATTGAGCAAGTGCAAATGTCATGTTCAGGTTTACCTTTGCCATGTTCAGATTCATGATCCTTAGCCTCTTTGTTCATTGATGTCAACATATTGTAGAAGAACTCGATCAAAATTCGGCAACGATGCACATCACGTAAACTCACACAATATGAGTTCTTGGATGCAGTTTTTGAAAATTCCTGTGAGACAATCAGTAGCTTTGTGATTGTCTCACGCCACTTGCCATTTTCACATGCAGCATCTGGTATTTGCATGACCATTTGCTTAATGTATGACTTCTCATCGTCACTGTGCAATGTGCCATAATCCCACACGTAATCAATCATTGTCTCTGGCAAAGGATGAACACGGTAGACTAATTTAGAATATTCATCAACCTTGAGCTTTCCGTCAAGACCAGCAGTTGCAATATCTTTCGGCTCTCTCAGTCGATATGGATTGCAAGCTGCAATAAGCACCAAGTTTCTGGGAAGATGTTCACCACTGCAAGAACGATGACAGATAATCTCTGTCAACAGCCCCATGTGATTACAAGTATTTATCTCATCCAGAAACAACCACAGCTGTTGTCTGCTGTCTGTCTTGCACTGTTTGCTGCAAACTTGGACTTTGTCTCTTATCATACTGTCAGTGACTCCTGCATGAATGCTGAAATGTTCAAATTTTGTGTCACATGTGTGAGCAAGAAAGCGAACAAGTGAGGTTTTTCCACAGCCAGTTTCACCCATGATGACCACAGGAATATTGGCTCTGATTCTCATATATATCAGCACCATTTTCAAGAGATTGTCTGGCGTCAAGGCATAGAAGTTGTCTGTGTCAGTTAACCTCTCTTTCTTTGTTGTCGTCTTTGTTATGCGCAGCAAAATTCCAAAAAGATCGTCCTCACTGAAACTGCTGAAATCATGCAAATCCTTCATCTGTGACTTGAACAGCTGTTTAATATGCAGAGGAACGTGTTCAAGGCATCTGTATAATGGTGACACAGTCTGTAAATCGTGATGAAATATTATAAGCAAATGGTTGCTGTCAGCCCACTGCAACATTCCTTCAACTCTCTTTGTCATTTGATCAGCTAATGTCACCTCGGATAATTTCTGCTCAACACCTTCTGCTGTCTGTGCAGCTGTCTGTGTTGATCTGCAAGAATGAACAGATCTACAAGCAAATTCTTTAGCAACTTCCATCAGTGCCTTCACTAATCCAGACCGAACATCATTGGTTTTGTCTGTACCAAGCATTGCCTGCAAATTCTTGGTGGTGAAAAATGTGCTTGATGATAACTTCAGTAGCTGACCTGCAAACACACTAAGAAATATCTCTGTAATTGCAAATGAATTATCAGCACTTGCAGAAAACACGTTTCTCAGTAACATCTGACAGGTAACTGCTGGCAAGACACTCACTGCATTTGGGCCACTGAAGGCAATGTCTTGCAAATCCAATGTACCATTACGAAGGCCATGTAAGTAATGGCAAACAATCTGAACAGGACTAGTTACTTCTTGACTAACAACAAAGTTGTCATAGTTCTGCCATTTGATGTGCATCCGCTTAAAGCAGCTCAGCATCAACAGTGAGTCTCTCAATCTACTGCTAACAGTATTAGCGATTTCAATGAAGACTTTTTTCGTTGGCCGACAGGCAATGTCTGTTCCTGATGACAAGCAGCCTAGCACAAGGAATTCAAACAGACAAATATCCAAGAACTCAACATCATCAACCAATGCAATATCGATATGCAAAACGTCACAGCTGTCAACCATAAGTGACCTCAACTTCGACACCAAATTTTCTCTTGTAACTGGGCCACTGATGTGAACTGTCTTCATCCTGCAACCTGCCTCAGCAGCCTTGTTTCGTATTGTTTCAGTTTTTCCCAGTCCAGGCACAGTCGAAGTAACCATTACAACTTCATTCAGTGTACTTTGCAAACAATCAGCCATACTTGCAGTGTCAAGACCTTGTATCTGGTGCACATAAGAAGAGAAATAGTCCAGAATTGGATGATGAAAGCCACCTCGGCATATGAGAGCTAGTCGATATGGTAAATCAGGTGAGTGAATCAACAAATTTTCCAGTTCTTCGACAAGTTGATATTGTATTGCATTTGGTAACTTCTCGACATAGGCAATGCAATGCAGCTCTGAATTTGAAATCTCTGCTGCTTTAATGCAGCGCTGAATGATCAAATGAACTTCCTCCCATGAGGTTCCATCGTGACACAAAAGCACTTCACTGGGCAGTGGAAAATAGCTCATAGTGTGTGCACAAAGAGACAGCAGTACTGGAACAGTTTGTGTACTGCTAGCCTCTAAATTAGCAATGTACAACTGACCATGCTGAACCACTGCAGTCACATTCTTGCTGTGTAGAAACTCCTTGGTTTCTGAAAATGGAGTTCGTGAAACGGCGTGATCCTGTTTTACCCTGTCAAGCGTTTCTCCAATCGTTTGAAGTTTGCCTTTTAACGAAGCCTCGTGTAACTTGACAGTGTGTTTGGCATCTGTCAAGTGCTGAATGCTGGCACCTGGATGAATAAAATATAGAAGACTTTTCATTTTTGCAGTAATGTCTCCATCACCTGCAGCAAACAGGAAAGTACTGATAAATGGTAACTGGTCGGAAAACACAAAGTTTAAAGAAAGATGGTTCATGCGACAATCTGCCAAAAGGTTCTTCCATGCTGTCAGTTCTTTTTGCAAATATGTAAGCACATCAGACATTTCTTTCTGCATGTGTTTGGAGCCAGAGGCTTGCATCTTATGCTGATATTGACAATACTTGAAATGGCCAAGATGATGCAATCCTGTGACAACTTGGGCAATATCTTGCACTCGAGCAATGATATATATAAAGTCTTTCATGTTAGCTTTATTCTTCTTTGTTTTATGCAAATCACCGTCTGCTTTCTTGTCTGATGCAGAAATAAGAAGTGCTCGACTTTTTAAGTCATTCATTTCGTCGGCTTTAATACTGAACGTTTCAGTTTTATTATTCTTTGTAACTTTGTAACTGAGTTCCGGTGTGCAGGTACCTTCCACCAAGCACCATCTGTAACAGCCTTTCTGTAAGGCATTGGCAACAATTTCTTTAGTCAGCTCTCCTCTGTTGGCAACATGCTGATACAATGCCATTAATCCATGGACATGAGTAGCACAATTATTGATGCGAACGGCCAAGTTCTTATCCTCTTTCTGCACCGATTTCTTCAAGTAGTCTAAAAACTCTTCTGGCTGACTGAAAGTCTTCCGCATAAGTGGTTGGAAGAACTGCTTAACTCTAATCAGATCAGACACAGTTGACTCATCAATTGTCTGCTCACTTCTTTCCTCAACAGCATCGATCAAATTCCTGAAGTCATCATCGATTGACTGTTTTAAAAATTTGATTAAAACAGAAGACTGAGAAATTTCATGGAGTGTACCCCACCATTCTTCAGTTGGATCGTTCAGTTGGTCCTGCAGAACATTCATGGTTGATACCAGTTCTCCAACTGTTACTTCCTTCGGCTGTGCCAAACATTGAAGAAACTTTGTCATTCCATTTTCCATACTAGTATCTCCTTTCAAACCAAAAAGTGACAACACCTTCTGAATGTACTTCACTCGACTTGCACTGTCATCAATGCTCTGTAGCCACTGCAAACTGGACACCAACTGGTGTGAAATATGAACATCAAGTATCTTTGCAGCACCCTGCAATTCACCGCTTACATCTTTGTAGCTACCATACTTGCACACATATGCTAATGTTGCTGTATCAGTAAACCCCTCAAGCCAGTATTTGTACTTCGATATGCATTCATCAGCTATGAAGTTTGCCACCTTAACAACATCAGCATCACTCGACGACTCTTCTGTATCCACAGCAACTTCATCTTCTTCCTCACGGAACAGATTAGCACAACTGGTGCTTAGGCTATCATCAACTAAAAACGATTGCACTGATGATGTGTCTGATGATGACCACATATTATTAGACACAGCAGTTTTTGTCAACTCATAAAACGTACTGAATTTTCCAAGCTTTTCAAGTCTTTCTGACAACGGAAGCTCAGCAAACTTGGTGAAGAAGCCAGAACTGCTCAGTTCAGCTATTAACACTGTACTCTCACGACTTAATTTATGTGTCAGCTGTGCAAGTTCATTCTTTAGATGTTCCACGTTGCTGATTTTTATTGAATCCTGCAGTCTCAGCAGAAATCTGTCAAACAGTGACTCGAGCAGCCTTAGTTTTCTACACGCTGTTTTGTATTTGTCTGTCAGCTGCTTCCAATGCATTTCAAAGTCTGGCTTAAATATGCCGGCAAATTGCAGGATGTGCGACATGGACTCTCTGTGTTTCTGAAAAAATTCCTTAAGAAGATGATAGTCAGAAACAGAAATGTGTGCCACTTCACAGCTGTCTACAGTAGCTTTCATGATTTCTCTAACGGTTGTCACTGCAGCATGTTTCTGTACACCAAACTTATCAGTGAACAGTGCTTTCCAGAATGAAGAGTTAGTCAAAATACAGATACACTTTGCCACATCAGACACTGGTCTGTTGAGATAGATCTCAGCATGATCCAGCCGAGATTTCAAGAACAGACGAGTCCGTCTAAGTACAAAAGCACATCATTTCAGCACAGCATTAAATTTAGCATTACACAATACAAATAACACATGCAGTACACCAACAACAATAACAAGTAATAAGTAATAAGTCAGTGCACTTATAGAGCCACAAAAACAATTAATACTAAAAACTGCAGTTTATCCATTGTGTTAACAGTGATGGATCAAAAACCGCAATAATCATTAAAAAGGTGATATTACCCACAACCACATCGCCTGAATGTCAACGTGATGCTGAGTAATATAACCTTTTTAATGATTTTTTTGCAGTTTTTGATCCATCGCCATTAACACAATGGATAAACTGTAGTTTTTAGTATTAATATTTGCTGTTTTATTGTCAAAATTGTGTAATGTGTCATTG
>Ga0126330_10000220_pt1 | contig 12437 bp, 8 predicted proteins | sample InaspJWI91metaG_FD_97004 | JGI IMG/M metagenome (GOLD analysis project Ga0126330, IMG submission 97004) | Marine gutless worms symbiont microbial communities from Oahu, Hawaii - Inanidrilus sp. 2 OAHU.JWI-91 metaG | ecosystem: Host-associated > Annelida > Digestive system > Unclassified | place...
AGTAAGTACGTGAGCATTAATCTATCGTCACAACTTGACAAAAAATCGTCACTGCTCTCACGCTCACTGGTCACAGTCACCACTCACCAGTCCCCAGTGTCCGCCCACTTGTATGATCTCGGAAGTGAAACGCGACAGCAGACAAGGGCTGAAAACTGGTCGAAACCATTGCAGCGGTAGCCCGTACTAGCCCCAATGGTGGCGACCAGGCGGACCAGCCCTCAAAAGCCACACGCCGCGGCACACGAAATTTTGCAGCGCAACAGGTCTCAAACTAGCCCAATTGGGCTGGGCAAAGCGCGGGCCCGGCAACCGCTAGGCGTAGTACTACGACATTCGCTGGAGGGCGTCGTCAGCTGAGTCAGCGAGCGTCAGTTGCAGCGCGAGTCTCGATCTATAACTGGTCTGCGGCACAGTGCTGCGGCGCATTTGGCGTTTTGCACTCCGTCTGGAACAGGCAGGTGGGTGGACTGGACGACCGTCGTTGCTGACGCAATATCATGTAAGTATCTAGACATACAGTCGCCGATGTTGATTTTCTGATAACATGCGCCAATATTACTCAGAGAAGAACACAACAGAACAAAGTTAACTTAGATTTTGTAGATATTAATGCTGTATTCGTATTAATTTAGCGTGGCTAATTGTTGCGTCACTCACCAATATTGATTTGTGTAAGCTTATGTACACGACAGTGTTTGAGAATACGTACTTTACGTTTTTCAGGTTTCAAAAAACGTGACTTTACATTTTTTTCAAAATCCAGAAAACATGACTTTTTACGTTTTTTGAGTTGTTGCTCACGTTTTCTCGAACACTGGTACACGAGAAAAACTGAATTAAGTAATTGGCGAAATGACAGTAGGTAGAATCTAATAATATCTCAGATTCATCGTAGCCATGGCGAACGACCGTCGCTTCTAGAATTCAAATGTCATTGTTGTTGCACTCATCACGTCTGACCGTTGAACGTGAGCGCGTAACTTTTGAATATGAACTTATCAATTTTTCACTTCGTTGGTTTCCGTTGGGTCGGTGGCTGGCATGCCTCCTGGGTACGCCGGCGATTATCAAAGGGTATTGTTAGTTGCGAGCGCGCGGGCAGACAGTGTGTCTGTCTGGTGTGGAGCGGCTGACGACGGAGTGGCCGTGATTCAGCGTCAGACATGCGCGCCTCAGGTCGCACGCCCACGCCTATTCAGTTCACTGCTGCAGCCGATGAATGAAATTTCGCTGAAACGTGGCCATGAATGGGTCGCTTCCGAGGCTTGGTTTACACCTGCATGACCTTGCTTGACTGTCGACATGGTTCAACCGTCGTCTGATGCAATGTTTACGTCTGGCATCAAGCTATCGTTCTAGATTATGTACATAGCGTCATATCAAGACACGTTTGTATCTCAGCAAATATTAAGGCATTTTGACTAGATTCGAACGTAGAACCAGGGCGTTGTTCTACGTACCAGTGGTACCATTTACGGTCCACGCGTTATTTCTGTCAAAATTAAATATGGCAGTTGCCGCCGTCTTGAGCTCTCGTTATAAATCCATGCATCTGGGATGGTTTCAGATAACAAGTCGACATTTTTCATACTCATAAACAGCCGTTTCAGTGTTTCCAGACGCTAAAATACGCTATTTTAAAAATATACGCTATTCTCAACATTCAAGATGGCGTCCGCCGCCATACTGAATATCATCGAAAGCATAGGCCGTATGCTGTCTGTTGTGTCGTATAGAATGGTGTCCTGCGTCTACGCGCAAAAATTTGGTTGAAAAGCAATGAAAACAAAATCCATTATTCATAAACCTTGCGATGCCACGCATCGGCTTGCCACGTTCAAATTACCGGTACACCGTACCAGACCGTACTGCACAGAGTAAGCATTAAGCGCTGTCTGGACCACTCAATTCATGAAGATCTTTTGGCGACCCATATCAGGTTGCCAAATTTTGTAGAGAGTTTATCAACCATTTTGAAACAATCACTTCAGCTTTTTGCCAGGGTGGTTTTGCGGAGGATTTAACCCTGAAATGGTGTATATGTATGTATGTCGATGACACTCGTTTATCCGGTCCGCCATTTTCAGCGCTCCCATAAATAGGCAAACGAGCAATGGAATTTGCTTGTTTCTATTTACGTTTTGATGGAAACAAGCCTGGGTTCAGCTAGTACGTACGCTGACATCGCAGCACTCCCGCATTCGCCCGGTCGATATCTCCTGCCGGTCGGGCCCGCAGCAGCAAACCAACGGTTTGCTGCTGTGTGCCCATGCTGGCCGTACCCTGTAGTGCCAATAACTGCAACAACATGTCCGTCACTGCAGCGAATTTTATCGCGCGACGCATTGCGTGTCACGCGCTCTCTCTGCGACAGCTCAGCTTCTAGTCAGTTTCTCGATAACGTTCTTAAAGCTATGATTTACTTACCCTTGCGCCGTGAGTTTTAAACCCTCTAGTTATCACAGTAACCTGTAGCTGCTGTGTATAGTGATCAGTGTAACGTTCTGCTGCGACTGACGTGTGTGCAGTGAAGGAAGATGGCATCGCAAGACCTAGCTAACACGCTGCTGACGAAGGTCGCTGAGGAAGGACATCACGGTAGTGCCAAGGTGACGGTCGTCGGTACAGGACAGGTCGGCATGGCAGCCGCTTTCGCCATGATGACTCAGGTAATTACTCATTAATAATTACTGTCGCTGCAAGCACGAGTAGCAGGTCATGTCGCTGGATTCTGAGCTGTGGAAGTATGTAAATCATTCATTCGGCGAGCTGGCTATCGTTGTCTGCGACTTGACTTTACGAGTACGTACTGTCGGCGACGTGACTCGAAGTATTCAGTGTTAGCTAGAACACTTCAAAGACTGACCCAAAGGTGCACGAAACGATCGTATGCGCCTGGCATTCAGCATTACGAGCGTCATGCACTCTCCAGTCAGAAAATAGTTTGCGTATTATTTCATCAATACTAGTTTTCAGTGCCTCCAAGTAAGCCTGTGTGATAGACCGCCATACCTTTCACAGACGTCTTACGTCACACTGTGATCTTCATGTCGTAGCTGTCGTTAAACACCGGTCAACCAACCGACCAAACATACACTAACCTAAACTGTATGCCGCCCGCACTTCGCGTCACTTGCCGTCGACATCTTACAAGTCTGCGTCAATCGTATCGTATTGTATTCAGCCGTGTGCGCATCTGCCACGAGAAATTATTGCATTAGGCCTAGACAGTGAACATGATGACTCTGGGAGCTGTGTCTTTAGAAGCTGTGTGCTTATATCGTGTCAGTTGTCAGTACTCACCAGAGAATAATATTTCACCACACAGCAGTCACTGATTTGTCGCTCGCGAACAGTTGCGGACGACACACACGTCTGTTAAGTATAAGTAAGTAAACGCTGTATAGTGGTTCGCCTTTATAAGCAACCTGGCCTCGCCGCTACGGGAACTCACATGCCATATGGGATCACACAGTGGTACCTGCCATCCGGCAGAGGTGACATTCCCGCCCTTACCCCAGCCGAAGCTGGTACTCGATTTAGCGACCTGGAAGGGATAAAAAGTTGAGTTGGTATAGGCACTGCGGTAAGGCGCAGCCCGTGCCCAAGGCCATCGCGATAAACAACCGTCCGCGGTGTGATTGGAAACTGCATGGGTCATGTCACGGCGCAGGCGGACACGCTAACCACTAGACCACTGCGACCTGTTGGTGAACGGCAACGGTCTGCAAGTCTGCATAACAGTCACGTTAGCTAAGCTGTCTATATGCCTATGTCTGTCAGTCAGCCGGTGGTTGTTAGAACAGGTTGCAGTAGGCAGCGGTAAATCAATCCAGCTGCGCAGCACCTGCTGAAGTAGCGACGCAAATAGCCGCCACTGGCACAACATCCGCCGCCGATGGCAACCCTACTGCTATGCTAGGCTACCTGTGGCTGCTGCTGCTGGTGGTGGTGGTGCTATAGTGCAAACCTGTTGCTTGGGTATTGCAACCGCAATTCTTCTCCTCAGTCGTATACACCTTTGCACTTTTACTGGCTGCCTACGCCACGAAGAGATCGACGTAATCGGCGTCATAGAGTGCTGCCAGTTGATGACATTTCCCAATTTGAGACAGCCAGAATCATCGTCAAGCAGTTTACGCTGTATGTGTCTAGTACCATACATGTAGCTCTTTCCCTAAGCCAGATATCTTGGCGAAATTTCAATGGGGTCAACCTCAACGCCATCAATGGGGACTTAGTAGAAAATGTCGCGATCTTTGTGGTAGGAGACTGTGCAAAATGTGGATATAGTGTAGTTACTTTTAGACGTTAATAAAAAGATCTGACAGTACCTTTTCTAATGACCTTGAATGACCCCGAACTTTATGTAGATTTTAGGACTCCGTGTCCTATCTTTGAAGCCGTTGAAGCCACGAGCGTCGGACCGTGACAGACAGCGCAGCGTTGTCGGTCAGCGTCGGCGGCGAGAATTAGGCGTTACGTTAACGTTTGTTTACAGCACGTGAACTGAACTGAATTGACCTGAACTGACCTGCAACAAATCGACCCAGTTACACGACGCGTTCATTGGTTACGCGCGTCAGCTTCACGACTCACGACTTGATTGCCGTGCAGCGAAACTAGGACGCTTGGTGCTCAGCGAGTTCTGAACACATGCAGCTGTTCACACTGGATTTTACGAATTCCAGTTGACGAACCAGGGCCGGATTTTCAAAACTTCTTAAGATCTTACCAAGTTTTTCCTAAGTTCGTCGTAATTTTGTTAAGAATTCCTAAGATTTTTTACAGTTAATTTGAAACCGATCTTAGCGTTTCGTTACTTTTCATAACTTTTCGTAAGTTCGTATTAGTTTAGCCTATCTTAAGACAGCCAAATTGTGATCGTAAGTTTTTCTTGAGATTTTTGTAAGTTTTTCGTAACTTTTTCCCTATGATTTTCTTAGGAAGTTTCGAAAATCAACATTATCGTAACTTTTTGCTATAAGATCTTCATCGGTCATTTTCCTAAGATTTTCCCAAGAAAAATGGTTTTGTAAATCGGGCACCTGGAGTTCAGTTCAGTTCAGTTGTGTGCTGTGAACAAGCCTTTGCGGCCCGGTTATGTTTATCGCAGTGTCTTGGCACTGGTGCCAGGCGCGATCGGCAGCCCGTACGCGCGGTAAAGCCACTGCAGCCTGCACGTGTCTTGTCATTAGGCAGTGCGGCGTTCGACGGCCGAGCCATGGAGTCCTAAATAATTAGCACAGTGTACTAATTATCTAGGACTCCATGGCCGAGCAAGCGGCGTGAACTTGGGTTCGGGCGGCGCGTCGCTGCTGCGGCGTCGGTTGCTGATGCTGACCACGCTGACACAGTGCTCCAGTGTGTGCGTCACTGACTCCAACATCTCGCTGCATCGACTTGCGTGCAAATCTCACTCGCGACGATGATTTAAATCGCAATTTGAAAACTGTTTGAAATTCGATTTGAACTGTAAAGATTCGATTAAAAATCGTGAAAATTGATTCCAGATTTCTTCACATAAGCTAGTCAGCGTTTTCCGCTAAAGAATACTGAGTGACGGCATGAACTGGTGGACTAGCGGTCTGGCCTATACTGGACTTACGGCGCTGTCTGAATTTATATTGACTGCCTGATTGATTGAACTCAGAGTTACATGGTTCGTCATACACAGTTTAACGATTAAACATGCTGCAGTTTCTAGCGATCGGAACGACCTATAGTAGTGACTGACAGTGTTATCAAATTAAGTGAAATTAAATTAAATTAAACTCAATATGAGATTTATACGGCGCCGCTAAACGCAACGTCCAGCAGCGCCGTACAAGTCACGAATAATCACAATCAGAAACTACACCGTGAGCTGTTTTAAAACACTGAAATGACTCCAGACAAAATAGCACGAGCTAGAAACAACGACAGGTGCCCGCGCGGCAATCTGTACAGAGTAGTAGTACTGAGTCGCAGACTGACTGAGCTGGCTGGTGGCCTCTCATCAGCTGGTTTATCTGGCGTCATCATTAACAAGGTGCGCCGTTGGCCGACACTATGACCGGACTTACGACTTAATGTGATTTGTATGTAATCTAATCGCGTCTGCCGCTGCGTCGCTGCTGCTGCTGTCAACGCTCCTTCGTGGCTTCATTGTTGCCTAGCAACGCGCACCGAGCTACCTCCGCAGCGAGCAGCACAGGTGATTTATTGATTAGTATCGCAGACACGTGCGTGCGTGCGTCCCGACTCGGCGTGTCTGGATGTCTTAATACCGCCGTCTTCGTCGCGTTAAGTTTCAGCTCAGAATGAACTGCACAATATAACTGGCACCCAGCTAGTTGAGGCAGCAATCACTAGTGATGCAGCAGATTAATGTAACTTTTCCTTACGATGTACAACTCAGTCACCTATTGTGTTATCAAAACATCTTATATTACATTCCAAAAATGTTAGGTTTTTATTATCGTATTATCATTCTTTAATTATCACTCCGCCTCCGATAGGGGATCGGAGTATTGTGATGACCGTGTCTGTTTGTATGTCTGTCTGTAGCTCCTAAGTGGCAGCACCGGGTCTACGATCTGCGTCTGCGGTCTACGACTGCCTTATTTAATATTTACCACCATTAGTTATCTAGACATGTTCGCTATAATCATTTGTATTCGACTGATATAGGGCGTTATATCGGAGCTGGCCCTGGTTGACATGGTTGAGAATAAGATCAAGGGAGAGATGATGGACCTGCAACACGGGCAGGCTTTCCTGCGCACTGTCAAGGTGGTGGCGAGCACAGGTAACTACAGCGAGTGCCACCTGCCAACCTGCCGGTCGTGTTGACTGACCCCAGCCCCCCCCCCGCCGTGTTCTCTCGTGTTCCACCCACTGTCTCGCTTACAAGCATGCTGTTGCTGTGTTAACTTTCATTGACTAATTGCACTGAGTTCGATAATTGCACCTACAGTTGCTTGGTAGTGCCAGGAATGGATCGTTGGCCACTGTGAGTCAAAAGGGTGTCAGATATTTCGCAAGGCAGTGTAGCGACATGTTTAAGGTATGCATGGATCTGCAACGATCATGAATTACAAATTCACTGCTGAGTCTCACAGTGAAAACATGTCGAAATTCGATCACATTTTGGTGATCACCTTTTGACTCAGTGGCCAATGGTCAGGTTTCTTTTTGTGCCACCATGAACATACGTGTGTATGGAGTGGTTGGTTCTGGTCCATACTAACAATGTTCTGCGTCGTTTTCCGACAGTTAATTGTCTTTATCAGTCGCTGTTCCGACGAACACTGCATGCTACACGGACGATGTTTGTGTACCGACTGTGCTGTAATGATGGTAGAGCTCTAGCAGAAACAGACTGCGTAGTCTATTGATCAGTTGACGCCACGCGAGTGTTTAAGACAGGTAGGGCCTATTGTCTGAGAAACAGAGCTGTTGTCTGCAGATCTATTGTCTGCAGATCTGCGAGCAGCAGCTAATTCACGACGGCGACAGCGTCGCTGATAAGCAGTTAACGCTTCAGCCTTTGTTAAATCAGCATTAATCAAAACAGAGTTTCTCACGACTGGATCTTCCGAGTGACGCAGCAGATTATGCTAACAGTTAATACGGTACATTATCCTTAAAATATTTGTAGTTATGCACGCAGTTATTTGCATTTTTGACTTTGTGATCTTTATGTTATATATAATAAAGTTCACAAAGTTCAAGCCAGTGATAAAGTTGAAACAGTTGGAACGCGCGCCAGCTGTGGGTTGCATTGATGTGATGACTGTGTGGGTGGTCGTTCGGCGGCTGGTAGGCGGTGTGTAGCGAGCTGGCGCTGGTCGACGTGGCCGGCGACAAGCTGCGAGCAGAGAAGATGGACCTTGCTGACGGCCAGGCGTTCATGAAGCACCGCATCCGGCTCAGCGCCGACACAGGTAGCCTAGCCGACTCACCAGCCCGCCGGCGACGAGACGATATGCTCTGCCCGTCTCGGCCATTTGCTTACATCACGGCCGCCCTGTCCTGGCGAATGCTTCTAAAACAGCGCGCGCGTTGGTCTCGCCTTCTAGCGAATGTTGTTGAAAATATGGTTCTGTACGGCGCCGGCCTGGTGGCGTAGTGGTCAGGGCGTTGGACTTGCGACTGCGAAGGTTGCGGGTTCGACTCCCGGCCTCGTGCTTTCAGGTAACAACCTTGGGCAAGTTGTTCACACACACGTGCCTCCGTCACCAAGCAGTATAATTTGGTACCGGTCAAGGGGCGCTGGGGCGGTGATGCCCTGCCGCTGGGAAGGTAACCGTAGGTCTGGCGTCGCACTGGCCATGCGTCACAGACTTCAGTGGTTTATTTACCTGCGGGCTCAAGGCCTAAGAAAGGCAGATGAACGCCTCATGGGGTGTGGCACACTACCTTACCTTACGGCGCGGGTTGGTTTCGTTGCCGCTTGGGCCACTTTCCGATGACCAGTGGGTTCGACTTACAGCATTGGGTTTTCTTTAGTGTTCTGTAGTAACCATAGCCTAAACTGCGCCTTGTTTGAGCTAGGGGTGGGACAGACAGATGGACGGACGGACAGACAGAAGGGCGTATCGCAGTATTGTTTAATGCCTGTTATGGGCGGAGGCATAACAGGCAGCAGGTGGAACAGTTCAATAGCCGCCATATGGACACCACCTTGTCAACACCCACACGCTGTACTATACACAATGAACTATTACTAACTAGTAATACAATAGTTCATTGATATGGTTACTCAACGGCAGCTCGGTCACGGCGGCGAGAAATGTAGTTCAATGAGTACTGTGCTCGCACGACACGACAGGCTTGTGTGCGTTCGACAGCTGGAACAAGCCAGCACTGAACCATAAACTAACGAGTCTCTGTCGCACCTCGTCCCTCGGATCACAATGTAAGACGCTGGTCGCTGCTGCTTACTGGCGCCGGCAGATATCAACAGGACAGACGGACGGACGCACACCAGCTCGACGCATAGACGCTTATTGCTGGAAGCTTCCCGCGTCAAAAACAAAAAAGCATGAACCAATGTGCTCAACAGATATGGCAGAAATGGTAACTGTCTATCAGCAATGTTGTCAGTAGGTTTTGATATTTTTGTTGCGCTATGACATTAGCGTCTGCAAATAAAATAGGCTACCGACCGTTGGACGATGCTGCATGAATTTGTTTGCAATAACATTATACATTAAGTGACATTTTGAATTGCACCTAACATGAACAGTTAACTGTTTTATCACTAACAGCTTGTTCACAATGGCTATTTTGTTAATTTTATGCGTGCATTATAATTCTGTTGTACTGTTGTGCTGTAATTGTAACTGAAGTGTTTGTATCGCGCCCCCCTACTGGGAGACCGAGACCGGGCGCATCACAAAACAGCCATCAGTCTCTATATCCGGGTGTCCATAAACAGACCGGAACAGTACGCCTGTACGCCTCCTCTGCAGCACCCGTGCACCCACACTTAATGGGGGCGGGGCAAAAGTAATGCTGCGTGTGCAATGAAGTAACTAATGCCTAAATAAGTCAGCAAGTTGGCAACAATAAAGAGCAAACGTTTGACGCGATAGGCTACTTTTGGCTCATTCAGCAAACTCTATCGTGCTCACTTTTTGTGTTTGTTAGTCATAAAATGTTTTGGCCAGGCTGTTTTGCGCCCCTCGCCTGCTGCGCCCGGGGCAACTGTCCCGTCTGCCCCGCCCCACGGCGTTTCCATGAAGGCCGAGTCGTCGCGCGGTCTCTCTGAGCCTGTGCGTTGTCGTTGTCGTTGCAGACTACGCGGTGTCGAAAGGATCAAAGATCTGTGTCGTCACTGCCGGCGCACGTCAGAACGAGGGCGAGTCTCGCCTCAGTCTCGTCCAGAGGAACGTCGAAATCTTCAAACGTCAGTCCGCCGCACACACTCATTCACTTCATTCTGTCTGTGCTCTTGTTACTACGTACGATCGATTGGACGACGCATCTAGGCTTAGTAGTTGTTGCCGGCGTGGATAGGGCTATCAGCCGCGTCTGTGTGTCTATGTGTGAGTGCTTGTCTGTCTGTGCTCTAGTGCAATAGAGGGGTGAGTAAGGTCGCTACTAATTCAGTGATAAGTGCCTCGCCAGTTAGGAGAAGGTGCGCTATAATTAGCGGTGACGTAAGCAACTCGCTTAGGCCTATCTAGCAATAGTCTAATGCAGCAGTAGCGATGCTAGTAAAAGACTATTGATTGAGCGCTATAACTCTGTACGTGTCACATCGATTCGAGCTAGGCTACAACTTTGCTCTGTATCCAGATTGAAAGCTAATCAGTGGATTACGTCATAGCGCAACGTATGATCCCGTAACGATGTCAGCGATCAGTAACACCAGCGTCTAGGTACTAACGACCTAGATTGCACTAGAGGGAAAACGACTTGAGCTATGAACACCCAAGTCGGTAGAGATACAGTCCATGGCATGCCTTGACCGTGAGTGTGAAAGGTCAAAGGTGTTTAGGGTCAGGGTTGGGATTAGGGATGGATGAGAGACGTGTCGATACGACCGTACGTTTATTCTAGTTACTGCTATATTGCACGTTATAACTGAAAACTATTTTCACTCGACCGCTGTTTATTTGATGCAGATATTATACCAAATTTGGTCAAGTACAGTCCAGACACAATACTTGTTATCGTCTCAAATCCAGGTAAATGTTCCTGTTTGTGCTTACCTACACCGTGTTCCATAAAAATGGGAGACACGATACTCACGGTAGTATCTCTGTCAAATCTTAACCGATTTTCAAAATTCGTTCACTGGTCGAAAATTCACTGCAAAATTTGCAGTAAAATGGTTGTTAAAAATCCCACCACTCCTTGCGTATTTTGCCACACTACCTCGTGTAACATTAATGTTCAAAAACAAGCAACAAACGATAAATTACAAAGGTACAGTATATTTAAGGTGTGGTGGAAGTGTCAATTACCAAATTAAGAAAGGTTTATTGCTGAGTCTGCCAGTGAAGTTTTTTTAAATCGATGAATATTTGGCGCAGTTGCAAGCAAGAAGGTGGTTGTCTCGTGCAGTTTGTGTGCGTGGCCACCACACTGCAAAAAGACAAAGAAAGTGCACGACACAATTCACCTTTTGCCCGTAACTGTGCCAAATATTCACTGACTAAAAAAATTCACTGGCTGACTGAGCGATAAACCTTTCTTATTGTGGTTATTGACAATCCACCACACCTTAAATATGTAACTACATGTACTGTGCCTTGCAATTTATCGTTAATTACTACATTAGTTTGCAACTGTCGCTCATTTTCTGACATCAATGTTCCACAACGTAGTGTAGCGGCGCATATGAGGTGTGTTGGAATCTTTAATATGTTTATTTATTTATTATGACATCGTACACAGTGGTACGCCACCTTCTTGATTGTAATTGTAACTTTGCCAAATATTCATCGACTTAAAATTTCTTTTTCACTGGCAGACTCAGTTATAAGTACTTTGCTGAAAATTTACTGGAGAATCTAACTTTAAAAAAATTTGAAATTGAGAATTAACTGACTTACCACCATAAGTTTGATGTCTCCCTTTTTTGGAACACGGTGTACTTTCTGTCTTTGTTTACTGGCAGAAACGTTAATTTATCTTGTGTATTCATGTTGTTTCGTCTTCACTGGCTGCATCAGTTTATACACAATTCAGATTTATGGTGTAACATTACGCAGTTAGTAGGTAGTAATGTAACTCTTATGAAAAGTTCCACACATTTGCAATACGTTGACAGTTCGTTTCAATGATCGCAGAGTCGCAGCCCATGACATTTTCTATCAACGCCGTCGTCCTCCGCTTACTGCAGGGATGTCCCTCTGGTCGACCCAGTCGGACCCGCGATTGTTATACACAGAAACACGTTTTGTGGCGGTCGTGTTTTAGTCTTGCGACATTCGTAGTTCTGTAATCTGCTCGAGCACGATTTTAGAGCATCTTATACGATTTATCTTAACGACTTTAAGCCCGTCGTAAACTAGGCTGAGCTGTAATCTGAGGGGACGTATAAGATGTCCTAAGATCTGATGATGATGATCGTGGAGGAAGATTCTTGGAGGAAACCGCGCGACTTTGATGGTCACACCAACCGTCAGACGAGAGTGGTTGGTGTCAGGCACAGGTGTGTTTGATTGAAAGCTAATTCACACCGCCACGCCAGACACGACATAGACAGGACCGTCTCGTCTTGTCTGGTGTGGCGGTGTGAACTGAGTCGGCCGGACAAATGCGTTCAGCGTCGGAGTGTGTCGGGCGGCGCAGGCACTGCCGATGCGACCGCTGGACGCACTCCGACGCAGAACGCACTTGTCGGGCGGTCGGGCCGACTCAATTCACACCGCCTGACATGACACAGACAGGACCGTCTTGTCGTATCTGGCGGGCGGTGTGAATTGAGCATGATG
>Ga0126330_10000221_pt1 | contig 12429 bp, 8 predicted proteins | sample InaspJWI91metaG_FD_97004 | JGI IMG/M metagenome (GOLD analysis project Ga0126330, IMG submission 97004) | Marine gutless worms symbiont microbial communities from Oahu, Hawaii - Inanidrilus sp. 2 OAHU.JWI-91 metaG | ecosystem: Host-associated > Annelida > Digestive system > Unclassified | place...
ATTGGGTTGGATCGGGTCACACAAAATGGACCCATGGACAACTCTGATTCATCCCAGCCGGAGAATGGCCTGAAATGATGAGCAGGTCCATGTTCGCGTTATCTCCGCAGCAACTGCAGCATTTTTTATCGTTGATGCCGTCGGGTGCAAAACTTACATATATAAGCATCACCGGTAAGACATTTCCGACAGAGTATGCCATCGTAGATTTCAGCATACACAATGGCCCAAAACAGTGGAACATAATACTTTACGTAGAACGATTGCAGCAGTCGTGTTTTTATCGGTGCAGATCCCCAAAAAGGGTCTAGTGAAGACAAAGTATTAAAATTAAGCTTAAACAACTTTTCAACTATGACGTGTCTAATAAACATGTAAACATGCGACGATAAGGCATTAATTTCTGCACCGCAAGTTGATCCGTGGGTGAAAAAAACATGATGAGCGGATATCCTTAAAAAACTGGGAGCGCTAAAGGCTTGTGAATTGCAGTTTGCTTTACCTCCATGAACTAAAGTTCACGTGCTGAAAACTAAGCGCAGTGTCTAGCCAATCAAGAGAGGTCAAGACAAGACAAGGGTTAAGGTTAAACCTGGCAGTCAACAGCTGAATTAGACCTACATGTACAACGAAATCAGCAATCGTCAATCAACAGTCCATGCATTAGCCTAAAATAGTGATTAGTCGTGACATCGACGCGCGTGACCAAAATGCTTCTTGAAACTGGGTCGATCTGTTCAGGTCAGTTCAGTTTATTTCATGTGCTGTGACTGAGCAAGCCTTGCGTTCGCTCAGGAAAGTGAAACACACCTCGAAGCATATCGGCGCCGACTCCATGGGGCGACTGGGCTAGCGCCCCCTCGGCGGAAAACCTGTGGCTGCGACGCCCCTATTTCCGCCCCACAGGCGTCTGAAGACAGAAATAAGGGGAACGCAGGGGCGGATCTAGGGGGGTGACTAGGGTGACTAGTCACTCCCCATGGCGCGGCAGCCAATTTCATGTTATTATTAGGCCCCTATGTGTGTGACTTAAGTTATTTCGATGTCGTGTTGTGCCCCTCCTAGAGCCAAATCCTGGCAATTTCATTCTCCTGTAAGCCCAGACCCCCTCAATGTTTGCTCGCTTCGCTCGCTCGGGTTCCCAAAGTCACCCCCCCCCTCTAAAAAATCCTAGATCCGCCAATGGAACGTAGTCAGAAACAAACACGATCCAACCTGGAACTGACATTCACGAGTTCCCCAGACCCCTAGTCGGATTTACGGGGAGGGATGAGAAACGGGAGGGGGAGACAGTGAGAAAGAGGAGAAGGAAATGAAAGTGCAGAAAGGGGGACGAAAGGCAGGAAAAAGGGCAGACTGAAAAAGGAAGGGAGATCGCTCCCACGGTGATTTCTAAAAGTCGGCGCCTACGCCACGGGGATCTACACGAACAAAACTACGATTGAGCAAGATTTAGTACAGAGTCATCATCATCATCATTTTATTTGCCCAATAATACAACAGTGTGCACATCTAGGCCAACATCAATACAATTTAGAGGACCAGGACAGCAAGGTCCGACAAGAACATTAACAGCTGCCCAAAACGTGTAATAAAACAGAGTGTACAATTATGTTCCGGTTTTCTGTGCGCCACCCTGTATTTTGTACTCGACGTGTAACAATAAAAATCTCGCTGTCAGTTGGCGCATTACTGTGAGTAGCGGCGCATGGCACGGTCCGCCGCCGTAGACATACGGGCACGGAACTGTATACGGCCGAGCTTATGAAGCACGCGTTACGCTAGCAGTGACGGGCACAAGTTAACGAAAAAGTTAGTAACTAATAATAACGGTTGGCTCGGTAGCCGAATGGTTATCGTGCTGGACTCAGGAACAGAAGGGCCCGGGGTTCAAATCGCAGTCGCGATGCTGTGGGATAACAGTCTTAGGCAAACTGTTCACACGCATCGTGCCTCTGTTCACCAAGCAGCGAAACTGATAGCAGCCCTCTTAAGGGTTGCGGGGGTAACTGTAGGCCTGACGGAAAGTAATGGCAGGCTACCGCCGGGTTTATGACTCACGTCACTTGCTGGCTGACTCCAAGAACCGGGATCAGCTCCGGAACCCTACGCTCGGTAATCGAGCATGGGCTACCTTTTTTAATAGTTTAACTAGCTAATTTAGTTAGACCAGAAGTTTAACTAAAGTAAAACAGTTCTCCAGGTAAAACCACAGTTTGACTAAATGTAAAATATTTACTGACTGAAGTTTAACTAAAAATAATTAGTCAAATGTATTCATTGAATTGGTATTTTTTGTGTCTGTAGGCCTATCACTAATTTATTATTACAAGACTACGTGTATAACTAAAGTTTAACTTTTCGCGGCAGACGAAGCAACAACAGTTTACTTATTGTCGTAGGATCAAAAACAAATGACTTCATTTCATACGGTTCTGCTTTCTGACACACTACATACTTCTGACAACTATTCTCTACATTTAATAGCAGCATTCTGAGGCACAGGCAAAAGGTTAGAACTAGTTGAACATAAGTTTAACTAAATATTTTTAGTTTAGTTAACTATTTTTTTGTAAAATAACTAGAAGTATAACTAAAAATTGTTAGTTAGAATTTAGTTTCAGTTTAACTAGAATATTTTGGTTGCCCATCACCGAGCGTTAGCACTGAGCTGAGAATGCCGCTCGAGTCTCAAAGCTTGTTCACAGCGCTGTGTCTAATCAATGCATCGGCCTATCGCTTGCTGTCGGTGTTTAAAAAATTGAAAAAATCGCTGACACCCTATGCAGGTTGCGAACGCCACATTGTTTGTGCAAAAGAAAATAGGATTTATGGTTATTAGAGAAGATGTGTTGTTGGAGTTAATTAAATCGAAAAGCTTACTTATTCTCTTGTATGGTACTGATGTTTGTCCGACGAACTCAGCTGATAGACACTCATTACAGTTTACAATAAACAACATAATGTATAAAATATTCGGTGCTATGTCGAAGGACTTTCATAGTGAAATATGTGTATTCTTTGGCATACATTCTGTTGAAAATTCGGTTGCTAATCGTCGAAATCGCTTTATTAAGAGATATGGCGAAACAGACAATTATTTATGTCAAATGTTGCGCTGATCCGGTTCGTTTGCTTGGCTGTATTTTTTATTGTGTTTGTTTAATTTCTGTTTGATGTATTTATTCAATTATATTGTGGTACCATATAAGATTGTGAAATAAATCGGTATATATTAGGGTTGGGTTAGTTGCGCTAGTGTTAGTGTTAGTTGTCCCATTAGCGTATAGGCAACTAGCCTTAAGTATGCCATTGATTTCCTACGTTTTGAACGCCGATATCGACCGACATGCCAATACGCCGATGATGCATTAATAATTAATTACGTATATCGTTCATAGCACGGTAAATTAAGGATGTCAGCTTTGATCGCACGTTAAAATAGCAGGCATCATATCGTATTACATGAACTGAACGGAACTTGCAGCTCGCGAACCGGAGTTAGAAACTCCAGTGTGAACTGAGAAAGGCGCAATGTGTTGAGAACTGACCGAGCACTAACCGACCTAGTTTCGCTGCAACCAATCAATAGGCGCGCGAGACCAGTAAAGGAACGGCGACTGGGTTAAGTTTGTCCAGATCGGTTCAGTTTAGTTCATGCACTGTGAACATACCTTTACGCCAAATTCACACTGCCGACGCCGACCCGACAAAATGTCCAGTTTCGTCGCGTCGGCTTGACCGTGTGAACGGGCGTTAACTTAAGGCCTGTTTGCAGCACTCGAACTGAACTGAGCTCCGGTTCTGAACTGGCGTGTATTCCAAGTCGATGTTCACACGATACGAGATGCTATTTTAACGTGCGCTCAAAAGCCGACATGAGTCAGCTTAATCTACCGCACGGAACCGACAATTAAAAAGTGGAAAACTGAAAGACTAAAAACTAAAAAAACGGACATGCTCAGAAGTATCTGTAAACAGTCCGGGGAATCCATGTAGTCAGTCCTAAAGAAGAAACGAAAGGCTGCGGTGAGAAGGATTTGCAGAAAAGAAGGTTTTAAGTCTGGAATGAAAGAGTGAGTGGGTGATGGAAAACTAATAATAATAAGTATGACTGTTAGCGGCATAAATGATCGTATAAGATTCTACAGCTAAATGCTTTGCACAACTGCCATCAACGCCTCTAACACTTACCATCAAAGCGTATTTAAGCGCTATCACAGTGACAAACATTTCTCAGAGTTTTTACATAAAAGATAGCGAACTAAGCTACAGCGAAGACTCGAACAACGTCTTTGTGAGTCTTACTTCAGATTATCTTCTTAGTTGTTATCGGCCGAACCGCACTGTTCACAGCGCACGAACTCCAGTTTGCGAACTGGAGTTGGCGAACTGGAGTTCAGTTCGTGCGCTCGTGAACACGCCTTTACGCAATACGTGGCGCGTTACTTGATTTATGCTCGAACGTCGGTTGCATTCACTACACATCAGCGATGAACACTCCGACTTCCGTCGACAGGCGAATTACAGATTGCGTACATACGCTCATAGGTCTATACGTAAAACGATTTTACCTTTTTATTCATCACGTTTTCAGTTTCTATGATGCCTTTTTGTTTTGTTGAAGTACTTTGAAATGAAATGCGCAAATAGGCCGGTTTGGAAGTCAACGAAAAGGACTTTCGAAAAAAACGGCAACGAAACAATATTTGGTCGTTTTGTCAGTTAACAAAAATAGCTTAATATTATTTTGTTGTTACTGTGTTTTTAGAAAGTTAGTTTGAAATAGGCCCTTCTTGCGCAACTTTACAATGTTTTAAAAGTGGAAAACTTGTTGTTGCTGTTTTCGGAGGTTAGTTTTAAATAGGCCCGATTTTGCATAATTAACAATGTTTTAAGAATAGTAAGCTTGGCAAAAACGTTTAAAATGTAAAAACGGGACATAATAAAAGCGTGAAAAAAAACTTTTTTACACCCGTCCATTACAGAAATACGACAAAGTGACAGAATACTGTAAACTGAATTTTACGTAATTTGTAAACTGCTTTTTCCGACGCATGATTTTTTTTTTAAAATTGTATACATTGTCTTGGACTATAATCAATGTATATTGTATATTGCGACTTGTAAGTGGCCTTTGGCCCTTTGTTGCCTAATAAATTGATTGATTGAGAATAACGCGTTTACCAAATTCGTCTTCGATCTTCGCGATCAGTTCCATGAACATGAACATGTCCGCTCCCAGATCGCTATAGAAACTGCAGTCGTGTTCCACCTACCAGCGACAAAACAAACAAGTTACTGCGTTAATGGCAGCGAGTGGCCGCATCGCTGCTGTCCCACTGCAGATCCACACGTTGAGTATATCGATTGCCGGCAATTAGCATGGGCATTAATATGTCCCCAAAAGTACCCTTTCTCGTCGGCGGATCCGAGCCCAGCCCCCGTATAATTTGTATGACTATTTTGGCCTCACGAGTCCACATCCTGTAGGGCATCTCAGTTGGTTTAGCCAGTTTTGCAGGGCTCACCGATATGTCCGACAGTTAAATAAAAAGACGATGCTACAGACCACGCTACATCTGTAGCAATAGACCGCATCTTATGCTATGCATAGAAATAGGGACTAAAATACTGTCGTAGAACAGCAAAAAAGACGACACTCGGTACAGTGCACATCTCCGCCAAGCCACGTTGAATTCGGCACAGTGTCGTTACCGACGAGCAGCAGGTGCGTCGGGAAAAATTGCGCACCGTGCCGTAATAAATACTATTAATATTCTCGACTTCACTTTCATCTGCCACATCAAAGTTGTGATCAAACGTCTTTTTATTGCCAATGTCATATAAGTCTATCCAAAATTCACTGATCTCTTTGCTGCTTGATATTTACAGTGTCGGACATAGCATCTGCACAGTCTCCTGGAAGTTTAGGTGACCCACATCTTGAAAAGCAGTTTTACCGATTCTTCTGAACATTTCTGCTGTATCACTGACTATCGCTGGAATACGTAAAAGGGCATCGCTAAAGTGCCTCAAGTAAATGAGTCAGAAAGTAGCCGCCATGAGTTATATTTGCGCGAAACAAAAACCGTCTCCTCGAATGTCCAGAGTTACGAAAAAGCGAGGCAACTAACGAGAAGCTATTTTAACGTGCGCTCGAAAGCCGGCATACAGACGCCACCTTAATCTACCGCACTGAACCAAAAAAATAAACAGAAAGTATGCCTAGATGGTGTGAAATTGGTAAGAGTCCGATTTGCTCAGAAGTAGCGGTAACTGTCGAGAGTCCGCGGAGTCAGCCCGTAGCCTGAGGGAAGAATTACAGCGTCCACGGCGGCGGGCACCGGCACAGTGTGAGGTAAGTCCCTCCTCCAAGCTGCCAGTGCACGCACCAGCCCATTCTGAAGACGCCAAAGCCTAAAGGGCCGTTCACACATACGCCGCGCGCTGCTGCGCTGGTGAAACGCTTGTGTTTTACTAGCGCAGCGTATGTGTGAACGGCCCCTTAAGCTGTACAACGATACGATACGATACGAGATGCTATTTTAACGTGCGCTCGAAAGCCAACATGAGTCAGCTTAATCTACCGCACGGAAACCGAAAACTAAAAAGTATAAAACAGAAAAACTAAAAAGTAAAGACGGATATGCTCAGAAGTAAACAGTAAACAGTCTGGGGAATCCATGTAGTGAATCCCGAAGAAGAAAAAGGAAGGTCTGCGGTGGGAAGTATTTGCAGGAAAGGAAGTACTCGGAGAGATGTAGCTGTTGCTGTTGTGTATCTTTGTCGACAGTAGTAAAACATAAAGTCTACGCACAGATGTGCACCGGCGCTACTGGCTTGCGATGCATCAGACGGCAAATCTGTTGATCTCGGCAGTCGGTGCAAGATGGAACGCAAGCGCAAACTGGAGATAACTGAGTACATCAAAGTGAAAAAAAACGTTTTTTACGTTTTTATTCTTGTCAGGTTTTTACGTTTTTTTTTATTTTTGAACGTTTTTGTTATAAAATACCCTAGTACAAACGTAACCCTCAATAGTATTTTAATGATATTCTTCATCGTTTGCGACGTTACTTAAAACAGTTTGGCATCATCATCATCATCATCATCATTTCTTTAATAAACATAGTTGTCAAAACGCTACCATTACAAGTGATGAACAACTAGTAAATGTCTTTAAATAGTAGTCTGTTTGGGAAATTATTGCAGTCGGTCTTGGCAGTTAGTGAGAGAGAGAGTGTGTGACGACGGCATCTAAGCTTGTAGGTATGATCAGTTCTGTCCGCGAGAAATTTGTGCAAAACATATGGTGAGGATTGTTAAGAGTGTTCGCGAAGAGATTGTCGTCCATGTCAGTGCAACGTGGTTAAGTTATAATGCAGGAAGCAGTCATCCCGCACTTCACGAAGCTATTGACATACAGAAAGAATAAAGAAACACGTCTTGACGCCTTTGAGATGACAGGACTGAGAAAGATTCTGTGGGTTTCGTGGACAGCAAAGAAAACAAATGAGTGGGTTCTCAAAAAAGCTGGAGTAAAGAGAGAACTGTTAGACACCGTCAAAGCAAGTAAGATAGCATACTATGGTCACACCCTGAGGAAACGAGGGAGTTGCTTGGAGAAAGAGATAATGCAAGGAACAATGCCAGGTGCACGCAGGCGAGGAAGGCCACGCACGGCCTGGATGGACAACATCAAGACGTGGACAGGACTCTCCGTGGAAGAGTCAATCAGAGGACAGAGATAAATAGAGAAAGCACGTCCATGGTGTGGCTAACCCTCGGATCGAGGACGGCTAACAAGAACAGAAGAACAGGAACACTGACACACAGTACAATGTCGAGCAAGAGACATACACACAGAAACATACGCGCAACTGACAGACTTCGCTAAACTGCGAATATAAAGGAGGTAAACGTGAACACTGTGTGCCATACTCAATGTACAGTGTAGGCGGGCTGCTTACCTCCCTTCCTTAAGCCGTAAGTAAGTAAGTGTTTTTCAATGGCGCCGCATATCAGAAGTCACAGAGCGCCGTTTTCATGCTTCCAGAAAAAGGTGCCCCTTCAGCTGTCGTCGGAACAGTCCGTAGGTGATGTCGGGATTACGCAGCTGGACTGGAAGAGAGTTCCACAGGCGAGGTCCCGCGGCTGCAAATGTTCTGTCGTCATAACTACTGAGTGTTCGCGGCAGCACGCAAGTCGAAACGTCAGCTGACCGCAGAGAGCGCCTAGTGCTGTCGGACACGAGACGCAAGCCCGTAGTGGATAAACCATTGACGCGTGGCCAGTGCGACGCCAGACCTACGGTTACCTTCCCAGCCGCAGGGCATCACGTCCCTATTGATACACGTGTCGCATGCACGTTCCATGATCTGCGTGTCTGTCTCTTTGTCCGTCGGACACACCAGTGAGCCGTGCAAAACGGCTGAACCGATCAAAGCGCCGGCTGGGGGAAGCAGGCTCGTGTGGGCCCAAGGAACCGTGTATCCCGGGGGTCCAGGTACACCACAGAAAGGGGCACTTTGGGGGGAAATGTGCCGGTTCTTTCATCATCATCATCATCATCATGGTCGCGTAACCGGCGACGGCCGTCGCGTCGTTACACCACCATGTCCACGGTCGACAGCACGCCTCCAGAGGTCTCCAGTCGGACGGGTGGAATCGTTTCGTAGCTGGTCGAGCCACTTGTTCAGTGGACGACCAGGTGGGCGACGCCACGTGCGGTCAGGAGGTCGGCTGAGTGGTACGTTGATGTGGAGCTGAAGAGCCATGTTTGCCGGTGTGTCGTCAAGTCGAGCCACGTGCCCAAATACCAAGATGCGTCGACGGGATATGAGATGGGACAGTGAAGTCAGACCGGTCCGTGGCCGTTGCCATAATACACGATAATTTGATGCGGCACGTGGACGGCGGACACATTCGTCCGTGTGGCGGCGGCTATGCGGCCTGCCGCTAACATTACAGCAGTAACTTGTTGGTTTTACTTACCACTGATTCGTCGACGTCAAAGAGTTCGGCGATGATCGGACGAAGTCGAGTAAGAATCTCGTGCTCCGACTGAAAGCAACATTATTGAACGCTACATATAGTAGTATTGGTGTATCGGTCGATATCGGCGTTCAAAACGTACGAACTGAATGGCATGCTTAAAACTAGTGGCGGTTAGCGTGCTGGATTCAGGCGCTGAAGGGCCCGGGTTCAAATCACAACCGCGACGCTGTCGGGTAACAGTTTAGGCTAACTGTTCACACCCATCGTGCCTCTGTTCACCAAGCAGTAAAATTGGTAGCTCCCTCTTAAGGGTTGCGAGGGTAACTGCAGGCCTGGCGGAAAGTAATGGCAGCCTACCGCCGGGTTTATGACTCACGTCACGTGCACGCTGACTGCCAAGAACTTGGATCAGCTCCGAATACGTACGCTCGGTAATCGAGTATGGGCTACCTTTTACATACAGTTGACCTAATTATACACAGGGTGACAGTGGCGCAATTTTGTTCCATATCTATGACAGTTGATTACTGCCGCCATATTGTAGGTAAAAACTCTGAGAAATGTTTGTCACTGTGATCGCGCTTAAATACGCTTTGTTGGAAAGTCGGTGATCATATGGACATTTTCTTAAACTAACTGATTCAATTTTATTTGAATAACGCGATAAATCTTTGCCATTTAACCCAACGCATTAAGTCGTATTACGGTGGTTATATAACCCACAAAATGGCGATCGTATCGTGACCATAGACTCTCTGATGTCACTTTACCCTATGTATTCAACACACACCATACATAGGCCTATATGCAGTTATTACGCCTACCTATGAAGGGACAGTAATAGGCCTACTGTTGTAGTACGTCTGTGCCATACATCAAACCCAAAAACTATGCATAGCATTGTCTCCTAGGCCTGTACGCGACGCGTAGACCACCTTTTTGCGCGCAGAAAAAAAACACAAAAGTGATTGCCTGAATCGGATCCATATGTTAGCTATCTACGTGATATCTCTACGTCTTTTTTTCTGGCAACACTGACTAACCTTCAAGCTTGCTTCCTCCTGCTGCAATTGTTTAAAATGCAATTTCTCCGAACGGCCTTTTCTGTTTTGCCGCCGCTGCTGTTGTAGGCCTAATAATGCATCCAAATATATGCAGCGTTCATAAACGAATTTCATATTCCATGATATACATAGGGTGACAGTGACGTAATTTCGTTCCATATCAATGCCAGCTGGTTTTCGCCGCCTTTTTGTGGGTAAAACTCTTAGAAATGTTTGATACTCTACTGTCACGTAAATACCGTTACGCTTTGTCACAAGGATCATGTGAACAATTTCTTAAACTAGCTGGTTAAATTTTATTTGAATAACATGGCAAATCTTCACCTATTAACTCAACACATTATGCCAAGTTATACCCACAAAATGGCGAACGTATCGTGACCATAGTTTTTGTGACGTCAGTTCACCCTATGTATAGATTCTAGGCGATAACAATAACAATGAAACCGCTCAGCATTTCAGAATACCTCCGCCAACCGTAGCAGAGTCATAAAACATCGTTACCGGCATGCTGCTTCCGTATAGTGATGTTTCAGACAGTGAGCCCCGAGGCAGATGTTGAAGCGCGATGCCAGCGACGGCTGATATGACAGCGTCCAAGTGTTCTGCTACTGCTGCTGCTTCCGCGCAGCAACCAAAGATGCTCCTCTCGGCATCTTCGGCCGCATCCGACGGGCTCGCGCGACCCGGAGTCGGTTCTAATCCGCGCAAATGCACACGCAGAACTGTCATAACCGCAATTCCACTGTAGTTCCGTATAAGTTTATTAGCGCGATCAAATCGATTTAGATTGCGACTTTTGCCAGGTAGATCGGCCTAAATATTATAGTTAAATCGTTTTAAAGCCAATAACGTGTAGGCCTAAGTATTCATTTCATTTAGTATAAAAAGCACACAACAAACGTGTATGCACGATTACAACAGATCAGTGGAAAATAAGCAACTGCACATGAATAAGAGCAATACAAACAATAAAAAGACAAAGAGAAACTTTAAAACGCAGAATACACTAGCACTGCCGAAGACTCAGACAGGCTGATAATACGTATTTGAAAAGGGAACGGGGAATAAGCGATTGATGATGTAGTTTTCGGATAACCACTGGTAGTTGGTAATTATGACCACTTGGTCTGAGCCTCTGTCACTGTCTTTGTGGGTGCTAGCAGGGTGTGAATGCAGTGCTCTGGGTTCTGGATAGCTGAGAACATCTTTTGGTCGGATTTTTTTTATCTGTTGTTCAACCTTAGCAACAGCATTGCATAATCCATACTTGAAACACTTGCGCAGGAAGGAATTGACTTGACCAGTTGGTTCGGCATTTAGATAACCACCCCACACTGGAAGCGCGCACTGAATTCTACTGAGGACCAAGGAATGAAACACGCACCTCAAACAATTTCTCGGCACACCTTGCACGCAATAATTTAAGCAGATATGTCGTCGCTCCGTATATACGAGGGGCGATCAAAAAGTTTTGCAATTTGGCTATAAAAAATAACATATAATATCACACATACTGTCATTATTCGACATGATTCTCTTGTAACATCAACACAGTTTAAAAATTATTTTTCTCAGCTGTTTATGCCTTAAAATATAGTTTCTTGTTTTGAAGTATGAACTGTTTAAAGCTAGATGCACAGCTAGCATTAGACAAAAGTTTTTCGTTGATAGAGTAATAAATGTCTTGAACGCATTACCATCTACTACAAATTTGCATCTTTAAATGTTTTTAGGAATAGCATTGAAAAGGTTGATTTCTCTAGTTTTTTCTCGTTTGTAATATTTTTTATTTGTTTGATAGAGTATGCACCCAGTGACTGTTTTTGTTGAACGTTTTTAGGGCGGCTGTTAGTGTTCTTGTCGGACCTCGCTGTCCTGCTCTTCTAGAATCGTATTCGCGCGGATGTGCATGCTGTTGTGTTATTGGGCAAATAAAATGATGATGATGATGACTCTCAGTCCATACATCGACAGCTATCTTCAGTGATTTATCATCTATAAACCAGGATACACGAAGACGGTACTTTAGATTTCTTATTTAAAAAAAATAATCACTGGGAGCCAAGTCTAGACTGTACAGAGAGTTTGGCGACGTTTCGATTTGTGGTTCAGGATGTATGTATGCACAAATTATATGCTATTCCGGTCCTAGATCAAATACATGAGGCAAAACTATTATGCATACAGTTTACTTGTATCCTCAGCTTCAATGAACACGTATCCACTCTGTTGAAGTTATGTAGTCCACAACTAACTGTAGCTGTACACACTGACCACAGACTAAAAAGGTAAAAGGTAAAGTTTTCCCATACTCGTTACCGAGCGTTGGGCCCGGAGCTGATTCCAGTGTACAGGCAGTCAG